>Ga0306920_100014595_pt1 | contig 10729 bp, 12 predicted proteins | sample flu12Cox44000170_FD_204666 | JGI IMG/M metagenome (GOLD analysis project Ga0306920, IMG submission 204666) | Lab enrichment of tropical soil microbial communities from Luquillo Experimental Forest, Puerto Rico - flux4day.12C.oxic.44.000.170 (v2)... | ecosystem: Environmental > Terrestrial >... | reverse complement strand
CTTGGTTTCCAGTCATCCCGACATTCCAGCAAAAGGGCCCGCCGATTACTAGGTGTGGATGGTGTGACGCTTACGCTGCAAGCGCAGTTCCAGATAGCGTAGGAAAGAAGCAATCCAGGCTTGAATTGAATCGGCTGCCGATGATTTCACAACCGGAGATTCCCCGTCCGCAGCAGCGCAAGCCATTTAACGTTTTCTGAGACTGATTCCCACGACAATCCCCACGCCAAGGGCTATCAGCACAGCTTGAGCCGGATTTTTACGGACATAGGCCTCGCCTAGGGTCAACCAATCCTGTCCTTTTGAAGTAGCACTGGACCAGGCATGTTCGACGGCCCTGCTCGCCTCTTTGGCTTTCTCCTCTGCAGCCTTGCGCCATTCCTCTGTCCGTTCGCCGGCCGTTTCGCGGAGATCTTCGATCTTGCCGGCCGCCGCAGCTTTTAAGCCTTCAGCGGCCGCTTCTAGTTGCTCTTTGCCGCTTTGGCTCTCTTTTTCTGGGTCGTGACTCTCGTTCATAAGATTTCAGACGCGTCCCATCAGGACCAGAACTAGAACAATTATAAAAAGCAGTCCGAGTCCTCCGGTCGGATAGTAACCCCAACCTGAGCTATAGGGCCAAGTCGGTAACGCGCCAATTAGTAGCAACACCAGTAGTATCAGTAGGATTGTGCCCATATATTCAGATCTTCATTGGTTATGTTCGCTCCAAGGCGCTCCTGCGGTTGCATTTGGCCGCTATTGACAGGCATAAGACTCTTTGAATGGTCGCATTCAATACGGATAGATCACAAGGCTTGGTCAAGTGCGCCGAGGATCCCGCTGCCAAGCTTCGATCGACGTCCGATTTCATTCCATAGCGCTAAGCAGAATGCGAACTGGTTTACTAACTGCCGTCGGCTTTGGCTCGGAAGGGCGATCTTCGCACGCCTCTCCTCCTTAGAGAATTTCCCGAGATACCTTTCTTTCCAGGGCCGGCGAACTTACTAAGAACCTTCCCGGTAAGAACTGGTTGAAAAGAAAGACTTTTGGAAAGTCCTCAAACCCAAATTCTATGAACTCCGAAAATGAGGCCATGCCGTCAGGAGCAAAGTTCAAGAAAACGGGGTTTGATCGTTGATGACCATCCGATATTTCGCCTTGGTTTGGCCGGTCTGATCCCCGAACGACACCACCTTGAAGTCTGCGGGTACGTGTGCATGGAAAAATCTATGTCAGCCAAACATCTTAGGGAGTTCCCGAAATGGCGATAAGGCTAACGACCATGACAAAGGGCTTTTCAATGTCGAAAATACGGCCGTAATGTGAGGACAGCGCGAACCGACGGATAAATGCCGGAAACCAACGAATCGAAGAAACCGCATCAGATCGGGAGGCTGGTCGAACTGGCTTATCTGATTGTTTTTCTTGGTTTATGCTCCTGGGCCAAAGATTTCCTCCTTCCCATTGTTTTAGCCGCTCTCATAAGTTTTCTTGTCGCGCCTTTAGTCTCGCGGCTTGAGAGGTGGGGGTTACATTCCATTGTAGCCGTATTTGCAGCGGTGGCAGTCGCTTTTGCGCTTATAGGAGCTGTTTGCACTACCCTTTCGATCGAGACGCTGGATCTTGTAAATTCGCTCCCAAAGTACAGCAACAATATTCGCGCACGCTGGGAAGCGATCCAGAAAGGACCTCCGGGTCCGATGAATGCCGCTTTTCGAAACGTGGGAGAGTTGATCGCCGATCTGAGCAAGAGCAGTTCCCCGAACGAAACTTCGCGTTACCAATTCGAACCCACAAAGGTTCAAATCGTGAATGGAACCGGTGACATGCTATCTATGGTACGCACGGGCATGGGGCCGGTTTTGGCGCCCGTCGCATCATTTGCGGTGGTTGTCGTGCTCGTCGTATTTATTTTGCTGGAGCGAAAGCATCTGCGTGATCGATTCCTCAGAATAATAGGGAAATCGCATGTAGTAACGAGCGCTCTCGCGGTTGACGAGGCAGGCTCGCGTTTGAGCAGATTTTTGCTTGTGCAACTCCAAGTCAATACGGGGTTCGCAGCGGCCGTGGGAGTTGGGCTCTATTTGATCGGAATTCCGAATGCGGTTCTTTGGGCTATTCTTACGCTCGTCTTGCGGTTTCTTCCATACGTCGGCATCTGGATATCGGCTTTTTTCCCGTTGCTTTTGTCGATTGCGATTTCGACCAGTTGGAAGGAGCCGTCTCTAACCTTTCTGCTCTATGGGGCGCTTGAACTGTTTACAAATAACGCTATTGAGCCAATCGTACTTGGGGGGAGTACGGGCGTGTCCTCTCTGGCCGTCATCATGTCTGCTCTTTTCTGGACTTGGCTGTGGGGCCCGGTCGGTTTGCTTTTGGCAACTCCATTGACCGCATGTCTGGTTGTTCTGGGACTGTATTTCCCGGCTTTTCATTTTTGGAGTGTACTTCTGGCCTCGGATCCTCCGAGCACGACTGAGGCGAACTTGATCCGCCTTCTCACAGAAAGCCGGCTACCTGAGGCAAAAGCATTGGTCCATGAATCAACGGGCATGGTCTTGTCGACGGCAACAGCAGAGAACCTGATTGTCCCCACAATCAGGATGATTGAGAACGGCCGTTTTCCTGGTGGCTCGAATGCGCAATCGAAAAGGCAAATCTACGAGCAGATGCGCGAAATTATCGATGAATTGAAGATTGAACTCCCGGAAGCGGACGAGCAACAGCCGGATTCGGCGAAGGTATTCATCGTTCCGTTTACCGCCGAGGGGGACGAACTAGTGGGTTGGATATTGACTCGGCTGCTAGAAGTCGAAGGAGTCATAGCCGAGGTCCTTTCGTGGCGCGCGCTTCGATCAGAAAAGCTCGAAGAACTTCGAGAAATGCAACCTCAGTGGATCCTCGTATCCGCTATCGAAGCCAGATCTGCGCTGGCTGTCGGCAAAATGGCGCGTTCCATCAAGATGGAGCTGCCTGAAACGGTAATTTTAATCGGGCTATGGAGCCTGCCTACGCAAGGCGGTGCGCGGGTTATCAGGAAAATCACCGAATCCTCCGTTGGAGGTGTCTACACAAGCATGGAACAGGCGGTGCGCGGAATAGCTTCCCTGGTCTCGACCGCGCCCGGAGAAACACATTCCCATCTGGCGGACGATGGCCGAAGTATGTAAACGCGAACAACGCAAGGTTCCTGATCGTGTTCGTTCCACGCGAGCGTGCTAAATTCTTTCCAATAGATGAAAGAAAATATTGCCAAACGAAAGATATCAATGTTGCGCAGACGCCCACGCCCATCATAAACCCTATCTTTTTCGGATTCCGACAGTGGTCGATTTGCCGCGCTCGGGAGATCGGCAAGTACCGAAGTTCTTTGTTTGTAGCCACGGAGTGAAGCAGCAGCGCTCCACGGCTCATGTCGCCCCGGCCCGCGAAGTCAGCCGGAAACAACAATCGCTCACCGAGAAAAGGAAGAAGCGTATCTGCATATTTCCTGGTTGCCACGCTCTCCCAATAGAATGACTTCTGACGAATCCATGCCGGGCATTGATTGGACGGACTGTCTCAAACGGCCGGTGAAACGCGGCTCGTCTGTAAAAATATTGCCAGGCCTTTTTCTTTTGTGCACATATGAATGGCCGTCCTTTATTTACCGCCGAAGGTTCAAGTTCAGATGACAGTGGCCAACAGCTTGTAAATTGGATCACATGGGCATTTGACCTCCAGTGGCCCCGTAAACCTCTCCGGCAACGTAGCTGGCTTGGTCGCTGGCAAGAAAGACAAAGATAGGGGCAATCTCCGCGGGCTGGGCAGCGCGTCCAAACACAGTCTGAGAGCCAAATTCTTTCACCTTCTTCTTCGGCAACGTAGAAGGAATAAGTGGGGTCCAGACAGGCCCTGGCGCTACGGCGTTGGCGCGCACACCTCGCTTGATCGCAAGGCTGGCCAGTGAGCGCGTAAAGCTGACGATGGCCGCTTTGGTTGAGGCGTAAGCAATAAGACTCGGACTGGGGTCGAAGGACTGGATCGAACCGGTATTGATAATCGATCCGCCTTCCTTCATCTGTGGGAGCAGTGCCTTGCACAGCCGGAACATGGCGAAAATATTTACGCGAAACGTTTCCTCAAACTCATCATCGGAAATATCCTCGAACTTATCGTAGCTTCGTTGAAAGGCGGCATTATTGACAAGGATGTCGATTGCGCCGAACGCATCGATGGCTTTCCGAGCTACCGCCGCGCATACGCTCTGCTCAGCGATGTCACCGGGGAGCAGGACGGCTTTGCGTCCCGCTTGGGTGACCAGACGTTCGGTTTGGCTGGCATCGGTATCTTCGGATAAATAGGAGATCGCAACATCAGCACCCTCTCGGGCAAATGCGATAGCCACTGCACGCCCAATACCGCTATCAGCTCCGGTAATGAGGGCGCGGCGACCTGTGAGCCGGCCTGTGCCTTGCCTGTTTGCACAGAACCGGAATGCGCCGCTATTTACTGCCAGTAACGCCGCGGTCTCCACTGTAGCCAACGGGCTTGTTGCGTCTTCTCGACGAATTTTTTGTCTGAAATATTCGGCCGGATGAAGTGACTTCCATCATTGTCTTGCATCAACTAAGTCTGACATCAGCGGCTTTCTTATGATCGCACAAAGGATTTCAGAGTTAGAACGCGATGACTCCCGCCTTAGCGAAACCATTTCAGGAAAGAAATTTTTCCGAGATTGGAGATCGTTAACGCTCGACCGTCGATTTCGACTTGCTGCTTGGCTGGCATTTGACTCAATTATTTCCAAAGATCTTCCAGTCTACGCCGATCGGGAAGATTCGGCACTGCGGAGGTTGGCCGGCAATTACCCCTCATTTCGCCAGTTCACCATTCTCTCTCTCTCTCTCTCTCTAAAAGGGGACGTCTGAGCCAGAACTATCGTACTGAAAAAAGAGTTTCCTGATCCCTTTGCGGAGGTTTGCCAAAGTCTGCCAAGGCTCCAAAACTGCTCGAATCGAGCTCCTCAGTGGTAACGCTGAAATTTGTAAGGCAACTTTTTCCAAACGTCATGGTGATCGGAACGTCGGCGGCGTCACGTCCGCGTGCAACCAGAACGCGGCCAATGCGGCGACAATTATGCCTCGCGTCAAAGGTATGCCAATGATCACCTATGTATGCTTCGAACCAGGCGCTAAAATCCATAGGATAAGGCGCAGGGGGAACGCCGATGTCGCCAAGATAGCCCGTGACATAGCGGGCCGGGATATTCATGCAGCGGCACAGAGTAATAGCCAAATGCATAAAATCACGGCAGACGCCAACCCGCTCGCGAAAAGCCTCCATAGCGGTGCGATCGGAGCGAGCTGCTGGTAATCAAATCGGAGATGCCCATGAACAAAATCGCAAATGGCCTGTACTCGGCTCCATCCTGCAGCTGTGGCTCCAAACCTTTTCCAAGCGAAGTCAGCTAGCTCGCTATCTACTTCACAATACCGGCTCGGCAGAAGAAATAGAAGCGTTTCGACAGGCAGCTCTTGAGCGTTATGTTGAGCCGCCTCGGGCGCATAGGCATCTAACTCGCCAGTGTCGCGGACAATAGCTTCGTTAAGAAAACGGACATCACCTGCGGGCGAATTAAGACGACCGCAAAGATTGCCAAACTTATCGCAATATTCTTCAACCGGCAATTCCGGTTGAGTTTGAAAATGTTCTGGAAGCACTAGATCACGGCTGCGGGAGGGATGAACCCGGAGCAGATAAATGACAGCACTTGGAGCAAAAAGGCGAACTGTAATGTCGTAGCCAATTCGTATAAGCATGTGATGAGGTCAAAAGGTGCGTTTAGCTCCAAATCAAACTCTAAAATTGTTTGTAGCAGCGCCTGGAGGGACTTTGATATCCATGAAAAAGGACGGCGCGGGAGTACCTGCCAAAAAGGCCTTTGGCGGAATGCACGTTGATTCTGGAGTCTAAGCAGCTATTTGGCGGCGGCGCCGACGTTGATCGCAGATTTGGCCAGTTTGGTCAGTTTCTCATCCGTCTCTTTTTCTTCCTCAAAGGTCTGAAAAGCAGCTTGACCCCTTCATTGTCACCGAGCAATTCAGCATAGGTTCGAGCGGTACCGTATCCTGCCATTTCGTAATGTTCGACCCTTTGGGCGGCAGCAATTAAGCCGGCGTCCTTTACCTCATCGTTCCCTTCTTCCTCAATCATCTCTGCTCCCTCGGCAACAATTCCAGCCATCCCCTGGCACTTCGGTCCCCTGGTGCTCTGCCCCAGGCTGCTCAGCAAACGTTCCAGACGTTGGGCATGTTCTTTGGTTTGCTCCAGATGTTCTTGGAAGCCGGTCGCAAGCTCTTTGTTTTTTGCGGCTTTTTCCATTTTCGGAATCGCTTTTATAAGTTGCTTCTCAGCACTATAAAGATCTTTCAATTCGTGGACGTAGAGGTCCTTTAAGGAGTTTAATTCCATAATCCCCTTTTCGCAGCACAGACATTTTATGGATCTTGCAATGCCCACTTTTTAGCCGTTTGTACGCAGCGTGAGAGTTGCGGGCGGCGTCAAAGTCCTTTGGGGATCCTCCATGGATTGCTCTGAATATTTTACCTTTTATCGATCCTTCCGTTTTCTCGAGGAGTTTGAGTCCCCTCAAAAGAAATCGGTTGCCATCCATCTCCAGCACCGGCCGATCTACGCTAAGAGCATCGATTTGGTAACCTAACTCTGGACTCAAAAATCCTATTTCCTCAAATTCGAAAGGCGAGTGGGGCTCGTCGACTCTAAGACGTTAGCTAAAGTGGAAACGGCCGTTCGAGCTTGGCCTAAGCTCTAGTCACCCGTTGATGGCCTCCCTCTTCATCCTTAGATCTCGCGAAATATGATACAACTACTTGTTGTCTAGCCACTTGCACAGGTACATTACACTATTATCCACCATGTCTTAGGTACTCGACTCCAGGTTATGTCGGGTAGAGTTAGGCTGGGCTAAATCGGAAAATACCCTTCGTCGCGCTATCTTGGGTACTGGCGCTTTTGTTGATGACCCTTGTACGCCAGCTTACCTGACTTTCACATTCAAAAGAATCGGGCTGTCTACGCTTTATGTACAGTGCGCCACCTTGGATCCTAATTCTTTCGTCATGTAGCTGACGGCGAAGGCGACGAAAGCGCGCACGCGCATCGGCAATAGACTAGCTCCGGCATAGACGACGTCAACCCGGTACGTCTTTCGGGTTCCATTGCGGCAGGACGCGCTCGAGTCGTCCGGAAAGCAGATCCTCCCGAATCATCCAATCCGGAAGTACGTGCTACCCCCAGCCCGGCTCGCCCGACTTCACAGACACTCGTCAAGCCTTCGGAAATCACTACCGGCGAGATGTGAAGCGTCTGCTCGACGCGGTATCGGCTCGCTACACTTAAATAGCATTTTCTCGAACGTACGACCAGGACACCGGTTCGTTACGAATAACCGGTGCATGAGCGTATTAAAGCGAGAAAATCCTCAAAATGAACGGGGCAAAAAGCGTCCCATCAAATGGCGTTCAGTATGGACCAATTGTGTTTTTAAAAACCTGACCAACGTGGTCGAATACCATTTTCAAGGCGCAGCAATCGCAGCAGTAAATTGCCGGTACATTCATCGTCACGTGCGACGAACTTTGTCCTCCGAATACGGTGCCAACATACTTCCGGTTGGCGCTCGTTGAAGTTCCCATATGGCACGCTGCGACGATTAACGTCCTCCAAAATCGCGCGGCATTCATCTGAATTAATCGAACTGATTAAAAGTAAAGTTAAACCGAATGAAAATACTCCTACTACCAGCCATGGCCTCCATCCTGCTCGTTTGCTCTTCTCAGGGCCAGCAGGCGACGGCTACGCCCGCTGATCCTGCAGCTTCCGACTCGACCAAGGCCGATAACACCAAACGCAATTCTTCTGAGAAAAACAAATATACAGATACCGCGGAGAAGCAGTCCAATAGCAAAGACGATCTCGCGCTGACTCAGAAGATCCGGCAGGCCGTCGTCAAGGATGGTTCCTTGTCCATGAACGCTAAAAACGTCAAGATCATCGCCCGAGACGGCAAAATAACCCTGCAGGGGCCTGTCGATAGCCAGCAGGAGAAGGATACCATCGCTACGAAGGCCCGTGAGATTGCGGGCAAGGACAAAGTCGAAGACCAGCTTGAAGTCAAAGCTGAGAAAAAGTGAGCGACGTCTCTCCAACTAAACCTCGTTTAAACTAAAAATAGAAAAGATAAACTCTTATGAAACGTTCCGCATTATGTCTCGTTGATACAGAAGCGCAGGCCGACGCCATCGTCGGAAAACTGAGAAGCGCTGGCTTCTCCGATAACGATATTTCCGTACTGTTCCCGGACAAGGGAAGCACTCGTGATTTCGCTCACAAAAAAGAAACAAAGATGCCTGAAGGCGCGGCCGTCGGTGCCGGTACGGGCGGTGCCATCGGCGGCACGATTGGATTGCTGGCCGGTATCGGCACATTGGCCATTCCTGGCCTTGGCCCCTTCATCGCCGCTGGTCCCATCATGGCGGCCCTGAGCGGCGGAGCGATCGGAGCCGGCGTCGGCGGACTCACTGGCGCGCTGGTCGGATTGGGTATACCTGAGTACGAAGCCAAGCGCTATGAGGGAAAAGTAAAGGAAGGTGGCATCCTTATCTCGGTTCATTCCGAGAATAGCGATGAGACGAGCCGCGCAAAAAACATCTTCAAAGAAGAGGGTGCTCACGATATTTCCAGTACAGGAGAAGCCCATGCCGATGTTAAGGCTCAAGATCTTTCGAACAGGACCGCGATTAGGGTCAATGAAATCTCACCAGAAGAGGATCTCAGAAATCCCTGAGGTTACATAACGAGACCTCCAGGAAGCTAACAGAAGCGGATCTCCAGAAAATGGAGATTTTTAAGAAGAAGGCAAGGTTGATGCCAGAACCCTGCCTTTGCTGAAGGAAAAGAAGGTTCCACAATTCAAGGGCATCGTAACCTCCCCTGCTCCGCCCTCCCCTTCCATCGCCCACTATTTACGATGTTTGCGGCAGCGGGAATTCTTACTCAGCTTTAGAAAGATGTGTGGCCCTACCGTCGAACGTCGAACAATCTAGGAAGAAAGAACTCGCCCGGCGCTATCATATTCCGATTCATAGCAGATGGGCAATTATGGGAGGCGTTCCATAATGGTCCATTTGCTACTCAGACCCCAATATCTCCAGGCGGCCGGCCTCCGCGCCGAGCCGGGTTCGCTTCTGTTTCCGGCCCGCTCTCCCGAAACACCGGAAAACTATCCCGCCGGCCGCTCGCGCGCACGCCGCAGACATGCTCAAGCGCCGGCTGAAACAAGCTAGCTGGACTCCCGGTTCACTATTCGCCTCACTCCTTTCGCGCGACCGGCATCACAAATTTTCTTGAAAATGACGGCACCCTGGAAGCCGCTCAGCGCATCGCCGGCCACGCTGACAGCCGCACCAAGAAGGTACTTCTGGAGGACATGGAGCGGATTCGTTACTGAAATCTTTTGGGGTATGGGTAGTTCATGGAAGTCGAAATCGCTCATTTTGGTCTGGGTTGCACTGCGGATTCCTGGTGATCATGCGCGGTTTTTGCGTTGAAGAGTTTAATCTCGACAGACACTTTGTCGTAGCGCAATCGCTCAAGATCCGCTTGGGTCGCTAAGCTATCCTTCACCTTCTTCTCCAGACTTGCTTCCGCCTCAGTGTAAACGTCCAATTGACGCTGGAGCACTTCAACTTTCTCTTCCGGTTTGTCGTAAAGATCCGCTTCCGCGCTGAACAGCCTTGCACCGATCTCGATCAGGTCGGGTATCGGCGTCAAGCCCCGGCTGTATAGGTCCAGGCGCGCCTTTCCTTCGTTCAACGCCGCATTGAATCGTTCCTTTTTCAGCCGGAGTAATGGAGCGTCATCGTCTTTTAACTCCAGCGTCGGCTCATTCAGTACAGCGATCAATTTAGGGCTCAGCTTAGCCGGCTGCTGGGCGTACAGACCGGGCTGGCAACTGCTCACCCACAGAATTGTCGCCAGCGCCCAATTCCGTGCTCGCTTTGATCCGATTTTACGCATCGCGCGAGAGAGCATACTTCCGAGTACCGGACATTGTCGCAGCAACGAAGGTTCTCGAGGGATCAACATGTCCCCCCACTCTCGCCCGGATCGTGTGACTTGTTCGTTTATAATCGTCGTCTGCCCAGTCAGCTTTGACGCATCGATCTACTATTATCGTTCGGATGGATAGTGGTTTTAACTTGGCCTTTTCCGAGGTGAGCGTTTTCATCGGAGAAATTCCTGGTTGTTGATCGACCGGGTGGGCTTCCAAGAGAGATAGGCCCAAGTTAGCCTTGGACTTTTTCCAGGTCTCCCTCTGGGCTAGGCCCTGGGGCCGCCTTGGCTGCTGGCCGGGGCGCAAACAACTTCATGATCACCGAAAAGAACACTGGCGTCAGAAAGATCCCGAACAGCGTCACGCCGATCATGCCGCTGAAGACCGCTGTGCCCAGCGCCTGCCGCATCTCCGAACCCGGCCCTAAAGCGTATACCAAGGGCCAGACGCCCATGCTGAACGCGAACGATGTCATCAGGATCGGCCGCAACCGCAACCGGGCGGCTTCAACCGCGGCTTCACGCCGCTCCGCCCCGGCATCCATCTGCTGTTTGGCGTATTCCACGATCAGGATCGCGTTCTTGCAGGCCAGGCCCACCAGCACCACCAACCCGATCTGGGTGAAGATATTAT
>Ga0306920_100014593_pt1 | contig 10730 bp, 7 predicted proteins | sample flu12Cox44000170_FD_204666 | JGI IMG/M metagenome (GOLD analysis project Ga0306920, IMG submission 204666) | Lab enrichment of tropical soil microbial communities from Luquillo Experimental Forest, Puerto Rico - flux4day.12C.oxic.44.000.170 (v2)... | ecosystem: Environmental > Terrestrial >... | reverse complement strand
CCCAGGAATCCGCCTGTTGTGCAAGCCCGCCTTGACGGAATTTGCCGAGGACTCCCTCGAGGCCGCCATTTTGCTGCAGCATTGTCAACGCAAGTTGCAGGAGCAAGTTTCCGCCCGCTTGATTGCCGCTGCCGAGGGTATTTCGCTCCTGGGTCCCGCCCAGGAATGAACCGATTAAATCGCCGAGCAAACCATCTAATAAACCCATGGCCTCTTGTCTCCTTTCGAATTGATTTCAGATCAATGGCACGGTAAACCCGTGCCCAGCGAGGGGAGAATCTAGCAGCAAGACTTTCCAATAACAATGGTCAATTTAGCGGTCCGGTCACCTGCAAATCGCCGTCGGGTATTCGATAGGGAGGAACTATGAGAGCAACCAGACTCCTCGTGGTTTCAATCATGATCCTTACTGTGGTGAGCGTGGGACGAGGGCAGACGATCGATGAAGTGTATAAAAAAGCATTAGCCGAAGGCGGCACACTCAATTTCTACGGGACGCTGGCGCAGATCAACGCGGAAACGATTCTTCCCGCCTTTGAGAAGCGGTTTCCTGGCATCAAAGTCAATCATGTGGACGCCACTGCGGATCAGCTCGCGGCGCGGGTGATCGCCGAAGCCCGCGGCGGCAGAGTGCTCGCCGATATTTTTCAAACTCTGTTGGACGGTTTGGTTCACGTCAAGGATCAAGGCTTGTTCCTCGACAGATTGTATCCGGAAGCAGACGCCTTTCCTAAGGAGCTCAAAGGAACGAGCTGGGTCGCAAGCGATTTGATTTACATCGTCCCGGCGTGGAACACGATGAAGGTCAAGAAAGAGGAAGAGCCGAAACAGTTCGAGGATTTCGCCGAGTCGGGTTGGAAAAATCGTATCATCGCCGAGCCGCGCGACTTTCAGCTGCTGATCGGCCTGGCGCGCTACAAGTACAAAAGCGATGAAAAAGCCGTTGCATTGCTCAAGCGCGTTGCCGCCGACAACCCTGAATTTCACAAAGGCCATTCACAACTGGCCGAGCTCTTGGTGGCAGGTCAGGCTGCTGCGTGCGTCACCTGTTATGCGCACCACTTTCCGATCCGTAAACGAAAGGGTGCTCCGGTCGACTACATGCTGAGCGAAGGAACCGGTGATATCGACGCGACAACGATCCTGAAGAACGCGCCGCACCCGAACACTGCGCTGCTGTTTGCACGGTGGACCGCCAGCGAAGAAGGTCAAAGAGTTTTTGCCCAAGGAGGCCGCCTACCGGCGCATCCCAAAGTCGAACCCGTTGAAAAGACACGGCCGGCGAAGGTTTACCCGGTCGGCGAAAACGACGTGAAGGATTATCCCAAGTACGAAAAGATGTGGAAAGATATATTTGGGCTCCGATGATACCGAGTTCGCAATTTGCCGCGATGGGGCGAGTCTACAAGCGTAGACGCTCCTAATTCATAGGGCGCCTGATCGCGTAGTTCGCTCTACGAGGCTAATCAAGAACTCAGCAAGACTTTTCCCGGGTAAACGCCTGTATGCGCGCCGTTTCTCATCAGCACAGAGCCGTTGACGATCGTGTAGTGGATCCCTTCGGCCCTCTGAATGTAACGCGTTGCGCCTTCAGGGAGGTCGGAGACTTTCTCCGGTTCGGCCAGATCGATTTTTTCCGGGTCGAAGACGAAAAGATCTGCCGCCATGCCGCGGCGAACGAGACCGCGATCATAAATGCCAAAAAGCGACGCGGGTAGGAAGGTCATTTTCTTTATGGCTTCTTCGAGACTCATGATCTTTCGCTCGCGCACCCAATAGGCGAGCATAATCGTTGAAAAGCCGAATCCAGGGCTGGCATTGGCGACGTGGGCTCCGGCGTCCGACTGGCCCAGCAAGACATTGGGGTTGCTGAAGATTTCTTTTACTGCCTGAACATCGCCCTGGCTCGCGCAATCCTCGAACGTGGTTTCGAGACCTTCAGCGAGAGCCAAATCCAAAAAAGCATCGATCGGTGATTTTCCTTCCTCCCGCGCGATCTCGTCAACGCTTTTGGTCTCAGTCGATCTATTTTCCGCGCGCGCGGCTTTTTTAACCGAGATCAAGTCCCAACGGCGGGAGAAATCGATTGGTTTACCGGTTTCCATTGCTCTGGCGAGCTCGGTTCGAGTTTTCGGATCGCGCAATTTCTCTTTGCGCAAATCGATAGGCAAGCTCAGTAGATTTTTCCATGCAGACATTTCGTCGAGGCGCGTGGTATCTTTCAATGTCCAACGCCGCATCGAGCGTCGCGTACTCGTCATCGCATAAGCCGCATAGCCTTGGAGACACCGCTCTTGGACATCGCTCAACTGTTTGCGCCACAAGTCCGGCTCCCTCCAGAAATGCCGGATACTTTCGCCGATCAACGGCCGGCGCGTCTCTTTGAGGATCGTATCGTACCACTTGCCGATGTGCGCGACGTGCTCGGGGGAAGCGAATGCGCCGTGGGTGAATTGGACCAGACCGCGCCGGCTATCGCCCACCGCGCGGCACAGGCGCGCGACCTCGTCGAGACCGGCGAAGCGACTCGGCACCGGCTTGCCGTCTTCCCGGTGATGACGCTGGTTGGCGTTGGTAGAGAAGCCGAAGGCGCCAGCAGCCATGCCTTGGCGCACTAGCTCTTCCATCTCGTCGATTTCTGTGCCGGTCGCTTCGCGCTCGACGCTCTCTTCGCCCATCGCGTATTGGCGGACAGCGCAATGGCCAACGAGCGTGGCAACGTTCAAGCCGAGCGGTTGCCGCTCGAGCGCGTCGAGAAATTCGCCGTGCGTCGTCCATGCCCACGGGATGCCCGCCTGTAAGCTTTGACGCGGCATGTCCTCGACTCGCACAAAGGTACCGATCAAAGCGTCGCGATTTTCGGGCTTGCACGGCGCAAGTGTGAGACCACAATTGCCCATGACAACCGTCGTCACGCCGTGCTCGTTCGACGACGACGCCAGAGGGTCCCACCAGAGTTGCGCGTCGAAATGCGTGTGGAAGTCGATAATGCCCGGAGCCACGGCAAGGCCGCCAACATCGAGTACACGATCGGCGTAAGCATTGATTCGTCCGATGGCCTGAATGCGGTCGTCACTGATCGCGATATCGCCAAGGAACGACGGCATTCCCGAGCCATCGTAAATGCGCCCGCCTTTGAGGATTAGATCGTACATGGGTTTACCTCGACGGTCTGCAAGTTAAGGGCATTCGGACGTTCACCGCGGAGACACGGAGGGCGCGGAGCACGCTGCCAAAAGTGTCGCGAGGAAGCAGCATTTTCACCTTTCTGCTTTGCCTGTGGCACGTCAATGTCGCAAGCCTACTCCGAACGGCAGCGGCGCTTATCGCCACAATTGTCGGCTCGCCAATTTCGCTCCTTCCGCCATCGCCTGAAATTTTGCCCAGACGATTTTCGGATGCACCTCGGGGTTGTAAGTCGCCCGCGACGAAAACCCGCAGTCGCCGCCCGCGATCACGCGCTCTCGTCCGACCAGTTTAGCAAAACGGATGATTCGTTCGGCGATCAGTTCTGGATGCTCGACGATGTTGCTGCAGTGGGTGATCACGCCGGGAATCAATATTTTTTCCTCGGGCAGCTTGACGTCCTCCCATACCCGGTACTCGTGCTCATGGCGGGCATTGGCCGCCTCGAAGGCATAAGCACTGGCGTTCACTTTTAAGATCAGATCGACAATCTCTTTGAGCGGCGCATCATGAATGCGCGGCCCTTCGTTGATGCCGTAGCAGGTATGAAAGCGGATTTTCTCCGCTGGTATGCCGCGAATCGCATGATTCAGAGCTTCGACTGATACCTCGGCGATCTTTCTCCGCTCAGCCGGACTTAAGTTTGGATCTTGGCTGTGCACTTCGGTGAGCCAAGGGTCGTCGACCTGAAGAATCAATCCGGCATCGACAATTGCTCGGTATTCTTCGCGCAAGGCTTCGCCGACGGCGTTTAAAAACTGTTCTTCGGAGCGGTAGTACTCGTTTCTGCCGACCCCTGTCGGCGCGACGGCGGGCATGAAGGCCTCCTCCACGTTCAACCCGACGAGCGCGGCTTTGAGGTTTTCGATATCTTGGCGGATCGCCTCCTGTCCCCGGTACATAATCGGGCCGGTGCAAACCAGCGGCGCACGCGCAGTGATGCTGCCTCCCATCATGCGCCGACTGAAATACTGTTCATAGTATTCCGGAAACATCGCAACTTCGCCCGACCATTGCGTCCACGCCGCCTTTGGCGCGTCTTTCTTTTCAAAACCGGTGAGCCGCTCGCGCACGTAGGTGTAAAATCCCGGCTTGCTCTGCTCACCATCCGCGACGATGTCGATTCCGCATTCGGCTTGCTTACTGACGATGTCGGCCACACTGCGACGCAAGGTCGCCGCATATTTATCCCTGTCGTACGGTTCGCCGTTGACCTTTGCTTTCATGACATCGAGCAGTTCGGTAGGCCGCGCTAGACTGCCGCAGTGCGTGGTCAGGATGCGGTGCGTGCTCTGCTTCATGTCGGTTCTCCTTTCTGACTTACGAATAACGGATAGCTTATCGTCGGAATTCAGATTTTTCCGCCATGCGCGGCCCTCCATCCATCACACGTAGAATATTTACGCGCCACTTTGGGCTGAGTTCTTCGCTGTAGCCGCGGCGAATGAATTTCTAACGTAACATTGAACGTCTCGTTGGCGCGGTTCCAGCCCTTAACTCCGCCGCCGCCATCGAAATCGGTGGCGATGCTGACGTGATTTCCTGAATACCGGACGGAGTTTATCCTGAGCATGGCAAAAGGATCGGCATGATCGACGAATACTCGCGAAATTCGTAAGCTAGACTTCTTCCTGCAAAGTCTTCAGCGCCTTAAGTATTAGCTCGCGTCTGAATTCCTTCTCTTTTTCCGGCGGCAATTCGGGACTTCCGGTTGGGCTGACAATACCTCCGGAAGCGATGGCTCGGAGGGAACCGACTTCTTTCGCCACCGGAATCATCGTGCAAATTTGGGTAACCGGTATATTGAGCTTTTCAATTTCCTTGCTGATCGCTGCACCGCAGCGAGTGCTGGACCCTCAGGTGGAAGTCAAAATTACTCCGGTTACACCGGCCGTTTTTAACTGACTGCCGATTTCTTTGCCGATTCGGGTCGCGTTTTCGACCGCGGCATGAGCGCCGCCCGTCGAGTGTACGAATTCGTGAAGTTTACCGATTGCTCCTTCGCGCTCGAGATCGCGCATTGTGTCCAACGGTACCAAGCGGTTGGGATCACGGTTCGCGATCGCGGTATCGTAGCCGGAATGGACTGCGTCATATTTGTCGGCAGCGAGAGACGTTACGCCGACGATTGGAATCGTAGTAAAGCGTGTCGGTCTTCCAGGTTCGATTTTATCCGGATTACCCTCCGGCACTAGGCCGCCATCGGTCACCAGCGCGATCACCGCGGATTTAAGATCGCGGAGTGGGGCAGCCGGTTTGCTGCCGGAGAATTTCGGCGGCGAAATCTCGGAATCAAATGGCTCGCCGCGCAGCTTGGCCAGCAGCATATCGATAGCTCGCTCAGCCGGGGGCTTCGCGGCAAACACGTTACGCTTTATCCCGCGTGGTAAATAGCCTTCATCTTCCGGCTTTCCGATTGATTCCCGTCGCGTGAGTTTCATACCGAGCGCCGCCATTCGCTGCAGCGTCGGGGTCATGCGCGCAATCGTCGCCCCGGAATTGACGATATAAATTTTTTTTCGATACAGGCTCGCGCCGACGTTGTCTTCGTCCATTCCAGCCACGACGGCGATCTTGAGCCGCTGCTGCGCCGCATCACAGATCGCGCCGCAGGCGCTCCCATATCGGCCGCTCTCGAAGGCGGGGCCCGCGACGAGCAGATCCGGTTTGTACGCAGCCATTCGGTGAATTAGTTCATCGATTGTCTCTTCTTGACGTTCGGCGAAATAGTTGTCACCGCAAAAAGCTGTTGCGACAATTTCGCCGTCGTTGCCGAGGGCGTGCTGAAGCGCTCGGCCGGGACCGATTACACCGTCTCTGATCTCCGGCCCCACGTCGGCTTTGTCTTCGCCACCAATCTGGGCGAAAAATTGATTAAGATAATGAACGACGCGAATTTTTTCCATCTCCGTTTCCTCGAGTCGTGAGGCATCAGGCGTCAGGTGTGAGGGGCTGTACGCTTGACCCCTTACGATTTACGTTCTCAGCTCATATACGTCGTGAGCCTTGAGGCGCCGACCTGACTGATGGCGCCGACGATATCGCCAATCCAGAGATTCAATTCATGTGTCGCGGGAATTGTTGTCACACTCGGATTGCTGTTGTCCGGATCGGCATTATCCAGCGCAATCGTATCGCTGCCAATCACACGCTCTACAGCCGGCAACGTGATCAGATCGCGCGTCAGCCCTGGTGTCACAAGGGCGTTCACATTCGCCGGCACGAAGGTAATGCCAGTATCGGGGTAGCGCTCCATGATGATCAGCGTGGCTTTCATGCCCATCTCTTCGGCGCGCGTATAGATCATCATCAAGTCAGTATCGACGGCACCTCCGCCGATTTTCGTCGCAATTACGCCATCTGCGTTCAAGACTTCCTTCGCCAGACGAGCGGCCAGGGCGGTGTTTCGTTCCTTTTCCGTAATGGTCACGGGAGCGACTGTCAGAACCATGCCGGCGAACCAAAGGTCGCGGCCATGACGGCGATAGAGCTCGTGAATCACCGGATGATTCTGCGCAAACCAGGTGAACGCGGAGTATGAAAACATCAGCGCGCCATCGAGAATCTCGTTGGGATGGACGATGGTCGGCATGAAGCCCCGAATGTTGCTCCCATAAAAGACCGTTTCGTTCTGCTGAGTCGGATGTTGGTGCGAGTGCATTGGAAAAATGTAGGCGATGCGCGGCAAATCCCTTGGACCTTGATTGGCGGCGACAGGCGGCAGCTCGAAAACCTGTCGTTCCGACGGGGCAACATTTCGCGCTGCCGCCGCAACGTAGGTCGCCGCCTTCAGGCCGGCTTTTTTCACCGCCAAACGATAATCATCCTTGTCGGCTCCGGACTTCGGTTGAGCCACCAGGACAATATTATGCGTGTTGCAAAGCGGCGAATAAGCGGCGGCGGGGCCGTTCATGTCGATGATGCTGCGCGAGTGGGTGGCGAATTGATCGCTTTCGACAACGGCGACATTTTTGAGCGCACGCGTCTCACCCTCGCCAACCAGACCGTTAGGATCGAGCGCGCCGGGAAAATTGAATCCATTCAACCGATATCTCGGCTCGACAACGTCGAGCACCCGCAGAATGCGACAGGACTCACCAGGATGCGTGAGCTCGATATCTACTCGGTCAAACAGCGCCTCTTGTTCGAGCAGCGCGACTAGATCGCCGCGGTCGATCACGAGATTGTCAGAGTCGATCCCCGTCCGCGTTCCGAAACGAACGTCTTTGATATGATGAAGTCCCAGATCCAAGCGCATACGCAGTTCCTAACGATAGTGGTTCAACTCAATTCGACAGATCTGGTCGGGATGAAGCACAGCCCAGAGAGAATCGCGATTTCTACGGACAGGCTTATCGGAACGTATCCGGAGGGTCAAGGCGCCCACTTTCCCGAAACGACGGGTGTCCGGCGTCTAAAATGCTTTCCAGAAAATTAAAAAAATCTTGACACCGGCCTCCGCCGATATGAGAGTATAAGCCAATCAATTTTTCATTTCGTGCAGCAAATAATGTCCGCCATCGCTTTTGGCGGTCTGATATTTACCCGTCAACTCTCTCATGGCGTTGTAAGTCGTCGTGCCCCGGATCTGGCTGTGTGCTTCCACCGTGTCCCAATCGATCATTAAAATCACTCGTCCAGGATCTTCGATGCTGGCAAAAAATCTGATTCCGTGTGAGCCCGGATAGTTCGTCGTTTTCAGAAATTCGCCGAACGCTTTGATGTATTCATCTCTTTGCTCCGGCCGAACATGTTGGATTACAATTTCGTGGATCATCGGTATCTCCTTGACAGCGAGGAATCTTCATCGGCCTGGGCTTGAGCGATGAGGGCCGATTTCAGAATCTTTCCCGTGGGCCCTTTCGGGAGCTCAGGCAGGATCTGAAGTTGACGGGGATATTTATAGCGGGCGAGGTGATCCCGGCAATGGGCGAGCAATCCTTCAGCCGTGATATTGGCGATCGGCTTCAAACTCACGAAAGCCGCGACTTCTTCACCGAGATCTGCGTCCGGAACAGCGACCACCGCCGCCTCGGCGACTGCAGGGTGGGACGTCAACACCGCTTCGATCTCTTGAGGGAAGACCGAATATCCGCCGCGCAAAATTCTCTCGCGCACTCGGCCGACAATCTGCACGTAACCCTCGGGGGAAATCGTCGCGACATCGCCCGTCTTGAACCAGCCAGCCGAAATCACTTCGGTTGTTTCATCGGGAGCATCCAGATAACCATCCATCATCGCGGGCGATTTGATCCAGAGCTCGCCGATGTCATTGCCGCTGGCTGATGCGTCAAGCGCCAATCGTATTTCCACACCGGGTAATGCTTTGCCGACCGCGTTCGGCGTGTCGCTTGGATCGTCGGCGCGAAATGACAATGGCCGAAACAGCTCCGTCATGCCGTAACCTCGAACGATTCTCGTCCCTGTCTTTTCTTTCCATTCCTGCGCCAATTCCCATGGGCAAGGTGCTGCGCCTGAAACCGCCAGGCGCAAGGTCGAAACGTCGCTCTCGGCGAACACCGGTGCATTCAGTAAGCGGCGAAAAATCGTGGCAACGGCCGGCAAAACAGTTACGTGCTGGTTTTTTATCGCGGCGAATACAGCTTCGGGAGTGAATCGCTCAAGAATCACGACAGTTGAGCCGGTCAGGAGCGGCCCAAGGAGACCGCCGTTTAACCCGAGGGAATGCGCCAACGGCACTCCGACTAGCACAATATCGTCGGGAGTAAGTCCCATAACCGGCTCGGCCCACGAATGGTTTGCGAATGTCAGTGCCCGATGGCTAAACACCGCGCCTTTCGGACGGCCGGTGCTTCCTGAAGTATAGAGAATCAGTGATGGAGTGTTGGGTTGCTCGACTGTTTGCCACGAGTCACGACTCATCACGACCTGATCGATGCTCAACTTCGGTCTGAGATCCGTCGTAAACGCGGCGAGTTCGTCGCGTTTGATTTGCGGATTGAGCGGCGCTGGCGTGGCGCCGAGTTTGAGAATCGCGAGAAAGGCGACAACGAAGTCGATGCTATTGGGAAGGAAAATGGCGACGCGGTCTCCTGTGACTACGCCTTGCACTGAAAGTTGTTTGGCAAATCCGGAAGCGAAGCCGTCGAGATCCGACCAGCTAAGCTTGTGGTCCTGGCAAATTACAGCGGTTTTGACAGGGAAGCGGCGCGCATTGGCTTCAAGGGCGCAGACGAAGTTTTTCTGTACAAACATCGGCGAACTTATTTCGCAAATTCGTTCAAATCGTTCAAGCCGTTCAAACAGTTCAAAACGGCAGAGAGGTCAAATGACTACTTGCCGAAGAAATCTTTGACATTGATGCGTTGCCACACATCTCGCGGAATGCGGTGTCTGGGAGTGAACGCGGCCAGGGACGGTTTGGCGGTGGCGTCGACACCCCACTTTGCCGTATTGCCGTCTTCTTTTGTAGATGGATCGAGGTCCGATCCACGGGTATTGCTGATCACGGCGATATCGCGGTCCGGTTGGCAGCGCGTCGCGATCGCCCAGTTGACCTGCCGATCGTTAAAAATGTCCACGTCGTGATCGACGATGACGACGCGCTTCATATAGAGATCAGCGCCGAGGACCGCCAAAATTGCGTTTTTCGCCTGCCCCGAAATCCGCTGCTCGATAGAAACGTAGCAGGTGAAAGGCGCGGGCACACGCACGGCTCTGATGGTCGGTACCATCGTGCGCACGGCGCGATAAAGGTTGGCTTCGATGGGGGTCGTCGAGAGCATCAAGTGATCGAGATGTCCGACCGTAATATCTTGGAACATCGCGTCGCGCCGGTGAGTGATCGCGCGCACTTGAAAAATTTCTCGCTGGCGCTCGCCAAGGCTGTAGCCCGTGAACTCGCCGAATGGACCTTCAGCGGTCCTCTCACGCGGTAAAATTTCTCCTTCCAGAATGATCTCCGCCGCGGCCGGCACCAGAAGATCGGAGCTCTCGCATTTCACCAGTTCCAGCGGCTCGCCAAGCAAACCGCCCATGATTGCGCGCTCGTCTTCGTCGATGGAACCGATCGCGAGGCAGCCAAGCGCAATCGCCGGATGAACACCAATGGCGAAGGCGACCGGCAACGGCTTGCCTTCGGCTTCGGCGTAGCGCTGAAATTCCCAGAGGTGTTTTGCCAAGGTCAGATGAATGGAGGTCCAGTTGCGGCCCTTGATCATGAGCCGGTTGTAAGCGCAATTCCAAGTGTCGCCCTTTGGATCTTTGGCAAACGAAATGGCCGCTGTGATGTACGGACCGGCGTCGTCCTGGTGATGCCATACTTGCGGCAGCTTGTAGAGATCGACCTGCTCGCCGGTGAGAATCACGTCCTTAACCGACGCCTTCGTGGCAAGCTTGGGGACAATCGGTTTTTCCATGGCGCGTAAATAAGCGTGCTGCATTTCTTCCGGTTTCGCACGGATCGCCGTGGCTAACCGCGAGCGGCCGGCATGAACGTTGGTGAGGACAGGAAAGTCGCTGCCTTTTACTTTTTCGAAAAGCAAAATCGGCCGCCGTTTGGCTTCCTGTTCGAGCTTCACCGT
>Ga0306920_100014592_pt1 | contig 10730 bp, 9 predicted proteins | sample flu12Cox44000170_FD_204666 | JGI IMG/M metagenome (GOLD analysis project Ga0306920, IMG submission 204666) | Lab enrichment of tropical soil microbial communities from Luquillo Experimental Forest, Puerto Rico - flux4day.12C.oxic.44.000.170 (v2)... | ecosystem: Environmental > Terrestrial >... | reverse complement strand
ATGGCCGTCGGACGCAATGGACAACGAATGACTTCGGGATTGGTTCGACGTGACTTAGAGATTCCCGCGTAATGACCGCCTGTCTTGCTGTGGGCATTGGCTTTAGCTATAAAGGTGACCGTACAAAATCAGAGTCCACCGGCCGTTCATGGGAGTTATAATCCGCACCAAGACTGGGGCACTTGTGGGAACAGTACCGTGAGCGACACTTACCGACTATTACGCTTCGGGGTCTTCGAGCTGAATCTCGACCTCGAGGAACTACGTAAAAACGGCACGCCTCTCAAGCTTCCGCCGCAGCCCTTTAAATTGCTGGCACTCCTCGCCAGCCATTCCGGCCAAGTCGTAACGCGCGAGGAAATTCAGGAGCAGCTTTGGGGCAGCGATACCTTTATTGACTTTGAGCAGGGAGTCAACAAATGCATCAAGCAGATCCGCACGGCACTGAGCGATAACCCCGATAATCCGCTCTACCTGGAAACCATCCCCCGACGTGGGTACCGGTTTCTCGCGCCAGTACGGACAAAGATCATTCCCGCCCCGCCGCCTCAGGTGAGGGAAGCCAGTTCTGGATTAATTGCCAACGTGGCGGGGCAGGTTCGCGCACGGGTTGAGGCGGCGAGTCACACCGCACCTCCGGGTCTCCGCGAGACCAGTAAGGAAACCACAACCGCGCCAACTCCACAGGAAACTTCGCTTGTCGCTGAGGCGCCCACGCGGGACAGTCAATCGCGCCTGCTCTGGGCCTTGCTACCCGCTCTCATTGTTCTGGCCGTGCTGGCGTACTGGTTTTTTACGCGCACAGGACACTGACCCGCCAATTCCAATTCGGAGATCAGGACATCCGGCGCACTTAGTCTCATAGTGGGCTGTCGCGGCCCCAACTGGGACCGGCTCAAGCGAATTGAACCGCTGAGTGATCCGTCAAGTTAAGTTGTCCGGTCATGACTCGAAGTTGGTGAACAGGTTATTCAGCGACTCGGCCAATGTGGGATGGGCAAAAACCCCCTCGCGCAGGACCGTATAGGGCAGCTTTCCCATCATGGCGAGTTGAATCATGGCCATGATTTCTCCGCCTTCAATGGCGAGCACAGCAGCACCCAGGATCTGGCCGCTGTCGACGTCGACGACGGCCTTCATGAATCCGCGGGTCTCATCGACTTCCAGGGCGCGGGCAACGCTGGTCATGGGCATCTTCGCGACACGGATCTTCCGGTTGTGGGTGCGGGCCTCGGTTTCGGTCATCCCAATCCGTCCGAGTTGCGGATCGATAAACACAGTGTAGGGAACAAGGCGCCCGGCGATCGAAGCGTTACCCTTCTCGATCAGGTTCGTGCGGAGGATGCGATAGTCGTCGTAGGAAATGTGCGTGAATGCAGGACCGCCTTTTATGTCACCCAGTGCGTAGATGCCCGGGACGTTTGTTTCGAGGCGATCGTTTACGTCGATGTGGCCCTGCGCAGTCGTTTTAACTCCGGCGGCGGCAAGGTCCAGCGTGTCCGCGTTCGGCGTGCGTCCGGTCGCGACCAGCAGATGCGAGCCGGTGATTGTCGGCGACCGGCCCTCATGTTCAACGTGAAGACGAATTTCTTCACCGGCCTTGTCGACGCCGGCCGCCCTCGCCTTCAGAAGGATATTGACTCCATCCTCTTCGATAATCCGAGCGACCTCTTGTGCAACGTCGGGATCCTCTCGACTCAATAACTGCCCGCCTGATTGAACTATGGTGACGCGGCTTCCAAGACGGCGGAACAGCTGGCCGAACTCGAGTCCGACGTATCCGCCGCCAAGGACAAGCAAATGCTCGGGAACCCTCGCCAGCTCCATGATCGACGTGCTGTTAAGGAATGGAATATCCTTGAGCCCGTCGAGCGGAGGAACGGATGGACGCTCGCCGGCGTTGATGAAAAATTTGTCGGCAGTGAGCACTCGCTGACCGCCATCTCGCAGGCGAACGTTCAACGACTTCGGTCCGGTGAAGCTTGCTTGTCCGCAGATGAGATCCAGGTTGGCGGTCTTCTCAATTCGTCCCTCGTTGCCGCTGCGAAAGCTCAATACGATGTCGCGTTTCCGCTGGCGAACGTGTTCCATGTCAATGGAGATTGCACCGGTGTGCACGCCATAGTCGGCGCCCCTGCGCGTCAGATAGGCGACCCGGCCGCTGGCGATCATGGTTTTGGTAGGCGTGCACCCTTCGTTGATGCAGGTTCCGCCGACATGCTCGCGCTCAACTAATGCGGTGCGCATTCCCGCGTCGGCAAGTGCCCTGCACAACGGTGTTCCACCCTGGCCGGAGCCGATCACAATCGCGTCGTAATGGTCGGTTGTCGACATAGCCCGATCAAAGAGTCAGATTCGTGAAACCACGAAAAACCCCAAAGCGATGGCGACCAAGTCCTCGGGAATCGCGATCGCGATGTCGGTGACCCCCAGCCTCCGAACCAGTCCGACTCGGGTGAGATAACCACCGTAGGTTCCGACGAGCACGCCCACTATGGCTCCGATGATGCCCACCCGCAGCGAGGTTGCAGTTGCAGCCGCGAGACTTGCGCCCGCCAGAGACCCAAACACCAGCCGGGCGCCCAGCTGCATGGGCACGGTTCGGGGCGGGGTGCTGGGCAATTGATCGACGACGTACTCAACCAGCGCAAGGATGGTGAAAATCACCAGCGCCCAGGTCGAGGCCATGAACGACAGCGGCGTTCCTGCGAGGTTGATCCAGCCCAAGTGAGCGCCCCAAGCGACTGCCGCTACACCGGTGAACGTCCGCAGCCCGGAGACCAGGCCTATGGCGAACGTCAGCATGAGCATGAAAGGCAAAGTCACGAAGCTTCCTCCAACCAAAGGTGGGATCTAACAGGCGAGTGCCCCCGCAGACAGACGGGAAATGGATGAGCCTCAGGGTTGCGTGATTCAAATTATCGCGCCGGGCGCGGTTACACTGAAGCTTAGCGCAAACAAGTGCCGCAAGCTCCTCAATCGCTGGGGCCCAGCAGATAGGCTTTTTGCATTGGTGATATAGTCTAATACAACACAAAGACACAAAATTTGATTGCAACGATGTTTTAGAATCAATGGCTCTAGGGCCAATTTGGCCACAAGTTATTGATAAAGAATATAGTTAAACTTAGTCGGCGTATTTCTCCATCCTTCATAGCCCTCGGTTTCCCGAAATTGGAGTTTCAAAGAACGATGTGCGGTCGTGCGTAGGCGCGATCTGACCGACTCACCCGTGAGGCCAAACCAGCGAACTTGCTGCCCGCGCCAGAGGCGTAATTCATTCCTATGACCAGTACTGGCCGAAGGAGACCAATCCTTCGATCATCGACGGCATGTGGAAGCCGTCGGCCATCATGGTGCAGTCGGTCGAGCAAAAAAGCGGGAGCTCAGGAAGGCTGCCGGAGACGCAATATTTCACACCGCGCGCGGTGGGAGGCGCGAAACAGAGGGCTTATGAATTACTTGCCCGTGGCGAATTTTAGAACCATGACGCTGACATTTTGCGGCGTGCCGGCGCTGACGATGCTCGCAGGCACGTTTGCCTTCGCCCAGACTTCGGATGCAGTGAGGATTTCTGCCGAGTTTGCCCAGTTGCCTGCCCCCACGAATCACGTCGGCCGCCGATCAACGGCGAGAGCAAGCAGCTTACGGTGAACGACGCGAACTCGAACTACCAGACGCGTCAGCGGAGCTGAATCGCAGGGGTGGAGGTGGGTTCGGCGGATTTCGGCGATAATTGCATGAATTGAAGACTTGGGAGGGGCCACGTTGTCAGCGTGGTGTCCTTCTGAATTGCACGCGCCCTCCAATGTGCGGCCACTTGCGGAAAGGTGGGGTTCGGCGATGGCGCCCTGTCTGGCACGGAGGGCACTTACTCAGTGGCTATGGTTAGTGACAGCCGTTGCGTTGACGGTGCTTGCCTGCATAGCCTTATCATGCTTTTGTCAGGCTCCAAGTACTTCGCCTGAACAGAATCCGACCGCACAGAATGCGCCCGCAGAGAGTTCGTCCGAACAGAATCCATCTCCACAGAATTCGCCCGCGACTGCCAGCGACAAAAAAGCGTTGCATGTGAGCTGGCTCTACGGTTCCTTCGTTCCCAAGGATGTTCCGTTCAAGCCACTAACAGCGAATCAACGTTGGAAACTCTACGTTAAAATGACGTATACCACCTACGGCATCTACTTCAAAACAGCCTTCTTTGCTATCAGCGACCAGATCAATAATCGCCCTTCTGGCTGGGAACAAACCCCCGAAGGCTTTGCCAAACGATTCGGTACACGTCAGGCGCAGTTCATTGTGCAGAACACTGTGACCGCATTCGGCGATGGCGTAGCAGATTGGGAGGTTCGCTATGAGCGCTGCCGGTGTGACGGCTTCTGGCCGCGAACCCGGCATGCTATCAAAAGGAACTTTGTTACCTATGGCGGTCAAGAAATGAACCTGCGTCCTCAGCTCATGCCGTATGTCGGGGCGTTCGCCGCGGGCGTGACGGCGGCTTCATGGCAACCCAACAACCCCAACCTGGCGGTCAAGGGCTATCAGGCGGCGATCACGCAGGTAGGCGTGGGGATCGGAGTGAACTGGCTGGCTGAGTTCGCTCCCGAGATCAAACGGGTCCTTCGCATCGACAAGAAGTAGACGCTAGCACGAACCAGAGTTCATCTCATGTTTCCCGTGTGTCCCAGCGAGTAGCGGCCGGGTTGCGGCCATACGGTGAGGCCGTGCGGCTCCTTGCCGACGGGAATCTGTCTTTCGCTGCCAGTCGTTGTGTCGAACGCATACACGACGCTGTCGAACCGCCCCGAGACCCAGAAGGTCTTTCCATCAGCGCTGACGTTGCCCATGTCGGGACTTCCGCCGCCGGGGATCGGCCAGGTCGCAATGACTTTGCGCGTGGCGAAGTCGAGCACCGAAATGTCGCCAGGGCCGAGTGGCTTGCCGTGGACCTTGTTCGACCCACGATTGGTGATGTAGAGCTTCGTCGCGTCGCGACTGGGATAGAGCCCATGCGTTCCGACGCCGGTATGAATGAACCCAATTTCCTTGAATTCGTCGCCGTTGATGAGGAAGACGCCATCGGCCATCATGTCGGCAACGTAAAAGACCTTGCCGTCGGGCGCGATACGGATGTCCTGCGGCATGCCTCCGCGGGAGAGCTTGAGATAGCCGATGACTTCGCGTTTTACGAAGTCGACCTTCGCCAACGTCCCATCGAACTCGCAGGTGAAGATGGCGTAGCGACCGTCGATAGAGAAGTCGGAGTGATTGATGCCGCGGCAGTTGGGTGTCTTGATGGTGAACTTAAACGCCATGGAATGCGGATCGCGCAGGTCGAGCCGGCGGTCGGCTTCGGCCACCACGATCGCGAACTTCCCATCGGGCGTGAAGTAAAGGTTGTAGGGGTCGATGACGCGAACATCCTTGCCCGGCTTGCCGGTGCGGGGATCGATCGGGGTGAGACTGCCCCTGCCACGCTTTTCTGAGTTGTTCGCGACCCAGAGAGTCTTCAGGTCCCACGAGGGCACGACATGCTGCGGGTTTTTGCCGACTTTGAAGTGATCCACAACTTCGTACTTGGCCGGATCGATCACATAGACGTCGTCGGACTTTACATTAGGCACGTAGACCCGCGGCAGTGCATCCGACACTGTGGAACTGAGATCGTTGGGTCCGGCTTCACTGTAGAGGTTTGACGGATTCACGACGGGAGGCATGCCGGGCACAGTGGCAACCTTCTGAGGTGGCGAAGCGGCGGAGATGGGCTTCCAGCTACACCCAGTGGGAAGCATCAGAAGGTACGATGCCACCCAGAGCACGGCAGTGAGGTTTGCAAGCGATGTCATGTACTGCTCAACTCTAAGTAATTCCGTTAAACCAGTTTCATTTCAGGCGTTCGTTCATGCCGGGCTGAAGCCGGCTCTGGCTCGAACACTGGATCATGTCCGCGGGTTCACGCCCACGGCAAACACCAATTCCGCTGTTCGGGCCGAAGACCACCGGACTTAACCACAGAATTACGTAAATGTTCTAGCCGTGCGCATTGATCAGTCAGTGTTGTCCTAAGCTCGTACGGATAGCGGCGATGGTGGTGTTGACGACTTCGTTTACGCCCAACTGCCCAAGCTCCAGGCTGGCGCGGCGCGGATCGCCTTCGACGCCATCGCTACTCCTGCGATCGGAGCCCTTCTTCATGCCGTCGATGCGGACGGTTTCCGGCGCGACGGCGAGTTGCAGCGCCGCGTCTGCCAGTCCAGCATGCTTGCCAATTTCACCGCTACTGTAGCCGCGGGCTTTCAATATCGCCTCAAATCCATCGGTGCTGGCGCGGTAATAGGCATCGACGGCGAATACGCGGACCTCGGATCCTGCCCATTCGCGACTCAGCTTCGTGGCCACTGCATCTGCAAGGCGCTGATAACTACCATGATCGCCGAGCATAACGATGTTTTGAAAGCCAGCGAGCTTGAGGCTGCGCGCAGCGTATTCCAGCGTTTTCTTAAAGACTTCATCGGGCACGGTGATCGTTCCGGGATAACGCATGTGCGATGTTGGAGGATTTACGCCGCCTTCGGGAACGTAGGCGATCACGGGGGCGACCAGGGCGTTGCCGAGTCCCTGAGCGATCTTGCCGGAGAGAACTTTGACGCGAACATTATGCTTTCCAAGTGTAATGTCAGGTCCGCTCTGCTCGGTACCACCGATGGGAAGAATAGCAGTGGTTTTGCCCGAGCGTATGGCATCGCGCAGCTCCGTCCAGGTGAACTCTTCGAGGTAAACAGTCGGTGGAAGAGGTTGCGTAGCAGGATGAACCTGGCAAACGGAGCAAATCAATACGACGAATAGCAGCGCAACCAACCAACCCCGTTTCACGTTCCCAATCGCCCCAAAGGCAGAGTACCAGAGAAGCACGTCGTTTCGGCGCAGCAGAATCGAGATGGGCACGAGTATTTACAGAGGTCCGCAGGAAGAAATTGCACGATGGCAAAAGCTTGTCGTGCGTGATGGCCCGACTCTCACACTTCCTGGTGATGTCCCTCACAGTCAGGCGGGTTGACGGCGGGCATACTGAAACATGGTGTGCTGTTATGAGCGACAAGACCGTAACCCTTTCTGAAGAACGTGTTGCCTACCTTGAAGGAATGGTGCGGCAGGCGCGTACCGCCGCGGCCGTCTTCACCCAATTCACGCAGGAAGATGTAGACCGCATCGTCAAGCCGATGGTACTAGCCGGACTGGAACAAGCGCAGTATCTGGCGCGCCTCGCCGTGGAAGAGACCAAGATCGGCGTGATGGAAGACAAGGCCATCAAGAACATGGTAGCTACGGAGTTTGTCTATAACTACGTCCGCGACAAGCGCACGGTCGGTGTCATTCGCGAGTATCCCGAGCGCCGGCTGGTGGAAGTGGCCGAGCCGATCGGCGTGATCTTCTCTCTGACTCCGATTACGAACCCTACCTCGACGGTATTGTTCAAGTGCATCATGGCGATCAAGACGCGCAATGCGCTGATCTTCAGCCCGCATCCGAGCGCATGGCGTTGCTGCTTTGAGGCTGTCAGGATCATGCACGAAACGGCGGTGAAGCACGGCGCCCCAGAGGGCGTGTTTACCTGCTTGGAGTCGCACAACCTGGAAGACAACAAGTACCTGATGCGCCACAAGGACATCGGCCTGATCGACGCAACCGGTGGTCCCGGAGCGGTGAAGGCGGCGTACAGCTCGGGCAAGCCTGCGCTAGGCGTGGGGGCAGGCAATACGCCGGTGTATCTGGAGAAGTCCGCTAACCTCGACATGTCGGTAGTGGACATCATCACCTCGAAGACTTTCGACAACGGTACGATCTGCGCATCGGAACAGACCGTCGTGATCGACGATGAGATCTATGACGAGGTTCTGACGAAGTTTGCCAAACTGGGCGCGCACATCTGCAACGAGAAAGAGACCGAAATTCTCGCGCGTACGGTGATCGATCCCAAGACCGGCTACATGCAGCCGATGGCAGTCGGCCAGAAGGCGACGAACATCGCGCGCTTGGTAGGAATCACGGTCAAGCCGAAGACCAAGCTGCTGGTCACGCCGATCAAGGGCGTCGGGCCGGAGCATCCGCTGTCGATGGAGAAGTTGTTTCCGGTGCTGTCGGTCTATCGTGCGAAGTCCGTGGACGAAGCGCTGAAGGTTTCTGTGGACGTGAACCATAACGGAGGCCTGGGGCACACGGCGGTGATCTTCAGTAACAACGAGGCCGTGATCGAGAAATTCGGCGATGTGATCAATGCGGGACGCATCATCGTGAACTCGCCGGGCTCGATTGGCGCGCTGGGCGGCGTTTACAACGACATGGTGCCAACGTTTTCGTTTGGATGCGGCACGGGCGGCGGCAACAGCACAACCGATAACGTCAACGTGTATCACTACCTCAATATCAAGCGCGTAGCGCGAAGGACACAGGCGCATATGTGGTTCCGCGTTCCCAACCAGATTTACTTCAACGTGAATGCAACCGAGAACCTGCGCAACTTCCCGTCGCGCTCGACGCTGATCATTACCAACCCAGCGCTGGAAGCGATAGGGCACGCCGACATCGTGAAGCGGTATATTCCACCGGAGACGCCGGTGCGGGTGACGATCATTCCCGATGCCGAACCCGACATCAAGATCGTGAAGCAGGGCGTCGAGGCGTTGAATTTTTACAAGGCGGACCAGATCATTGCGCTGGGCGGCGGCTCCGTGATCGACGCCGCGAAGATCATGAAGCTGCAGTACGAATTTCCGGATGCCGATCTGGAAGAGCTGGCAGCGCCGTTCCTCGACATTCGCAAGCGCGTGGTGCAGTACCCCACCGAGAAGAAGAATCACGCGCGGCTGATCGCCATCTCGACCACCAGTGGAACCGGTAGCGAAGTAACGCCGTTCGCGGTAATGACCGACAAGGAGCGCGGGTTCAAGGTCACACTTGCCGACTATTCGCTGACTCCGGATGTGGCGATTGTCGATCCGCAGTTTGTGATGTCGATGCCGAAGGGCCTGACGGTTGATACCGGCGTGGACTGTCTGACGCATGCGCTGGAAGCGGGGGTGTCAGTGTTTGCGTCGCCCTACACCGATTCCAACGCGATGCAGGCGGTGCGCATGGTGTTTAAGTACTTGCCGATAGCGTATGAGAATCCGCATGACGAAGAGGCGCGCAGCATGATGCACAACGCGGCGTGCATCGCGGCGATTGCGTTCTCTAACGCGTCGGTTGGAGTAACCCATGCACTGGCACATGCCTTCGGGGCGCGGTTCCACGTGCCGCACGGGCGTGCGAATGCTCTGATGCTGCCGCACGTGATCACTTACAACGCATCGGTGCCGACAAAGTTCATGCCGTCACCGAATCAAGGGGCCTATGTGGCGCACAAGAAATACGCCATGATGGCCGATCTGCTGGGGCTGGGCGGGCACACCGTTGAAGAGAAGGTGCAGAACCTGGTGCAAGCGACGGAACACCTGCTCGATCGGCTGGGCGTTCCGAAGTCGATCGCGGAGTTGGGAATCTCGAAGGAAGAGTTCGAGAAGACGATACCCGATCTGGCGAAGATCGCATTCGACGATCCGTCGTGGCGTTCGAACCCGCGCATGCCGCTAGTAAGCGAGCTCATTGAGCTGTTCTGGAGCGCCTTTAAAGGACGGGGAAGCTCGTCAGCTAAAACTGAGATCAAAGCCAAACCGGCGCAGGAAATGGTGGCTTTATGACAACGAGTGCTGAAGTGCAAAAAGTGAATGGCGAAAACGTAGCGCGGTCTGTGGACGAGGTTTGCGCAAAACTGATCCCATCCGAAGGCGATGTCACGCTGGACGTTTCCGACGTGCGGCGCATCGATCCCAGCGGCCTGCGCGCGTTCGAAGACCTGGCTGCCGCCGCCGCCGACAAAACAGTGAGGATCGTACTACAGGGCGTTAATGTTGACGTCTATAAGGTGCTTAAGCTGGCTCGGTTGACGGCCCGGTTTTCCTTCGTCGACTGACAGTGCTATAGGGCCTCGCACACGGGCCTGCGTCGCTCGTCACTGACAATCCGGGCGCACGAAGTTCCAATAGAGCCATCGAGTTTCCGCTGTGTTTTCTCAGCGGGGAGGAAGTGGCTATGCTACTCCACCTGGAAACCGACGAACTCAATCTACTGGCCAATTTGCTGATGGAACCTCCGGGCGAGACATCGCGGGTGCGCCCGGATGACCGCTTGCTGGAGATGGTACTGGCGCGTGACTTGCGGTTTGATTCCGACGAGTTAGAACGAATGGCGGACCTGCTGGCGGCTGACGAACACCGCCTCAAAGACATGGTCGCTTACGAGCCCAACGCCGGGCGTAGGGCGGAAATGCAGCAGAAGCTGGCGCTGCTGGAGCGGGTGCTGGAGAAGGTTGACGAAGCCTGCGTGATGATTTGACTTCTCGCCAGCGACAAAGTCCCGCGGGCATATACAAATGGCTGGCAAAGTTGAGGCGATTGCACGACAATGATCAGCATGCGCCTCGACGTGGAGTGCTACTCGGGCCGTAAGGCGAACGAAAAGCCAGTCCGCTTTTCACTGCACGGGCATGCGTATGCGGTCGAGGAAGTTGTCGACCAATGGTACGGCACCGATAGCACCTTCTTCAAAGTCCGCGCCGACGATGGCAACCTCTACATTCTTCGGCAGCAAACCTCGACTCCGGGTGGAGCGTGGGACCTGGTCTCGTTCCGGCA
>Ga0306920_100014591_pt1 | contig 10730 bp, 10 predicted proteins | sample flu12Cox44000170_FD_204666 | JGI IMG/M metagenome (GOLD analysis project Ga0306920, IMG submission 204666) | Lab enrichment of tropical soil microbial communities from Luquillo Experimental Forest, Puerto Rico - flux4day.12C.oxic.44.000.170 (v2)... | ecosystem: Environmental > Terrestrial >... | reverse complement strand
CGGCGATCAGGGCCTGAAGCCCCATCGCCGCGCAGCCCTTCCTTGGCATCGCAGGCCGATCACACATTGCAAGCACGTTTTCACACGACCTGCACCGAGAGCCGACTTCCGCGCAGACACCAAGTTAGATTCAGCAGCCAAGGGCTGCTTCCATTTTTAAAAGACTTCTTTTCCACCGGCGCACGAAGACCGGCGATGACGCAACGGCCCTCGCGGCTGCAATATCGGGTAATCGCGCTCGCCGATCTCGTTCGCTGAGACAGCTCAACAAGGAACCGGCCAATGCACAAAAACGATGACGATCACCTCGTGCATTTTCGCTCCGACGGACTGGCGCTGTCGCCCGCCGAATATGCGGATTTGCTGGTTCGGATCGCAGCAGATCGTGCCATCGCCGCAGACGAGTTCACCCGCGACGGAGTGGTGAGTCAGCTCGAAGACCGCGTGGCGGCGTTGCTGGGCAAGCAGGCGGCTGTGTTTCTGCCGAGCGGGACGCTCGCTAACCACCTCGCGCTGCGGCTGCTCGCGCAGCGCGGCCGTCGCGTCCTGGTCCAGCGCGAGAGCCACATCTACAATGATTCGGGAGACTGCACGCAGGAGCTGAGCGGCCTGATATTGATCCCGCTGGCGGCGGAGCGTGCGACCTTCGGCCTCGCCGAGGTCGAGGCCGAGGTGGCCCGCGCTGAAGAAGGGCGCGTATCGACGCCGGTAGGGGTGATCTCGATCGAATCCCCAGTGCGCCGGCTTCAGGGCGAAATCTTCGATTTCGCCGAGATGCAACGAATTGCCGCTTTTGCGCGTGAGCGGCGGATCGGTCTTCACTTGGACGGCGCGCGCCTGTTTCTCGCGTCCGCCTATACCGGAATCGCACCGGAAACCTACAGCGGGCTGTTCGATACCGTCTACGTCTCGCTCTACAAGTATTTCAACGCCGCCGGCGGGGCCGTACTCGCCGGCCCCAGGCACCTTCTCGATGGCCTGTATCACCAGCGCCGCATGTTCGGCGGCAGCTTGCGCCAGGCCTGGCCATATGCGGCCGTCGCGCTGCATTATCTCGACGCCTTCAGCGAGCGGTTCGAACGCGCCGTGGCAGCGGCTGATCTTTTGCTGGAGGCGCTGCGCGGCCATCCGGGCTACGAGGTGTTGCGCCCGGCCGCAGCAACCAACGTCACCCGCTTGCGGGTTTCAGGTCCGCGCGCCGCGGCTCTCCCCGAGCGGCTCCTGGCGCGCGGCGTTGCGATCCGACCAGCAATCCAGGTTTCCGACGAACGCGCCGAGTTTGAACTGTTCACCAACGAGACGATCCTGCGCCGCCCGATAGAGAGGACGGTCGAAGCCTTCCTCGACAGCCTCTCGCTCGTCTGAGCGGCAATCATCACTCCGCATACGGGCTGCCGGCTGGCGATATTGACGCTGAGCGGCGCGCCGCTTACGTAGATTTCGACATGGCCAAGCTTTCGATAATCACGGCTCCCGATCCCCGGCTCAAGATCAAGGCGCGCCCGGTGTCTGCGGTCGATGGCAAAGTCCGACAGGTGATGGACGATCTGCTCGAGACGATGTACGGCGCGATCGGCATCGGTCTCGCCGCACCGCAGGCAGGCGTGGCAAGCCGGGTCCTCGTTGTCGATGCCGCGCGTGACGGCGAGAAGCCGCAACCGTTGCAGCTGGCCAATCCGGAGATCCTGTGGCGTTCGCCCGAGGTGATGGCATTCAACGAGGGCTGCCTGTCCTTGCCGGAGCACTATGCGGAGGTCACGCGTCCGGCCAAGGTCCGCTTACGCTATCTCGACTATCAGAACGAGATCCGCGAAATGGAAGCCGAGGGGCTGCTCGCGACCTGCCTGCAGCATGAGATCGACCACCTAGACGGCATCCTGTTTGTCGACCACATCTCCGCGCTGAAGCGGGGAATAATCTTGCGCAAGCTCGCTAAGGCCAAGCGCAGTAAAGTCCCGGCAACCGCCGCCTGAGCCCAAGGGGGCGAGAGATAGAGACCACTGCCTCGAGACGCGCGCTCGATCTCGTTTTCATGGGCACGCCGTCTTTTGCAGCGACGATCCTCGGCGCGTTGATCGATGCCGGGCACAACATCCTCGCCGTCTGCACGCAGCCGCCAAGGCCGGCCGGCCGCGGACAGAAAGCACGAGCCTCGCCGGTGCAATTGCTCGCCGCGGAGCACCGAATTCCGGTGCGCGCTCCCGTTACGCTGCGGGACGAGGCGGAACAAGAGGCTTTTGCTTCGCTGCGTGCGGATGCCGCGGTCGTCGCCGCCTATGGGTTGATCCTGCCACGCCGGGTCTTGAGCGCGCCGCGGCTGGGCTCTTTCAATGTGCATGCCTCGCTGCTGCCGCGCTGGCGCGGCGCGGCGCCGATCCAACGCGCCCTGCTCGCCGGTGATCGGACGACAGGGATTACCATCATGCAGATGGACGAGGGCCTCGATACCGGCCCGATCCTGCTTCAAGAGGAGATCCCGATTGGCGCCGATGCAACCGCCTCAGAGTTGTCGGCGGAGCTGGCCGCACTCGGCGCAAAGCTGATTCTCGCCGCACTGGAGGGCATTGCGGAGGACCGGCTCGCGGCCCGGCCGCAGCCCCGCGACGGCGTCACTCACGGACGGAAAATCGGCCGCAAAGAAGGCCGGCTCGACTGGCGATCGGGGTCGGAAGAACTGGAGCGGCGGGTCCGGGCGCTCGATTTCTGGCCCGGCGCGTTCTTCGAGACCGGCAAGGAGCGCATTCGGGTGCGTGCCGCGATGGCGTTGCCGGGTCCGGCTGGCGGCATTCCAGGCACCGTGCTCGACGAGCATCTGTCCGTTGCGTGCGGCGAGGGCGTTTTGCGGCTGCTGCGCGTCCAGCGGCCCGGCCGCACGGTGCTCGACGTGCCGGCTTTCTTGCGCGGGTTTCCGATCCCGCCCGGGACGGTGCTGCCGTGCCCCGCTACAAGCTGACGATCGAATATGACGGAACCGGCCTGGTCGGCTGGCAACGGCAGGCGAACGGCCTCTCGGTCCAACACGCGCTCGAAACCGCGATTTTCCATTTCTGCGGGGAGAACGTGACGGTTCATGGCGCCGGACGTACTGATGCGGGGGTACATGCGCTGGCGCAAACCGCGCATGTCGATCTCGCACGGGTGGCGACGCCGGAGGTTCTGCGCAGCGCCGTCAACTACCATCTGCGGCCGGCGAAGATTGCGGTCCTCGCGGCCGAGCCTGTGCCCGCCTCGTTCGACGCCCGCCTCTCCGCAACGGGTCGAGTTTATCTTTATCGCATCCTGAACCGCCGTGCGCCGCCCGCACTCGAGCGCGCCCGAGTATGGCACGTCACGCCGCCGCTCGACCTCGAAGCAATGCGCGCAGGCGCCCGCCATTTGGTCGGCTACCATGACTTTTCGACTTTCCGCGACTCGCTGTGCCAGGCGCGATCGCCGCTCAAGACGCTCGATGCGCTCGAGCTCCGCCGCGTCGGCGAGGAGGTCCATATCGAAGCGCGCGCCCGTTCGTTCCTTCACCACCAGGTGCGCAACATTGCCGGCACATTAAAGCTCGTCGGACTCGGCCGTTGGCATCAGGACGATGTCGCCCGTGCGCTCGCCGCCCGCGACCGCCGTGCCGGCGGCCCGACCGCGCCGCCCGAGGGTCTCTATCTGGTTGAAGTTCGCTATCCCTCTGATCAGGAAGAACCGGCGGGCACGGCGGCCTTGCTTTCCGTCCCCAGTTGGCTTGAATGAGCCATGGTGCTGCCGGGACGAGGCAAGTCCGCGGCCCGTTCAAGGGTTCTGATAACGAGCATCTCTCGCCTGCCGCGGATCTCGATCTCGTGGTGCGGGGAGTCGGAGAGGTCAAAGCCGGCGCGTCGCACCGTCTCCTCTGAGACGACGAGCTCACACTCATATTCTTTGGTCAGCTCTTCGAGCCGGCTGGCGGTGTTGACGGCGTCGCCGATCGCCGTGATCGCGGCGGCGCTGCCATACCCCATCTCGCCGACGATGACTGGACCACAATGAATGCCGATGCCGATACGCAACGGGCGGCCGAGCTCGGCTTGCAGCGAGAAGTTGAGCTCGCCGAGCCGCTCCGACATCAGGCGGGCGGCGGCGAGCGCCTCCCGGCAACCCGCTTGGGTTCCTCCCTCGATGCCGAACAGCGCCATCACCCCGTCGCCGATGAACTTATCGACGCGCCCACCCGCAGCGTCGATCGCCCGTCCCATCGCCGAAAAATAGCGGTTGAGGACGAAGACAACGTCGTAAGGGAGCCGGCCCTCGGCGAGTGCGGTGAAACCGCGAATGTCGGCGAAGAGGATGGCAATTTCGCGCTCGCTGCCGAGCGAAACCTCTACCCGCTGCCTCCCCTCCAGGGCTTGCGCAAAAGGCGGCAGCAACGGCGTCACCTCGACCGCGCCGCGCGGCCGCAGCTGGCACGCGAGGCGAATGTTGGGTGTCGCGCCGATCCGGGTGAGCACGCGCCGCTCGTCTGCGGACGGCGGATCGATCCTGTGAAGTTCGCCGCGCAGTCGCACGCGGCAGGTCGAGCACCGGCCGCGGCCGCCGCAAACATGAGCATGCGGGATCCCGGCAATCCGGCTCGCCTCCAGCACGCTGGTCCCGGGCGTGACCTCGACGAAGCGGCCGTCAGGGTAGCCGATCCGGACGAGACCGTGCCGGCGCTGCCAGATTCGCCGCGCGAGCCGCGCCAGCAATACCGCCGCGACAACGCCGACAAAGAGCCGGGTGAGGGCTTTGGTGATCGCGTCCAGAGCGCGCTGGGTTTCCGGCGACGGCAATGTCATTTGCGCGAAGGCCTGGCGGGTCCAATCGGGATCAGCGGCGGCAAGCGCGGCGACGTGCCGGCCGGCTTCGATCATCCCGAGCAACGACAGTACTGGGACGAGCACCGCGACGGCGAGGGCGGGGGATTGCACGCGCGCGTACCGGGGCCTGACGCGCAGCCAGAAATGCAGCCCGATCATCGCGTGCGCCCAGGCGATGACCAGGACCAGCATCTGCAAATAGCCGTGCGACGGCGCGTTGACGAAAAAGGTCCACAGTAGCAGGGTATAGTGACCGGTGTCCGCGTGGAAGAAATCACTGGCGATTCGAGTACCGACGACGTGGCGCACGAGTAGGATCGGGATCGCGAATCCAAGAACAATCTGACTCAGTTCGGAAGCACGCAGCCGCAAGCTTCGCCGCTCCCACAGTGCCCATAGCGACAGCCCGTAATGAACGAGAAAGCTGCCGTAGAGCAGCGTCTGCGCCGGGTAGTTCGACCAAATTCGGACGACGTACCGGAGCACCTCGTCCATCGCCCGCAGCGAGATCAGGCCGACCGCGTGATTGAGCAAATGCATCGCCACATAGGCGAGCATAACAAGGCCCGAGTATAGCCGGAGTTGCCGGATCATCGACAAGCCCGCCGGATCGAATGCTGGATCAGAAAACCTCTTGTCACCGGAGCCTGATTTCTTTATCCGGGCGCGCCGCGACCACGCAGAAACGGGCCGCCACCGGAGCACGCGCCGCTATGCTGGAGATCCGACATCTCGTCAAATGTTTCGGCCCGCTGGTTGCGGTCGACGATGTCTCGTTCACGGTTCCCCAAGGCGAGGTCCTCGGCTTTCTTGGTCCGAATGGCGCCGGTAAATCGACGACGATGAAGATGATCGCGGGTTTTCTCGCGCCTACCGCCGGCACGGCGATCATCTGCGGGTTCGACATTGGCATACAGCCGATCGCGGCAAAGAGACGCATCGGTTATCTGCCCGAGGGTGCGCCTGCCTATCCGGATATGACGCCGGCCGCCTTCCTCGACTTCATCGCCCATATCCGCGGTTATTCTGGCGGCGAAGCAAGGCGGCGGATCGGCCACATCGTCGAGATGATCAAGATCGCCGAAGTCATGCATCAGCCGATCGAGACATTGTCCAAAGGCTACAAACGACGCGTCGGCGTGGCGCAGGCGCTCCTCCACGATCCCGACGTGGTGATCCTCGACGAGCCGACCGATGGGCTCGATCCCAACCAGAAATACGAAATGCGCAAGATCATCACGGCGATGCGCCCCCAAAAGGCGATCGTCATCTCGACCCACCTGCTCGAGGAGGTCGAAGCGGTATGCAATCGGGCGATTATCATCGCTCATGGCCGCATCCTCGCCGATGGAACGCCGGCAGAGCTGGCGCAGCGCTCGCGCCGCCACAACGCTGTCCGGCTCGGCATCCCCGGCGGCGCCGATCCAAATGTCCGGGCGGAGCTGGCGGCGCTTCCCGCGGTGGCTGCAGTTGAACCGGAGGGCGACGGGCTCATTGTGCTTCCGCGCGGCGGCCGGCCGGTCGTCGCCGACATCGCGGACCTCGCGCGCAACCGCGGCTGGACCATCACGGGTCTGCAGGTCGAACGAGGCCGGCTCGATGACGTGTTCCGCGAGATCACCACCGCCCCGCCTGAACCGGCTCCGGTCGCCGCGGCGTAATACCGATGCGCAACGTCCTCACGATCTTTCGCCGCGAGCTCGCCGGCTATTTCGCGACGCCGCTGGCTTACGTGTTCATCGTCATATTCTTGGTAATGGCGGGGGTGCTGACACTCTTTGTCGGCAACTTCTTCGACCGTGGTCAGGCCGATCTGCAACCGTTTTTCACATTTCATCCGTGGCTCTACGTGGTGCTGATCCCTGCCTTGTCGATGCGGCTGTGGGCCGAGGAGCGAAAAAGCGGGACGATCGAGCTGTTTTTGACATTGCCGATTCGCATGATCGAGGCGGTACTCGGAAAATTCCTCGCCGCCTGGTGCTTCGCCGGAATCGCGCTGGCCTTGACTTTCCCGTTCTGGATCACGGTCAACTTACTCGGCCGGCCTGATAATGGCGTCATCATCGCGAGCTACATCGCCAGCTGGTTGATGGCCGGGGCAATGCTGGCAGTCGGCGCCTGCGTTTCGGCGATGACCAAGAACCAAGTCATCGCTTTTGTCGTGACTGCGGCACTGGTCTTTCTCCTTACCGCCTCAGGCTCACCGATCGTGCTCGGCTTCTTTCAAGATTGGGCACCGGAGTGGTTGATCGGCGGGATCACGCAAGCGAGCTTTCTCGGCCACTTCGGCGCGATTACGCGCGGTGTCATCGATCTGCGCGACCTCGTCTATTTTCTGTCGGTCATGATCGCTTTTCTCGCCGCCAACGCGATCCTGATCGACCTCGAAAAGGCCGAGTAGAATGGCCCTACCCGATCGCCTTCGCGGCTTTTTCGCCTCGCGGCGCGCTGTCGCCGCCGCGGCACTTGTCTGCATCGCCCTGATGCTGGTGTCGGTGAACATCATCGCAGACCGTTTCTTCACGTGGCGGCTCGACCTCACTGACGAGCGTCTTTACACGCTGTCGCGGGGGACGCTCACGACCTTGTCGAAGATCGACGAACCAATCACGCTGCGCTTCTATTTCTCCAATCGTCTTGCCGACGAGGAGCCGTCCTACGGCGTTTATGCGCGCCGCGTGCGCGAGCTGCTCGACCAGTATGTCGCCGCGGCGCACGGCAAGATCCGCCTCGAAGCGTACGACCCGCTACCCTTTTCCGACGCCGAGGATCGCGCCGTCGCCTTCGGGCTCCAAGGAGTGCCGCTCGATATACAGGGCGAGCAGGTCTATTTCGGCTTGGCCGCGACCAACTCGACCGACGACCAGCAGACGATCGCTTTCTTCCAGCCTGAGCGCGAACGGTTTCTCGAATACGATCTGACGAAGCTCGTCCACAGCCTCGCTTTTCCGAAAAAGACGGTAGTCGGGCTGATCAGCGCGTTGCCGCTCGAAGGCGACGTGATGGCGATGATGCGCGGCAGGCCGTCGGAACCGATGGCGATAATCGAGCAGCTGCAACAGCTGGACACGATCAAACCCCTGGCCGGCGACATCGATGCGGTTCCGCCCGATATCGACGTGCTGATGCTGGTGCACCCTCAAAAGTTGTCGGAGAGGACGCTCTACGCGATCGACCAGTTCGTTTTGAAAGGCGGCAAGGCCCTGGTCTTTGTCGACCCCTATTCCGAGCTGCAGGCCTCGCACCCGAGCCAGTTCAACCCACCCGGGTCCCCGTCGGCCAGCAACCTGGAGCAGCTGTTCAAAGCATGGGGTTTCGAGGTCCCGGCGAATACCGTCGCGGGCGATCGCCGCGATGCGCAACGCGTCGGAGTCCCGGGTGCTCGCGGTGGGACGCGCCCCCTCGACTATGTCGCTTGGCTCAATCTGAAGGCCGACAACCTCAACCGCAGTGACATGATCACTGCCGATCTTAGTCATATCAACATGGCCTCTGCGGGGATCATCGAGCCGCTCGCCGACGCGAAGACAAAAATCGAGCCTCTGATAACGACATCGCCCGACTCGGAGAAGATTCCGGCCGAAAAGTTGACCGGGTTGCCCGATGTCGCCGGCCTGCTCGCCGAGTTCAAACCCGAGAACAAGCGCTACACCCTCGCCGCCCGCGTCACGGGCCCAGCCGAGAGCGCGTTTCCGGACGGCCCGCCAAAACCGCCCGAAGCCGCCGCCAAACCCGAAGCTAAAGAAGGAGAGCCGAAACCGGCGACAGAACCCGCAGCTCCTGCGAGCGAGCCGTTGAAGCAATCGGCAAAGCCGATCGATGTCGTCGTTGTCGCCGATACCGACCTGCTCGATGACAAATTCTGGCTGCAGAAACAGGATTTCTTTGGACACCGGCTGCTGGCTCCAACCGCGAACAACGGCGATTTTGTCGCCAACGCAATCGAGGTCTTGGCCGGCGGCGAGGACCTTGTCGGACTGCGGTCGCGCGGCACCTCGGCGCGGCCATTCGAGCTCGTCGACGAAATCCAGCGGGACGCGCAGGCGCGCTATAGCGCCGAAGAGAGCGCGTTGCAGACCAAGCTCAAAGAAACACAGGAGAAGCTCGCGAGCCTCACCGGCAAGGATCAAGCGAACACGCCGACGACCCTCTCTCCGGAGCAAGCCAAGGCGGTCGAGGAGTTTCGCACCGACATGTTGCAAACCCGCCGCCAGCTGCGCAATGTCCAGGCGGCGCTGCGCAGCGATATCGCGCGCCTCAAGAGGAGGCTCAGATTTCTCGACATCGCGCTGATCCCGATCGTGGTCGCCGTGGCCGCCGTCGCCCTCGGCGTGCTGCGGTTGCGCCGCCGCCACCGGCGCTCCGCAGAGGCGTGAGGCGATGCGGCAGCGATCTCTGATACCCCTCGCTTGCGCGACCGTGGTTCTCGTTGTGCTGGCGATCGTGACGCTCACCGTGGGAGACCGCGGCGTCAGCCGGGCGGCGCCGAACGTGCGCGCGTTTCCCGCTCTCGCTGACAAGCTTAGCGATGTCGCCTCGGTCACGGTAGAGCGTCAGGGTTCGACGATGACCTTCATCCGCGACGGCGACAGCTGGCTGGTGAGCGAGAAGAGCAACTATCCGGCCAATGCCGGTAAGATCAGCCAGATAGTGCGGGCGATGGCGGATTTGACCCTCGTCGAGCCCAAGACGCAGAAGGCAGAGCTTTATCGCCGCCTCGAGCTCGACGACCCGGGAAAAGGCAAATCCGCCTTGGTCACGGTCAAGGACAAATCCGGAGGGGCGATTGCGGAGGCGATTGTCGGCAAGCGGCGCTACGACCGGCTCGGCGGCGGCAATGACGGGGTCTATATGCGGAAGCCCGGGGACGTGCAGGCTTGGCTCGCCCGCGGCTCGCTGGATCCTTCCGGGGACCTGCCGAGCTGGCTCGACCGGCATATCCTCGATATCTCCGAGAAGAAGATCGCCAAGGTGATCCTGACCCAGACGGACGGCGCCAAGCTAGTCATCAGCCGCTCGGCGCCCGATGCCAAATTCGCGGTCGAGGACGCGCCCGCCGATGCCAAGTTCAAGGGTGAAACGACATTCAGCGGACCTGCTACCGCACTCGAGACCCTCGATCTACAAGATGTCAAGCCAGCTGCCGAACTCCCGGTCCCCGAGAAGGATGTGGTAAGTGCGTCTTTCACGACTTTCGACGGCCTGACCGTCGATGCGCGGCTCCTCGAGCGCGACAAAGCCGATTGGATCGCGATATCGGCTACGGGTTCCGGGGCAGCTGAGCCAGAGGCGAAAAAACTCGACGACAAGGTCGCGCGCTGGACATACGAGATCCCGGCCTACAAGGCCAATCTGCTGAAGACCAAGCTCGCCGATCTCATCGAGCCGGCCAAGGAGTCGAAATGATGGCTCGTCCTTATCTGTCGACTGCCGTAGCCACTCTTAGCTGCTTGATGCTGACAGTCTGCGCCGGGCAGACCGCGACGCCCACCACCTGGGTGAAAGCGGGCACCGATGATCAGACAATCGCCCGCGAACTCGCGGATTGCAACGCCCAGGCCAATGCGGCGCTCGCCAACGAGCAGGGGATCAACGCCGACATCAACGCGACGCTCGGCAGAAATTGGCAGCTCGGCGGCACACAAGGCATCCAAGCCCAATCAATGCGCCGGCAGGCCGCCGGTTTAGCCGACCAGGTTCTCAACAAATGCATGCGGGCCAAGGGCTTCACCAAGGAGAGCTGATCAGGGCCAGCCCCAGGGGCCCCAATCCCAATCCTCTTGGTTCATGATTGCGGTCATCTGAGCCTCGTTGGCGAGTTGCTGAGCGAATACCTCCTGCCGGTAGGCGTCCCAGTTCTGCTGCGTGCCGAAATAAACGCACCGGCAGACCAGCGGATCGGCATACTTGTAG
>Ga0306920_100014589_pt1 | contig 10731 bp, 10 predicted proteins | sample flu12Cox44000170_FD_204666 | JGI IMG/M metagenome (GOLD analysis project Ga0306920, IMG submission 204666) | Lab enrichment of tropical soil microbial communities from Luquillo Experimental Forest, Puerto Rico - flux4day.12C.oxic.44.000.170 (v2)... | ecosystem: Environmental > Terrestrial >... | reverse complement strand
GCAAGCCGTGGCTCAGCCGAAAGAAATGATCGAAGGCGAGATGATCACGCTCGCTTGTCGGAGCGGCCATGATCATGTCATAGGCCGTCTCCAATTCCGCGAGATCTGCGCCCGCACAGAATGCCGAGGATTTGCCGGAGCGGATCACGACACCGGCCACGTCGCTTTGCCTGAGCCAATCTGCGAAGCGGCCGATTTCCTCGATCGCGGCATTCGAAAACACGTTCATCGAGCGGCCGGGCATGTCGAAGATCAGGTGCAAGACGCCATTGGCAGACCCTTCGATCCGAAATTGCTTCAGCTCCGGTCCGATTCCCATCGCTCCCTCTCCATTCCCATAACCGTTCATTGGTGTACGATCATGCTTGCATCGGCACCCATTCGGGTTGTATACCCCAGGTGAATACTGTACACTAGCAAACTAAATCAGACGGGACGCGTTTTGACAATGATCGAGCGCACGATCTTTCGCGAAGAGCATGAGATTTTCCGGCAGACGGTGCGTCGCTTCGTCGAGCGCGAGATCGTGCCCTTTCACGCGAAATGGGAAGAGGACGGCATTGTTCCACGGGACCTGTGGCTCAAGGCCGGCGCCGCCGGCTTGCTCTGCTGCACCGTGCCCGAGGAATATGGCGGCATGGGCCTCGATTACCTCTTCGACGTGGTGGTGTTCGAGGAACTCTGGCGCGCGGGCGCCAGCGGCCCCGGCTTTCTCATCCATACCGACCTGGTCGCCACCTACCTCCTGTCGTTCGGCAGCGAGGCGCAGAAACGCAAATGGCTGCCCAAGATGGTGTCAGGCGAAGCGATCGGCTCGCTCGGCATGACGGAACCGCATGCCGGCAGCGACCTCAAGGCCATCCGGACGCGCGCCGTGCGCGACGGCGACGAGTTCGTCATCAACGGCCAGAAGGTCTTCATCTCCAACGGCCAGCTCTGCGACTTCATTGTGCTCGCGACCAAGACCGACAGTCACGCCGGTGCCAAGGGCGTGACGCTGTTCATCGTCGAGAGCAACCGGCCCGGCTTCAAGCGCGGTCGGAATCTGGAAAAGCTCGGCATGAGGGCGCAAGATACGTCCGAGCTGTTCTTCGACAATGTCCGCATTCCCGCCAGCAACATGCTGGGCGCGGAAGGCAGGGGCTTTGCGCAGATGATGACCAAGCTTTCCCAGGAGCGGCTGGCGCAGGCCATTCGCTCGGCAACGGTCACCGAGACCGTGATCGAATGGACGCTGCAATATACTTCCGAACGGAGTGCGTTCGGCCAGAAGCTCGCCGATTTCCAGAATACTCAGTTCAAGCTTGCCGAGCTCAAGACCAAGGCGACCGTCGCCCGCGTGTTCACCGACAAGTGCATTTCGCTATTCATGGAAGGCAGGCTCGATCCGGTCGACGCGGCAATGGCCAAGATGTTCACCTCGGAACTTCATTGCGAAACGGTCGACGAATGCCTGCAGCTGTTCGGCGGCTGGGGCTATATGTGGGAATATCCGATCGCCAGGGCCTATGCCGATGCGCGCGTGGTGAAAATCGCCGGCGGCTCGATCGAGATCATGAAGACGATCATCGCGCGCCAGATGTATTCGCAGCGCGGCTTTGACATTCAGAAGAACGGATCGGCCTCATAGGCTCGCTCTACTTCTCGGACATCGAAAGTCGCCAAGCTACAGAACAAAGAAAACGACAAGGGAGATCAGCGTTGAAGGGCCTATCGGGAAAAGTTGCCGTCGTGACCGGCGGCGGACAGGGAATCGGGCGGGGATTGACGCTGCGGCTGGCGGAAGAAGGCTGCAAGATCGCTATCTTCGACATCAATCCGAAAGCCGGAGAGGAAACCGCAAAGCTTGCGCCGCAGGCTGTGATCAAGACCTACGCAGTCGATGTTGGAGATGCCGCCTCGGTCAATGACGCGGTTGCCAAGGTCGAGGCCGAGCTCGGCCCGATCTGGCTTCTGGTCAACAATGCCGGCTGGGATCGCCCGATGCCGTTCCTGAAGACCGACAAGGAACTCTGGGACAAGATCATCCGCATCAACCTGTATGGACCGCTCAACACCCATAAGGCGATTGCCCCTTTGATGGCCGACCGCGGCGAAGGCCGCATCGTCAATATCGCCTCCGACGCCGCTCGCGTCGGCACCAGCGACGAGGCCGTCTACTCCGCCTGCAAGGGCGGGCTGATCTCCTTCACCAAATCGCTGGCGCGCGAGCTCGCGCGCAAGAACGTCCTGCTCAACGCCATCTGCCCGGGTCCGACCAACACACCGATGATGGCGGGGATTCTCGGCGAAGGTGAGCACGCCGTAAAATGGAAGGACGCCATGCTTCGGGGGATTCCGCTCCGACGCATGGGCGAGCCGGACGACTATGGCGGGATTGTCGCAATGCTTGCTTCCGACGACGGCAAATACATCACCGGGCAGACCATATCCGTGTCCGGCGGAATGAACATGATCTAAATCGCGGAAGGAAACGCCATGCTGTCAGATCCGACCAAGTTCACCGACGTCATCTACGAAGTCCGCGACCGGGCCGCCTGGATCATTATCAACCGGCCGAAGGTCTACAACGCCTTCCGCGGGCAGACACTGGAAGAGCTGATCCAGGCCTTTCACCTCGCCGCCAACGATCGGCAGGTCGCCAGCATCGTGCTGACGGGCGCCGGCGACAAGGCGTTCTGCACCGGCGGCGACCAGTCCGCGCATGAGGGCCAGTATGACGGCCGCGGCGTGGTCGGCCTTCCGATCGACGAATTGCAAGGCCTGATCCGCGATGTGCCGAAGCCGGTCATCGCCAGGGTCAACGGCTTTGCCATCGGCGGCGGTAACGTGCTTGCGACGCTTTGCGACCTGACGATTGCAGCGGACTCAGCACAGTTCGGTCAGGTCGGCCCCAAAGTCGGTTCGGTCGACCCGGGTTGGGGCACCGCATTTCTGGCGCGCCACGTCGGCGACAAGAAGGCGCGCGAGATCTGGTACCTCAACGAACGCTATACCGCCGAGCAGGCCCGCGAGATGGGTCTGGTCAACAAGGTCGTTCCCACCGCACAGCTTGACACAGCCGTCAAGGAGTGGACCGACAAGCTCGCGCAGCGATCGCCAACGGCGATTGCGCTTGCCAAGCGCTCCTTCAACGCCGATTCCGACAATATCCGCGGCATCAGCAGCTTCGGCCTGCATGCCGTGAAACTGTTCTACGACACCGCGGAATCGAAGGAAGGCGTTGCCGCATTCAATGAGAAGCGCGACCCCGACTTCCACAAATTCGCACGATGAGCGGCCGGCCATGGCGTCCCACAAGGTCATCATCTCCTGCGCGGTCACGGGATCGATCCACACACCGACGATGTCACCGCACTTGCCGGTGACGCCGGCGGAGATCGCCGAGTCTGCGCTCGGCGCTGCGGCGGCAGGGGCCGCAATCGTACACCTTCATGCGCGAAATCCGGTCGATGGGAGGCCTGACCAATCGCCCGAGGCTTTCGAGCCATTCCTGCGCGTGATCAAGCAAAGCTCTAATGTCGTCGTGAACCTGACGACCGGCGGCTCGCCCTATATGACCGTCGAAGAGCGCGTCCGGCCGGCGGCGACCTGGAAGCCGGAGGTCGCAAGCCTCAACATGGGATCGATGAATTTCGGCCTGTTTCCGATGCTGAAGCGCTACAAGTCGTTCAAGCATGACTGGGAACCGCAGATGCTTGAAGGCTCTCACGATCTCATCTTCCGCAACTCCTTCAAGGACATCCGCTACGCGCTGGAGACGTTGAACAGCTCCGGCGCGCGCTATGAGTTCGAATGCTACGACACCAGCCATCTCTACAATCTGCATTATTTCTGGACCGAGGGGTTGGTGAAAGCTCCGCTGTTCATCCAGACCTGCTTCGGGCTGCTCGGCGGCATTGGTTCGCATCCGGACGACGTCATGCACATGAAGCGGACCGCCGATCGCCTGTTCGGCAACAACTATCGCTGGTCGGTGCTCGGCGCCGGTCGCGCGCAGATGCCGGTCGCTGCGATGGCGGCGTCGATGGGCGGCAATGTCCGCGTCGGCCTGGAGGACAGCCTTTGGATCGGCGCGGGCCGCCTTGCGGAAACCAACGCGGCGCAGGTGACGCAGGTGCGCAAGATCATCGAAGGCCTCGGGCTTGAGATCGCAAGCCCCGATGAGGCGCGGGAACTTCTCCAGCTCAAGGGTGGCGACAAGGTCGCCTTCTAGCTCTTAAACACACGATCGATCCGACATGCTGCCAAATCGCCCTGTATTCGACGAAGAACATGCCCTCCTGCGCGAGAGCGTCCGACGGTTCGCCGCAGCGAATATCGAGCCGCGCTTTCAGGACTGGGAGAAGGCCGGAATCATCGACCGGGCCCTCTGGCCGGCGGCCGGCCAGGCCGGCCTGCTCTGCCCCCAGGTGCCCGAGCAATATGGCGGCATCGGCGGCGATTTTCGTCACAACGCCATCGTCATCGAAGAGCTCGCCTATTCGGGCTTCGCTGGCCCGGCAACCGACATCTCGGTCCACAACGACGTCTGTTGTGGCTATCTCCTCAGCTACGGCACGGAGGAGCAGAAGAAGAAGTGGCTGCCGCGCATGATCTCGGGCGAGAGCGTATGCGCGATTGCCATGACCGAGCCGGGAACCGGCAGCGACCTCCAGGGTATCCGCACGCGCGCCGCACACGAGGGAGATGAGTACGTCATCTCCGGCCAGAAGACCTTCATATCCAACGGCCAGATGTGCGACCTCGTGATCGCCGTCACCCGTACCAATCCCGAGGGCGGCTCGCGCGGCTTGAGCCTGATCCTGGTTGAAACCGACCGCGCCGGCTTCCGGCACGGCCGCAACCTCGACAAGCTCGGTCATCTCTCCTCCGATACATCGGAGCTGTTCTTCGACCAGGTCCGCGTTCCCGTGACGAATCTGTTGGGCGCGGAGGGTGGCGCCATGGCCGCGCTGATGAGCGAGCTGCCACAGGAGCGGCTGACGATCGCGCTTCACTCGATCGCGGCGGCGCAAAAAGCGTTCGATATCACGAAGGCCTACGTCGCAGAGCGCAAAGCGTTCGGACAGGCGATCGGAACCTTTCAGAACACGCGCTTTCGCCTGGCCGACCTCAAGGCCGAGCTTTTGGTCGGTTGGGCGTATGTCGATCAGTGCCTGAACGAGCACATCCACGGCGAACTGACCACTTATGCCGCATCGACCGCAAAGCTTTGGGTCACCGAGATGCACGGCCGGCTCGTCGACCAATGCCTGCAGTTCTTCGGCGGCTACGGCTTCATGCGCGAATACGAGATCTGCCGACTGTTTGCCGATGCGCGGGTGCTGCGCATCTACGGCGGAACGTCGGAGATCATGCGGGAATTGATCTCGCGCAATCTCTGATGCGCGCCGTCGCCGGCAGGCCAGCGCGGCTCAATAGCTCTTCGGCAGATCGAGCACCTTCTCGGCGATAAAGCTCAGCATCAGCTGCTCGGTGACCGGCGCAATCCGGGTAATCGAGACCTCGCGGAACAGCCGTTCGACGTGATATTCCTTGGCATAGCCGAAGCCGCCATGGGTCATGATGGCCTGCCAGGCGGCATCGTGACCGGCCCGGGCGCCGAGAAATTTCGCGCTATTGGCTTCAGCGCCGCACGGCTTGCCGTTGTCGTAGAGCCAGGCTGCGCGCATGGCCATCAACCACGCCGCTTCGAGGTACATCCACTTCTCGGCCAGAGGATGCTGGATGCCCTGGTTCTGGCCGATGGGACGATCGAACACCACGCGCTCCCTGGCGTAGCGCGCTGCCCGGCGCAGCGCATCCTGCCCGATCCCGATGGCTTCGACAGCAACCAGGATGCGTTCGGGATTGAGGCTGTGCAGGATATAGGAAAAGCCTTTGCCTTCCTCGCCGATCCGGTCGGCTTCAGGAATAAAGAGCCCGTCGATGAAGATCGCGTTGGAATCGACGGCCTTGCGTCCCATCTTCGGGATGCGGCGCACCTCGATCTTGGAACGATCGAGATCGGTGTAGAAAATGGTGATGCCGTCGGTCGGCCGCTTGCAGTCCTCGAACTTCGTGGTTCGCGTCAGCAGCATGATCTTGTTGGCAACCTGCGCGGTCGAGGTCCAGACCTTCTGCCCGTGCACGCGATAGCCGCCGGGGACTTTCTCTGCGAACGTCTTGATGCGGGTGGTGTTCAGCCCGGCATCCGGCTCGGTGAAGCCGAAGCAGCATTGATCCTCTCCAGAAACCAGGCGCGGCACCCAGCGCCGCTTCTGGTCATCGGTCCCCTTCACGACGATGGGATGCGGCCCGAACAGATTGATATGCACTGCCGACGAGGACGCCATGCCGCCGCCGTGGCTTGCCACCTCATGCATCATGATGGCGGCCTCGGTGACGCCGAGGCCGGCGCCGCCATATTCCTCGGGCATGGTGATGCCGAGCCAGCCGGCATCCGCCATGGCGCGATGAAAATCGCGCGGGAACTCACCATCGTCGTCGCGTGCCAGCCAGTATTCGTCATCGAATCGCGTTACGACCGCACGAACGCCGTCGCGGATCGCAGCGTGATCTTCCGGCACATCAAGCTGGTTGGAAAAGGATCTATCCATTGGAACTCCCCTCCCCGACGGAAGCCAGCGTGCGTCGCGCGGCAACCAGGTGCGGCATATCGTACATCTTGCCGTCAATGCCGACCGTGCCGACATCCGGTTGCGCCGCGAACGCCGCGATGACGCGGCGCGCATGTTCAAGATCGGCGTCCGACGGCGTGAAGCAGGCGTTGATGGTTGCGATCTGATCCGGGTGAATGGCGATCCGGCCGACAAATCCATCTCGCCGCGCGATCCGGCAGCTTTCCGCCAACCCCTCCTGATCCCTGAAGTCGACGTAGAGGGTTTCGAGCGCCGCGGCACCAGCCGCACCGGCGGCGAAGAGACACTGCGCGCGCGCCACCTGATAGGGAAAGGTCCAGCTGCCATCAGTCTCTCGTGGCGTCAGCGCGCCGAGCGCCGCGCTCAGATCCTCTCCGCCCCAGGTCATCGCCACCAGCCGGCGATTTTTTCGCGCATAGCCGGAAAAGCCGATCATCGCCGCGGGCGTCTCCGTCGCTACGACCAGGAGCTTGACATGACCAGGGGTAACGCCGGCGGCGATCTCGAGCGCGTCGACATAATGTGCGATGAGATCGACGTCCTCGATGCCGTTGACCTTGGGGAGCAGAAGGCCGTCGAGGCCCGGTCGAACGACGCCCGCCAGATCTTCGAGAGTAAGCCCGGTGTCGAGCGGATTGATCCTGACCAGGAACGACCAGTTCCGCCGGCCGCCAGCCAGCATTTCCTTGACCGCGCCGCGGGCGAACGCCTTGCGCGAGGCCGCAACGGAGTCCTCGAGATCAAGGATCAGCGCATCGGCGCCGATTCCATCGGCCTTGGCGAATTTCCGTTCGCTATCGGCCGGCACGAACAGCAGCGAGCGCAGCTTCATTTTGGCAGCCTCATCATCAAGCCGTTCCTGCGGCAATAGACCACTTCCTCGTCGCGCTGATTGAAGCCCCGATGCTCGAAGGTGACAATGCCCTGCGTCGGGCGCGACTTGCTTTCGCGCATGGCGACCACCTTGGTTTCGGCGCGCAACGTGTCGCCGGCAAAGACGGGACGCGGAAATTTTGTCTCTTCCATCCCAAGGTTGCCGACCGTCGTGCCCAGTGTCGTGTCCTGGACGGAGACCCCGATGATCAGTCCGAGCGTGAAGATCGAGTTTATCAGCGGCTTGCCGAACTCGGTGCCCCTGGCATATTCGTGGTCGATATGGACCGCCGCCGGATTGTAAGTCAGCGACGAGAACAGGATGTTGTCCATGTCCGTCACCGTGCGCCGGATCTCGTGCACGAAGGTCTGTCCGACAGAGAATTGCTCGTAATACAGCCCCGCCATAGGCTCGCCTCTTTATGATGTCGCAAGGTGACTGCCGGCCGCGCCGACAGGATAGGCTTGTCTTGTGGGGTTTTTCTACCGTATTGTCATATCGTACACAAGCGTACTAATTTGAGGATCGCCCATGCCCGTTCGTGAAAACCGACAGGTCCAGCTGGTCGCGCGGCCCAGGGGAATCCCGCAGCCCGAGCACTTTTCGCTGGTGACGGAACCTGTGGCGGCGCCCACAGAGGGCGAGATCCTGGTCGAAAATCGCTATCTCTCGGTCGATCCGGCGCAACGCGGATGGGCGAACGACGAAGGGAACTACAGCGCACCGGTGTCGCTGAATACGCCGATGCGCGCGCTCGCCGTCGGTGAGGTCCTTGAAAGCCGCGCGGCGGAATTCCACCCCGGCGATTTCGTCTACGGCTGGTTCGGCTGGCAGCGCTATTGCATCGCCAAAGCAGACGCCGTGCTGCGTCGCGTCGTTCCATCGACGCTGCCGCTCAGCGCGAATCTCAGCGTGCTCGGCATGAATGGTCTCACCGCCTATCTGGCATTTCATGGCCTGGGCGATCCCAAACCCGGAGAACATGTTCTCGTCTCAACGGCCGCGGGCAGCGTCGGAAGTTTTGTTGGCCAGCTGGCGCGGATCGCAGGCTGCAGAGCCGTCGGGCTCACCGGTTCCACCGAAAAGGTCGCCAAGGCCAAGGAACGCTACGGTTATCAGGAGATGATCAACTACCGCGAGGCCTCTGACCTCGGTGCGGCGATCCGCGCGTCATGCCCGGACGGAAACGACATCTTCTTCGACAATACGGGCGGAGCAATCGCCGATGCCGCGATCCGAACCATGAGGTTGCGCGGACGCATCATTCAGTGCGGTACAGCCGCGAACGCATCATGGACCCCCGTCCCGACCGGCCCACGCTGCGAACGGGAGGTCTTGACACGACGCCTGCGATGGTCGGGTTTTATAATTTTCGATCATGTCGCGGAGTTCGAGACGGCCGCGACGCGCCTCGCCGAATTCGCGCTCGCCGGCAAGATCATTTACGACGAGGAGATCCTGCCGGGTCTCGAGCACGCCCCCGGCGCGATTGCGCGGCTTTATCGCGGAGAGAACCACGGCAAGCTCATTATCGCCGTGGATTGAACGGCCGACCGCTAGGCCCGGGCCTTGCGCTTCATCACGTCAGGCAGTTTGGCGCGATGGAAGCCCTCGAACGGAACGCTGCGACTGTGCGGCTCGAGCTTCCAGGTCGTGCGCGCATTGGGCGTTCCGCCGTCGACGCGGATGCAGGAGCCGGTGATGTAGGCGGCCGCCGGTGACAGCAGATAGGTGATCGCGGCCGAAGTTTCCGACTCCGTGCCAAATCGTTGCAGCGGCACCCGCTCGGTGAAGTCGTGCAGCTTCTCCTGCATTTCCGGCGTGTAGGTGTCGAAACCACTCGAGACGATACCGCCGGGAGCCACAGCGTTCACGCGCACGCCCGAAGACGACCATTCGCAGGCGGCCGTCTCGGTCAAGGTCAGCATGCCACCTCTCGCCGCCGCCGAGTGGCCGAACTCGGGCCAGCCGTGCCAGATGTCGGCAATGATATTTACGATCGCCCCGCCATTGGCCTCCATCCAGCGGTTGTACACCTCGCGCATGAAGATGAAGCCGCCGGTCAAGTTGTTGCGCACGACCGCTTCAAATCCCCGGGTCGAGATCGCCTTCAGCGGCGAGCGAAACTGCCCGCCGGCATTGTTGACCAGACCATCGATGCGGCCATAGCGGGCCAGCACCGCGTCAATGGCGCCGACCACCAGGGTCTCATCACGGATGTCGCAGACGTGGCTCATCGCCTGCCCGCCATCCTCCTCGATCTCGCGCTGAACCTCCTTAAGCTTCTCCAACGTCCTGCCGAGGACTGCCACGTTCGCACCAAGGGCAGCAAGCTCGTGAGCCGTGCAGCGCCCGATGCCGCTGCCGCCGCCGGTCACGATGATCGTCTGTCCCCTGAAGAGATCCGGTCTGAACACGGACTGATATGGCATCTCTTCGCCTCCCCGAAAGTTTATCGCAGACAGCTTCCCCGAGGGAGGCTTCGACGCGCATTGCGCCCGCTTATCGTACACTATATTACTATATATATCAAAGACTATGAAGGATGGGAGGACGACCATGGCGCAACCGAACACCATCAGCGTCGAGACGCGAGGCGCGATCGAAATCCTGACCTTGGATCGCCCTGCCCGGCTCAACGCGGTCTCGCCCGACATGATCGCGGAACTCACCGGCTACTTCTCCGGGTTACACGACCGTCCCACGGCACGCGTCGTGATTCTGCGCGGCAACGGGCCTCAGTTCTCGGCAGGCGCGGAACTCGGATCGGAGGCGTTTGCCGCGCCGGGCAAGGGCCGTCCCCAGCGCCAGCTCAGGATGCAGCAGAACTATTCTGGCGTCATCCGCCTGATGCGATCATGTCCGCAGCCGATCATCGGTCTGGCTCATGGCGCCGCATGTGGGGCCGGCTTTTCCTTCTTGCTGGCCTGCGATGTCAGGTTCGCCGCGCCGGATGCACGGATGAATGCCGCCTATATCCGCGTCGGCGTCGGCGGCTGCGACATGGGGGCGGGATACCTGCTGCCGAGGCTGGTCGGTCTTTCGGTCGCCTCGGAATTGTTGCTGACAGGACGCTTCCTCAAGGCTGAGCGCGCCAAAGCCGTCGGCCTTGTCAGCGACATTGTTCCCGCTGACGACCTGCTTGCGAGAGGAATGGAGTTCGCCTCGGAGATGCTGCGCACCTCTCCCATGGGACTGCGGATGACCAAGCAG
>Ga0306920_100014588_pt1 | contig 10731 bp, 9 predicted proteins | sample flu12Cox44000170_FD_204666 | JGI IMG/M metagenome (GOLD analysis project Ga0306920, IMG submission 204666) | Lab enrichment of tropical soil microbial communities from Luquillo Experimental Forest, Puerto Rico - flux4day.12C.oxic.44.000.170 (v2)... | ecosystem: Environmental > Terrestrial >... | reverse complement strand
CCCTGGGACCGATATATTTGTAGCAAAGGCAAGCGATTTTAGATTTATGCCTATCGGCATTTCACGCCAGAACTTCATAGCCGGTCCGAAAATTCGAAAGTTTAGACCACGCGCACGAAGATGGGCGGCGAGGGAAAGGCCGTAAGGGCCAGCCCCAACAATCACTATATTTGTCTTCTCGATCATTTACCCATTGCTTCAGTCGTCGGTTTGTAATTTACAATTGTCGGCTTACTTGGCGAGTCGCATTTCCCTAACGAAGGCACGAGGATGCCGCATAGATTGCAGCAGCTGTTGCGTTATATCGACGAAAGCTGGAAACGGATCAGCGGCGTCGCGTACAGCGTCCACGACGCGCCCATCGTACGCCCTACGCCACGCTCTCCAGCGTTCTGCTTCACCTCTAGATATCGTCCTTAAGGCCTTTTGTGCTGCGAGGGCTACCGACAACCCGAAGCTATTGCAAAAAGCTAATCCCCCTTTCTCACTCCGCGGTTGGAGCGCAGAGGTCAATCGCCTGACCTCATTCAGGTCACCGATCGCTGCAGCATAGACGAGTCGCGGCAAATCCATGCCACGCGCGATATCGAAAGCAAGTTGATTGTAGAAGCGGCCGTTGAAATCAATCAAAAGCGGTTCACCGTTACTGAAGATGAATTCCACTTCGAAGGCACCGTAGTAGCCTATGCGCTCACACAGTCGCAACGTCTGGTCTGCGAGTTCGGGAACAACGGCGGCCTCTTCGAAACATAACCCGACGCCAATCTTACGAGGGTGTTGCAGTACTTTGTGCGCGCCGAGCATAACGACGTGCGCACCAGAGACGTCGCGGAAGCCAGATAGTGAGAATACCGCTCTCATTGCCTCAGGATGATATCGTTGGACCATCGGGAGCATGGTTTCGGGAAAGCGCCTGGCAAATTCGTGCTCGTGTGAACTCTGCCGCAAGAAAAACTCATATGCAGCCTGTCCGTCCGTGGTGTCTGTATCGACTACAATGCCCTTTGGGTAACCTCGCACGGCCAGCTGTGATCGCGGCTTAATTAAAAGTGTTCCGCCGACGTCACGAATGATTTTCAGCGCGTCTCCAGCCGATTCTGGAAGCCAAGTACTCGGCGTAGCGATGCGGATAGCACTAGCGTGCTGGTAAAGGCGCCCCTTATCGAGGATGGATATTATCGCACCGATGCCGGGCTGATAAAGGTCGAAGACTGAGATCAGTTCTTCGCAGTGAAGGGCAAGCGCGAACGACACAGCGTCACTGGTGGCGTAAATCGCACTTCGGGGTCCAGAACGACCTAAGCGCAGAAGCCAATCCGCCCAATGATTGGTCATCTCAAAGGGCGGCGAGTTCAGGTGCAAATTGGAGTAACGGGAATAGCGGGCAGGAGCGAGAATTGAGGGGTCAACGGTCACCACCGGCACGCCAGAGCGACCCAGAGAACGGATTGCGGCTAAAGTTCCATAATAACCGGCATTGCAAAGAACCATGGGGATTCTGGTCGATGCCCCCGGATGCTCGCAACGATGAAAGCGAATGGCGGCTTTGCTTTGGCCGCGTCTGAACAGCGTGCTCCACTCGCGCGTCGACACTATTCATAACCTATAGGAAACGCGCGGCATAACAAAAGAAAGCGCTGACAGCTGGTGGACACATTGAGATTACGATTCCAGGTTCCTTAGCCCGCTGTCTTGATGTCTTGAAACCTCCGGCGTATTGGTAACACAAGACGCGTGGAGACCTGTAAGGGTCAAGTGATTGCAGTTGATTTTTGGTTAACGAATCGGTCGGTGCGAGGTGCGTTATATAATTTCGGACGATCAACATCCGTGGTCTGACTCATGTCGTTTCCCCTCCAGGCGAGTATGCCCGAAAAACTGTTCGGCTAACTTTCGCTTTGAGGCTGAGACCGCCGTTTGGGGCGGCGACCGGTCTGGGTCGAGGGAGGGACGCTTGCGCCACCGGAACCGATACTCCCCCCTGGGCGTGGCAAGCGTCGCTGGCACCAACTATAGGCATCGCTTCAGGATGGATCGACCGAGACAATGCTCTTAGCTTTGCTATTCGATCTTGTGCACATGGTGTAGAACAGGCCAGGTTCGGCAGATCGCGCAAGCCGGTGTCGACAACGGCCTCGCGCGCGATGCACGCTTTGACATGGACGGGTTCAAGAATACGCTAAGGCTGCGCGCCGAGTTGGTCGGCGGCGATGCGAATACTGCACCCGCGAAGTATCTCGATCTTTCCTACTACGAGCGCGCCCTCGCGGGCATGCCATAGCGCGAGACCATCACAGCGCGCGCCTCGACCCTCGGCGCCGCGGCGCAACCTCGCAACCCAAACCGTGTGCACTCGGGGTCAGCGGCCCTCGGCCGTTGCTGCCGGAATCGGCATGGCCCTGCCCCCATCACGCCCCGAGATGGGTGCCGCTGTGAGCGTCGCGCCGGGCGATCAGGAGAGCACGCGGGCAGGCAGCGCTGATTCAGGCCGTGAGCCCTTGATCACCGGATCAATAGCAATAGTCCCAGTAGCCGCGATAGCGGTAGGGATCGGCCCAGTACCAGCACAGGTCCGGAGCTGGACGCGGCGGGATCAGGCCCACGGCGGCGACCGTGATGATGGTGCCGAGCGCCACGCCGGCGACGAACCTCCCGTAGTACGGCCGTCGCACCCAGGGCCGGACGTACACGAAGCCGGGCCGCGGGCCGAAATAGCGCGGTCCAAAATACCGCGGTCCAATGTACCGGGGTCCAATATACCGCGGACCGGAGCGCCAGTACTGCGCGGGCGCAACACCGGATGCGGCGCTGCGCGCGACCTGAGCCGCGGGCTCCGAGTAAATGGCGGCCTGGCTCCCGGCCGATGGCGTCGCAAGTATGCCCAAGCCGAGGAGCCCCGCAAGGATTGCAGAGACTTTCATCATCTGACCTCTCCACCGTTCGATCCCTCCCGAACAGGGGATGCCAGGAGTTTGGCAATCCTGCGGCCCACTCAGGCCGCTCGGAGCCGGCTGCGCCCTTGCTGGCCCGCCCGTCACGCGCGCTGCAACGCTTTGGCGCGGATAGGTGCTTTTGGACGGCCCGCCTCACCGCGCTCCAGGACGAAGCGCTGCTCCAGGGAGAACCAGGGCGGCTTGAAGCCTAGTGCCACGTCCGGTTTATCGTGGCGGATATAGGCGCCGATGAGTGCACGGGTCACACCAAACTGTACGTCGGAGTCGAGGTGCTCGTCGTCCGGCACGTAGATCTGCGAAATCAGCGTTTTGAAGCCCGGCTTGTAGATCATGAAGTGGAGATGTGCGGGCCGGTAGTTGTGCCGTCCCGTGGCCTTGACCAGTTCGCCCACCGGCCCGTCGATCGGGATCGGATAGCCGGCGGGCTTGACGCTCTTGAAGTGGAACCGACCATCCGCATTGGTGAGGAAGCGTCCGCGCAGGTTCATCTCAGCTTGCGTCGGATCCTGGTTCTCGTAGAGTCCCTCGGGCGAGGAGTGCCAGACGTCGACCTCGGCGCCCTCGACGGGGCGACCCTCTCGGTCCTCGACCCGCACGTGCGCCATGAGCGCGGGGCCGGGGGTGGCCGAGCGCACAAGGCTTGCTCCATCCGGCATGAACGGTTGGTCCTCGCGCCAGAAGGGCCCGAGCAGATTGGCTTGCGTCTCGGTCTGCCCGTTGTCGCCATTGTTGAGCAGGCAAACCAGTGCCGAGACGCCCAATGAACCCGCCATCAACACGACCTCGTTGTGGGAGTCGGTGGTGCGCTGACCCATGGCGGCGATCAGCCGCGTGGCTTCCTGGAATTCGCGCTCCGTCAGGCGGACCTCGCGGATGAAACCATGCAAGTGCCGCACCAGCGCCAGTAGGATTTCGCGCACGCGCGGGTTTGCCGCGCGCGCGAACGCTTCCGTGACGGCGTCGGTCACGCGGGCCTCATTGTCGATGATCATTGCAGACCTATCCTGCGATGTGATGCCATACCTATGATAGCAACGAACTCATGCCGCCCGAAGCGCTGGGAGGACTCGCCAATGCCGCAGCATCCCGAGGATCTCGTCAAGGGAAAGAAGCGCCCGTTTATGGGGACCGAGTTCCTGGAGTCGCTGCGCGACGGCCGCGAGGTCTATATCTATGGCGACCGCGTGAAGGATGTCACCAAGCATCCGGCGTTTCGCAACGCCGCCGTCTCAGCGGCAAAGCTCTATGACGCGCTGCACGACGCCAAGTCCAAGGCCGTGCTGACGACCACGACCGACACGGGCTCAGGCGGTATCACACATCGCTTCTTCAAGGCCGCCCGCTCGCGCGAGGAACTTATTGGCCAGCGCGATGCCATTGGTGCTTGGGCGCGTCTCACCTATGGCTGGTTGGGCCGCAGCCCCGACTACAAGGCGGCGTTCCTCAACACGCTCGGCGCGAACGCCGATTTCTACGGGCCGTTCGCAGGCAATGCGCGGGCCTGGCACGCGCGGGCCCAGGAGGCGGTGCTCTACGTCAACCATGCCCTCGTCAATCCTCCCATCGACCGGTCGAAGCCGGCGGAGCAAGTGAAGGACGTCTACGTCTCCGTCCAGAAGGAGACGGACGCCGGCATCTACGTCTCGGGCGCCAAGGTGGTGGCCACCAACTCGGCGCTGACGCATTACAACTTCCTCGGCCAGAACATGGGCCAGGACATCAACGACCCGAGCATGGTGGTGATGTTCATGGCCCCCATGGACACCCCGGGCATCAAGCTCATCTGCCGACCGTCCTACGAGCTCGCGGCGGCCGCGGCCGGCTCTCCATGGGATTACCCGCTCACCAGCCGGTTCGAGGAAAACGATGCGATCTTCGTGATCGACAACGCCTTCATCCCCTGGGAGAACGTCTTTATCTACCGCGACATCGAGCGGCTAAAGCAGTTCTACCCGCGCTCGGGATTTGCCAATGGCCTCACCTTTCAGGGCTGCACGCGCTTCGCCGTGAAACTCGATTTCATCACCGGGCTGCTTTACAAGGCGGCGCGCGCCACGGGCGTTGAGGCCTTTCGCAGCGTACAGGCGCAGATCGGCGAGGTGATCGGCTGGCGCAACTTGTTCTGGGCGCTCACCGATGCCATGGCCCACAACCCAGATCCCTGGGTGGGCGGCGCCGTGCTGCCCAGCATGCGCGCCTCCGTCGCCTACCGCATCTTCGCCACCGAGGCATATCCGGCCGTGCGCTCCATCATCGAGAAGGTGATCGCCTCGGGACTGATCTACCTCCCGAGCAGCGTGCGCGATTTCAAGAACCCCGATATCGACAGGTATCTGCAGCGCTACGTGCGCGGCTCCAACGGCATCGACTATAGAGAGCGCATCAAGATCATGAAACTGTTGTGGGATGCCATCGGCAGCGAGTTCGGCGCCCGCCACGAGCTCTACGAGATGAATTACGCCGGCAGCCACGAGCTGATCCGCCTTTTCGGACTGCAACAGGCGCAGGCCACCGGCTCGCTCAAGGAGATGGAGGCGCTCGCCGAGCGCTGCATGGCCGACTACGACGAGAACGGCTGGAGTGACCCCGGCTACTACGACGGCGCGGACGTGTCGGTGCTTGGCAAGCTCCAAGACTGATATCGCCCCTCGAAAGGCTCGATTCCCGTTACCCGCTGCGATTCCGCGAGGGTGCGGTTCGTGATTGCCTTCGTCCGGTGATTTGATGGCGGAGGGTATGACAGCATTGGCCATCCGACGCGATCGTATCCCGATGGTGCTGCACAATCGTACCCTGATGGTGCTGCACAAGCTGGCCAAGGCCGAGACCAATGCCCGTGTGGCACCGCGTGCTGGGGATCGCCAACGCGCTCGATGGCGTGAGCAGGGAGGAGGCGGCGCGGTCGGTGGGCATAGATCTCGAGAGGCTGCGTGATTGCTGATATGCTACGTGCTGCTCGTAACTTCATCCCAGTCAGTACTGATGCAGGCCTGCATGAACCACTCACGGGCTGACGTGCCAGGACAGTGAGCACAAATAATTTCGCATAATTGACGGCATGCTTGCCGAGCCTTGGCATCTCAGGGGCCATCAGGAGAGACGATTGCGCGAATTCCTGGACCGGATATCCGCTGCTCGGCCGACCAAGATGCAAGGCTTAAGCATTCTCACATCGTCGGGCTCCATCGTGCATAAATGGACCCGGTGACTTGGGGGGCGCCCGTCGCCCTTTGGTCGGCAAGCGCGTCGAGACCGTGCCATCGGCTGAATCGCGATCGCCGTCGTCGCGAGCACGGTTACGCGACCTTTCCAAAGCCTCGAGGATCGAATGGGTCTCCTGCACGTTCTATCGTAAACCTTGAAGCTTCCAGCAATCATACCAGTGGAGGCGATTTCAGACAGCAGCCACCGCTCCCGGTTCAAGCCCTTGCGCCAGTAAAAGCCGGTGAGCACTTCCGTCTGGTCGCAGACGAGCCCGTGGCTCGGTCGACGGCATGCGAGTAGCGAGCAAGCAGCGCCAGCGGTACATTGGCGGCCGCCGGCCCGCACTTTGCCGTACGACGCCGATCATGAGGTTCGACGCGTATGCTGGGGCGCCATCAAGCGCAGCAGTGACGCGTCGCGCAGGAAGCGGCGACGATGACGCAACGGTGAAGGGATAGCGTCAGGAATCCGCCCGGTCGCATGGAGCTAATTCGGGAGCAAAAGGAAGTTCTCGTTCAACTTATAACGGCGATGGCGCTTCTCGATCTTGTAATCGAACTCAGCGACCAATTGCATGAAATCTTCGAGGTTATCGTCGTCGACTTCGACGTAAATCGGCGGTCTATTCGCGGCGACGGTATGCCGTAGCCCTTTGAGAACCCTGATCTCATAGCCTTCGGTGTCGATCTTAATGAAATCGACATGGCGGTCGCGCAACAGCATGTCGCCGGTCGTCGTGGGGATCGGGCCGCCTGCGTCTTCGCGCAAAGAGGCTGCGCCCAGATTGGTGATGTGAAGCGTGAAATTCGCTCTGCCGATCGTATCACTAAGGCCAATGCCGAGATTTGAAAGATCAGCGATCTTTTCCAAACTGTTGAGCCTCATATTTTCGCGCAGCAGCCGGCAGGTTTCCTGGATAGGTTCAAAGCAGATAGTCTTCGAAGCGCCAAGCAGTAGGGCAAAGTAGATCGAGTGCTGCCCCGTATTGGCGCCGATGTCGACGAACACGCCGCCACAGCGGAAGTAAGGACCAATCTCGTCTAGTTCGCCCTGCTCATAGAACGCACCGGCCGCTTGCTCCGCCTGCAGTACGTCATCGGGATTCACGATCGCCAGTTTGATCGGGACGCCTTGACACTTGAAGCTCACAACGCGGCGACGGTGCCACAGGATCGCGTATTTGACGCGGTTATGATGACGTTTGTAGGCTTCCCAGAATGATCGCGGGAAAATCGGTTCTAAGCTTTTGACTACCGCATGAACTGACATGGCGCTACGCACTTCCTGCAAGGCCAATGGCAACGCCGCGCGGCCCGGCAATGGTCCGTATAAGCGGGAACGGTCGACGACGTCAAGTTCTCACTCCACGCTCCCGATCGCTGCCCGTGGCTGCCTGCAGGCCGTAGAAGTTTGGCCAAGCGGCGCAAGGCAAACTGGTGTAACTAGCGGAACACCATGACCATCGAGCGCCCATCAATCCCAACCGAGGACCGCAAGCCGGCCTGGCGTCGAGCTCGCTTACCGTGAGATGCGCGAAGCCGGTGCGAGCGACCAGGAAGCACGCGAGGCGGCCGTCGCTGATTTTGGCGATACTTGCAAGACTAGTTGGAAAAGCGCATGGGCAATAGCGTCGCGCATTTTGACAACATCCGTGTCGACCTGGAATTGTCGCTCTCCCGCAGCAAGGCGAGAATTGTAAAGGTCAATGAGCGGCCCTAGGCTTTGATAGCTGGTGAACAATGTTTCCTGTACGGTATCGCCTTCAACCATTGGAACATTCAACGTCGGGCGATGAAAATGTCCGGACGCAAGTGAAGTGTCGAGACCCTCGCCACAACGCCCCTCGACCTCCTTCAAGGATCATCCGAGTCAGAAATTGTCGCACCTTGCTGCCTAGTATTTTCCGAACAGTCCCTCGTGGCAGCAAGCGTTGGGGCCGAACAGGACGCTCAGGCGTGCCAAAACCGTTTGTGTGTGGATGTCGCTGATATCGGCGTGGAAGGGTAGGTTGGCGATGGTACCGGCCGTCACCGAGGTGAAGCGATCGCCTGATAAGTCGATGAAGTTGTATTCGACCCCGAACAGCAGGTTACTATAGAGGCGCATCTCGAGGCCAGCGCCGACGGTCCAGCCGTTCTCGCGCTGGTTGGCGCTTGCCGAAATCCCCGTCGCGGACACGGCGCTCACGTCCACGCCGGCGTTCGCATAGCCGGCTTTACCGTAGAGGAGGAATCTGTCGTACACATAGCCAAGCCGGCCCGTAAGGGTAAAGAGATCCCCGGAGCTGATGTTAAAGCGATTGAGCGGCAAGACGCGGAGAATTCCTATGCGCGTGTCATCAAGGCCGGTCCAGGCGCCCGTCAACTCCGCGCCGACGAGAATGTGGTTGATCTGATAGTTGATGCCGATCTGGCCGCCGAAGATTGCGCCGTCCCCCGAGTGCGAAAAACTCTGGCCGGCCAGCGTATTGAAGCTTTCGGCAAACGGGAACGACCAATGCCGAACGCTCCAAACACCGCCAAGTTGTAAACCGGCGTAGAAGCCGGTCCAATCTGGCACTGGAACGTATGCGCAGCAATAGCCTGCCGCCGGAGCGGGGGCAGGCGCCGGCGGCAAGCCATCGGCATTGGCGGCGAGCGGAGCAACACCGAGTGCAGCTGCGGCTGTCAGCAAGCGAACGTTCATAGCGGCCGGCACGCCCGAATATCAGCGATCGCACGCAAGAGCCGTGATTCGCGCCGGTCGCGCAATGGCTTTCTAGCGGCAGACCTTGCGGACGTTGCGTTTCGGACACGGCCGGAGTTGCGCCGACGACCCGTCTCGCCACGGAGATACAACCACAATGAAGCCGACAGGGACGCCGAACCCAATTATTGGGCACATCCTCGCCACAGGGGTGATGCGGGTTGGGCTTGGCGGTCTTCCGACTGGGGTGCAGTGCTGCGGTCAATGGTGGTTCGGCCGCGCCGGCAGGCGCCTATACCATTACGGCGACCGGCGTAGTCGGTCAGACCGAGTCCCGCGCTGCCCTCTCGACAGGGACGCCACGCGGCGGCATCGAACCGAGCGGCATTCGTGCGGATCGATCGGGCCACAGCCCGGAGCCCGGGGATGGTGGCAACGAGCGGCCTTCCGATCCAATCCATGGTTTGCGCCACTCTGACCGCTCGCGGAGTATAGAGCTCGATAACACGGTCCAGATCTATGATGCTATCAATGGGGTCCCGGCCGGCCGGTCGTTCTCCTGGAGGCCGGCACTTTCATCATCAATAGCGACAACTTCCCGCTGCTGATCAATCAGGCGCTAAGTCATTCCGCGAGACCGTCAGCACCAATCCCTCTCCACTGCATCATTATCGCCCCATCTCACCATTCGCTTACCACTGATATTAGCGGTGTAGTCGACTCCACGGACCTCATCGCCGGTACCCGCCTGGGATCGTGCGAGAAGCGCGAGCTAGTGTTGCCGGTCTATCGAGATACTGTCTGGCGGACAACTCGCTGCAGGGAGCTCTGCAAAGTTGCGATCAGCCCAAGCTATTCTCAATCATCTGGTGATAGAAGCCCTCCGGCGAGTGGGCCGCTCCGCTCCAGGCATATCGCTCTACTGCCAGCTGCCCTGCCGCTTGGCCAATGCGGGCCAAATGCGGGCTCCGCCAGCAGACGGTGCACCGCGTCCGCAAAGGCCACCGGCCGGTTTTCGACGAGGAGGCCTCGCCGCAGCGGCACCACCACGGGCGCGGTAGGTGCGGCCGCAGGTCCCACGCGAAGCCGGTCAGCCCGACACGATGGCGGGCCAGCGTCCGGAGCGATGGCGGCGCGCCGCCGTCGATGGTCGCGCGCCGTCGCGCTGGACCTCGGCGGTGCGTGGCCAAATATGCCGCGGAAAGCGGGTCACTCCGTCGACATTGGGGGCGTACGAAAGAATCCCGAAGAACACCACCGTGCGGCCATCCGGTGGTGGGTCAGTGGATTACGGCTAGCGAGGCTTCGCCTCAGACCGACGAGGTATATGGGCACAGCATGAGCTGAGGATATTGGGGATTCCCGGTCGTTCTCCAGTGGACTCCGGCCGAGCCGCCAGGGACATGCCCTGGATATAGGAGCTTGACGCTCGGTGGGTCCGAGGACCCGTGGACGACAGGAGCCCGCGATGACGATAGGCGGAGTTCTCGCTCACCCAGGTGCTCGATCAGCCGGTGACCGGGCGGATCTTTTTCGAAGAGGTGATCCGCGAGAACCTGGACATCGGTTGGCCAAGCCAGGTGAGCCTGATATTCGACCGCAAGATCACCGGCCGCACACCAGGCCGTTTCCGTACCCGCGTCATCACCGACGGCGTCGTGCCGTCGTTGCATATCGATACAAGAAGTCGCGTATCAAGCAATATCACAAGCTGCTGGAGGCACTGCGAACCGAAACGAGCACGAGCTGGCCGAGCCACACGTGCCCAAGGATCCGACATTTAGCGGCTTGTTCCTGGTGATCACTGGCAATGCGCCGGCGCCGATCTGGGAAGTCAAACGCAATACCGCTGGGCAGATTACAGAAATCCGCCACCGCAAGAACTGGC
>Ga0306920_100014587_pt1 | contig 10731 bp, 8 predicted proteins | sample flu12Cox44000170_FD_204666 | JGI IMG/M metagenome (GOLD analysis project Ga0306920, IMG submission 204666) | Lab enrichment of tropical soil microbial communities from Luquillo Experimental Forest, Puerto Rico - flux4day.12C.oxic.44.000.170 (v2)... | ecosystem: Environmental > Terrestrial >... | reverse complement strand
GATGGCCGGCCACGACCTCAACCACCTCAAACAGCTCGACGCCATCGTCGGCGGATTCGTGTAGTGCAGGATGCCGGACCTTGGCGTCCGCCATCAGGCAGGCTTGAAGGCCTGCACTACTTTTTCGCCGGATCGTTCTTCGAATCGACGTACGTCGTGCCGGATGGTCCCGTGCCGGTGATGGAGATTACGACGCCCGTGGCTTTCGTCATCGCAAAGTGATCGACGCCTGGTGGTTCCGTGTAGAAGCTGCCGGGCGGAAGAAACTTGAGCGCCTTTTCGTCGAATTCCCGGCCGTACCCGAAATACCAGTCGCCCGAGACGACGGTTGCCGCGCGATCGTCAGGATGCGAGTGGGCCTGAATCTTCGTGTTCGGTCCGACGCGCAGCAGGATCGTGTACAGGCCCGCCTTCGTCGGATCGCCCTTGAGCGTCACTGTCTGAATCCCGGAGACTCCCGATGATCCAACAAGCGCCGTCCCTGTTGATGCGCCGGCGGGCCAGGGAACCTCCGCCGGCGTGATCCGCTTCTGCCGGCTGTCAGCCGTCTGTGCCATCAGCGCCGCCGACGCCACCACTACGATCGCAGCGGCACGCCAGACGTATTCGCAGCGTCTCGTCATGTTCTTCTTCCCCAGGCCCTAACCCCCAATCCCCAACCTCTAACCTTCAACCCCCACTAAGGCCTTTGACTTGCCGGAGGCACCAGGCCATTCAGCCGCAGATAGACGACCATCTGACCGTACGTGTCCTGGGTGTGACCGATCAGGAACGCGATGATGCGCGCACGCGTCGACGGTCCCGGCCCAAACCAGGGCGGTCCCTGCACACCGCCGGCCATGCCCTGGTCGGTCTGTTCGTTGAGCAGGGCGGTCCCGTAGTCGAACGAATCGGACATCGCCTTGATGACATCGGCCTTCGACTTCGCGTTCATGTTGACCGCAGGTGCGGCTGCCGCGCCCTTGAGCGTCGCGAGCACCATCATGTTGATCTGCGCGATATGCATGACGTGGCCGCCGAAGTCGCGCTGCGCGGGCGTCGGCTTGAACGAGAACTTGTCTTCGGGCATCGCGTTCGCGATCTTGACGAGTGTGTCCTTCTGGCCGGTCCACTCTTTGACGAAATCAGCCTTGAGCGAAGCCGTCTGCGCGACAGGCCGGGCCTGACGGGCCACGATGAGTCCTGCCGCAACGGCGGTCAGCGCGAGAGTACGTGACAGACGATTCATGAACACAGCCTCCATATGTAGTGCGGGGCTTCAGCCCCGCAGCGTTGGCAGGCCGACAGGCCTGCACGACCATCAGTTCGTTGCGGCGTTGGCCGGACCCATCCAGCGTGCAAGCCAGGCGTGCACTTCCTCGTAGAAATGCCGGCTGTCTTCGCCGTTCGAGATCCAGTGGTTGGCATTCGGCCACACGAGTAGCCGGCTCGGCACTTTCATGCGCTGAAGCGCACTCCAGTTTTCGAGCGTATTGTTGATCGGCACCCGGAAGTCGTTTTCGCCGACCGACAGCAGAATCGGCGTCTTGAAGCTCGCCGCGCGGCGAATCGGGTTCTGATCGCGCCATGGCTTTGCCTGTTCCCACGGCGGACCGCCCATCATCAGCTCGCGATGGTAGATGCTGTCGCTCGTGCCCCATTGGGCCTCGATGTTGGCCTCGCCGGCGTGGCTGACGATGGCCTTGTAGCGCGTGGTCGTCGCCTCGAGCCAGTTCGCGAGGTGGCCGCCGTAGCTGGCGCCAGCCGCCACCTGACGCGTCGCGTCGATGAACGGGAAACGCCTGATGGCTTCGTCCGCGGCTGCGTTGACGTCGTCGGCGGGGCCCGCCAGCGGATCGAACTGAATCGCGCGAGCGAAGGCCTCGCCGAACCCGGTGGACCCGGTGTAGTTGGTCAGCAACACGACGTAGCCGGGCTTCGCCAGCAGATGATAGTTCCAGCGCAGCGTGATCTGATCGCGCCACATGTTGGCGGCGCCGCCGTGGATTTCGACGAGCAGCGGATACTTCCGGTTCGCGTCGAAGTTCGGAGGCCGCACGATCATGTTGTGGATGCGACGGCCGCGCGAGCTCGTGAACCAGAAATGCTCAGGGGGCTGCCAATCGAGCGTGGCGGCCCTGTCTGCGGCGAACGCCGTCAGCGCGCGGTGGTTTCTGCTCCCGAGGTCCAGACGCACGATCTCGGCGGGGTTGATCGAACTTGACCAGTCGGCGATCACAACGGGCTCGGCGGCTCGCGACGCAATCGTCAGGTTCGTGTAGACACCGCGGGCCGGGGCGACGGCCACCGTTGTCTCGCCGCCCTGCGCGGAGACCGCGTAGACCTTCTCGAGGCCGGCGTCTTCGGCGGTGAGGTAGATCTTCTGACTATCCGCTGAAAAGGCCCAGCTCTCCACCGAGCGATCGAATCCCTTCGAGAGGATAACGGGCGTTGCCGCCTTCTCGATCGGCCACGACAACATGGCCAGACGATCGAGCGAATAGACCTGCTTGTCGTCGTCGCTCGAGATGAAGTAGAGCGCGCGTCCGTCGGGCCGGAACCGTGGATGCTCGTACGTGACTTGGCCGGGTGTGAGCTCGCTCGGCTCGCCGCCGGCGGCAGGCACCTGGTAAAGGTGGACGTGCACGGTCTCGAATGCGGCCGATGTACGGTTGGTGGTCGCGGCAAAGAGGATCGAGTTGCCGTCGGGTGCCCAGACGGCATCGAGCTCTTCGCCTGAATCCAGCCGGCGTCCACTGAAGCCGGGATTCCTGACGAGCTTCGTCCCGGCCAGCAAATCCTTCGGCGCGCCCGACGGATCGACGCTCTGCACGAACACATGGATTTGACGATCGTCGAGCCAGCGATCCCAGTAGCGGACAGGGAAGCTGTCGTACGCGCGGACCTTGTATTTCTGATCCTTCCGCTCCGCCGCGGCCTTTTTGTTCGCGGCGTCGTCGGCGGCGTTGGGATATACGAGGCTGGTGAAGAGGATCGCTTTCCCGTCGGGACGCCACACGGGGGAGGCCGCACCGGTGGAGATCGACGTCACACGCGTCGCCTCGCCGCCGCTCACGAGATCGAGGCTGTAAATCTGATTCGCGTCATCGCCCTCGCGCCGCGTGGCGAAGGCGATCCGCCGACTGTCGGCGCTCCACGCAACGCCGCTCTCGGTGGCTTTCGTCGACGTCAGGCGGCGTGGCGCCACGCTGCCGTCCGCGGGAACGAGCCAGAGATCGGCCGTCTGGTCCTTGTCGTCGTACGCCGGCTGCGTCACGGACACGACCACCCACTTGCCGTCCGGGCTCGGCACAGGTGCGCCCACGCGCGGCATCAGCCAGAGTGCCTCGTGCGTGACCGGCTGCTTGTCCTGCGCCCGGGGCAGCACGCTCGCGCCGACGATCACTCCGACGACGACGAAAAGTCTCGAGGGCATGGCGATTTTCCTCACGGGCAGGAATTATAGCTGCTCGCGATTGCGCGATCGTGGGACTATGGAACCATGGCACCAGAAACCACCACGGATTCGTTCCACGATTTCGAACGGGCCGGATGGGAGCGTGCGGCTGAGTATTACAGCGACGCCTTCGGCAGCCTGACGGAACAGACGGTCGGTCCACTGCTCAAGGCGGCCGGCGTCACGTCGGGTGCGCGTGTCCTCGATGTGGCGACCGGCCCGGGCAGCGTCGCGGCAGCCGCAGCCGCGCTGGGCGCCAGACCGGTCGGCATCGATTTTTCACCCCAGATGGTCGCGCTCGCGAGGGAACAGCATCCGTCGCTGGTGTTCGAGGAAGGCGACGCTGAAGAGCTGGAGTTTGCCGACGCGAGGTTCGATTCTGTGACGATCAACTTCGGCGTGCTGCATCTCGCACGCCCCGACGCCGCGCTCGCCGAGGCGCGCCGTGTACTCGTCCCCGGCGGCCGCTGTGCGTTTACCGTCTGGGCGAAGCCCGAGATCTCGGTGGGATTCGGAATCGTGCTGCGTGCGATCGAACGGCTCGGCCGGATGGACGTGCCGCTCCCGGAAGGCCCGCCGTTCTTCCGCTTCAGCGACTCCGACGAGTCCCTCCGCAGCATGCTTGCGGCCGGCTTCGTCGATCCCCGAGTCGAGCAGATACCACTCGTCTGGAAGCTGCCGTCGGCGAGCGCGCTGTATGACGCGTTTGCCAACGGCGCCGTTCGCACCGCCGCGCTGCTCCGGGCCCAGAACGAGGACGCTCTTGTCGACATCCACACGACCATCGTTGAGGAGGCGTCCGCCTACCGGCACGGTGAGATCGTCGAACTCCCGATGGCTGCGGTGCTGACGTCGGCCGCCAAGCCCCTTTGACACTATCTGCCAATGACTCGCCGACTCGTTTGTGCGTTGGCCATCGCCTTGGCGACTACGCGTCTGGGCCTCGGCGCCGACGAGACACGCATTACGAACGCCTCGAGTGTTCGCCTGCGAACCGCTCCCGCCAACGACGCTCCAGTCGCCGGTGAGTTGCCGCTCGGAACGGAACTCATCGTCGTCGGCAACACGGGTGGCCCTGAGCCCTGGTTTCACGTCAGGACGACTGATCGTCGCGATGGGTGGGTGTTTGGCGGGCTGACGACTTCTGTTGATCCAGGCCGCCGCGATCAGATCATCGAGTCAATCGTCGAAGCCCGTTTGCGCAGTGATGGAAATTTCCTCGCGAGTGTCCAACTGGTCGATTTCATCGAGCGAACGGCCGCCAGGCTGAACGATCGCGAGGCGCGAGCGCGTTTTGCGCTGTATCGGTTGCGCTCTCTAAGCGCTGTCCTTAGCAACGTTCCGTCGAGCGTACGCGACCGAGATCTCGAGGCGAATCGGGCGGATGCCGAGCCGTACGGAAGCTGGATCCGCGGACGTCTCGATGCGGTGAGGTACAACGAGGGGGCGAAGGGTGGATAGTCGATCCGGAGTACGCGAAAGCCGTCCACGACCTTCAGCGAGGCGCGGCCGCGGCCGACGAGATCGCGTGGTTCTACGTAAACGATGGCGAGTTAGGTGAGTGCGAGGGCAACGTGCCGTGTTACGTCGAGCGGGAATATGGGCGGAATGGCTGGTACTTGACGGAACACTCTCGCGGTCGACACGTTGACGAGTCGACGACGAACATCGCACTTGGCCTCAACGGCGTGATGGACAACTTCGGGCGATTTCCTGCAGTGCTAGCCCAGTTTGATCCGACGACGGGTTGTGGTGAACTTCACGCGTTGCTGGATCCTCTGACGGTTGCCGTGACAGCATCGACCTCGACGCGGAAGGAGGAAGCGCTCGCCGCGATCGATCGATTTGCGCAGCTGTGTAAGTGAGCCCAGCTGAAGCCCGACCGTACGACGTCCGGCTAAAGCCGGACGCTACCGTCGTCGCGATGAACACTACCGCGACATCTGGATGACGTCGGAATAGCCGCTGATTGTCCCGCGATTGAACGCGCTCAGCAGATCCGCGACCGAGCACAGCAGCGTCTGAGCCCGCGGGCCGTAGCCAGGGCTGCCGAAGCTGCGGTTCGACACGGAACGGATGAACGTGGTCTTCGGCGTGATAGGCAACGTCGCCACGTTCGCATAGTACCTTCGCCAGTTCACATCGCTCTGAAACAGATACTGCTCGACGTTCGACGTGTAGATCGCGGTGACGGTCGCGTCGTGATCCTTCAGATACCGGCCAACCGAGCGCAGGGCCTTTGGACCCGCGAAGTCGCCGGTGACGGGGATGATGGCGTTGTGGAGCTCCATCTCCCGGACGATGCGGAAGTTGGCCTCGGTGGCGAGATAGCTGCGATGGTCACCGCGGGTGTCGCTTTCCGTCATGAGCGTCGCATAGGTGGGGAACCGGAACCCGCCGCCGAACGGACCGCCGGAAAACGAGTAGTTCAGATCGGGGCCGGCCTTGAAAAACGCCGTGTAGACGTACTCCAGGCCCCGCAGATCATCCGGCGACAACCCGAACTTGTGCACTTTCGTCAGGTGCTCGGACGCCTCCTGAAGATTCTTCTGAAAGAGCTCGTCACTCGGCGCCGCAAGCTCGTACGCATCGAACAGCTCGTCGACCGGCGTCTTGTCGTCCAGCTTCGGCGGCCGTGGCCGCGCGAAGAGGCGCGACAGAAAGTCCGCGCGATCGTGGGACAGCTCCATGAACGCCTTGTAGAGCAGCTGCAGGTTCATGTTGCCCCGACGAATGTCGATGATGAACGCGAGCTTCGGATGGAGTGCAGCGATGTACGTGAAATTCTGCTCCGGGCCGACGCCGAGATACACGCCATCGGCGGGAAGGTTCGCTTGTAGCGTCGGGATGACGTGCTGAAACGCGTTCTCGTTCGACAGCAGATTGTCCGACCGGAAGTAGCCGTTCGGCTCGGAGAACTCGTCGACGAGCCGCCAGAACTCGCGGTCGCTCAGCTCGGCGGGAATGCTCTTCGCCGAGACACCGCGGCCATACGTATAAAAGAGAACGCTCGCACACATGACCAGCGTGGCGAGAATGGCGGCAAGTTGGCGTCGATGTGTGTGGATGCTCACGGCCCGATGAACTCCTTGGCAAAGGCGATGAATCGATCGACGTCCTCGACGTTGCTCACCATGCCGAGCGACACACGTACGGCGCCCGTACTCTTGCCGTCGATGCACAGGCGGAAATCGTCCACGGTGAAATGCGTTTCGTGCTCCGGCTTCCGGAAGCAGGTCGTCAGCTCGGTGCCGGTCAGGCCAAGCGCGATCTCCCCGCCGCCCGGATTGCAGAAGCAGCCCGTGCGAAGCGAGATACCCGCGGCGTTCGCGCGGCGCTCGACGACGCGGTGGTCGATGGCGAGGCCGTCAGCCCCGTAGAAATTGAACGTGACAATGCCGCCGCGCCGATCCGTCGTCGGCGGGCCGTAGAGCCGGACCAGTGGCGCCCCGTTCGACTGCCTGAGCGGCAAAAGGTTGTGCAGCAACCAGCCCGTCAGGCAGCGAACGCGCTCGTGGATGCGCTCGATCCCGACGGCCTCGAGATACTGCAGACCGATCTCCACGGCTGGCAACGCGAGGTAATCGAGCGTGCCGTCCTCGAACGCCGTCGCCCCGTCAGCCAGATAGTACTTATCGCCCTGAACGGACGCGACCGTGATCGTCCCGCCCGAAAACCAGGGTCGCCGCAGCTTCGCGAGCGCGGTTTTCCGGGCGAGCAGGCAGCCGACGCCTGTCGGATACCCAAACAGCTTGTAGAACGACTGGACGACGAAGTCGGGAGTCCAGCGGCTCAGGTCGAGCCGGTTCGTCGCCGTAAAAGCCGCGGCGTCCAGCAGGACGTCCCACCCCTTCTCGTGCGCCCGCTCGATCCAGTCGAGCGGGTGCTGAACGCCCGAGAAATTCGACTGCGCGGGATAGGCGAACAGGTTGCGGCCACCAGACTCAACGAGCCTCAGACCTGCCGCCAGGTCGTGTTCGTCCACCCGCATCTCCGGCAGCACGACGGGCACGTACGTCGCGGTCGCTCCGGCGGCACGGGCAAATTCGCGGATGCCGTTGACCGAATTGTGGTTGTCGAACGTGAGCAGGAAGTGGCCGTCGCGGGCGAACGGATACGACTCGCCGATGAGCTTGAGTGCCTGGCTGGCGTTGCCCGTGAACACGACCTCCCACTCATCCGGCGACGCTCTGAAAAAGGCGAGCACGGCTCGCCGGGCCCGCTCCACGAACTGAGCGGACCTGGACGAAGCCGGGTTGGTCGAATGCGGGTTGCCGAACAGGTGCTCGCAAAGAAGGGCGCGATGACGATCCAGCTGGGACTGCGCGTACACGTTGGCGGCCGTGTAGTCGAGGTAGACGTGTGCGTTCAGCGCCGGATATTCGGCCGCGCGCAGTTCATCGAGCGCCCGCGTGGTCGCATACGACGGGTACAGGTCCAGAAACGCCGACGGTGAACGTTCAGCGATTGGCGCGGGCACCTTGGAGACCAACCTAACATATCTGCGCCTGACCAACCGCTTGACATATTGCCAGTTCGGCTCTAAGAAATGACACGCAAAGAGAGGGTTGAAGGCTGAGGGCTGCTTTATGAAGAACAACATGCTGTGCGCGTCGGTGCTCGCGGCGGGTCTGATTCTGACGTCGGCGCCGCTTATCGCTCATCACGGCGACGCGGGCCGTTACGACGAGTCTCCATTTGTGATTACTGGAACCATTGTTGAGATCAGGTTGACCAATCCGCATTCGATCATGGTGTTCGACGTGACGGATGCCAACGGCAAGACGGTCAGATGGCAGGGCGAGATGACCGGCGGCCAGCAGATCGTCCGTCAATTCGGCTGGACCAAGGAAAGCCCTAAGGTCGGCGATAAAATCACGCTGACTGGGCGGCGCGTGAAAACCGGCGCGCCCTATATGAACCTCGCCAAACGCGCCAACATCGTGCTCACGGACACGGGAAAGGAGATTTACGTCGGGCAGACGCCGCCCGGATCTCCGATTACCCCGGAATAGCGACAGGTGTCCGCCGTGAGGCGGACCATTCAGGCCGGCTGAAGCCGGCCACGACGAAGGCGAGAAGTTATGACAGCTCGAGCGCGTTCCGCTGCCGTCGCGGCGGTCCTGTCGGCAGCCGTCCTTGGCGCCGTCATGTCGGCGCAGTCGCAGTCTCGAGCGGGCTCACCGGGCCAGCTGCGGCAAGTCGCCTACCTCAAAGCGTCGAACCCCGTTGAAGACGCGCACTTCGGGTGCGGCGGCACGCTCACCGGGCACGCAGGCAACGCATCCGCCATCAGCGCCGACGGGAGCACGCTGGCGGTCGGCGCGCCACACGAGAACAGCGGCGCGAAGGGCATCAACGGCAATCAAAACGATCATTCCGTGTACAGCGCTGGCGCCGTGTACGTGTTCACGCGCAAGGGCAACGCGATCGAGCAGCAGGCCTATATCAAAGCCGCGAGCCCCGGCGAAACCGCCAACTTCGGATCGAGCGTCGCGCTGAGCCGTGATGGCAACACGCTGGCCGTGGCGGCGTACTACGAGTCGAGCGCCGCGAAGGGGATTAACGGCAACCAGGACGATCGCTCGATTCCGGAAGCGGGCGCGGTCTACATCTTCGTACGCAACGGGACGACGTGGTTGCAGCAGGCCTACATCAAGGCGTCGAACACGGGGAACGCCGCCGTCGGAGATGCGTACGCCGAAGGCGATCAGTTCGGCTACTCGATCGCCTTGAGTGCGGACGGGAACACCCTCGCCGTGGGCGCCATTGGCGAAGACAGCAACGCGACCGGTGTGAACGGCAACCAGGACGACAATTCCGCGAATCAATCCGGGGCTGCGTACGTCTTCACGCGAACTGGCAGCACCTGGTCGCAGCAGGCGTACATCAAGTCGACGATGACGCGGGCGAACGTGCTATTCGGCTACTCGATCGGGATCAGCAGCAACGGCGACACGCTGGCGGTCGGGGAATACGATGCGGACCGCGGCAAGGGGGCCCTCTACGTGCTCACGCGCAGCGGCGGCGCGTGGACGCACCAGGCCCGCATTCAGGCGGAGAACGGAGAAGTGCAGGACTCACTCGGGTACTCACTTGCCCTGAGCGAAGACGGCAACACGCTCGCGTCCGGAGCTGCCGACGAAGACTGCCTCAAGCCGGGGATCAACCCGCCCGGCTGCGAAAACGATCAACAGACGAACACGTCGGCCGGCGCCGCGTACGTCTTCGTCCGCAACGGTACCACCTGGACGCAGCAGGTGTTTCTCAAGGCGTCGAATCCCGGCAAGGAAGACTGGTTCGGCGTCCGCATCGCGATCAGCGGCGACGGCAACACGGTCGCGGTGGGGGCCCAGAACGAAGACAGCGCGGCCAAGGGGATCAACGGCAACCAGGACGACGACTCGGCGCCCGAAGCCGGCGCGGTGTACTTGTTCACGCGCAGCGGGACGACGTGGACGCAGCATTCCTACGTCAAGGCGTCGAACACGCGGGCCGGCGACGAGTTCGGCAGCTCTATTGCGCTGACGCGCGATGGCCGGACCCTTCTGATCGGTGCGCGCGGCGAAGACAGTGGCGCGAAGGGCGTCAACGGCAACCAGGCCGATGCGTCGGTTCGCGATGCCGGCGCGGCCTATTTGTTTGTGAGGTGACCGCACACATGTGATTCACGTGTCCCAGTAAGTCTCCAACCCGTCCCCCGAGGAGGCCCCATGCGATCCATCGTGGTGAGAGGCGCGTTTGTCCTTTGCGTCGTCCTGGCCCTACCGACTCCCGGGTCTGCCCAAGAAGCCGCGCTCAGCGGCATCGTCACCGATGCGACCGGCGCCGTGCTGCCTGGCGTCACGGTGAAGGCCGTGCATCAGGCATCCGGCAACAGCTTCGACGTGGTGACCGATCCGCGCGGGGCGTATCGGATGCCGGTGCGCATTGGGTTGTACACGATCACGATGGAGCTCTCCGGGTTCCGGACGGTGACCCGGGAGGGCATCGAGGTGCTCGTCGGGCAGACAGTCGCCGTCAACGTCCAGATGGCCGCTGGCGCAGCCGAGTCCGTCACCGTGAAAGCAGAGGCACCTCTCATCGAGACCACGGCGTCGAGCCTGGGGACCAGCATCGATCCGCGGCAGGTATCAGAGTTGCAGTCCCAGGGTCGCAACTGGATGTCGCTGGCGCTGCTGGCGCCAGGGAATCGGACCAACGCACAGGGCGCGACGCCGGTCCAGGACCGCGTCGATGTCCGGGAGTTTCAGCTGAACGTCGACGGTCTGCAGGTGACGTCGAACCTCGGCACC
>Ga0306920_100014585_pt1 | contig 10732 bp, 8 predicted proteins | sample flu12Cox44000170_FD_204666 | JGI IMG/M metagenome (GOLD analysis project Ga0306920, IMG submission 204666) | Lab enrichment of tropical soil microbial communities from Luquillo Experimental Forest, Puerto Rico - flux4day.12C.oxic.44.000.170 (v2)... | ecosystem: Environmental > Terrestrial >... | reverse complement strand
ACGCAAACCGAGGTTCAGCGTCAGGGTGCGGGTCACTCGCCAGTCGTCCTGCACGTAAAAGTCCCAGTTGGAATTCCGCAGGCCGAGGAAGCCGGGGAAACCGATCTTCTGCAGGACAAAAGGACAATTGGTGCCGGGAGTACAGAATGGGTCGGTGCCCTGCAAGTCCGCGAGGCTGGCATAGAGATACTGCTGCTGCGGCCGTAGCCACTCGTTAAGCCGGTTCAGCCGGATCTGCGTGCCGAACTTCAACGCGTGATTGCCGGCCGTCTTGCTGACGGTGTCGAAGAGTTCATAAATCGTGAACGGAGTTACCTGGTTGAAGGTGTTGGGTCCGGGCAGCGCACCGAGGTCGGTGAAGAACCCGCCCCAGCCGACCAGCGGCGTGCCCGCTTTCGTATTCTGGGGCGTATTGGAATTCGTATCGGAGTAGAAACGGTCGATCGCAATGCTGAACTGGTTGAGCAGCGTCGAGGAGAACGTGTGCGTGTAATCGAACTTGCCCAACTGGGTGCGCAGCGCCTGCGGGGAAACCTGCCCTTGGCCCAAACCAAACGTATAGTTCGTCAGGGAGTCATTGATGTTGTAGCGGAACATGAATCGGTTTGAATCCGACAGGTTGTAGTCGAGACGGACCGATCCGGTGTCCTCGCGTACGGTCGTAGGCAGTTTGGCGTTGATAACCACAAAATCGGGGTTGCCGAGGTACTGGCAGGAGGCGGGCGTCGGGATGACGTTACAACCCGCCGGCAACGGAGCCAACTGGTTGAGCATGTCCTGCATGTTGGGGTCCACAAACCCCGCACGCGCCGAGGCACTCAAAACGTGATACGCCGAGTTGATTGAGGTGATTGTGGTGCGGTCGCCCTCGTAGTTCACGAAAAAAAACAGCTTGTTCTTCACGATCGGGCCGGCAAGGTTGCCTCCGAATTGGTTCAGGCGCAGCGGTGCCGTCGGACCCGTGGTGTCGAAATAGTCGCGAGCGTCCAGCACATCGTTACGGAAGAACTCAAAAAGCGTGCCGTGATAAGCATTCGTCCCCGACTTGGTGATGATATTCATCTGCGGGCCGAGCGAGTGGCCGTACTCGGCACTGTAGCCGTTATTCGAGAAGTTAATCTCCTGGATGCTGTCGATACTCGAGCGCGTGACGCGGGCCCCTTCCTGCCCTTGGGTATTCAGGAAGCCATTAATATCGCCGCGAGTCGCATTCTGGCCGTCGACCGTGACGTTTAACCCGGTGAAAATGTTCTCGAGGCCATTGATACTGCCCTGGAAAAATCCCGTCGAGTACACCGAACCGGGAGCAATCTCGAGGAAACTGCTGACATCGCGCCCGTTGATCGGGAGGTTGGCGACCTCCGTCGAGTTCAAGGTTGTGCCTACCGTGCTCGAGGCAGTGTTGACCCCAGTGGCAGTAGCTGTTACGACGATGTTCTCTACAGTGGCGGCCACCGCCATTGCCAGGGGCAAGTGGATCGTCGCGCCCACGTTGAGAGTGATCGGCTGACTCTTCGCTGGAGCAAAACCGCTGGCAGAGGCCGAGACAATGTAAGTGCCGAACGGCAGTGCCGAGGCGACGAAGTTTCCGCTGCCATCGCTCTTCACCGTTTTCTGCACCGCAGTCCCGGTGTTGGTGATGGTGACGGCAGCATTAGGAATCACGGCGCCGTTGGGGTCGGTTACGCTACCGGCAATCGTGCCTGTGTCGAACCCCTGCCCGGCCGCCGGCAGCGAGGATACCCAGCAGACGAAGGCCAGAAACGCAGTGAGGCGCCAGGCTCCGAAGCTGCGCCCCGCCACCTGAACGTGAGCAGTCGGTGTCATCCTGACCATTGCCCGCCTCATTTCCGTCAGTGCGTGAGCTGTCGGCACCTGAACCGCGCCCATGTTAGTCCCGCTGTTCTGTCCCGGTCAATCGTTTTTTTGTTCTTTTTGCGCCTAAACGATCTTTTCGTTCATCTTTACCAAGACCGATTCGAGAGGCTCCGCCGGAACGAGTCCGCGCAGGAGAGGTGTATTTTCGGACCCGATGGTGCCGCACATCGCAAGTTGGAGTTTTTCTGCGTCCACGGTATAACGATTGCGATCGTTTAATGCGTTTTCATTCGCTCGAAAACGAAACCGAAGCGATTCGGTTCACGCGAGGTCGATCTCGTGGTCCGTTCACTGCCAACGCGACGGAAGTCAGAAACCGTGTCTGCGTCTGGGATACCTACGGATAGCCTGGACAAACAACAAGCCAGGCTGGCCGCCATTCTCACCGCCCTGCAGCAGTCGGGGTCCGTCGCCGTGGATGCTTTGAGCAAGCAATTCGATGTCTCGGTGGTCACGATCCGGCGGGACCTTGACGCGCTGGAACGAAGAGGTATGCTGCGACGCACGCACGGCGGCGCCGTTTCGATCGAGCCTCTATTCTATGAGCCTTTTCGAAATGATCGCTCGTTCCAAGCACAAGTGGAGCGATTCGCGGAGGAAAAGCGCCGTATCGGCAGAGCAGCCGCCGCGCTTATCAAGGACGGCGAGATCATCGCCCTGACGCCCGGCACCACAACCACCGAAGTGATCCGCGGAATCCCTTTCAACCACAAGATCACGGTGGTTACGAGCACGGTCAATGTGGCGATGGAACTCTCCAAGCGCAAGGATCTGGAAGTCTTCGTGACGGGCGGGCACCTGCGGGGGGACTGGTTCTCGCTTGTCGGACCGACCGCGGCGCAAAGCTTATCGCATCTGCTGATTCACACGCTGTTCATTGGGGCAGACGGCATCGATGCCAAGTGTGGAGTAACCTGCTACAGCCCCGACGAGGCCCAACTCAACTCCGCGATGGTCAAGCGCGCGCAGAGGAAGGTCGCAGTCGTCGACCACAGCAAGTTTGGAGTGGTGGCGGGCTGGAGCATCTGCCCTACTTCGGTGCTCGACATCATAGTCACCGATACCGGCGCCACGGACGAAACGATCGCGCCATTCGAGCGCGCGCAGATTCAAGTGAACCGCGTTTGAATCTTCTTCCTTCATCCCTGAAACAGAAGTCTGTGGCGGCGTACCCGGGGATGTCGCGGTGGATGACCCAATTGGCCGGTTTCCAGAGAAACCCGTGAGTGCACCCGAACCGGAATCGAAGGTCGCACTCAGCTTGGCGTCCTCCGGGTCACCAGCGACGAGTCCGCTGGCGCGTAATTGTCCGATCCTGTGCAGCGGCCGGCGATGAACATTTGCCACCGCATTGCCAGCGATTTGCCTGAGAAAAACCTGTGCCGGGAGGATTTTTCAGATTCGAACTCGGTTCCATCGTCCTAGCGGGGAACGTCGCGAACCACGACCTGCGGCCGGTAAATCTTCATATCTTTCATCAGCTTTGGAATCGACATCGTGTTGCATGTATAAGTGAGCACCAGGTTGGAATGTTCGAATTCCACGTGCTCCTTGGTGGCATAGCAGAACGTTTCCCTGTCATAGCCGGTCGTCCGCGGCTTCATCTCGGGGAATTCGAAGATGGTCTTAGGCTTCGACCAGGGGCCCACCGCCGTCTCGGCGGTTCGCGCCACCATGTACGGAGAGGGAAACTCCGGCCCCGGCGAGATCGCGATCCACTCCGTCTGTTCCGGGTGATAGCGTACCGTCATCTCGCTGATGGCCTGATCGATCACGTTCTTGGCATCGTCACGAGGAGTGCCGGCGTGCCACGTTCCATCTTTGCCCAGGTATTCCCAGCTCGCCGGCGGGTCTTCGAGCTTGTCGCGCAGCACTCGCAGAACCGTCATGTACCCCTTTCCTTCGCCCTTGCTCACCTGCGCGTAAAACAGGACGTAGTTGCCATCGGCAATGATCGATGCACGGGCCACAAGTCCGCATTGGTCAGGTCGCGCAGCGAGATTCTCCATTGCTCGGGCGGCGCTGACACGTTGCTGACCTTGGCCCATTTTGTGCCCGCGATCTCGAAACCGAAAACATCGTTGGGACTCGCGCCGGGTTTATTGCGCACGATCATCAACGGCAGATAGAGCACATCGCCGTCGCGGTAGCCGTCCAGTGGCCAGTACCACACGTCATCTGTTCCGGTATCGAAAAACGAACGCGGTTTGGCAGCTCTGGGATTGCGCCAGAAATACTGCATCGAGCGTCCTTTGCCGGGGACGCACGTGCTGATCCCAACGCTGTTGCGAACCATGGTCTTCGACTTGCTACGCAGCTTGGTTGTGGGATCACCGACGAACGTATCGCCGAACAGCCAGATGCTCTTTCCCTCCGCCAACGGTACCGAGTATGCATCATCGGCGCCCAGCCAGCCCTCCGCATAGGGAAACACGGGAAGTGGCATGGCGTCTTTCCCTGGGCTGCCCGGATTCTTGCTACCCGGCACCTGCCACGCCAAGCTGTGCGTCAGAAGCAGGACAATAATGGTCGAGGTGGATGCGGGTCGTTTCATGTTAGGGAATCACTCCGTGGGTTTTAAGAACCGAGAAGAGCAACCCTTTGAGCGACTCGCGCAGCGAGCTACGGCTGACTGCAGGATGCGGGCATGTTCGGGCTCCGGAGGAAGGCGGTCGCGGCTCCACAATTTGCCGCTGCGGATGAGGTCCTCGACGGGGCGCGTCACTGTTTCCAACACGCTCGGCCACTGCGCGGGCTGCGCCGGCAGAGCCGCGTAGGGGACCCCAGGTTGCAAACGGGACGACATGTTCCGAAACTGCTTCCCGCAAGTTTGTCCTACAATACGCCAACAACGCGTTGTGTCAAGCGTCGCGCTGAATCGCCGTGCATTGACAACAGCCCCTGCGAATTGATTTCGCCTGGCGATTCGCAGCGGGCAATCGGTGGGGGGCCAAACCATGAGCATTCGCTTCGACAACAAGGTTGCGGTTGTGACCGGTGCCGCCACGGGGATTGGCGCCGCCACGTCGCGCAAATTCGTGGAATTGGGAGCCGGTGTCGCGCTGCTCGATTGCAACGCCAGCCAAGTGGAGAAGACCGCAGCCGAGGTTGGCGGGGCGGCGCGGGGCTACGTGTGCGACGTCAGGAAAAGTGACGATGTGGAGCGGGCTGTGGCCTCGGCCGCCCGCGACTTCGGCGGCATTGACGTCTTGGTCAGCAACGCCGGCATTCAGCGCTACGGCAAGGTCGAGAATACCTCGGAGCAGACCTGGGGCGAGGTGCTCGATACCAACCTCAAGGGCTACTTTCTTGCGACGAAGTTCGCGATCCCACACATCATCGCGCGAGGCGGAGGTGCAATCGTGGCGGTGGGCTCCGTGCAGTCGGTTGCCGCCCTGGGTAATGCCGCAGCATATGTCACCTCGAAACATGGGGTGCTCGGCCTCACCCGGTCGCTGGCCCTGGATTACGCGCCGCAGAACGTGCGCGCCAACTGCGTGCTTCCCGCTTCCATTGACACGCCCATGCTGCGCTGGGCGGCCAGCCTTGATCCCGATCCGCAGCGTGTTCTCGCCACTTGCGACCGTATGCACGCCCTCGGCCGCATCGGCAGGGCGGAAGAGGTGGCGAATGCCATCGCTTTTCTGGCCAGCGATTGGGCGTCGTTCATCACCGGCGCGGCTTTGCTGGTCGATGGAGGCATGCTGACGCCCGCGGGCGGCATGGGGTTCCTGGAGGGCGGTACCGGTACCGCGGCCCAACCCGAGTGAAATGCAGAAGCCAGTCCAGCGCCGCTCGATGGAAAGGCCGGCGTGCGGTGACACTCGCGACCGACAGCCTCGAAATGGTGCTGCTCACCGGCGGCGGCCACGTGGCCTCGTTATCGCTGCCCGGCGGCCCCAATGTGCTTTGGCAATCCGAATGGAAGACCATCGAGCCGCAGCAATTCCGGCCGGGCCGCGACAGCAGCGCCTATGGCGATCCCCCGGTGGGAAATTTTCTTTCGCATTTCACCGGCCACGCCGTGTGCGCAGACTACTTCGGCGCGCCCTCGCGGGAGGAGGCTGCGCAGGGGCTGCCGCTGCATGGCGAGATCGCCTCCCGGCCGTGGCAGATATCGGTGAGAAATCAGCCAGGATTGGCGCGCGCCCGGTGCCGCGCCGATGCGCCGAAGTCGGAGTTCCGTTTCGAGCGCGAGGTGACGCTGCGCGGCGATGAGTCGGTCGCCTGTTTTCGCGAGCGGCTCACCAACCAGCGGCCGCGCGATCGCTCGGTCCAATGGGTGCAGCACGCGACGTTTGGCAAGCCACTGCTGGTTGCCGGTGAAAGCACAGTGTGCCTCCCGGCGACCGAAGGCATCACCTGGCCCCACGGATATGAAGGCAAGGCGCTGCTTGCCGATTCCCGACGATTCGGGTGGCCGATGGCGCCCATGGCGAACGGTGGCGTCGCGGACCTGTCACAGCCGTTCGCCTGTTCCAACAAGGGATTCGTTGCAGCCGCGCTTGTCGAACGCGGCCGGAATTACGGCTTCGTCGCTGTGCTGAACTGGAACCTCGGGCTGCTGGCGGGCTACTGTTTCCGCCGCGCCGATTTCCCCTGGATTGCGGTCTGGGAAGAAAACCGTGCCCGGCGGGATGCCCCGTGGAACGGGCGCTCCCAGGCGCGCGGCCTGGAGTTCGGGACCACCGCCACTCCCCTCGGTCTGCGCGACACGATCTTGAACGGGCCGGTGCTGGGAGAGACGACGTTCATAGTTGTACCGGCGAACGCGACCAAGGAAATCTGCTACCTGGCGTTCGTGACCCGCGTCGGCCGTGACTGGCGGACGGTACGCGATGTCGAAGTGGCAGGCGAGCGGATCGTCATTCGCGCAGATCGATCGGGTCAACGCGTGCTGCTCCCGGCCCGCGGACTTGCGATGCTGGGTTGGTGAAGGGGCGCGGCGCTATGCCGCGGAGGCAAAGACAATGGACGAAACCACAACCGGTGTTCTGCTTTTGCTCCTCGCGGGCGCGATGAACAGCAGTTTCACCTTGCCGATGAAGTTCACGCGCAAATGGGCCTGGGAAAACACCTGGCTGGTATGGACCGTGATTGCCTTGATCGTGTTGCCCTTGGCGGTGACGTTTGCCACCATCCCATCGCTGGGACGGGTATATGGCGAGGCCGGCGGCGCTCTGGTCGCCAAGGTCGTGATCTTTGGCGCAGGCTGGGGCATTGCCCAGGTGCTGTTTGGGCTGGCGGTGGAGGCGATCGGCATCGCCCTGACTTTCTCAATCGTGCTGGGATTGTCGGCGGCGCTGGGCAGCGTCATCCCGATGGTGCAGCTCCATAGCGACAAGATCTTCAGCAGCGGCGGCATCGCTGTTTTGGCGGGCGTGGCGCTCGTCATCGTAGGGGTGACGGTGCTGGCGGTCGCCGGCCGGGAGCGCGAAGCCGCCACCGGCGCCGTTGCTGTACCGGGAAAATCCTTTGGCCGAGGACTGGCCATCGCGCTCTCCAGCGGACTGCTCGCGGCATTCATGAATTTCGCTCTCGCCTTTGGCGCTCCATTGAACCAATTCGCCGAGAAATCCGGGGCCAGCCCCGCCTGGGCGCCCAACAGCATCTGGCTGCTGGTGATGACCGCCGGCGCTGCGCCCAGCCTGATCTACTGTTTGTACCTGGTGCGCAAGAACCGGACAGCATCGAGGTTTTCCGAAGCAGGGACCGGCTCCTACTGGCTGCTGGCCGCGCTTATGGCGGTATTCTGGTTCGTCAGCACGCTGCTCTACGGCGTCGCCAGCGGCAAGTTGGGTTCGCTGGGCCCGGCGCTCGGATGGCCGCTATTTATGTCCCTGATCGTCATCCTCGCCACCGTGCTCGGCTATTTCACCGGGGAATGGAAACACGCAGCCGGCAAACCTGTACGCATCATGGTGGCGGGTGTGGCCGTCCTGGTGATTGCGGTGATTATTCTTTCGATCGCGAGCCGCCATGTATAGCGCACGGCAGAAGGAAGGGTTATGAAGGCGCTTGCTGTTGATTTGGGCGGCAGCCACGCCACGCTCGCCTTACTCGACGATGCCACCGTCGTCGCCAGCTGCTCGCTCGATCTGGACAGCGCGCAGGGTCTGGCGAGCGTGCTGCCGCTATTCGCGGAAAATCTGAAAGCGCTGATGGAAGAGCGCGGGCTCGCTTCCGGCAGCCTGGACGGCATTGGGTTCAGCTCGTGCGGCTTGATCGATTCCGCCGCCGGGCGCGTACTTTCGATCAATCAGAAGTGGGATGACGCAACCTTGCTGGATCTGCCAGCCTGGGGCAAGCAAGTCCTCGGGCTGCGTCTGCGCATAGAGAACGACGCGCGTATGGCGCTGCTCGGCGAATGGTATGCCGGTGCGGCTCGAGGCTGCAATGACGTGGTGATGATCACCCTGGGCACCGGCATTGGCGGCGCCGCGATGATCGAAGGCAAGCTGCTCCGCGGCAAGCATTCGCAGGCCGGCAACCTCGGCGGCCACATTCCGGTGCTCTTCAACGGACGACCGTGCACCTGCGGCGCTATTGGATGCGCCGAAGCTGAAGCCGCAGGCTGGTCGCTGCCGCTGCTGCTGCGCGAATGGCCAGGATTTGCCGACAGCAAGCTGGCGAGGGAACCGCTCAACTTCGAACGGCTGTTCTTCTGGGCGAGGCAGGGCGACCCCGTCGCCATCGCCGTGCGCGATCGCTGCCTTCAGGTCTGGGCCGCCGATACGGTCGCGCTCGTACACTCGTTCGACCCGGAAGTGGTGGTGATGGGAGGCGGAGTGATGCGCAGCGCTGACATCATCATCCCGTTCGTGCAGGAGTACGTACACGAGCACGCCTGGACACCCTGGGGTAAGGTCGAGGTACGCGCCGCCGAGCTTGGCAACAATGCCGGACTGCTCGGCGCCATCCCCCTTCTGAAGGAGCAGAGCTAGCGCGATATGCCGAGCCGCCGATGCATTCGCCCGCGCGCCTGGCTGGCTCTCGCCCTGTTGCTGCCCTGTTGCGTTACGGCCACTCTGGTGCAATCGCCGGCGGCAAACCCTGCCGCCCGGGTTCAGGACATCACAGTAGCGAGCCAGGCACTAGGGCGCGACGTCCGCGTTCGCGTGCTCCTGCCCCGCGGGTACGCCGGTTTGCAGCGTCACTACCCGGTGCTCTACCTGTTGCACGGCCTCTACGGCGACTTCACCAACTGGGAAACCTTCACAGAACTCGAGAGCTACACGCGCGACCTGCCTCTGATCGTGGTGATGCCCGATGCAGGCAATTCCTGGTATGTGAATTCCGCCACAACCCCCGCGAACAAGTTCGAAGATTTCCTCACCGTCGATGTCCTCCGGGCCATCGAGCGCAGATACCGTGTGCTGGCCGTCCGAGATCACCGCGCCATTGCCGGGCTCTCCATGGGTGGCTATGGCGCGCTGAACTACGGGCTGAAACACCCGGAGCTGTTTGTCATCGCGGGTAGCTTCAGCGGCGCGCTTAACGCGCCGCTCGATCTCGCCGAGCAAGAGCCCAGGTTCGCCCCCTACTTGAACCCCGTCTTCGGCGCTCGTGACAGCTCCACCCGCGCGGGCAACGACCTGTTCCGCCTGATCACCGGGCTCGCTCCGCAATCCGCGCCTTATCTTTATCTGGACTGCGGCACCCACGATCCCTACTTCATCCCCGTGAATCGCTCCTTCGTGGCCGCACTGCATGCCGGAAATTTCGCTTACGAGTACCACGAGACTCCCGGCGCGCATGATTGGCAGTACTGGAACCAAAGGATCTCCTTCTTCCTGCGCCTTCTAATTACGCGTGGCTCCGTCCGGCCGGATTAAACCGGCGCGCCATTTAGGATTAGCGGACAAGATTTGTGAACTACGAGAGAGTCCCCGCCCGCCTCTATCACGCGACATATAGATTGGCTTTGTCGGGCTTGGACCTACTGCTGGATCCGAAAGACTAGAAGCAAAACAATCATAAGTGAAAGCTTTTTATCTGTATTCGAACAACGCCGCGCGAGGCCGTGGTCAGAGACGCCAGCCCACGGTTGGAAAAGCCTTGCATTCGCCTTCTGCTCTCGGTTTCTACCGATCTTGTCCAAATGTTATGACCTCAGCCTGATCGCAACTGGGATCATTTCAGTGGTCCACTGAAACCGCGGACCTGAAGGACAGGAACCTGCCTCTGACAATCCCCATCGTGACCTGCAAGCGAAAGCAGTGGCCATCAATCCTGACCATCGAGCAGAGTACCTGCCTTTGGGCGTTCTGGTGTGGCCAGGGGCCTGCGATCCGGGAGCATGAGGTCCAGGAGGCTTCGGCTACCGGGACGGGTGTGGAAGTCCCGGATGAAATTTTTTTCTATAGCTTCGAGTTTTGAGTTTCCAGGCCGCGCCCATCAGTGGCGCGGCCTAGTTGTCTTGCCGGGTGCCGATCCCGTTCCTGAGTCTGGGGGTGAGGAGCCGCCGATCCGTGCCGTGATCCCGGTCAGATTAGCCGCGCTTTCCGGTCGCGATCCTGCCGCCGATCCCAGTTCGGGAGTGTGGCAATTCCGGTACGCGTGAGCGTGGCAGTTTGGTGGGTTACATGCGGAGTATCGGGGAGGGCTGGCGCTGCTTCGCCGCGGGTGTGAGCGGCGCGTCGACCCAGAGATGCGTCACTTCAGGAACTGTCACGCCGCCTCACGATCGACCACGTAGACCAGAGCGCGATTGTAGAACTGCGTTGACATCGCGGTCGCCAGCGTGGAAAGCATCGTCTCGCTCCAAAAGAGACGCTGCGCCGCCAAGACCTTCACGCGGTCATTTTGGGATAGGTAAGAAAAGAAGGCTACGTTACGCGAGTTCAGTCCTGAC
>Ga0306920_100014584_pt1 | contig 10732 bp, 9 predicted proteins | sample flu12Cox44000170_FD_204666 | JGI IMG/M metagenome (GOLD analysis project Ga0306920, IMG submission 204666) | Lab enrichment of tropical soil microbial communities from Luquillo Experimental Forest, Puerto Rico - flux4day.12C.oxic.44.000.170 (v2)... | ecosystem: Environmental > Terrestrial >... | reverse complement strand
ATATCCGCGCCGACATGGTTGGACAGGTGCGCCTCGATCGCGGGCAGCAGATGCGGCGGGATCGCAACATCACGCACCCCGGCCCGACTCTTGGGCGTACCCACCTCGAAACGGCCAGCGACGCGAACCACGGCGCGGGAGACGCGGATCGTCTCACCCTTCAAATCGACGTCGCCGCGGCGCAGTTCGGTCAGTTCGCCGAATCTCATCGCGCACCACGACGCCAGCAAGATCATTGCCTGGTACTGCTCGGGCATTGCGGCGGTGATCGTTTCAAGCTCGGCGAGCGTTGCGGGCCTGATTTTGTGGACGCGCGCCGAGCTGCCGGCGCCGCGTAGCACGCACGGGTTGCTGTTGATCTTGCCCTGGTCGCCTGCGGTGCTCATGATGGCCCGCAGTAGTGAGTAGGCGTGGGCGCGTGCCGTGGGGGTGTCGTCGCACAGCTCGGCGTACCATTCGCGAACCATTTCGGATGTAATGCTGGTGAGCGGCCACGGCCCCAACTGGGGCAGGATGTGGCGCTCGAGTACCTGTTGGTAGTGGGCGCGGGTGCGTGGACGCAGCGGCGCACCGCGTACCAGACGCGTCGCCAGCCAGGTTTGTGCGTAGGTGGCGAGGGTGAGTTTGGAGCGGCCGCGCGCCTGCGGCGGTAACCACTCCTGGCGGATGATCTCGGCGTGTTTGAGGGCCAGCCACGCGCGGGCGTCCTTGCGTGTTAGAAACAATATCGGGGCGCTGTGGTGGCGCCCGTCTGGTCCCCAGTATCTGGCTCTGTGTCGGCCGCTGGGGAGTTTTTCGACGGTGCCGAATGTGCCGGGGGCGCGTTTCCTGCGTGGCATGGTGGGTTGCTTCGTGGGTTAAACGTGGGTCTACAGAAACCTTATCAATCTTCCGCACGGTTCCGCTTGGCGCGCTACACTGTTTCGCGAAGACGCAGGCCAACCCGGCGTTTTCGCACCACACCCAACCACACCCAGCAACCCACCTGAACAGTTCTTCTTCCTGTTCCGCACCGAGAGCCAGATCGACCCGGACGCGGCCGAACGGGGCGGCATCGACGCGGAGCCCAAACCTAGCGAGGAAAGCGATTGGGCCGCCGGTGTGGATGGCCTAGACGCTACCGACCCCGACCCTTGACGCTGTCCTCGCATGGTTGGATGTGCGCATGCGACTGCGCTTTTGGGCGATCACAGTCGGCGCGCTTCTCATCTCGACGTCTTGTTCCACCGGATCCCAATCGGGCTCTGCGCCGCCTGCGTCTCATTTGACTCCCTTTCCCCCTCTTTCTCCCCCTCTCTCCACGGTGACCGTGACCGCGGGCCCGCCGTCGTCGACCCTGCCACCGATGGGGCCGCCGATGCTCACGCCGATCGTCGGCTCGGTGCTCGCGCCGCCGATGCCGGTCGCCGCCACCGACGGCAAGACGCACCTGGCCTATGAGCTTGTGCTGACCAACGCGAGTCCGCAGGACGTGACTCTGATGTCGGTGGACGCGGTGGCAGCGGGCAACCGCCTGCTGACGCTGTCCGGTGAGGGGTTGGCGCCCTGGACGCGGGTGCTGGCCAACCCGACGCCCACGACGACAATCCGTCCCGCCCAGACCGCGCTGGTGTGGCTGGACATCGCGCTCGCTGGGGCAGTCGATGCGGCGAGCACTCCGACCGACCTGATCCACACCGTCACCGTTTCCGTCCCCGTGCCGCAACTGCCCATGGCGACGTCGGCTGGGCAGGAAACGATGACCGAAACGATCGCACCCACCACGGTGGACCACCGCATCCCGGTGACGATCTCGCCGCCGCTGTCCGGAGACGACTGGGTGGACGCCAACGGCTGTTGCGATGCGACGCCACACCGGATGGCGGTCAGCCCGCTCAACGGAGCGCTTTGGGCACCCGAGCGGTACGCGATCGACTACGTCCGCCTCACCCCCGACGGACGATTGTTCAACGGCGACAAGGGCGACCTCGCCGGCTATCCCTCCTTCGGAGCGGACGTGATCGCCGTCGCCGACGGACACGTGGTAGCCGTCACCGATGGACTGCCGGAACAGGTTCCCGGCGCCAATCCCGTCGGGCTACCACTTGACGAGTACGCCGGCAACCGTGTCATTCAGGACATCGGCGGCGGCAACTACGTCATGTACGCGCATCTGAAGACCGCCAGCACCAAGGTCAAAGTCGGCGACCGGCTCACCACCGGTCAAGCCATCGGGGCGGTGGGCAACACGGGCAACACCGACGCGCCGCACCTGCACTTCCAGCTGATGAGCGCGCCTGAGCCGTTGCGAGCCAACGGATTACCTTTCCTATTCGACAAGTTCCGGCTGAATTCGCGGCTCTCCCCCGAATCGATCGAGCTCGTCAGCTCGGGTGGGTCCGCGGTGTTGCCACACGGCGTCACTGGAGCCGACAAAACCTTCCAGATGCCACTGTATTTGGACGTGATGAATTATCCCGGTCGATGAGCACGAGACGCGTGTGGATGGCGGTGGTGGCCGACGCGGCGTGTGTGATTGTGTTCTGCGCGATAGGCCGGCGAAGCCACGCGGAAGGTGTCACGGTCCCGGGCGTCGCGCAGACGGCGTGGCCGTTTCTGGTCGGCGGCGCTGTCGGCTGGCTCGCCAGCCGGGGATGGCGTCGGCCACTGGCGATCGCGCCGACCGGCATTGCCGTGTGGGTGGGCACGATCGCGGTGGGAATGCTGTTACGCAAGGCCAACTCCGGTGGCGTCGCGATCACTTTCGTAATCGTCGCCTCGGTGGTGACGGCCGTTCTGCTGCTGGGCTGGCGGGGGCTTGCGGGGCTGGTTTCGCGTCGCTAGCCGTCGACACCGTCAGCGTCGCACGCAAGCCACCCAGCGGGCTGTCCGACAATTCGATGCTGCCCTCGTGCAGCGCGGCTTGCTGCGCCACCAACGCCAGCCCCAAGCCGGATCCACCGGGGGTGGCAGTGGTGCCGCGGACGAAGCGGCCCAACACATTTCGATGCTCGCCGGCCGGCAGGCCCCGCCCGTTGTCGTCGACGATGATCTGGATATGGTCGTCACGGCGGTAGGCTCCCAGCACGACGCGGTTGGCTTGACCATGGGCGATCGCGTTGCGCACCAGATTGTCGACTGCCAGCCGCAGCCCGCCGGGCCAACCCCACATGGTGCCAACGTGGTCGGCTTGAAGTTCCACCTCGACCGTCGACGACGGACGCGTGTTCTCCCGGGCCACACGTTCCAACAGATCGGCGATATCGATCGGTTCGCGGTCCTCGGCGCGGGCCAACTGCCCGGACGCCAACTGGCCCAGCGCGGTGATGATCGCCTCCACCCGGCGCTGTGCGCGCGACACGTCAGCGACCACCTCCTGGCGCTCCTCCTCGGGCAGATCGTGGATGCGCAGCGTGTCCAGGTCGGCGCGCATCGCGGTAAGCGGTGTGCGCAGCTCGTGGGCCGCGTTGGCGGCGAAATCCTGGGCGGCCTTCAGCGAATTCGTCGTTGACGCCTGCGCCGACGCCAGTCGCTGAAGCATCCCGGACATCGCCTCCGACAGATCCTCGGCCTCGCGGATCCCGTGCACCGCCGGCAGCGTGCCCTGCCCCTTGCCGAGTTGCCGTGTGTATTCGGTCAGCCGTCGCAGCGGGCCCACCGCGGGGCCGGCGAAAAGCCAGCCCAGCCCCGCGGCGATCAACACCGCGCCCGACCCGATCAGCAGGTACAACGGGATTCGCGTGCGGTCCAACAGGATACTGTCGACGCGGATGCCGATGGACACCAGCACGTCGCCTTCGGGCTGTGACCGCTGGACAGTGCGGACCCGGTAGTCCACCCCGTTCACGCTGACGGTCGACGTACCCACCGGCAGCGGCGGCAGCTGAAAGCCTCGTTGGTACACCACTTCCTGTGTTTTGCTGCTGCGGATGGTTTGCAGGATCGCGTGCTGTTCCGCGGTGCTGCGGTTCGGGGCGACGCTGGTGTCGATGATCGCGTCGAGACGGCGGTCGAGCTGTGCGGCATCGTTGTTGACCAGCAGCACCGACGTCACCAGTGCGAACAGCGCGACCACCGCAGCCGCCGCCAGCGCGGCGGCGATCGCCACGCGGGTGCGCAGCGACATCGACCGGCGCAGGAGAAGCGTGAGGCGATTCACGGCTCCGCCCGGAAACTCGATGCCGTGCTCCGCCTCACGGCTCCGCCCGGAAACTCGATGCCGTGCTCCGCCTCACGGCTCCGCCCGGAGCACATATCCGATCCCGCGAACTGTGTGGATCACCCGCGGAACGCCTTCGCGTTCGAGCTTGCGCCGCAGGTAACTGATGAACACATCGGCGACGTTTGTGTCGACGTCGAAGTCATACCCCCAGACAAGCTCGAGCAGCCGCTGGCGGGTCAGCACCACGCCGGCGTTCTCCGCGAGCACGGCCAGCAGATCGAACTCGCGCTTGGTCAGTTCGACGCGCTCGCCCTCGACGAACACCAGCCGGCGGGCGGTGTCGATGGTCACCGGACCGATCGTCATCGCGTAGGACTGTTCATCGGAGTGCGACGCGCGGCGCAGCAGCGCATGCAGGCGCGCAACGAGCTCGCCGAGATCGAACGGCTTGGTCAGGTAGTCATCGGCGCCCGCCTCCAGACCGGCGATGCGATCGTTGACCGTGTCACGCGCTGACAGCACACAGATCGGAATGTCGTTGCCCAGCGCGCGAAGCGCCGTCACCACCGCGACACCGTCCAGCTCGGGCATCTGCACGTCGAGAACGAGCGCGTCGTGCGACTCGGTGGACAGCAGGCGCAGGGCCTCCTTACCGGTCGCCGCGACACGGACGTCGAAACCCCAGTGCCGCAGTCCGCGGGCGACGGAGGTCCGGACGTCCGGGTCGTCGTCGACCATCAACACGAGAGGGCCCCCGCCGCCGTCGTGCGCGGGCCGGTCCCCCGCAGCGGACGGAGCCCCCAGCTGGGCAGGCATTACTTGATTATTGGCAGCGGTTCTTCAAGTCGACAAGTGGCTGGCGGATGCCCTGCAGGTCGGCCTTCGTCTGCGGGTTCGCGTCCAGGTATGTGCGAACGTTATCGCGGATCTGGTTCTTGGGCTGCCCCTTGAGGCCGGTGAAAAAGTTGTTCACATCGGGATGAGCGAACAGGTAGTCCGACGTCGCCGCGGCGACGCCGGACGCGACTCCCGCGAGGTCGGCCGCCGTGCAGTTGGGCGGCGGGTCAGCCAGCGCCGACGGAGTGGCGCCGATCAGTGTTGCGCTGGCGAGGACACCTGCCCCGACCGCGGCTGCGACCGCGCGGCGACGTGCAGTACGGCGGGAGAGCAACATCAAACAGCTCCTTCGTCACGTGTCGGGGGTGGTTACCAACCCGTCAAGCTAAGCAGAATCGGTCGGCACTTTTCTGCGTTGCGGTAAACGCATGGGCCCGGGGCGGAGGCGGCGTCTCAGCGAACGGTCAACGCGCCGCCCGTGCCGGTCGGTGCGGTCGCGGCCTGCATGAACTGCAGGATCTGCGGAAGCGTGATCGGCAGCCGGCACCGACCGGACAGGTTCTGAAGTGGCTGCTGCAGAACCTGGATGTCCTTACCCACCTGCGTGTTGGCGTCGACGTAGGTCTTGATCGCCTCGACGGCCTGCGGACCCGGCTGCTGAGCGGCCGCGGTGAGCACGGCGTTCGTATCGGGGTGAGTGTCGAGGTAGTTGCCGGTGTTGATGGCGACCGAACCTATCGTGCGGGCGATCTCACTGGCGGCGCAAGGGTCGCTCGCCGCCGTGGCCGACGGAACGGCTGGCACGGCCGCCGCGGCTCCGCCCGCCAGACACACAGCCAAGACGCCGCACAGGGCGCGACGTAAGCCCGGGGTGGCGGGTCCGGTCGATTTCATGGGCCCATATGGTGCCATCCGTCGGCGCCGGATCGCCAATCGGGCGGGCGAAAAGCCAGGTAGTCGGTGTTCGGACGTCATAAACCGGACAGGATGCTGATGTATTCTCACGACGCCGGGAGAAAGCGGGGACCGACATCCAGCAGTTCATGATGCGCTTGAGTAGCAACCTGCGCCGCTACCGCTGGGCAGTGTTCATCGCGTGGCTGCTCGTGCTGGTGCCCGCGGTGCTGGTCTCACTGCATGAGTCCAACAACCTCACGGGCGGCGGGTTCGAGGTCGCCGGCTCGCAATCGTTGCACGTGCAGCGCCAACTCGAAACGCACTATCCCGACCAGGGCGCGTCGCCTCTCGCGCTGGTCGCCGAGCCGCGCGCCGACGCCACCGCCGAGGACATGATCGCCGCGGTGGACCTGCTGAACAAGAAGGCCGCAGAGGTGCCCAGCGTGTCAGTGTCACCCAACGCCGCGCAGCCTCCGCCCCGGCCGGACCGGCCGTATGTGATCCCGCTGAAGCTGGACTTTCACAACTCCGGCGCCGTCGACATCGCCAAGAAATTACGCAGCAAGGTCGGCGTCCACGGCGACCAGCCCGGACAGATCGACAACGGCCGCGTGAACTTGTACGTGATCGGTCAGGGGGCACTCGGCGCCGCTGCGCAGGAGAACACCAAGCACGACATCGCCGCGGCCGAACGGTGGAACCTTCCCATCATCCTGATCGTCCTGCTCGCGGTGTTCGGCTCACTGGCCGCCGCGGCGATCCCGCTGATTCTCGGCATCCTCACCGTCACGGTATCGATGGGTCTCGTCTTTGCGCTTTCGATGCACACCACGATGTCGGTGTTTGTGACGCCAACCGTGTCAATGTTCGGAATCGCACTCGCCGTGGACTATTCGCTGTTCATCCTGATGCGCTACCGCGAGGAGCTGCGGGCGGGGCGCGACTCCAAGCAGGCCGCCGACGCCGCGATGGCCACCTCCGGCCTGGCGGTCGTGCTGTCAGGCATGACCGTCATCGCGTCGGTCACCGGCATCTACCTGATCAACACCCCGGTGCTGCGATCGATGGCCACCGGCGCAGTGCTGACCGTCGCGATTGCGGTGCTGACATCGGTCACGCTGGTCCCCGCGGTGCTGGCGACGTTCGGACGAGCCGCCGCCAAGCGATCCCGGCTGCTGCACTGGTCGCGACGCCCGGAATCCACCCAGTCGCCGTTCTGGAGGCGCTGGATCGGCTGGGTGATGCTCAGGCCGTGGGCGTCGGCGCTGGGCGCGGCGCTGGTGCTGCTGACGCTGGCCGCCCCGGCGCTGTCGATGACCCTGTCCAACAGCATGCAGCGGCAGTTTCCGCCCACACACGAGATCCGCGGCGGCGTCGCAGCGGCCGCCCGCGCGCTGGGGCCCGGTGGGCTCGGGCCGGTCCGGGTGCTCGTGGAGTTCCCCGACGGCGGCGCGTCCGGCCCCCAGCACAAGCCGGTCGTCGACGCTCTCGAATTGCGGATGCGGGAGGCGCCGAACATCGTGACCGTGCAGACTCCGTCGTTCGCCGACGACAACACGAGTGCGCTGCTGTCGGCCGTGTTGTCGGTGGATCCCGAGGACATGTCGGCCCGCGACACCATCTCCTGGATGCGCCAGCAGTTGCCGCAGGTGCCGGGTGCGGAGAACACCCGCATCGACGTCGGGGGGCCGACCGCGCTGATCAAGGACTTCGACGACCGCGTCCTGCAGACCCAGCCGTGGGTGTTCCTGTTCGTGTCGACGGTCGCATTCGTGATGCTGCTGATCTCGATCCGGTCGGTGTTCCTGGCGTTCAAAGGTGTCGTGATGACCGTGCTGTCGGTCGCCGCCGCGTACGGCAGCATCGTGGCGGTGTTCCAGTGGGGTTGGTTGAAAGACCTTGGTTTCCAACCTATTTCATCGCTCGACAGCTCCGTCCCGCCCCTGGTGCTGGCCATCACGTTCGGGCTGTCGATGGATTACGAGATCTTCCTGCTCAGCCGAATCAGGGAACGTTTCCTGCAAACCAACCACACCCGTGACGCGGTGTCGTGGGGGGTCAGCACCAGCGCGCGCACCATCACCAGCGCGGCGCTGATCATGATCGCCGTGTATATCGGGTTCGCGTTCGCCGGCATGCCGCTGGTCGCCGAGATCGGCGTCGCGTGCGCGGTGGCGATCGCGGTGGACGCCACCGTGGTGCGGCTGGTGCTCGTGCCCGCGCTGATGGCGATGTTCGACCAGTGGAACTGGTGGCTGCCGCGCTGGCTGGACCGTATCCTGCCGTCGGTCGATTTCGAACGGCCGCTGCCCAAGATCGACATCGGCGATGTCGTGCTCATCCCCGACGACATTTCGGCCCTCGCGGTCCCGAGCGCGGACATGCGGATGGTGGTCAAGTCGGCGGCCAAGCTCAAAGACCTTGCGCCCAACGCGATTACCGTGGCCGACCCGATGGCGTTCAGCGGCTGCGGCCGCCGCGGGGAACCGGCGGGTCACGGCACGGCGGCGGACAAGAACGGCGACGGCGGCCGCGGTTCGGTCCGGCAGCACGGCTCTTCTTCGACCCTCCGCAGCCGCGGCAGTCGCAACAAGATGCCGTGGGCCGGCCGCGGTGTGCATCCGGTCACAATGTGGCGAGGCAGGCTGTCGGTCGCGCTGGACGCGCTGGACGTGGACGCACACACCGCCGCGGCGCCGCCTGTGGAGCGCAGCAGCCCGGTGGAAACCACCAGTGTTCAGTTGCCCACCGGTGACCGGTTACAAATCCCCACCGCGGCCGAAACGCTAAGGCTGAAGGGCTATCTGTTGATGTGCCGCAACAGCAGCCGCGACTATTCGGAATTCGCTGAGTTGGTCGAAACGATGGACACGCACACCGCGGCGCTCGTGCTGGCCGGGATGGATAAGTATTACTGTGGTCAACAACCCAGGACACGATGGGTTGCCACCCAACTCGTGCGCAGATTGGCCGACCCCCGGCCGTCGGACGAAGAGGTCGATCCGGATGTCGACTGGGCGGAAGTTACACAGCGCTGCCTGTCGGTGGCCGTGGCCATGCTGGAGGAGGCGAGGTGACGTTGGCTGTCGACGCACATGACGACTACGCGCCCACGGTCCGCATGCCCGCCGCAGGGCCATCGTCGGTGCTGGCCGCCTGGGCCAGCAAGCCCGTCGAGTTCTGGCCCACCGCCGCGATTCGGGACGCGGTGGAAAGCGGCGACTTGGAGGTGTGGCAGCGGATCGTCGTAGCGCTCAAACGCGACCCCTACGGCCGGACCGCGCGCCAGGTCGAAGAGGTGCTCGGCAGCGCATCGTCGCACGGCATCACCAAGGCGCTGACCGAGGTCCTGATGCGCACCAGGGAGCAGCTCGAGGCCGACGAACGCGCGGAGGTCGCGCGTGGAATTCAGGTCCTGATCGACCGATCCGGACTTACCCCCCGCGAGTTCGCATCGCGCATCGGCGCGTCCGGCGAGGACCTCGCGGCATACCTAGCGGGCGAGGTCAGCCCGTCGGCGGTGCAGATAGTCCGGATGCGCCGGCTGTCGGACCGATTCGCGAAGATGAAGGCGCAGCGCGCCACACACCCGGACTAATCCGGCCGCCGTGAGCTAGGAAGAGCCCTGGTTCTGGTTCGACGGGGGGTTGATCGGGGTCACGTCGAACACCAGCCAGTTGCCGTCCTTCTTGGACAGCGTGACCCGCAGCGCCAGCACCGCTTCGTCGGGCGGACTGTCCGGCTTGGTCTGGACGGCGCGCATCACCACCGCAACGCTGGCCGCGTCCGGCCCGATTGCCTCGACACCGGCGGATATCGTATGAGCCTGCGCGGTAACGTTTTTCGCTGTCAATTCGGCCGCGGTCTTGGCGAACGCCTGCTTGTATGCGGCGCCCTGCTCGGGCGCCATCAACGCCGCCGCCTTGTCGATCGACGAAGTCGGGGCCTGGGGTGAGAACGTCGCGGTGGCCTCGGACACGCTGGTCGCCAACGCCACAACCTTGTCCATCCCGTCCGTGAGCTCGCGGTCGGGCTCGGTCCACTGCGTGTGGGTGACCAGCACCGCCGCCACCAGCGCCGCGGTGGTCAGGCCCACCACCGCCAGCCGCAGCCCCGGCCCGTCGTCGTCGGTGCCGACCGTCACCCTGTCGCGGCGGAACAGCACAAAGTTGACGAGCATTCCCTCAACGACCAGCGTGCACAGCACGGAGCCCACCGCCACCCACCAGACCCGCCAATCCAGCGCGTATCCGATCATCAGCAGGGCCGCGACCGCGGCCAGCGGGGCGGCGACGTCGAAGGCGACGACCCGCCAGACGTTCCTCATCGCAAGAAGTCCAGGTCGGAGACCAGCAGCTGGCCGTCGACGTTGGACACGCCGACGCGCAGGTTCCAGTGCACCGTTTGCGGTTTTCCGCCCGCGTTCTCGCTGGCCGAGGTCGCGACGATCAACACGGTGTCGGTGCGCGACGCCAACCCGCTCGGCATCGAGTCGTGCGGCGGCGGGCTTCCCGGTTGGCGGCCCAGGTCGTGATGCACCGATTCGACCGACACCGAGTTGATCTGCCCGGTGGTTTTGGCCTGCAACGTCTTTACCAGGTTCGTGTACGGCTGGATCGCCTTGTCCAGCTCCGTGTTCAGTTCACCGACCGTTCCGTCGTGCAGCTTCTGAACGCTGCTGTCGATGTTGTCCTTGTTCATGTTGATCAGCACACCGGTCCAGGTGGTGGCGACCTGCAGCACCCGCGCCTTGTAGGCCAGGTCGTCGTGCTGACGACGGTGCGCCGACCAGATCAGCGTCGTCAGAACGATCGCGGCGACGCAAATCAGACCGAGCACCGCCGACGCAATGCCGAG
>Ga0306920_100014578_pt1 | contig 10734 bp, 8 predicted proteins | sample flu12Cox44000170_FD_204666 | JGI IMG/M metagenome (GOLD analysis project Ga0306920, IMG submission 204666) | Lab enrichment of tropical soil microbial communities from Luquillo Experimental Forest, Puerto Rico - flux4day.12C.oxic.44.000.170 (v2)... | ecosystem: Environmental > Terrestrial >... | reverse complement strand
AGATGATAGCGGGCTTTACGCTCGGTTCGTTTTGATTGTTCAGATTCTTGAAACATAGCGGCGGGTATCGTTGCGGCGACACCGGTGTCGCGTGTTGCCGGACGAGCAACGGCTTCAGGCGTGCCAAATCAGCGGGGTAGAGTCATGGCGAGGGTTGTTTGCCACTTCGGCCGGGTTGTTGCCTTCATCCTTTTAATGACCATGCTGCAGACGCACAGCGTCGCGGCGATGGATGCGGAAAAGCGTGCCAATATCGAAGCATTGTTGAAGGATACGGGCATGCTCGCGAATATGAACCGAATAATCGACTTCCTGACGCCGCAAATCATTGGCAACCTAAGAAAGACAAATGCTGAAATTCCTGCCTCGGTCTGGGACGAATTCACCGGCATCTGCACCGAGGAAATGAAGCGTTCCCTTCCCGAGCTCGAGGAGCCGGTCATCGCGATTTACGATGCCAATTTCTCAGCCGATGAGATCAAACAACTCGTAGCCTTCTACCAGAGTCCGGTCGGGCGCAAAATCGTGGTCCAATTGCCCCAGCTCATGCAACAGAGCGTGACCATGGGGCAATCCTGGGGACAGCAGGCGGGGGCGCGCGCTGTCGAGCGCATTCGCGCGCTGGCGAAGCAAAAGGGTTACGACCTCTAAACGCGAGCCCGGCCGTCAGGAACGCTGCCGCGGGCGCATCAGGTGATGATGATCGGCGGCGTAGAGCCGGCTCTCGATCGTGCTCGTGCCGGCGAGAGCGGGGCCGACCAGCACCAGTGCAGTGCGGGTGATGCGCGCTTCCTTCACCTTGGCGCGGATGTCAGCAAGGGTACCGCGGATCAGCAGCTCGTCCGGCCAGCTGACGCGATAGGCCACAACCGCGGGGCAATCGGCACCGTAAGGCGGTATCAGCGCGCGAACGATGCGTGCGAGGTTGGCGACCGAGAGGTGGATCGCCAAGGTTGCCCTGCTTGCAGCGAGCCGCTCGATCGCCTCGCCGTCTGGCATCGGCGAAGAACGCGCCGCCGTGCGGGTCAGGATCACCGTCTGAGCGACTTCCGGCAGGGTCAGCTCGCAGCCGAGCGCGGCCGCCGCGGCGGCAAAGGACGGCACTCCCGGGGTCACATCATATGGAATGCCAAGCGATGCGAGGCGGCGCATTTGCTCGCCAATCGCGCCGTAGAGCGACGGGTCGCCGGAATGCAGGCGCGCGACGTCGAGCCCGCCCTCGTGCGCCTGGCTCATAAGGGTGACGATCTCGTCCAAGGTCAGCGGTGCGGTGTCGATCAGCCGGGCGCCGGGCGGAGCCGAGGCGAGGATTGCGCGCGGCACGAGAGAGCCCGCATAGAGACAAACCGGGCAGCGCTCGATCAGCCGCAGTCCGCGCACCGTGACCAGGTCAGGAGCGCCAGGGCCGGCGCCGATGAAATGCACGGTCATTGCGCGTCTTTGGCCCCTGATCCGAAATGAATTGCGTGAGATCAGAAGGTATTCATCATTCCCGCGAAAGCAGGAATCCAGTGAAGCGAGATCGCTGCGCTTGGCCCTGGACCCCCTGTTCCCTGCCATGGGCAAGCTTCGCGGGGTGACGATACCCTGTTGATAAGACTTGCTTCATTTCAGGTCCGACGCTGAGCACGTGGGCTTGTCCCACTGGGGGCGTCGAGATAGCCGCGGGGTGTGTAGAGCCGCGCGGGATCGCTGTCGAGGCGGCGCGTGGTGCTGCTGCCGACAATGACGACGGTCAGCATGTCGATCTCTGTGCTCTCCAGCTCCGACAAAGTGAGGATGTGTCCCGCTTCGCCGGCACGCCCGAGATTGCGGCCAAGAAAGACCGGGGTTTGGGGCGGACGGTGGCGCAGCAGGATCTCCACCGCCTGGGTGAGCCGGGCCGGCCGGCGTGACGAACGCGGGTTGTAGAGTGTCACGACGAAATCGGACGCCGCTGCGGCTTCGAGGCGTGTGCGGATCGCCTCCCAGGGAGTCATCAGGTCGGAGAGCGATATCACGCAAAAATCGTGGCCAAGCGGCGCGCCCGCCCGGGCGGCAGCGGCCTGCGCCGCCGAGACGCCAGGACATACTCGGATCTCGACGGTTCGCCATTCCGGCCTTGCCGCGCGATCGAGCAGCTCGAAGACCAGTGAGGCGAGCCCGTAGATCCCGGCGTCGCCTGAGGAGACGAGCGCCACCGACCGCCCTTTGGCAGCAAGATCGAGCGCTTGGCACACCCGTGCCGCCTCGTCGCCGAGATCGCTTGCATGACGATGCTTCCCGGCGATGGCGCGGCCGAGCAGGTCGAGGTAGAGCCCGTAGCCGACAACATCGCTCGCCTGCGCCACTGCAACACTCGCCTCGGGGGTGCGCCAGGCCGGATCGCCCGGGCCGATACCGATCACGGCGAGCGTCCCCCGGCGACGCCCGATCGCAGCCGCATCGAGCGGGACCGGCGCGCGCGCCACCGCGCAGGTCGCCCGGTGCGATTTGCGCTTGGGCACGACGAGCACGCCGTCTGGCCCGGCGGCGGCGAGTGCGGCTCCCTCCGCCACCCCCCAGCAGCCGGTCGCGCGAAACGCCGCCTCCGAGCGCTCGGAGAGACGCTCCGTCTCGGCGAGCAGGCGCGAGGCCGGAAAGAACCGGGCCGGCACGCCAAGAGAAGCGGCGAGCGCGTGAATTCCAGGTTCGGCGAGCTTCAGCTCGACCGACACCACCGCAGCGACCGAGAGCGCGGCGAGCCCCATCGCCGCCAAGGTCGCGTGCGCGAGATCGGCGATTTCCTCGGCCGAGCAGCCGCGCTCGCAGCCGATACCCAGCGCCAGAACCGGCGGGTGGAAGACCAGGGCATCGGTCCCGGGCTCGACATTGCGGTCGGTCACCAGGACCCGCCGTTCGGCCTGTCCCGCCCAATCGATCACGCCGGCACGCAGCCAATCCGCACCCCCCGTCTCCACGACCAAGGCGACGGGTTCCCCCCGCAGCAGCGCCGCGGTTATCCGCCCGACTTGTTCCGGATTGGCGATCCGCCAGCCGGGCGGCGGCTCGTCGAGCGCCAAACCGAGCCTCAGGTCTCCCGCCGTGGTGATCGCCGCGATCCCGCCGGTCAGCGCGGCGACGGTGCGGGCCAGCGCGTTTGCGCCATGGTGCCCACCGACCAGCGGCACCGCGACCGAGCCGTCCTCGGCCACCGCGACAACCGGCGGCTCCGTCCATTTGGCGGTAAGCAAGGGCGCCACCGAGCGGATCAGGATGCCGCTGGCGCAAAGGCCAAGGATCGGCCGGCCGGCTTCGAACAGCGCAGCGATGTGCGGTGATGCGCGCTCATAGCTCTCATCCCAATCGGCCGGATGCGCGCTCGGCCCATGCACCCGCGAGCCCGGCAGTGCCGCCTGCAGCCGCCGGCCAAGTGTGGCGCCGGCGGGACCGAGCACGATAATCGCGATGTTGTCCGGCAGTCTCTCGGTCACCGTAGGCATCTCCAGCAGTATCGATCGCTCCCGACAAATCCGATGTCTAAATCTAAACGCGATCCACTCGGGCAAGAACCCCATCAATCGCGCGCAAAAGCTGGAAATATCTCGGTTTATCGATTGCAGGCCGGTTCGATCTGCTAGAGTTGCTGGAGACGGCGCCGGGGAAAGCCTTGCGACTCTCTTTGATCAGCCTCCTTGCTACGATGCTCGCGCTGCCGGCACTCTCGCAGCAGGGGTGGACGGCGCCGGATGCGTCGAGTGAGCCGGCCGAGGCGGCAGTCCCGGTGCCCGCTTCCGGGGCACCGTCCGGTCGAGTGGGACGACTGAGCTTTGTCTCGGGAAATGTTAACATTCGCAGCTCGGACAAGTGGGAGGATGCCGTGTTAAACTTCCCGCTTGCTGCCGAGGCAGCGGTGCGCAGCGGCGCGCAATCACGCGCCGAGATCGAGATCGGCGCCGATACGATAGATTTGGCGCCCGACAGTGAAATCGCAATTAGCAAATTGGACGATCGGGCGATCCAGGTCGCAGTTGTCAGGGGACGGATCGGCTTTGCCGTGCGCCAACTCGGGAACGGCGAAAGCGTTGAGGTCGAATTTTCGCAAGAAGCCCACCGACCGCTGCAGCCGGGTCTCTATGACATCGACGCCGGCGCTGGACGTATCGCGGTCCTAAAGGGAGGCGCCGCAGCCGTAAGCTCCGAAGTGGCGGTTGCGACGATCAAGCCCGCGGCACCGGACAACTTTGCCGAGTGGTGCCGGTCGCGTGACTACGACGAGACGCGTCTCGCGGCACCTTATTACGTCTCACCATACATGACCGGTTTTGCCGAGCTCGATGCCGCGGGGAGTTGGGAGAGCACCGCCGAATACGGTGCTGTCTGGGTTCCCAGTGGGTTGCCCGCCGATTGGGCCCCATATCGCGACGGTCATTGGCACTGGATCCCCCCTTGGGGCTGGACATGGATCGACAATCAGCCTTGGGGATTTGCTCCGTCTCATTACGGCCGCTGGGCCCTGATTGGCGAGCAGTGGGTCTGGGCCCCGGGCAGCTTTGTGACGCATCCCGAATACATGCCCGCGGCGGTCGCCTTTCTCGGTACCGCGGGCGTCGGGCTCAGCATTGCCGACAGCATTGGCCCGGGCATCGGCTGGTTCCCGCTCGCCCCCGAGGAAGCCTATTGGCCGAGCTACAGCCGCAATCTCGCTTATGTTCGCAGCCTGAACCAGGGCGCGGTCTCGGATCTCGAGACGATCCAGTCGGACGCCAACGGCGAACCGCCGCTCGAAGTCGTCGACAGACATTTTGCCAACCGCGGATTTGCCAGCGTGGTGCCCCGGCCGGTATTCGTCAATGGGGGCGCGGTGGAGCAGACGCTGGTGGCTGTGCCCCAGCAACGATTGCAGGACGCCCCGGTGCTGATGGGTTCGCCGCGAGTGGGCCCCGCCATGCATCGGGTCGCAGCTGCGGCACCCGCGACCGCCCGGTCCAACCACGCCCAGTGGGTCAAGCATATTGTCGCGCTGGTGGCTCGCAATGTGAGCCGCGTTAAAGCGCTTCAAACCGCGTTCGCGCATCTGCGCACGCGCGAGCCGGCTGTGCACCTTCGCGGCGCTCACCTGCGGGCGCCTGCCTACGCCCAATCCACTTCCCCGCGCCACACGCTGCTGCTCCGCGTCGCGCACGCGGCCCCGCCTCCGCCGCATGGCGGAGGCGGAAAGGGGCAACGGCAATCAACCGCACGACGCCGGACTTGAAATGATGATCGACTTCCGCAGCGACAATACCGGACGGGCCGCACCAGAGATCCTCGAAGCGCTTATCCGGGCGAACCGCGGCACCGCCTTGGGCTATGGCGGGGACGATTGGACGGCGGCATTGCAGCGGCGCTTTGGCGAACTCTTCGAGACTGCGGTGCGGGTCTTTCCGGTCGCCACCGGGACCGCGGCGAACGCCTTGGCATTGGCCTCGCTCGGCCCGTCATGGGGAATTGTCTATTGCAACGAGGCTGCGCACATCAATACCGCCGAGGCCAATGCCGCGGGGTTCTTCGGCGGCGGTTTAAAGCTCGTCGCCGTTGGCGGGGACCATGGCAGAGTCAATGCCGATCGCCTCGCTGAAGCATTGGCGGCTATCGCGCCGGGACAGATCCATCGGGGCCAGCCGAGCGCCGTCAGCCTGACGCAGGCGACCGATCTCGGAGCGGTCTATACGCTCGACCAGATCCGCGCGGTCGCCGAGGTGGCGAAAGGTCGCGGCCTCAAGCTCCATATGGATGGTGCGCGCTTTGCCAATGCCCTGGCGCGGCTGGGCTGCAGCCCGGCCGAGGCGACTTGGCGGTCAGGCATCGACATCATGTCGTTTGGGGCAACAAAGAACGGCGGCGCGCTGTGTGATGCGATAGTGGTCTTTGCGCCCGACATCGCTGACGTGGTCGCCGTTCAGCTGCGCCGCGCCGGTCAGGTGTGGTCCAAGATGCGCTTTGCGTCGGCCCAGCTGATCGCCTATGTCGAGAATGGTCTCTGGCTCGACTTGGCCCGCGCTTCAAACGCGATTGCTGCGCGCATTGCGGTAGGGTTGCGCGACACGCCGGCTGCCCGCCTGCTGGCGCCGGTCGAGGCCAACGAGATCTTTCTCGAACTACCGAGCGCAGCTATGGACGCGCTGGAAGCCGACGGGTTTCAGTTCTATCGGCGCAGCCAGAGCCTGGCTCGCTTTGTCTGCCGCTTCGACGCGACCGCCGCCGAGGCCGACGCGCTGGTCGCCTCGCTGACCCGTCACCTCGCCCCGGTGACGGCTCCGCGCGCCGCCGAATAACGTAGGCTGTGGTCAGTCATCTCGATCGACATATTCCGGCACCTAGTAACAGACCCATAACGGGTTCACCAGCAGCATCGCTGCAGTGACCAGGAACACCCGGCGGAACCCTAGGCTGCGGCAACGGCGCCGCCGGTCAGCGGGCTCACCAGCGAACTGACGAGGGGGCCGGTGCTGAGCCAGCCGAGGGCAAAGCAGAGCCATTCCTCGGGGGACCTGGCTCGCGACCAGCGCGATCGCCGCGCTGGGGAAGCCGGCAACCCTGTCAGCGCGCGAAACGCGAAGAACTGCCAAATATTCGCTGCCGCGCCCATTAGCGCGGTGAACGTGCCGATGGGGAGGGTCGAGCGCAGCAGCATCAGCTTGCGGCCACGGCGGTCGGCGACGCGTCCCCATAGCGGCGAGGCGAAGGCCGCGATGAAAGAGGTGACGCCATTGAGGATGGCGGCCCACAGAGCGACCGCGCTCGCCGTTTCGACACCGAGCACCGGCAGAAACAAAGGCATGATCGGGCTCAGCAGCGAAAAAGCCATCGTGTTGATGAACTTGATCGCGACCATCGCCCAGAGGGTGCGCTGCCAGCTTGCAGTCGCTGCCTACCGATCCCGTTCCACGATGGCGCCGCTGCGCTGTTCGGCCTATGTCGGTCGCGCTTCGATTAGCCTGGCCGAAGTTTCCGGCCCGATCGGCGCGTTCTAACGGAAGCCGCTCTCATCGGCATCCGTTACGACGAATTCGGTCGGCAGTGAGGGGCAGACAAATGAAAAAAAACCAAGACATTCGCGCATCGCAACCATACACTCCCTGCAAGGCTCCGATACGGGGCGGATCGTTGGGGAGGGGTCATGGCGGCGGTAGAGACCATAAAGTCCACCCCGTGGTGGAGGGAGCCGACCAAGGACCAATGGTACGCTTTTGTCGCGGCGTGGCTCGGCTGGACCTTGGACGCCTTCGACTTCACGATCTTTCTGCTGATCATGGTGCCGATCGCCGAGGAGTTCAAAATCCCGCTGACCGATGTGACGATCGTGTTCACCTTGACCTTGTGGATGCGGCTGATCGGCGCCACCGCCTCGGGTTGGATGGCCGATCGGATGGGCCGCAAGGTCCCGCTGATGATCTCGATCTTCGGCTACTCAATGTGCAATTTCATCGCCGGGTTCTCGCCAACCTTCTGGTTCCTGCTGTTCTTCCGTGCCCTGCTCGGCTTCTTTATGGGTGCCGAATGGCCGGCCGGAGCGTCCTTGGCGATGGAGACCTGGCCGATCCGTTCCCGCGGCTTTATGAGCGGGGTGTTGCAGGGCTCCTGGGGCCTCGGCTATCTGCTGTCGAGCGCGATCTATGGTCTGTTTTACAGCCACATCGGCTGGCGCGGCATGTTGTGGGTCGGCATCGCGCCGGCGCTGGCCCTGGTATACATCCGCTATTTTGTCAAGGAGCCGGCGGTGTGGCTTGAGAACCGTCGGTTGCAGCGCGCTCAGCGGCGCGAGGTCAGGGTGCCGCTGCTCAAGATCTTCAAACCCGGCATGCTCGGCAACACCCTGACCACCTGCTGGTTTCAGGCAGCGGGATTTGTCACCTACTATTCGATCAACGCGCTGTTCCCGACCCATCTGCAAAAGGATTTGGGCCTGAGCGCGGCGCTGATCGCGACCCCGCTGATCCTGGCCAATCTTTTCGTGTTTCTCGCCAGCTCGGGCTGGGGCTTGGTATCGGACAAGCTCGGCCGCCGCCCGGCGATGATCATTCCGGCGCTGTGCGCGATCCCGCTCGTGCCGATCTACTTATTCGCCGGCAATTTCACCTGGGTGGTCATCGCCTTCATGCTGCAAGGGCTGTTTGCCGGCGGCGGCATGTACGGGCAGGTGCCGAGCTATCTGACCGAGCGCTTCCCGACCGAGATCCGCGGCACCGCGACCGGCTTCTGCTACCACGTCGGTGCGATTCCCGGCGCCATGGTGCCGCCGATCCTGACCTATTTTGCGACTGCGCCGGGCTGGGAGCTGGGCTTCGCGATCCCGATGCTGATCGGAACCCTGTTTGGGCTGGTCAATTTCATCCTGTCGGTTCTGTTCGGCCCGGAGACCAAGGGGACCGTCATGGTCGCCGAGCTATCGGTGGCGTGAGCTTGGGTGGGCGACAGCGCGGTTGCGTCGGACAACCCGCGCACAAGAGCCGCGTCAGGCGGCGCGGCGGCGGCTTTTCACCCGGGTCTTTGAGCCGCTCTCCTCGTCGAACAGCTCGGCCAGCTTTTCGAGCATGACGCCGCCCAGCTGCTCGGCATCGACGATCGTGACGGCGCGGCGGTAATAGCGCGTTACGTCATGGCCGATGCCGATCGCGGTCAACTCGACCTCGCCCAACCGCTCGACCTCGGCGATCACCTCGCGCAGGTGCTTTTCGAGATAATTGCCGGGGTTGACCGACAGCGTCGAGTCGTCGACCGGCGCCCCGTCCGAAATCACCATCAGGATGCGCCGCTGCTCGGTACGTTCGAGCAGGCGGTTATGGGCCCAGCGCAGCGCCTCGCCGTCGATGTTCTCCTTTAGGATGCCCTCGCGCAGCATCAGTCCGAGATTGCGCCGGGCGCGCCGCCATGGAGCGTCGGCCGCCTTGTAGACGATGTGGCGCAGATCGTTGAGTCGCCCCGGGCTGGGTGGCTTGCCGGCGGTGATCCAGCGCTCGCGCGATTGGCCGCCTTTCCAGGCCCGGGTCGTAAAGCCGAGGATCTCGACCTTGACGCCGCAACGCTCCAGGGTGCGGGCGAGGATGTCGCCGCTCATCGCCGCAACAGTGATCGGCCGGCCGCGCATCGAGCCGGAATTGTCGATCAACAGGGTGACGACGGTGTCGCGGAACTCGGTCTCGCGCTCGCGCTTGTAGGCCAGAGGCAGGATCGGGTTGGCGACAACGCGAGACAGACGGGCAACGTCGAGCAGTCCCTCTTCGAGATCAAATTCCCACGCGCGGGTCTGCTTCGCCATCAATCGGCGCTGCAGCCGGTTGGCAAGCCGCGCGATCACGCTCTGCAGATGCGAGAGCTGCTGGTCGAGCAGGTGGCGCAGCCGCGAGAGCTCGTCCGGATCGCACAGCTTGTCGGCGTCGATGACCTCGTCAAAGATCGTGCAGAAACGGCGATACACCGCCGTATCGTCGGGGCGGCCGCGCGGCATGACCCCGGGACGGCCGGGGCGGCCCGGGTCGTCGTCGCTCGAACCGGGCATCATTTCACCCTCGCCCGCTTCGGCGGCGTCCTGGGCGTCCTCGGCCTCGCCGTCCATCGGTGAGCCGTCAGCCGAGTCCTGGGCGCCCGAGGTGGTGCCCTCGCCCTCGCTCTGGTTCTCACCGTCGGCTTCCTCGCCGCCCTCCTGCTCCTCACTCTCCGCCTCGTCGTCGACATCGCCGAGCTCGAGGTCGAGATCCTGCAGCAGCCGGCGGGTTGCCCGCGCGTAGGCGTCCTGATCGAGGATCGTGCGGTCGAGTTCGTTGAAATCCTTGCCGATGCGGCCCTCCAACCACGGGCGCCAGAGATCGACGACGCGCCGTGCCGCCGGTGGCGGCCGTTCCTTGGTCAACGCCTCGCGGGTCAGCAAGCGCACCGCCTCGGCCATCGTGCTGTCGGTTCGCTCGGTGATCCGTTCGAACCCTTGGCGACGATATTGCTCGTCGAGCATCGCCGCCAGGTTGGTAGCGACCCCGGCCATCCGCCGGGCGCCCAGAGCCTCGACCCGCGCCTGCTCGACCGCCTCGAAGACCGCCCGTGCCAACGGCGAGCCCGGCAGGCGCTTGCTGTGCACCGCAGCGTCGTGATAGCGCAGCCGCAACGCCACGCTGTCGGCCGCGCCGCGCAGTTGTGCCGCCTCGTCGGCCGGAAGGTCACGCGGCGGGTTGGGGAGGCGCACCCGCGAACCACTCAGCCCTGCGGCCTCGGGACCGAAGCCGACGGTCACATCGTCGCGCTCGGCAATCGCGCGCAAGGTCGCGGCGGTCGCGCGCTTGAAATTTTCGGTCGGCGAGAACTCCTGCGCCATTGTCGGCTGCGGGCTAGACCCTACACCAGGGTCGCGTTGACGCTGGTTTCAGCCAGCTCCGTGCCAAAGCAGCGCTGGTAATACTCGGCGACCGTCGGCCGCTCCATCTCGTCGCATTTGTTGAGAAACGTCAGCCGGAAGCCAAAGGCCAAGTCGCCAAAGATGCGCGCGTTCTCGGCCCAGGTCATGACCGTGCGCGGCGACATGACGGTCGAGATGTCGCCATTGATAAAGCCGGCGCGCGTCAGATCGGCAAGCGCCACCATTGCGCTGATCGTGCGCCGTCCTTCATCGTCGTCATAGCTCGGTACTTTCGCCAGCACGATGTCGACCTCGGCGTCATGCGGCAGGTAGTTCAATGTCGCCACGATGTTCCAGCGGTCCATCTGGCCCTGGTTGATCTGCTGCGTCCCGTGATAGAGCCCGGT
>Ga0306920_100014575_pt1 | contig 10735 bp, 9 predicted proteins | sample flu12Cox44000170_FD_204666 | JGI IMG/M metagenome (GOLD analysis project Ga0306920, IMG submission 204666) | Lab enrichment of tropical soil microbial communities from Luquillo Experimental Forest, Puerto Rico - flux4day.12C.oxic.44.000.170 (v2)... | ecosystem: Environmental > Terrestrial >... | reverse complement strand
CATCGAGAAGGCCTGGTATCGCGCGATAGGGTGGACATGGACGACGTCGCAGGAGTTCCAGCCCACTCAATTCAACAACATCTTTGAGGGAGTGCCAGCTCCTGAGCTGATTACAAACCTTCAGAGAATTAATCCGTAACCATTCAGTTAAACCACCGATGAACACGGATGAACACTGATAAAGAAAGCGGAGGCACCCGTTCACTCCTACTGAGCACCTCATTGAATGGCCGGGCCAAGGATCTGCGTGGAGCTTGCTCCTGCTTTTGACAGGCGCGGGTTTTGGTTGTCGAAAGCGCCAGCAAGCTGGGCGCACTCCAAACGCTCCGCGCAGGCGGGAGACCTGGGCGGTCTAACGATATTAAGGTTAGGTTCACAGTCCTTTGCTCAGCCGCCGAGTACCTTGTGAGCCTTTCAAAGAATTATGCTGTTCAATCCCGGTTTCTACGGCGACTCTCAATTGCATTGAAAGCAAAAACGATTTTTTTGGCTGCCGGTTTGCTAGTATGGGCCGTGGCTGAAGCGCCTGGCCGGGCTGCGGAAGCCAATCATGTGGTGCTGATCACTATCGATGGGTTTCCGGCGCGCATGTTTTGGGATTCAAAGACACCGATTCCGAGAATCAGGGACCTGGCCGCACATGGGGTGATAGCGCAGGAATTGCATGTTTCCAATCCCACGGTGACTTGGCCAAATCATACGACGCTGGTGACGGGCATGCGTCCAGCCGGGCATGGAGTGCTGTACAACGGCATTTTGGTGCGCGAAGGGCCAGGGCTTCCGGTGAAAGTCGACGAGCAGCGCGACAAGACTGAACTCGTAGGCGTTCCGACACTTTACGATGAATTGCACATGGCCGGTTTGCGCACTGCGGCCATTGACTGGCCATGCACGCGGAATTCGGAATCTCTCGACGATGACTTTCCGGATACCCCTGACAATGTTTCTTACACGACCCCGCGTTTGCGCAAGGAGCTGGTCGCTGCGCACATTCTTGCTGATGAAGACGAGGCGAGCTTTCGCGCTCTTTCCAGCCCGGAGCGCGATGAGATATGGGCCAAGGCGGCATGCCATGTCATCCGAATGCGGCGTCCGCATTTGCTTCTTCTTCATCTGTTAAATACAGATGGCATTCATCACCAGTACGGGCCTGAATCAGCGGCAAGTTATACGGCGTTGGCACTGGCGGACTTCCTGGTCGGCCAAGTGCTGGACACCCTGGACGCAGCCGGTATTCGCCAGAACACCAGCATATTCGTGCTGGCGGACCACGGCTTCGCCACGGCCACGAACGTTCTCCAGCCCAATGTTTTGTTTCGACAAGCCGGACTGATCGAAGCCGGAGGCGCCAATCAAGGATCGAAAGCACGCGCCATGGTAGTGCCCGAAGGTGGCATAGGCATGGTTTATCTGACTGACCCACAAACGCGAGACACTGACCGCAAAAAGCTTCTCGATGTGCTGAAAGATAAAGAGGGCATTGAGGATGTGGTTCAACCGGACCGTTTCGCATCCCTCGGCCTGCCCTCGCCGGAGAAGAATCCAGGCATGGCAGATCTGATCATAGTCGCACGCGACGGTTACGCCATCTCAGGAACGGCGGTCGGTGAAGAATTCGTGGTGCCAGTGACGGGAAGCGTGAATCGTGGGTATCACGGATACCTTGCGAGTAACGCGAAAATGAACGCCCCGTTCATCGCTTCCGGCAGAGGCATAAAGCAGGGCATTAAAATTGGAGCTGTCGAGAACATCGACATAGCTCCTACGGTCGCGCACCTGCTTGGGCACGATCTTCGTAATGCTGAGGGCAAGGTGCTATCCGAGATATTGTCTGCCCAGTGAGGCCGTGTTAATGCCCGGCCTTTTTTGCTTCGGCCTGGGCCTCCGGCAGCCAACCCTGAAGTTGTTTGATGCGCACGGCGTCCACAGGATGATCCCGCAGTAAAGTGGGAGTGTCGGAACCTCCCTGCGCCTTGTTAAAGTCAGAAAACCGCTGCCAAAAAGTGATCGCTTCTTGCGGGTCGTAACCTGCTCGTGCCATATAAACAATGCCGATGTGGTCGGCTTCCGATTCCTGCGAGCGGCTGTAGGGCAGCTCGAGGGCCACTTTTGTGCCCAGGCCGTAAGCTGTGGCCACCACGCTCTGCAGCTTTGGTTCCATGGCTCCCACACCCGAATTCACAACCTGCCCGACCGCCAGTTCTGCTTCCTGCTGGCTCATTCGCGAAGCTCCGTGATGAGCCACCGCATGCCCGATTTCGTGCCCCAACACCGTTGCCAGGCCGGCATCCGTCTTGGTGATCGGCAAAATGCCGGTGTACACTCCAACCTTTCCTCCCGGAAGACAGAAGGCGTTGGCCTCTTTGCTTTCGAACACAACGAACTCCCACTGAGCATTCGGCATGTCCTTGCTCGCTACTTCGGCAATTCGTTTTCCCACGGCTTGGACCTGGGCATTGACCGCCGGATCATGATTAATCGGGGTGTCCTTCTTGAGCTGATCAAAGCTGGACAAACCCAACGCCATTTCCTGATCGGAAGAAACGAAGTTTAACTCGTGCCGTCCCGTGACAGGTACTGTCGTGCACCCCGCGAGGAAAAGCCCCACTCCCGCGATCAGGAGCCAATAAGAGGGGAAATGTAGAGTTTTCATTGGATACTTTTAAATTCTCAAATCCGAAGTCACATTTCAACCTGGATGTTTTGGATGGTCATCTCTGTGCGCAAGCTGAGGGAGATCCCCTTCCTTTCCACTGTGAAGGCAAATGCAAATCCCCAATCGTAAATCGCAAATCGTAAATAGAAACGCTTTGACTTCGTTCGTGGCGCCGGTTTGACTGCCTATATGCAAAGTTCCAGGGTGCAGTTAAGATTGTTGCTAGGCGTTTTACTGGGATTATTCGTAGCGGGTTGTGCGGATTGGTACGGGGCAAACATCGACGACCCCGGCGCATACACTAGGCCGCTAGTCTCACCGGGCGCCCAATTTGCCGCGCTCCCTCCCGCGGTCCAGAATACCATTCGTGCGCAAACCGGCGGCTCTTCCATCTCCAATATTACAAAGGACGCAAGTTCGGGCAGCATTGTTTATCGCGTCGATTTCATAAATCCCGGCCTCCTTCCGCCGCTTTTCGTCGCGCCTGATGGAAGCCTGCTTGACCAGCATCTGAATGTCGTAATCCCGGCCCCGGCAGACAAAGCAAACGTCGTCACAGGCGGCCCGGCGGCTGGTCTGACCCTGAATGACCTGCCGCCTGGGGTCGTGAAATCGATTCAAGCACGGGCACCGGACTCACAGGTGGCGACCATCGTCAAGCAAACCCTTGGGGATCAAACCTCTTACTTCATCACCTTTAAGGACCAGATGCACCCTCCTCTGCACCTGGCAGCCGATGGAACGCCCTTGCCCGATTCCGCGCCCTAGATGGACGCAAGGGGTATCAACCACGGATGCACGCGGATTAACACGGATTTTCTGCGCAGATTAGTGGTTTAAGTTTTCGGTGAGGCGTGCGTTCAGTTACAGCAGTTTCTAGCTGCTTTTCCGTCAGTGTTCATCCGTGTTCATCCGTGCTCATCGGTGGTTGAACCGAATCATTGTGAATCAACTCCGCGTTACCACCGTTGGCGTTTGCCATTGACGCTTCAAATTGTGCCTGCTGGAATCACGCAAAGCTGGCAATGACCGCAGGACGTCGCACAGAATTCTTGGCCTCGGCGGCGCTTCTCATTGGCCTTTTCCTTTCTGCTCCGGGCCTTTTAGCCAATCCCTCGACTACAAAACAACAGTCGCTTGACGAGTGGCGCAACTTGACCTCACCGACCTCGCCACCGCCGCGCGTCTTCGTCAAGGGCGACCACGTGCGGTTTTATTTTTTCGGAGAGAACGGGGTCGAGGCGTTCAATTCTCACTGGACACGTCTCCGGGTGCCAACGGGCCTTTATAAAGTCAGCTCGGCACTGCTGCGGTGGGACCAGCGCTTGTCGCGCGTTCCTGAACGGGAACGTGGCTGGCGCGAGGCGACGGTCATTGCCGGAGCCGAATGGCGTCAACTGGCAACCAACCTGATTGGCACACTGACTCCACAAACTCCAAACCACGGCGCGTACTACCAGGCGTTCCTGGCTGACCGTCTTTTGTATCGTGATGCGCAGGGCGTCGCGCGCGCTGTCTTGTCAAGCGAGCACCCCAGTGGTCTCGTAGTGGAACATCGCTATTCCATGAGCGAGACCCTGGAGAAACTTGCCCGCCAAATCGAGGGTCACCTCGCAAAAACCCATCCCAACGATTCGCTTTTCCTGATGATGGCTCCAAACGAGAAAAGGTTCACGCAACCCTTGTTGCTTGATAAGCAGCAACTGCAATGCGTTTTTCTTGCGCCAGCGGCTTTGTACGACACGACCGAACGCGGGGGAAGCTTATCGACCACGGCCCAGGGACTCATTGCCCTGGGCCCGGAGAGCCATGGCGTGGCGTTGATCAAGAATCCCGTTTCCAGCGCAGCAAGACTTGTGGACGTCACGCTTACCACACTCATCAAGTTCGTTCGAATGCCGCTGCCCAGATCCAACGACTTTAAGCCGACGGTGAATCCGCCCACACAACACATGGACCTGAATGCGTGGGAATCCTGGCTGGACCATTACACCGGCACGCGCCTTGAAGATGGGCAACTCCAGCTGCAGATCGATGGCGACGGTTTTTTTCCGGGCATCCGGCAGGCCATTCTCGAGGCGACCAACCATATCCATGTTAATATTTATATCTTCGACAAGGATGATGTGGCTGTCGATTTTGCGGATCAGCTCAAGCGCCGCTCGAACGAGATCGACATTAAAGTCCTCATGGATAAGATGGGCAGCATCGGTGCCGGAGCTTCACCACCGAGCACGCCGCTGCCGGAAGATTTCGTTCCTCCAAGCTCGATGGTTTCGTACCTCAAAGAAAACTCCCACATCCACGTTCGGTCCTTTTTGAATCCATGGTTCTCCTCAGACCACGCAAAAATGATAAGCATCGATAGCAACCGCGCCTGGATCGGCGGCATGAACATCGGCCGGGAGTATCGCTACGAATGGCATGACCTCATGGTGGAGACGACGGGACCAGTGGTGAACTCGCTTGAAACAGACTTCGCGCGAGAGTGGTCACATGCGGGGCCCTTAGGCGATTTGTCTTATGCCGTAACTGTACTGGAAGGATCGCCGAAGCCGCCACCCGCCGGTCCGGGGCCCTGGATGAAAGTTCGTCTGTTACCGACCAAAACGGCGTGGAAACCGTTCGCTACAGCAGTACTGGCAGCCATTCGCCAGTCCCAAGGCTATATCTTTGTCGAAAACCCTTACCTTTTTGATAAGCGCGTGATTCTCGCGCTGGTTAAAGCGCGCAGTCGCGGAGTCGATGTACGGGTCGTCCTGCCATGTTTTAACGACTTCAAAGCCGGCGGGCGTGGTAATGTGGTCATCGCAAACTACCTCATGGCTCATGGCGTCAGGGTTTACTTTTATCCGGCCATGACCCACGTGAAAGCCCTCTTGATTGACGGCTGGGCTTGCGTTGGGTCGGCAAATCTCAATCACCTGAGCCTTCGGGTGAATCACGAGCAAAATATCGCGACGAGTGATCCCACGTTCGTGAATCGACTCAAGCAGGAGCTCTTCGAAGAAGATTTCGCGCGGTCCTACGAGTTATCTGAGCCAGTCTCCGTCGACTGGGTGGATTTCCTGGCCGATCTTGTGCTGGAGGGATTTTAGATCCAAAGGTCTAGCTCTTCCTCGTGCTCATCCTCTTATGAAAAACGAGAGGAGAGGACGAGTAAGAGAAAGAGGAAGATGCAAAGTGGCCATACCGGCTTATACTAGACGGGAAAAACACTCGATTTGTGCCCTCTGTAGGAGTGGACTTCGCCACGCGCTTTGTTTATCAGTGTTCATCCGTGTTCATCGGTGGTTGAACTGAATTATTACGGGTAAATGCTGCGCGCTCCTCTCTCTCTCTCTCTCTCTCTCTCTCTCTCTCTCTCTCTCTCTCTCGGTGGGGCGAGGCTCCTGCCGAGCCCTGATCTTTTTGTGAAAACAGCGCAGCTTGAGGCACGGTTTTAGAAAGAAGAGTCTGGCCTCCTTGGGGACACTGACCACCAGATCCCAGTAAACCATAAGCGGTTTTAATGTTGCTCCAAAAAAGATCAGGGCTCGGCAGGCGCCTCGCCCCACCGAGCGGAAGCTAGCGAAGCAGTTTTTGCAGTGCATCGCAGGCCGTAGCGGTGCCATCTTCGCCCTGGACCCGCAGGCCAATTTCTTTTGCTTTTACCGCGCAGGCAGGGTCACGCAGCAACTTCTCCAGATGGAAAGCAGCTCTGCGAGCTGAGTAGCTTCGGCGACTAATTATTCGCCCAACTCCCAGTCGAACCATTCGCGCTGCGTTGTCTGGTTGATCAAAATTATATGGCATCACCAGCATTGGCCGGCCGGCACGAAGCGCTTGCCCGGTGGTGCCGATACCGCCTTGATGCACTATTGTTGCCGCACGCGGAAATATTTCCGAGAAGCGCACGTAAGGCAACGCTATGATGTCCCGCGTTAATCCAGGAGGAGGAGGATTGCGTCCAATCAGCAAAACTGCGCGTCGCTTGAGAAACTGCGCTGCCTGCGCACTTTCGGAGTAGAACTGTCCCGGGTCCAGAACCGCGGAAGAGCCTAAAGTAAACACGAGGGGCGCATCCCCGGCATCAAGGAAGCGAGCCAGTTCGGATGGCAGCGGGTGATCTTCAGGAGAGCCGTCATAGAAAGGGAACCCGGTTACAATCGTGGCTGGCGGCCAGTCCAGCTGCGCGTTCGCCATGACCGGCGAGAAAATTGCAAGGACCTGGCAAGGAGAAAACTTTCCTTCGTAGATTGGATCTTTACCTGTCGGCAAACCCAGTTCCTTGCGCAAAACGCGAACGGGCTCACCCCAGTTGCGAGTGGCGAACTTCATCATCCTGATGGCACCTCCGCTAACTGTCGGTCCAAGATTCCGAATAACACCCGCGAGCCGCGGCACGGGCGGTAACACCGGCAGATCATGCTTTGAAAAAAAAGACATCGGAGCGGTGATGTAGGTTGCCCAAGGAATTCTCAGCTTCTCGGCGATCAATGGCGCAGGGTAGACAAGTTCGCCGCACACCAGCAGATCGGCGCCCGGTGGCCCGGACACGACTCGTAGCAGATCCTCGTAGGTGGCCCGAAGCTCCGGCATCAATACGCCTCGAAGAAGCCGTTCGGCTCCTTTCCTGGGATCCATAATTTCCTTCACCAAGTGAGCCATGGCCGGATTCTCCGGCGTCGCATCAGGTCTCAAAGGATCAAACCCCAAATCGAGAGCGAGGAGCTTACGACGATATGTCTCGCTGGTGCAAAACCGGACAACGTGGCCGCGGCGTCGCAACTCCAAGCCAATGGAAATGAGCGGATGGAGATCCCCCAACGAACCCAATGTCGCCAAAACAATCCGGCTCACGCCCTAGTCTATGCAATTGCATTTCACCCGAACAGTTCTGATGCGGGAACGTTCTGCCTTAGACGCTCAGGGTTCTACTTAGCATTTCAGGGAATACGCTCCATCGAATCTGCCGATGTTGGTTCCATTTTTTTCGATTAACACCATCAAACCACTTCGAACTAGGGTGCGTTAACCATGAACCTGCCGCTTGGACCTGACAGAGCAAAGCTTGCAATGAACCTGCGGCACATCAGTGGGGTGAGGCTCCTGCCGAGCCCTGATCATTTCTGCGGAACCTCGGAATTGGAGGGTCCAATCTGTAAAGAGGTTTCGGCTCGGGAGCCTCGCCCCGCCACCGGACGAAACCTCAATGAACTGTAGCGTTTGCACAGCCATGAGATCCGATCCCAACTTCATCCTGGCCTGGATTTGGATGCTGCTTGGCTTTGTAGCCGGAATGGTTCTGGGAATTTTCTTCCAAAACGAAAACTGGCTAGGGGGTTATTCCAGTTTTCGACGTCGCATGGTTCGCCTGGGGCACATTTCCTTCTTTGGCCTCGGCGCGGTAAACCTGATGTTTGCATTTAGCAGGCACATGGTCCTTCCAGCAGGAGCACTTTTGGACTTTGCCTCGAAGGCTTTTCTTATCGGCGGCATCACCATGCCGGTCTGTTGTGCGGTGCTGGCCCTATGTCCCAAAGCACGCGCTATCTTTGCCATCCCAATCCTCAACCTCATTACTGGCGGAGTTCTTGTCCTCATCGACCTCGCGAGATTATGAAAACAAAAAAACGAATCGGATTGATTGCCATGAGTGGCGTCCGAGCACATAACGCCGAACTCACGGCGCTAGGACTCACACTTCCTGGTTTTGTTGATCGCAACAAAATCATCGCTTCACTGCCCAGCCTCGGCTTGCTCACCCTCGCCGGGCTTACGCCTGAGAGCTATGACCTCTCTTACCATGAGATTGCGGACCTGAAGAAGCTTCCCGAAATGCCGCTGGATTTCGACCTCGTTGCGATTAGCACCTTCACCGCCCAGTTTTATGAAGCGTGCGCCGTCGCCGATTTTTATATCCAGCAACAAATTCCGGTGGTGATGGGCGGCATTACTGTTTCTTCCATATTTGAGCAGGCGAAGGAACACTGCTCCAGCGTCGTAATCGGCGAAGGCGAAAGGAGCTGGGCGAAGTTGCTTGCCGACTTCGAACGCGGCTCTTTGCAACCGTTTTACAGACCACGTGGGGAGTTCGATTTATCCGAGGCGCCCATGCCTCGTTTCGATCTGCTCGATCCGAACAAGTACAACCGCCTCACTGTCCAAACCAGTCGCGGCTGCCCTCATCGTTGCGAGTTTTGCGCCAGCTCCATCCTGCTGACCCCGCGATACAAAGTGAAACCGGTCGAGAAGGTGATCGACGAGATCCATGAAATCAAAAAACTCTGGGCGCGGCCGTTTATCGAGTTTGCGGACGACAATAGTTTCGTGTACCGCGAGCATTACAAGAAGCTGCTCCGCGCGCTGGTCGGTGAAAAGCTGCGCTGGTTTACCGAAGCGGACGTTCGCGTTGCTGAAGATCCCGAACTGCTCGGCCTGATGCGAGACTCCGGGTGCCAACAGGTTCTGATTGGGCTGGAAAGCCCGCGCCGCAGCAGTTTAAGCGGAGTTGAATTGAAGTCTGATTGGAAACTGCGGCAGCAGGACCGTTACAAAGAGGCCATTGCCAGAATCCAATCGTACGGAATTACGGTAAATGGCTGTTTCATCCTTGGGCTCGATGGCGATTCACCGGAAGTTTTCGAGGACGTTCTGCAATTTGTGCGCGAGTCAGGTTTGTACGAGGTTCAGGTGACCTTTATGACTGCGTTCCCGGGAACACCTTTGTACCAACGCCTGAAACGCGAGGGGCGCATTCTCCGCGACCAGGCCTGGGAACTGTGCACCCTGTTCGATATAAATTTCCTCCCCAAAAACATGAGCGTCGCTCAGTTGCAGGCGGGATTCCTGCTCCTGGTCAAGCAACTGTATTCGGAGGAAGAAACGCGCACCCGTCGTCTCACCTTCAAGCGCAGGCTGCGCTGGTCTCCAAACTTCGGCCGCGGAGCTCGCGAAGAAATGTTGTTGGCTTCGTGAGTTTCTCATTAGCGTTGATTAGCGCGAATTAGCGTTCTTCGGTTCCGCGTGCCAAATCGCCAAAGCTGTGGCACACTGCACGTATGCCGACCGAGACGCAGAATGATCGCCAGCTGAATGGCATTATTGTCTATGGCTTTTCACTCGCATTCGGCCTGGTAATCGCTTCGCTGGAAGCACTGAGGCCTACACCAACAGGGTTTGCCATCCAATTATCCGGTTGGACTGTGGCGGCACTGCTGCTTGGAGCCGCGGTAATGCTTCCATGCTTTCACATCATTGTGCACTCACAAAGCAAGTACCAACGACGCGCGGCGCTGACAGCCGTGGTGCTTTTGGGATTAGGGGCTTTCTTCTATCCCATGCGCGTCGTGCCGCACGAGAAATATCGGCCGGTTTTTATCGGCCTGGCGGTTGCGGTAACAGCCCTGTCCGTGCTGGCGACGCTCTTACTAATCCTGCATCGCTTCTTCGAGAGCGACGAAAAGCGTGGCTAACCGCCCAGCGCTCACTCCCAGTCGCGACGGATTGGAGCATCTGTCGCCGTATGTTGGAACCCACACAGAGTCATATTTCGGATTTCGGATTTCGAACTTCCTTCGGATTTAGGATTTGAGGCAATCGGCTTTGGTCTTGCCGTTACCCTCAATCACGATTAACGTTTCCGCACGCAGCATTCGCGACAGTTACGCTGCGCGCTTAGCTCAGCGGAAGAGCACTTCCTTCACACGGAAGGGGTCGTAGGTTCAAATCCTGCAGCGCGCACCATTTTCCCTCTTCTCAACGGAACAAAGAAACCTAGGCTTTCGTTGACTCCTTCAGTACAGTGCCGCGGACCTAACCAAAAAACATGATAAGCAATAAGCTGTTGGCAACGTTCGCGCTCGCGTGCGCCCCAATTTTAGCCCTCGCCGTCAATTCAGCCTCCGCCGCCGCCCCGGCGCAACAAGCTGGGAAACCCAACGTCGTGCATATCGTGGCCGACGATTTGGGCTGGAAGGATGTCGGCTTCAACGGCTGCACGGATATCAAAACACCCAATCTGGACGCCCTTGCTGTGGGTGGCGCGAAGTTCACACAGTTCTACGTGCAACCGATGTGCACACCCACCCGAGCCGC
>Ga0306920_100014574_pt1 | contig 10736 bp, 12 predicted proteins | sample flu12Cox44000170_FD_204666 | JGI IMG/M metagenome (GOLD analysis project Ga0306920, IMG submission 204666) | Lab enrichment of tropical soil microbial communities from Luquillo Experimental Forest, Puerto Rico - flux4day.12C.oxic.44.000.170 (v2)... | ecosystem: Environmental > Terrestrial >... | reverse complement strand
GCGGACGTGTCTGAAGCCATCCAAGCGATTCTCGAGGGGGAGGGGATCGCCATCGAACTCGGCGCTGACGACATCCGGGTGGCCAAGCACGACCGTGGCATCGCGGTGACGCCGCGAGCGGGCGCCGGCGCGATCGTCGGCTCACATCTGCTGATGGCCGTCGGTCGTCGACCCAACACCGACGATCTGGGTCTTGATCGCGCCGGTGTGGACATCGACAAGCGGGGCTACATCGTCGTCGACGATCAGCTGCGCACCAACGTCGAACACATCTGGGCGATGGGCGACTGCAACGGTCGCGGCGCCTTCACCCACACGTCGTACAACGACTATGAGATCGTGGCCGCGAATCTGCTCGACCACGACCCGCGCCGGGTGAGCGACCGGATTTCCGCCTATGCGCTGTACATCGATCCGCCGCTTGGCCGGGCCGGCCAAACGGTCACCCAGGTCCGCGAATCCGGCCGCAGGGCGCTGGTCGGGTTTCGGCCGATGACCCGGGTAGGCCGGGCCGTGGAAAAGGGTGAGACGCAAGGGTTTATGAAGGTGGTCGTGGACGCCGAGACGCACCAGATCCTCGGCGCCGCGATTCTCGGCGTCGGGGGCGACGAGGTGATCCACTCGATCCTCGATGTCATGTCGGCGAAGGCACCCTACGACACGCTGGCCCGGACCATGCACATCCACCCAACGGTCAGCGAGCTGGTGCCGACAATGCTGCAGGAGATGACACCGCTGTCGTAACGGGCTCAGCGGCGCTGCACGAGCAGTGTCTGTGCGCACGTGCCGACGTACCCGCTGCGATCGAAGAAGTCCACGCCGACCGGCAGGCGGTGCAGGTGTACCACGGTGTCGGTGTTCATGTAGATGAAGTGCTGGAAGTCCTGCGCTGAGCCGACCCCGTTGGCGGAGTCGACCGCCAAGCTGAGCTTGTCCAGCGGCGTGGTCTCCTCACCCTTCACGAGCTCTCCGCGCGGGCTGAGCCAAAACACCCCCGCGATCAGCTTCTCGATGAACATGGTGAGCAGGGCCAGCGGCGGGGAACCGTGTCGCTCACGCCGCTGAGTCTGGCGCCCGCAGCACGGTGTCCTCGCCGCCCTCCTGCAGCTCGTCGGGCCAGCCGGGGTAGGGCGGCGGCGTTCCGCCGAAAGCGGGGCAACGCGACTGGTGCGCGCACCACTCGCACAACCGCGACGGACTGGGCCGGAAATCGCCTGTGGCACCGGCGGATTGAATGGCCCGCCAGATCGCCATCAGCGTCTTCTCGAACCGCAGCAATTCGTCAAGGTCAGGCGAATAGTCGAGGATTTGGCCGTCAGCGAGGTAGAGCAGCCGCAGCCGGGTGGCCAGCACGCCGCGCGAGCGCAACACGGCCACCGCGTAGAACTTCATCTGGAACATCGCCTTGAACTCGGCCAGTGCCCGGGCCTCCGGCGGGGCCTTGCCGGTCTTGTAGTCGACGACGCGCAGCTCCCCGGTGGCGGCGACGTCGATACGGTCGATGAAGCCCCGCAGCAGGGTGCCGTCCGACAACTCGACTTCAACGCGCTGCTCGCATCCCTGCGGGTCGAACCGGGTGGGGTCCTCGAGCCGGTAGTACCCGGACAACAGGGCCTGCGCCTCCCCGAGCAACGCGGCGCGCTGCTCGGTGCTGAGACCGGCGGCGAGCTCGGGTTCGTCCTCGAGCACTCGGTTCCACGCCGGCTCGAGCAGTGAAATCGCCGCGTGCGGCAGACGCTCGGCCGCGGGAAGTGCGTATAGCGACTCGAGCGCGGCGTGCACCAGGGAGCCGCGCAACTGGGCTTGAGATGTCGGCTCGGGCAGCCGGTCGATCGCGCGGAACCGGTACAGCAGCGGGCACTGCTTGAAGTCGCTGGCCCGCGACGGTGACAACGCGGGCCGACGATTATGTGATGTCGGCTCGGTGCCCATGGGGGCAGCCTAGAGTCCGGCGCCGACAACCCCGGGCATGTGGCGCGGCGCGTCTGCTGGCAGGGTGAACCCGTGCGTCGTACCGGTCCTTTCGAAGTGGGTGATCGCGTGCAGCTCACCGACGCCAAGGGCCGCCACTACACGATGGTCCTCACGCCCGGAGCGGAATTTCACACCCACCGCGGGCACGTGTCGCACGACGCGGTGATCGGCCAGCTCGAGGGCGAAGTCGTCAAGGCCACCAACGGCGATCCATTCCTGGTGTTGCGGCCGCTGTTGGTCGACTACGTGATGTCGATGCCGCGTGGCGCCCAGGTGATCTACCCGAAGGACGCCGCTCAGATCGTGCACGAGGGGGACATCTTCCCGGGTGCCCGCGTGCTGGAGGCGGGGGCCGGGTCGGGTGCGTTGACCTGCTCGCTCCTGCGGGCCGTCGGGCCGAACGGTCGGGTGATCTCATATGACGTGCGCGAGGACCACGCGGCGCACGCCCAACGCAATGTCGCCGCGTTCTTCAGTGACCTTCCGCAGAACTGGGATCTCGTTGTGGCCGATGTCGGCCAGTACACCGGCGAGCAGGTCGACCGGGTGGTGCTCGACATGCTGGCGCCGTGGGACGTGCTCGACGCGGTGGCGGCCGCGTTGGTGGCGGGAGGCGTGCTGATCATCTACGTACCGACCGTCACCCAGCTTTCGCGGACCGTCGAGGCGCTACGGGAGCAGCAGTGCTGGACCGACCCGCGGGCGTGGGAGACGCTCCTGCGCGGCTGGGACGTCGTCGGCCTGGCGGTGCGCCCGCAGCACCGAATGCGCGGGCACACCGCGTTTCTCATCAGTGCCCGTAGGCTCGCGCCAGGCGCGGTAGCCCCGACCCCGGCGCGGCGCAAGCGTCACCTGTAGGCACCGTCAGAAGTCGTCGCTGCGATGCAGACCCCGGCGGGCGGACAGCAGAGCGACCTCGGGCCGGGCGGCCACCAGCCGTTCGGCGGCGTCGAGCACCTCGACGACGTGCGCGCGGTCGGCTGCTGTCACCGCCACGCCCAGCCCGGCGCGGCGGTGGCGGTCCAGTGCGCCGGTTTCGGCCGCCGACACAGAAAACCTCCGCCGCAGCTCGGCCAGGATCGGCCGCACCACCGAGCGTTTTTCTTTCAGAGAGTGCACGTCCCCGAGTAGCACGTCGAGCTCCAGCCACCCGATCCACATGAGGCGGGTCAGCCTGTCGGCGTCGGCGTCGGCGACGGTGGCGGTGGCGTGGGGGTGGCCGGATTCTGGTTGAAGGTCAACAAGTTGAAGGTCAACAAGATGTCGGCCGTCGTCTTCGACAGCTGCCACCCGCCGCCGGGAGCAGGCTTGAACTCCATCGGGAACGTGAAGCCGTTGGTCATGGCCGGGTTCTGGCTGTGCACGCTCACGTCGGCCGTCACGTTGCCGGGCGGGCTCGAGGCCCAGGCGACGTTCTCGGCGGTGAAGTCGAGCGGCGCGTACCCGCTATCGGTCAGTGCCTTGCCGAATTTGTCGAGTTTGGCCGCGTCGTCGTTGGTCGCACCCTCGACGAGCGGCACCTTCTGATCGCCCGGAACGGAAGCGTCGGCGAGCCGGTACAGAACGTCGGTGAGCGCCTCGGGCGGCGGCAACTCGGCCGTGGGCGGGGGCGTGGCCGGGACAGACGACGACGGCGCGCTCGCCGAGGAGGACTCCGACGCCGCGCGATGGCTGCCGTTGCCGCAGGCGGCCAGCTGAGGAACGAATGCCAACAACGTGGCGGCGACCGCAACCGCCGGACGCCGCCACAGTGTCACACCGATCAACCGGAACTGGAGGCCAGCGCCGCCTGTATCAGCGCCGTGGCGGAGGCCTTGGACACTTGCCAGCCGCTGGGCCCGCCGGGCACGAACGTGACCTGCTGGGTGGTGCCGGCCAACTTGGGCCCGGACGCGTTGACCGTCGCATTGACAGAGCCGTCGGCGGTCGGCGGCGAGACGTCCGTCACGGCCAGATTCAGCGGCAGGTCGCCGTTCTGACGGGCGTTGTTGATCAGTCGGTTGGCGGTGCGGCCCTCAAAAAAACCGAGGCCGCCCTGAACAAGGTCAGCGTTTTCGGTGATCGTCGCTCCGTTGGCGAGCTGGTTGAGGATGCCTTGCAGCTGACCGGCGAGCGCAGGGTCGTTATCCAACGGCAGCGGTGCGCCGAAGACCACGGGCGTGATCGGCGCCGACATGGTCCGAGGGGCCGATGCAATGGACGTCACACCGACGGCCGCAGCACCGACCAGCGTGGCTGCTGCGATGCCTTTGGTTAGGGATTTCAGGCTCACAAATGTCCTTTCGTTGCGCCCGACTGGCAGGCAACGCTAGCAGTTCAACCGGCGCGCCTTGTTTTTAGACCGCACATGAACGGGAATTCGCCGGTAGCGTTGAGGCATCCACCGCACGAACTTCCGGTGCGGGAGAGGAGCGCAACATGAGCCAATCAGAGCATGCAGGAGGTTCATCAGCGGACTTCGGAGACTCGATGTCCAGCGACGATGCAGCCGAACTGGAGGAGCTGCGCCGTGAGGCCGCAGCCCTTCGCGAACAGCTTGAATCCGCCCTGAGCGCCCAGGGTGGTCTGCGTAGTGCCCGCGATGTTCACCAGCTCGAAGCCCGCATCGATTCTCTCGCCGCGCGGAATTCGAAATTAATGGAGACTCTTAAAGAAGCCCGCCAGCAGTTGCTCGCCTTGCGTGAAGAGGTCGACCGGCTGGGTCAGCCGCCGAGCGGATACGGCGTTCTGCTGTCGGTTCAGGACGACGACACCGTCGACGTGTTCACATCGGGCCGCAAGATGCGGCTCACATGCTCGCCAAACATCGACGTGCAGTTATTGAAAAAGGGGCAGACGGTCCGGCTGAACGAAGCGCTGACGGTCGTGGAGGCAGGTCATTTCGAAGCGGTGGGTGAGATCAGCACTCTGCGCGAGATCCTGGCCGACGGCCACCGCGCCCTGGTCGTGGGCCACGCCGACGAGGAGCGCATCGTGTGGCTGGCGGAGCCGTTGCTGGCCGTCGAGGACATGGCGCCCGAGGTCGCCGAATTGCTCGATGAGCTCGACCGGCCTCGCAGGCTGCGGCCCGGTGACTCGCTGCTGGTCGACACCAAGGCCGGATACGCGTTCGAGCGCATCCCGAAGGCCGAGGTCGAGGACCTAGTGCTCGAAGAGGTGCCCGACGTCAGCTACAACGACATCGGAGGGTTAAGCCGCCAGATCGAGCAGATCCGCGACGCGGTGGAGCTCCCGTTCCTGCACAAGGAGCTGTACCGCGAGTACATGCTGAGGCCACCCAAGGGCGTGCTGCTGTACGGGCCGCCCGGTTGCGGCAAGACGCTGATCGCCAAGGCGGTGGCCAACTCGCTGGCCAAGAAGATGGCCGAGGTTCGCGGCGACGACTCCCGCGAGGCGAAGTCGTACTTCCTCAACATCAAGGGCCCCGAGCTGCTCAACAAGTTCGTCGGCGAGACCGAGCGCCACATCCGGCTGATCTTCCAGCGCGCCCGGGAAAAGGCGTCGGAGGGCACACCGGTGATCGTGTTCTTCGACGAGATGGATTCGATCTTCCGCACCCGCGGCACCGGGGTCTCGTCCGACGTGGAGACCACGGTGGTGCCCCAGTTGCTGTCGGAGATCGACGGCGTCGAGGGGCTGGAGAACGTCATCGTGATCGGCGCGTCCAACCGCGAGGACATGATCGATCCGGCGATCCTGCGGCCCGGCCGGCTGGACGTCAAGATCAAAATCGAGCGGCCGGATGCCGAAGCGGCCCAGGACATCTACAGCAAGTACCTCACCGAGGACCTGCCGGTGCACGCCGACGACCTCGCGGAGTTCGACAGCGACCGCACCGCCTGCATCCAGGCGATGATCGTCAAGGTCGTCGACCGGATGTACGCCGAGATCGACGACAACCGCTTCCTCGAGGTGACCTACGCCAACGGCGACAAGGAAGTCATGTACTTCAAGGACTTCAACTCCGGGGCCATGATCCAGAACGTGGTCGACCGGGCCAAGAAATACGCGATCAAGGCGGTGCTGGAAACCGGGCAGCCGGGTCTTCGCATTCAGCACCTGCTCGACTCGATTGTCGACGAGTTCGCCGAGAACGAGGACCTGCCCAACACCACGAATCCCGATGACTGGGCTCGGATCTCGGGCAAGAAGGGCGAGCGGATCGTCTACATCCGCACGCTCGTCACCGGCAAGAGCAGCAGCGCGTCGCGGGCGATCGACACCGAGTCCAACCTCGGCCAGTACCTGTAGGTGCGGTAGGTCAGGGTGCCGTTGCCGCGCGATAGCGGTTGCGGGCCATCAACGTCAGTCGCAGGTCCTCGATCAAAGGGTCCAGGAACTGGGACCGGTAGTCGCGGTCGCCCACCGCGCGGGCGCTGAGATACATAAACGTCAGCGCGCCGAGGAAAAGCGCGACCTGAATAAGGGCGTCAGGGACCGGGATTGTCATCCAGAGGAGTTTCCCGTCGCTCGAACCGTTGCGGGTCCAGGCCGCCAGCAGCGCGGGATTGAGCAGTATCAGTCCCAACACAAAGAAGATCAGCGTGGTCACCACCGCCACCGTGAGCACCTGGACGAGTTGGGACACCAGCATCACGAAAACGACGTTGAACCGTTCGGGCCGCGTCAACGGGGCGGTGGCGGCAGGCGCGGCCATCCCGGCGAACGGCGTGCCCGCGAGTTCGTTTCCATCCCCTTCCTCTTCTGGGCCCACCGCCCTCAGCATCGGCCGGATGCGCTCGAATGTGCTCGTGATGAGAAACGCCGCGGCGATCGTGCCCAAGAACAACATCGCGAGCCACAACCGGCGGCGGCCCACCGAGGCCGCCATCAGCCAGACCGGCGAGTTGAAGAACACCAACACGGTCAGCAGCACCACCGGCAGCGCCCGCAGCATCAGCTGACCTACCGCGGCAAGCTGGGTTACGCAAGTTTGGCGGCCCAACCCAGCACCGAGCCCAGGCCCGTCGCGGTTAGCAGCGGCACAAACAGCAGACCGAGCGCCGTGCCCGCGACGTCGGTTGCGTCGCCGTTGAACGCCTCGCTCACCATCGCCACCACCAGGCTGGCCGTGGATGCGAGAAACCGCGTCGAATGGCTCTGCAGCCGCGACACCAGCCACCCGGTGACGACGACGACCGGCACGGTCAGGGCCAACGCGGCCAGCACGATCCATTCCACGGTGGTTGGGGGTGCCTTCGATGTCGACACCGACGTTTCCGACGAGCAGGTGGATGACCAGCGCGACGACCATCAGGGCCGCGAAACCGGCGAGCACCGGAGCTGACCGCGGCCACAGCCCGTGCCACCTGGCACGGCGGGTGAGGACCGACGGCAGCCCATTGTCGAGAAACCAGCGCTCGGCGTCCCCGCGGATGGAAGCTGGCGTCGCCATGGGGACATCATCGCGGCGAAAACGCAACTGCTGATGCGATTTGGCGGTCGCATAGGCTGAAGTAATGCAGCGGATTATCGGCACCGAGGTCGAGTACGGCATTTCGTCGCCGTCCGACCCGACCGCCAATCCGATCCTGACGTCCACGCAGGCGGTGTTGGCCTACGCGGCCGCCGCGGGAATCCAGCGCGCCAAACGGACCCGCTGGGACTACGAGGTCGAATCTCCGCTGCGCGACGCCCGCGGTTTCGACCTTTCGCGGTCCGCGGGGCCGCCGCCGATCGTCGACGCCGACGAGGTGGGCGCGGCAAACATGATCCTGACCAACGGGGCCAGGCTGTACGTCGATCACGCGCACCCCGAGTACTCGGCGCCGGAGTGCACCGACGCGCTGGACGCGGTCATCTGGGACAAGGCGGGCGAACGTGTGATGGAGGCCGCCGCGCGCCATGTCGCCAGCGTGCCCGGTGCCGTCAAGCTGCAGCTCTACAAGAACAACGTCGACGGCAAGGGCGCCTCCTACGGGTCGCACGAGAACTACCTGATGTCGCGGCAAACGCCGTTCTCGGCCGTAATCGCCGGGCTCACACCGTTTCTCGTATCACGGCAGGTGGTCGTCGGCTCCGGGAGGGTCGGCATCGGACCGGCCGGCGACGAGCCCGGCTTTCAGCTGACGCAGCGTGCCGACTACATCGAGGTCGAGGTCGGACTGGAGACCACGCTCAAACGGGGCATCATCAACACTCGCGACGAGCCGCACGCCGACGCTGACAAATACCGTCGGTTGCACGTCATCATCGGCGACGCCAACCTGGCCGAGACGTCGACGTACCTCAAGCTCGGCAGCACCGCGCTGGTCCTCGACATGATCGAGGAGGGCATCGACCTGTCCGACCTGGCGCTGGCACGGCCGGTGCACGCGGTGCATGTGGTCAGCCGCGATCCTTCGCTGCGGGCCACCGTCGCACTGGCCGACGGTCGCGAGCTGACGGGCCTGGCGCTGCAGCGCATCTACCTGGACCGGGTGGCCAAGCTGGTGGACAGCCGCGACCGCGACCCGCGGGCCGCCGATATCGTGCAGACCTGGGCGCACGTGCTGGATTTGCTGGAGCGCGACCCCATGGAGTGCGCCGATCTGCTGGACTGGCCGGCCAAACTCAGGTTGCTCGACGGGTTCCGGCATCGGGAGAACCTGAGCTGGTCGGCACCCAGGCTGCACTTGGTCGACCTGCAGTATTCGGACGTGCGGCTGGACAAGGGCCTGTACAACCGGTTGGTGGCGCGGGGGTCGATGAAGCGCCTGATCACCGAGCAGCAGGTGCTGGACGCGGTGGACAATCCGCCCACCGACACGCGCGCGTACTTCCGCGGGGAATGTTTGCGGCGGTTCGGCGCCGACATCGCGGCCGCGAGCTGGGACTCGGTGATCTTCGACCTCGGCGGCGACTCGTTGGTCCGCATCCCGACGCTGGAGCCGCTGCGGGGCAGCAAGGCCCACGTGGGCGCGTTGCTGGAGTCGGCCGAATCGGCCGCCGAGCTTGTGGATCAGCTCACCACATGACCAATTCCCGGTCGCTCGGCTGTGCCCTCCGTCGCTATGCCCGGCAATTCGCGCGCTGACCGGTAGGGTAGAAGCACCGGCGGGCCGCAGGCCGCCGATGGAGTGGAGCAGGAGGCAGCGATGGCTCAAGAGCAGACCAAGCGCGGCGGTGGCGGCGGCGATGACGACGACCTCACCGGTAGCGCAGCGGCCGGTCAGGAGCGTCGCGAGAAGCTGGCCGAGGAAACAGACGACTTGTTGGACGAGATCGACGACGTGCTCGAAGAGAACGCCGAGGATTTCGTTCGCGCGTACGTCCAAAAGGGCGGACAGTGATCTGGCCGCATCGCGAACAGTCGGCCATCCCCAACCCCATTTCCGGAGTCTCATCCGTACCCGTGGACTTGTCGTCCTTCTCTGAATATCTGCGTCTGCAGGCGCCACAGCTGTTACCGATTGGTGCGGGCGGCTCGGACGTCCTGGCCGGCGCGGCCGGCGCCCAACTGGCGCACGGCACAACCATCGTCGCGTTGAACTTTCCCGGCGGGGTGGTGATCGCCGGCGACCGCCGGTCCACGCAGGGCAACATGATCGCCAGCCGAGACGTGAAAAAGGTGTACATCACCGATGACTACACCGCGACCGGCATCGCAGGCACCGCCGCGATCGCCGTCGAATTCGCCCGGCTGTATGCCGTCGAACTCGAACACTACGAAAAGCTCGAAGGCGTGCCGCTCACGTTTGCGGGAAAGGTCAACCGGCTCGCGATCATGGTCCGCGGGAACCTCGGAGCTGCGATGCAGGGGCTGGTGGCGCTTCCGCTGCTGGTCGGCTACGACATCGACGACCTCGACCCACAGGGTGCCGGGCGGATCGTGTCGTTCGACGCTGCCGGCGGCTGGAACATCGAAGAAGAGGGCTACCAGGCGGTGGGGTCAGGGTCGGTGTTCGCACGGTCGGCGATCAAGAAGCTGTATCCGCAGGTGGTCGATGGGGATTCCGCGCTGCGAGTGGCGGTGGAAAGTCTCTACGACGCCGCCGACGACGACTCGGCCACCGGCGGTCCCGACCTGGTGCGCGGCATCTACCCGACCGCCGTGACGATCGGCGCCGACGGCGCCGTGGAGGTGCCCGAGGCACGGATCGCCGAGCTGGCCCGCGAAATCATCGAAGACCGGTCCCGGACCAGGACTTCGCGGCCCGATTTCACTGATCCCACAGACGCCCGGGGTGGCCCGTGACGTTTCCGTACTTCATCTCGCCCGAACAGGCGATGCGCGAGCGTTCCGAGCTCGCGCGCAAGGGCATCGCCCGGGGCCGCAGCGTGCTGGCGCTGGCGTACGCGGGCGGCGTGCTGTTCGTCGCCGAGAACCCGTCGCGGTCGTTGCAGAAGATCAGCGAGCTGTATGACCGCGTCGGGTTCGCCGCCGTCGGCCGGTTCAACGAGTTCGACAACCTTCGCCGAGGCGGCATCCAGTTCGCCGACACGCGGGGGTATGCGTACGACCGCCGCGACGTGACGGGACGCCAGCTGGCCAACGTGTACGCCCAGACGCTGGGCACGATTTTCACCGAGCAGGCCAAGCCGTACGAGGTCGAGCTGTGCGTGGCCGAGGTCGCCCACTTCGGTGAGACGAAACCGCCTGAGCTGTACCGGATCACCTACGACGGCTCGATCAACGACGAACCGCACTACGTGGTGATGGGCGGCACCACCGACCCGATCACGGCTGCGCTGAAAAAGTCCTACAAGGAGAACGCGAGCCTGCCGGACGCGGTGAAACTCGCCGTCCAGGCACTGCAGGCCGGGACGGGCGGTAACGGGTC
>Ga0306920_100014568_pt1 | contig 10738 bp, 10 predicted proteins | sample flu12Cox44000170_FD_204666 | JGI IMG/M metagenome (GOLD analysis project Ga0306920, IMG submission 204666) | Lab enrichment of tropical soil microbial communities from Luquillo Experimental Forest, Puerto Rico - flux4day.12C.oxic.44.000.170 (v2)... | ecosystem: Environmental > Terrestrial >... | reverse complement strand
CCGTTGGCGCGGTTCTTAATGCACCGACATTGCAGCCGGCAACGCAGCCGGACGACGCGGAAGAAATATAGGACGCGGCGTCTGGTGACGAGCTGATTTCTCGCCGGTTGGGGAGAGGTCTTATCGCCCTAGCGTTATCGCGCCGCGGCCGCCCGCTCGGTCATCCCCAGCGTCTGCACCGAGGCCTCGGAGCGATGATCAAGCCGCAAGGTCAAGCAGCAGGCCGAGCCGCCGCTGCGCAGGAACGCGTGCAACGGCGTCTCGATGACGGCATAGCCGCGCGCATCGAGTATCGCCCGCAGCGAATTACTGCAGCTCGAAAGCACGATCGTCTTGCCGATGCAAACCGCGTTGGCGGCGAAACGTTCGGCGTCGGCAAGATCGAGCGCGACGCGATCTTCCGGAGCGACATGCGCTTCGATGGCGGCTCGGGCGGCCGGCGTGAACGCGCCGGGATAGTACATGACGGCCCCACATGGCAGGGCGCATAGCGCTGTATCCAGGTGATAGAAGCAGGCATCGGCTAACGGTAGCGGCAGGCAGCGGTGACCGAATTGCCGCTCCAGGAAGGACGCCGCCGCAAGGTCCGAGCGGAAGCCGCAGCCGAGCCAAAACAGGCGTCGCTTGCCGTCCCAGATGCAATCGCCGGCGCCTTCGAGAATGATTCCCTTGGGTAGCCGCAAAACACGGTCGATCACGCCGCGTGCGGCGAGCGCGGCAAAACCGGCCGCAAAGATCGGCTCCTCGCGACTGCGTTCGCTATGACGGAACCGCGATAGCGCGGCTTTGCGATCGAGCACCACCGCGGCATTGGCGGTGAAGACCAGGTCAGGCAGATCGGGCGCGGGCTCGATAATTTCCACCACGGCGCCGGCATCGATGAGCGCCCGGCGCAGATCGTCCCATTGCCGCTCGGCATCGGCGTGTAGATTGCCGCCGCCATCAGCCCATAATTGCGGCTTCATCCACGGATTGATGCTGTAGGTGACGGCGAAATGGCGCGGCGAGCACATAAGGAGCTGAGGCCGCGCGCTGGTCTCGGCGAGCGCGTGAATGTTCATTATCGACCGGATAGTCCCCTCAGCTAGTACCGCTCGATTCGAATCGAGCCGGTTCTAATTTGTGTCGCCCCATATATGGTGTTGAAGTCGCGTCCGCAAATTTTTTCGCTACCGCGGACGCGTTTTCGCATTCCGATCTCGTCAATTAAAGAGCGCCGCGGCTCGGTTAGTCGTTCGCAGCCGCCATCATGCCGCGCATGAAACGCACGGCCGCAGGCCCTTTCAGCGCGCTCGCCCACAAATCTCGCGCCATCGTCTCGTGCAGCGCCAGAGCTTCCGGCGCCGACGTAATCATGGCAACGCCGACCCGGATATTCGGCTCTTCGCCGAGGCGGAACGGGCTCAGCGCCAGGATTTTACGGTCCGGCTGACGGAAAATCTGAAAGCTGGTGTGCGGGAGCGTGTCGAGCACGATACCGATCTGCACCCCGATCGGCTCGTCTTGCATCAGCGCGATGAAATGCTCGGCCTCGGCGCGGGCGAGCCGCCGGCGTTCGCGGCGCACCGCCTCGGGCAGATCGAGGCGCCCGACCAGCCCGTTGCGCAGAAAGCGCTGCATTTCGCCGGCGGCGATGAGGTTGACGATTGCGGGGCGGCGGCGGCGATAAGTCTCCTTACGGCTTTGCAGCACCGTCATCAGCTCGTTGATCTGCGCCAGTGCTTTGCTGTTTTTCGCGACAGCCTCCGGCACCGATTCGCGCAAGACTTCGCCGAGCGCCCGATCGAACCCGTCGGAAGCGAGCACATAGGATATCGGGCCGGCAAGCACGATGATGTGCTCGGCGGTTTCCTCGATCTGCCGCATGCGCTCGAAATAGCTGATCGCCGATGAAATGTATTCGACACCGACCCCGAGCAGCGTCGGCACCGAGACCTGCAAAAGCTCGGCGAGTTTTTCCAGCGTCTCGATCTTTGCCAACTCCCCTTTCTCGAAGCGGTAGAGCGCGGTGCGCGAAATACCGAGCTTGGCGGCAATCTCTTCGGCGGAGTGGCCGGAGCCGAGGCGAAACGCTTTGAGCCGGTTGCCGATATCGTCGAAGCGCATGATCGGAGGAGAGATGATGGATGACGGATCATACCATGGCGATCGTTTCCGTCGTCCGTTGTCTGCGGCCTGTCGTCTTTGACTCGCCCCTGGCAACCGTGCATCCATACCGCCGATGAAGCCCGCCGCATTCCGCTATCACGCGCCAAAGACGATCGACGAAACGGTCGCGCTGCTCGCCGAATTCGCCAATGACGACGGCCGCATTCTTGCCGGCGGTCAGAGCCTCGTTCCGACCATGGCGTTCCGTCTCGCCAAACCCGCGCACCTCGTCGATATCAACGGCGTCGAGGCGCTCAATCGCATTGCGGTAGCCGATGGCAAGCTTGTGATCGGCGCCTGCGTTCGCCACTCCGCATTCCACCGGCCGGTTTGCGAAGGGCCGCTGGGAAAACTTTTGACCGATGTGGTCCACCACATCGCGCATTATCCGATCCGTAACCGCGGCACGTTCTGCGGCAGCCTGGCGCATGCGGATCCAGCCTCGGAATGGTGCCTCGTACTTGCGGCGCTTGACGGCGAGGTGGTGGCAAAAAGCGCGGGCGGCGAGCGCGTCATCGCGGCGCGGGATTACTTCAAGGGCATCATGACAACCGCGCTGCGCGACGACGAGCTATTACTCGAGGCGCGGCTGCCACTGTTGCCGGCCGGCACGCGTTGCGGCTTTTACGAGTTCAGCCGGCGCGCGGGGGATTTTGCGCTTGCCGCGGCGGTCGGCCTCTACCACCTCGACGGCGGCAAGATCGCGGAGCCGCGGCTTGCGCTCGGCGGCGTGGAGGTCAATCCGCGGCGCGTCACGCAGGCCGAGGCCACGCTCAAGGGCGCGGCGCCAGGCGACAAAGCGTTCCGCGCTGCCGCGCAAGCGGCCATGTCCGCCGTCGACCCGATGGAAGACATCATCAATACCGCCGAGTTCAGGCGCGATCTCGTCCTCGCCGTCGCGCGCCGGGCGCTCGAACGCGCCGCGGCATGAATTCGCCAACTCAGAAAGCACCGTGGATCGGGCAATCGGTCGCGCGGCTGGAGGATCCACCGCTTGTCACCGGACGTGGCCAATTCGCCGGTGACATCAATTTTCCGCATCAGCTTTTCATGCGCGTGGTGCGCTCGGCTCATGCCAACGGCCACGTCACCTCGATAGACACGGCGGCAGCACGCGCGCTGCCCGGCGTGTTCGCGGTGTGGACGGCCGCAGACATTGCCGACGTGCCGCCGGTCGATTTTCGCGAGGGTTCGATCCCGGCGCTGGCGCCTTATCGCCAGCCGGTCTTGGCAAAGGAGCGCGTGCGCTATGTCGGCGATCCGGTCGCGGCAATCTTTGCCGAAGACCCATACATTGCCGAAGACGCCGCCGACCTGGTCACCGTCGAGATCGAAGAACTGCCGCCCCTCATCGATGCGCAAGCAGCGCCGGTTGAATTCTCGCCGGGACATTCGACCGAAGCCGCGGTCATTCGCCAAGGCTACGGCGACGTCGACGGCGCGTTCCGCCAAGCCGCGCATATCGTCGAACTGGATTTGGCAATCGGGCGGCACTCCGGTGTGCCGCTCGAGACGCGCGGCGCGATCGGCCGCTATGACGCCGGGCGCGGCGTGCTCGAACTGCACGGCGCGGCCAAGGTCCCGCATCGCAATCAGGAACTGTTGGCGCGCATGCTCGACGTGCCACCGAGCGCGATTCACGTTCACGAATCCCACGTCGGGGGCGGGTTCGGCGTTCGCGGCGAACTTTATCCCGAGGACGTCCTGGTCTGCGTCGCCGCCAAGCGATTCAAGCGGGCGGTGAAATGGATCGAAGACCGTCGTGAGCACCTGATTGCCGCCAATCATTCGCGCGAGCAGGTGCATAAGGTTCGAGCCGCCGTCGACAGTAATGGCACTATTCTCGCGATCGACGATCGCTATTTCCACGATCAGGGCGCTTATGTGCGTACGCACGCCGCGCGCGTCGTGCATATGACGGCCGGAATTTTGCCTGGGCCCTACCGGGTGCCGGCTTACCGTGCGATCGGACATTTTCGTCTGACCAACAAGACCCCGGCCGCGACCTATCGAGCGCCGGGACGTTACGAGACCACCTTCGTGCGGGAACGGCTCGTCGATGCGATTGCAAAGGAACTCAAGATTGATCGGATCGAGTTGCGCCGCCGCAATGCAATTGGGCCGCAGGAAATGCCTTACCCGCGTCCGCTCGAGGCCCTGGGCGAAGAGATTGAATATGACAGCGGCGACTATTCCGGTCTGCTCGATAAGCTTCTCGCCAAGATCGGCTGGGGAGCGCTGAACGAAACCGTGGCCAAGCGCAAGGCCGCGGGCGAACGCGTCGGAATCGGCCTATCGATGTTCGTTGAAAAGAGCGGGCTCGGTCCGACCGACGGGGTGAGAATCTCGGTTGACACTTCGGGTATGGTCGAGGTGCTGACCGGCGGCGCATCGCTCGGCCAGGGCTTCGAGACGGTAATGGCGCAGGTTGCCGCCGATGCGCTCGGCGTCGATTACCGGCGCTGCCGCGTCATTCATGGCCAAACCGATCGAATTCCGTTCGGCATTGGCGCACACGCCTCGCGCGCCACAGTGATGACCGCGTCGGCAACGCATATCGCGGCGCTGAACGTACGGCGCAAAGCACTGGCGATGGCGGCCGAGCTCCTGCAGGCCTCGCCCGAAGCGCTCGACATCATCGCCGGCGAAGTGGTGCGCAAGGACGGCAAGCCCGGGCCGTCGATCGGCCTTGGTGCTATCGCACAAAATCTGGCGCCGGCCGCGAAAGCGAGAAGCGACCGCGAACCTGGACTTGCCGCCGAGGGTTGGTTCAAGACCGAGCATCAGGTCTACCCCTACGGCAGCCACATCGCCGTGGTACGCGTCGACGCTGAGACCGGCGGCGTCGAGATCGAGCGCTACTGCATCGCCTATGATATCGGCCGCGCCATCAATCCGGCGCTGGTGTGCGGACAGATTGTCGGCGGTTACGCGCAAGGATTGGGCGGCGCCCTGCTCGAGGAATTCAGCTACAGCGAACGCGGCGATCCTCTGGCGGCGACATTCGCCGACTACCTGTTGCCGGCACTGCACGAGGTGCCCGCTCCCGATGTGCTATTGCGCGAGGATTACACCTCGCCGCTCAATCCACTCGGCATCAAGGGCGCCGGCGAAAGCGGCATCACTGCAGTCGGCGCGACGATCGCCTCGGCGATCGATGACGCCATCGGCATGCCTGGCGCGGTGCGGCAATTGCCGATCACGCCGCAGCGGCTGCGGCGGTTGCTGGGTCGGGCGCAGAACAATCGCCCGCCGGCTCCCGTACGTTAATCCAGCCGGACGCCGATCGCCTTGACGAGCGGTGTCCAGCGCGCGATCTCGGTGCGCATAAATTCGTCGAATTGGGCCGTGGTCCAATCGGGGACCGGAATTACCGCCGCATCCACCAGTGATTGCCGATAGGGCGCATCCGCCATGGCGCGATGATTGGCCTCGTCGATCTGGGCGATGATGGGCCTTGGCGTTCCCGCCGGAGCAAACAATGCCAACACTTGCTGCGAGAACAGACCCGGTATTCCGGATTCGACCGCGGTCGGTATTTCAGGCGCGACCGGAATGCGCGTCGGATTGGTGATCGCCAACAGGCGGAGCTTGCCGGTGCGGTGAAATTCAAGAACCTGATTGGTCATGGCAGGGATGATCATCGGGATCTGGCCGCCGATGGCGTCGGCAATCGCCGGACCGGCGCCGCGATAGGGCACGTGCGGCAGATCGGTAATGCCGGTTAGGGATTTGAGGAGTTCGCCGCTGAGATGATTCAAAGTGCCGGTGCCGGCCGAGCCGAAAGTCATCTTGCCGGGATTGGCTTTGATGTAATCGACCAGCTCGCCCAGCGTGTGCACAGGCACCGCGGGGTTGACCACGATGGAGAAGCAGGTGATCGCCACCATCGACACCGGCGTCAGTTCCTTGATCGGATCGAGCAGCGGGTGCTCGCGCAAAATCATTTCGGTGAGATGGATCGAAGAAGAACCGAGAAAGATCGTATAGCCGTCGGCCGGCGCGTGGGCGACGAGTTGCGCCGCGAGCGATCCACCGGCGCCCGGCTGGTTATCGACAAAAACCGAACCGAGACTTGCCTTCACTTTGTCGGCCCAGGGCCGACCGACGATGTCGAATACGCCGCCGGGCGGAAACGGCAGAACGAGCCGGATCGGGCGATCCGGATAGCGCGCCGCGACGGCCGAATGCGATCCGCCGGCCAGCGCCGCAGCGCCCGCAGCCGCCACCCCAAAAAATTCCCGGCGCGCGAATTGCATTGCTTCTCTCCCCCTGCGCAGGCCCTTTTTGTAATGCAGCGCTCTGCTTCAATTCACCTTGGCGCCTGAAAACTTTACAACCTTGGCCCATTTCGCCGTCTCGTCGGCGATGAAGCGGGTGAATTGCGCCGCCGCCATCGGCTCGGTGTCGCCACCAAGGTCGGCCATGCGCGCTTTGATCTGCGGGTCGGCGAGGCCGGCGACAGCATTGGTACTGAGCTTGTCGATGATCGATGCCGGCGTGCCCCGCGGCGCACCGATCCCATTCCAGGCCGACGCTTCGAACCCCGGAAGTACTTCGGCGACGGTCGGAACTTCCGGAAGCACGTCAACGCGCTCTGCCACGGTCACCGCCAACGGCCGCACCTTGCCCGCCCGGATGAAACCGATCGCCGTGGAGACCGTGATGATGAAAGCTTGGACCTGTCCTGAGAATAAATCCGGCCATACGGCGGCCGGACCGCGATAAGCAATGTGCACGAGATCGACTCCGGCCTGCAGCTTCAACAATTCGGCGGCGACATGCATGGGCGTACCAATGCCGGGCGAAGCGATATTGATCTTGCCCGGATTGGCTTTGGCATAGGCGATGAGCTCGGGAAGCGTGGCCACAGGAAGCGATGGGTTGACCATGAGCACCATTGGCAGGCGGAATACGCCGGCGACCGGCACGATGTCGTGAAGGAAATCGAAATCAAGCTTCTCGTAGAGGGTGACGTTGATCGCGTTGGTGGTGACGATCGTCAGCAGCGTGTAGCCGTCGGGCGCGGCGCTCACGACCGCTTGGGTGGCAATGTTGCCGCCGGCGCCGGTCCGGCTTTCCACGACAAAGGGCTGGCCGAGATGCTCCGACAGCCATTGCCCGATCAGGCGCGAAATCAAATTCGGCGTGCTGCCGCCGCCCAGGCCCTCGATGATGCGCACCGGGCGGGTCGGATAATCCTCCGCGTCGGCGATCCGCCAGGTCGGCGCCGCAATCGCGGCCGCGCCCGCCAAGCGCAACACGTGTCGACGTTGCAGCGGCATTTCCATCCCGCGATTTGCGGCGCGGTCGTTCGATCGCCGGCCGATCGAGATAGCCTAACGTGACCGCAGTGGCGCGGAAAGCGCCGTTTGCTGTGAGGACCCGTGTAGTTGCGCGGCTTTTTGCGGGATACGCGGGCGTCCTATGCTCTCTTACTCGGGACCTTTTTGCCCTTCTTGCGCGCTTTCGACAGGCCGATGGCGATGGCTTGCTTGCGGCTCTGAACTCTTCCGCCGCGCCCGCCTTTGCCGCTTCGCGCCGTGCCGCGGTTGTAACGAAGCATCTCGCGCTGCACATCACTTCCCACGCTGGGGGAATATCGGCGTTTTCTTCGCTTAGCCATGCGTTGCTCCATCAACTTGTTGCTTCGCCATGACAACCCCTGCATTGCGCAATCGGTTGCGTGTAACGCGTCGGTGCGGCGCACGATCCCAATTCAATCGAAGTTCGGGTCGGCGTCGAGCCGCGCCACCCAACCTTCGAGTCCGGATTTGGCCGCGGGGTAGTGCTGTAGCACCAAGGGATCGTGGCCCGGCACGACGTGCCGCGGCGACGTCGCAAGCCGCTTTAACGTCTCATAACCCTCCACGACCTCCTCGACATTGTAGGTAATTGGAAACACACGCCCGCCGTCGATATGGGCATAGAGATGCGTCGCATCGGCCGCCAGCACAACGTAGCCGCGCCGTGTCTTCACCCGCACGCTTTGCAGCCCTTTGGAATGGCCGCCGATGTGATGCACGGTGACGCCAGGCACGATTTCACCGACACCATCGTGAAAAGCGGCGCGGCCCGAGAAAACCTTCCGCACCATGGCCACCACGTCTTCAACCTCGAACGGCGCCCGCAAAGCTTGATGACACATGCAGCGGCCGGTCGCGTAAGCCATCTCGCGGTCTTGCAAATGATAACGCGCCTTCGGAAACAGGTCGTAATTGCCGCAGTGATCGTAATGCAGATGGCTGATGATAACGGTCTTGATCGCGTCGGCGGCGATCCCGAGTGCCGCGAGCCCGTCGCGTACCGGCTTGATCATCTCGCGTTGGCGTTTTTTGCCCATGGCTTCGTCAAAGCCGGTGTCGACCACGATCGCACCCGAGGGCCCGACGATCGCCCAGACGAAGAAATCGAGCGGTTGCAAGATATCGTGCGGGTCGCCGTCGATGAAATTCGCTGGCGATCGGCGCGAATGATGACCATAACGAATGGCGTAAACTTCATGAACATCGTCGGGCATTGGACTCCCCTTCATTCGAGAAAATACGGCGGTGCTATTTTCGCCTAAACCGATGCTCGTGTCCTGGGCGCAGCACGGCATGAAATGGTGCGCTGTTGAACCGTGACCGTTCCAGATGCCGAGTCTGTAACGATCCCGGATCAGCGGAGCACCGCTTACGCGTTGCAACGCATCCGGGACACTCTTCATGGCTGCTTCACCGACCACTGCAGCGTGCGGAAAAACAAAAACCCCGGCGTGATCGCCGGGGTTTTTACGCAAACGCCACTGCTAACGGACGCAGACGCTACGCACTCAACGAAAAACGTCGACGCTTTTTGCGATCACAGTTGCCCATATTTGCGGAGCACGGCGCGGCATCCGTCGCCGATGCGCCAGCTGTGAGCGGCAAGCGTTGCGCCACAGCGCAACAGGTTGGTCCAAGTCATGCCGCCTGTACGATCGCACATCCGTGCCGCGGCCGGCTTGCATGGCGCGAGCTCGGCAAGATCGATCGCCTTCGCGGCTGAACCGGAAAGCGCAACGAACGGCCCGATCAACAGGCATGCGTAAACCACTGGCTTCATCCTCAATCGTCCCTCGCCGTTTTTGGGAAGGGCTTTGCATAACTGTTTTGTGACTGGAATACCAGCACTTTTGTGCGTCGCACAAAGCTCGGTTAATCCATTGCGGCTGCTGTGAAATTGACCAAACACCCGTATGAATTTAGGCAGCCCTGCCGCGCTTGTGCCGCAATTGGTGCGCGCGACTCGGTTGGTCGCGCAAAGATGGAAATCCATTTGCTGGGTCCCCGCTTCGCGGGGACGAGCGGGTAGGCAAGCCGTCGTGCTTCGCTAATTACCTACACACGCCTTGCACGCGCGCATTGCTGAGCGCGGCCGAGGCCACCAGCCAATCGGGCATCCCGATCGCGACCTTGGTCCAGCCGGCGCCCCAGGGCGTGCCGGCGCTGTCCCACCAGATCCGGCACCAGCCGTCTTCGAAACGCACCAGGGCGTAATCGGCGCGGGCCGGAGAGGTGAAAAGAGCGACTGCCATGATGGCGAATACGAACACCAAGCACTTCATCGCAATCTCCTTCACTGAACTTTTCCCGGCGCAGCGCAGCATGAAATGCTGCGCTGCTGACCGGGATCGTTCGAGCCCAGGACGATCCCGCGCGGCTCACGCCGCAGCGGCCAGATTGCCGAAACGTTGCAGATTCTCTTTTTGCTTGTCGTTGCGCGGCCGCAGCTTGAATAGCCGTGCCGCGGTACCGCCGAGAATGTTGTGCTTGGCCTTCTCTGACAGGAATGGCAGGTCCCAGATCGTCGACGGCAGGTCGAAATCCCAGTGCGGATAGTCGGACGAATAAAGCAGCTGCGTCTCGGCATTGATCATGCGGAACGTACACTCCATCGCCCCGTAGTCCTGAATTTCCATCGGCTGCGACGAGTAGTACATGTCGCGCATATAGTCGGACGGCTTCTTTTTCAGAAGTGGCGCCTCGGAAGGCCGCAGCATGTATTCATGATCGAGCCGCTGCATCAGGAACGGAACCCAGGCCAGACCGGACTCGATCCAGATCACCGGCAGTTTCGGGAAACGCTCGCCCATGCCGTTGATCACCCAGTTGGTGCACTGCAGAATATTGTACCAAGTGAAGCCGAGCGCGTGCGCGGAGAGAAACCGGTTGCAGCTCTTGTAGATCGGCTCGCCCCAGTTCGGGCCGGAATGGAACGACAGCACCAGCCCACGCTCCTCCATCGCCCGGTAAAGCTTCATGTAAGCGTTGTCATACACCGCCATGTGCGAGCGCACCGTCGTGACCATGAAGCCGCCGACATGCTTGCGGTCGCCGAAGGTTTCGACGTGGCGGAGCGCCGCTTCCGGATCGGAGAACGGCAGGCACAGCATTGAATAGAAGCGCCCGTCGGCCTCCGGCATAACTTTTTCGGTCAGCCAGCGGTTATAGGCCCAGCACAACTCGACCTCCATTTCCTTCTGCGGATGCATGCCGATATTGAGCATGCCGGTCGGGAACAGGCAGGAATAATCGACGCTCATGGCGTCCATCCAGCGATGGCCGAG
>Ga0306920_100014567_pt1 | contig 10739 bp, 10 predicted proteins | sample flu12Cox44000170_FD_204666 | JGI IMG/M metagenome (GOLD analysis project Ga0306920, IMG submission 204666) | Lab enrichment of tropical soil microbial communities from Luquillo Experimental Forest, Puerto Rico - flux4day.12C.oxic.44.000.170 (v2)... | ecosystem: Environmental > Terrestrial >... | reverse complement strand
CCGTCGACCTGAAGTCGACGCCGAAGCGGGTGCAGACGGAGGACAACGAGTACCTGGCGCGGGCGATCATCGTGGCGACCGGGGCCAAGGCGCTCCTGCTCGGTCTCGAGGAAGAGCGGCGCCTGATGGGATACGGCGTCTCCACGTGCGCGACGTGCGACGGGTTCTTCTTCCGGGGGCGCGACATCGTCGTCGTGGGCGGGGGGGACTCCGCCATCGAGGAGGCCACCTTCCTCACCAAGTTCGGCGACTCGGTGACCGTCGTGCACCGGCGCAAGGAGCTGCGTGCGTCGAAGATCATGCAGGACAGGGCCTTCGCCAATCCCAAGATCAAGTTCGTGTGGGACTCCGTCGTCACCGCCATCACGGGCGAGAACAAGGTCGAAGGCGTCGTCGTCCGCAACGTCCTGACCGGCGAGACGACCACGCTGCCGGCCGCCGCCGTCTTCGTCGCCATCGGGCACGCGCCGACGACGGAGTTGTTCGCCGACCAGCTCGAGCTGGACGCCAACGGCTACATCGTCAACCGGGAGGGCACCGCCACCAACATCGAAGGCGTGTTCGCGTGCGGGGACGTCGTGGACCACGTCTACCGCCAGGCGATCACGGCGGCGGGGACCGGCTGCATGGCCGCCATCGACGCCGAGCGCTGGCTGGAGAGCGCCTGACACCGCCGCCCGTCCGCGGCCAGTGACCGCCTCCTGGCCGCGGTCGCCCGGCGCCGGCACTGCGGAATGCCGATCGCCGTGACGATGTTCTGGTGAAAGCCACGGCTAGCATCGCTGGCCACACCCAGGAGGACGCCACCCATGGGCTCCGGAATTTTGCACCTCTCGGACAGCAACTTCGACGAAGAGATCAAAGCGTCGGACGAGCCTGTCCTCGTCGACTTCTGGGCGGAGTGGTGCGGACCCTGCAAGATGATCGGCCCCACCCTCGAAGAGATCTCCAAGGACTTCGCCGGCCGGCTGAAGGTGGCCAAGCTCAACGTGGACGACGCCCAGAGCACGGCGCAGCGCTTCGAGGTGATGAGCATCCCGACGCTGATCCTCTTCAAGGACGGTGAGCCCCGCCTGCGGATCGTGGGGGCCAAGGGCAAGGGCCAGCTGGTCCAGGAGATCGATCCATTCCTGTAGAGGGCCTGCCGCTCGGGCCCGGCTCGAGTGGCGAACCCGTCGCCGACCTGCAGCGCAGGCTGGCGACATCGGGATACGGGTGCGACCCGGACGGGCCGGGCGAGTTCGGAGCGTCGACGTGCGCGGCGGTGCGGTCCTTCCAGACGGCCCGCGGCCTGCGCGTCGACGGGATCTGCGGCGACCAGACGTGGGCCGCACTCGTGGAGGCCGGCTACCGCCTGGGTGACCGGCGGCTGTACCAGCGCAAGCCCATGATGCGTGGCGACGACGTCGCCGACCTGCAGCGGCGGCTCGGCGCGCTGGGCTTCGACGCCGGCAAGGTGGATGGCATCTACGGGCCGGAGTCGGCCGGCGCCCTGGCCGAGTTCCAACGCAACGCCGGCCTCACCGTCGATGCGATCTTCGGACCTGACGAGCTGCAGGTGCTGGAGCGCCTCGGCCACCGCGGCGACGGGTTGGTGGCCGAGCTGCGGGAGCTGGCTGCGCTGCGCTGGTCGGCCCGCACGCTCTCGCAGCTCAAGGTGGTGGTCGCCGAACGGGGCGGGCTCGACGCCCTGGCCGGTGCGGTGGGCCAGGTGCTGCGCCGGCACGGCGCGGAGATCGTCGTGTTGCACCATCCCGACGGCTCCGAGCTGGCCCAGCAGGCCAACGCCACCAAGGCGGCGGTGTTCGTCGAGCTGGCGAGCCTGGGCGCAGACGCCGGGTGCCGGTGCAACTACTACCAGGGCTACAGCACGGCGTCGCCGGCCGGGCAGGACCTGGCCGAGCGCCTAGCCGCCGGCGTGGCCGAGGCGCTGGCCGTGGAGGACCTCGGGGTGCACGGCATGGCGATCCCGGTGCTCCGCGAGACCCGGATGCCGGCGGTCGTGTGCGAGGCGGGGCCGACCCGTGCCCTCGTCAACCGCTCCCCCGCCGTGGCCGACGCCGTGGCCGACGCCCTCGAACGCTGGATCGCCCGCGACCGGGGCTGAACCGCCCCGGAGGGCACGCACCCCTCCAGACGCCCGCTTCGGCGTGGTCCGGCCCGTCCCGCCCCTCGCGCCTCATGGACCCTCCACCAGAGGGCCCTGTGGGCCTCGAGGAGGCGTTGAAGGTCGTGGATGGATGGGCAGCGCGCCCAACCCTCGACCCTCGGCGGGCTGCTTTGTGAAGAGGTTCACATTGGCGCAACCATTATCCACAGGTTGATCCACAGCTGTGGAGGGAGCCGACGCGCGACCGGAGGTTGAGGCTTACGGCGAGATCATGCGCCGGTAGATCCGCTCGAGGTCGTCGAGGTCGGCGAACTCCACCGACAGCCGGCTCTTCTTCGTCCCCAGCTCGATCCGCACCCGGGTCTCCAGGAACTCGCTCAACATCTCTTCGAGGGCGAAGACGGCCGGCTCCCGGTCGGCCTCGGCGCCGGCGCTCGGCCGGGGCCGGGGGCCGGGGGGCGACGCGGCCGAGGCCCGCCCCACCGGACCGGTGGCGCCGGCCCGCTCGTTGCGGTCGCGCACGGCGTCCTCCACGGCCCGCACCGACAGCTGATCGGCGACGGCGCGGCGCGCCAGCGACTCCTGGAAGGCCCGGTCGGGCGTACCGAGCAGGGCGCGGGCGTGCCCCGCCGAGAGGGCGCCGTCCATCACCATGCGCTGGATGGCGGGCGGCAACTGGAACAGCCGCAGGGTGTTGGACACGGCCGCCCGGCTCTTGCCCACCCGGGCCGCCACCTCGTCGTGGGTGAGACCGAACCCCTCGACCAGCTGCTGGTAGGCGGCCGCCTCCTCGAGCGGGTTGAGGTCCTGGCGGTGGAGGTTCTCGACCAGGGCCTGTTCGAGGCTGTGCTCGTCGGCCACCGTCCGGATCAGCGCCGGGATCGTCTGCAACCCGACCCGCTTGGCCGCCCGCCACCGCCGCTCGCCGGCGATGAGCTCGTAGCGACCGCCGTCCGCCGGACGGACGAGGATCGGCTGCAGGACCCCGAGCTCACGGATCGAGGCGGCCAGCGATGCCAGGAGCTCCTCGTCGAAGTGGGTGCGCGGTTGGCCCGGGTTGGGGTCGATGGCCGACACCGGGATGTCGGCCAGATCCGACGTCCGGTCGGCGACGACCTCGGTCGGGATCAAGGCACCGAGCCCCCTACCCAACCCGCTGCGGCGCGCCACCGCTCACCTCCTTGGCCAGCTCCCGGTAGGCCAGGGCACCACGGGAGGCGGGATCGAACACGATGATCGGCTGCCCGAACGAGGGCGCCTCCGAGAGGCGCACAGTCCGGGGCACCACGTTGCGGCACACCTTGGCGCCGAAGTGCTGACGCACCTCGGCGGCCACCTGGTCGGCCAGCTTGGTCCTGGCGTCGTACATCGTCAGGATGATGGCCGACACCACGAGCGTCGGGTTGAGGTTGGCCTGCACGAGGCTGACGTTGCGCAGCAGCTGGCTCAGACCCTCCAGGGCGTAGTACTCGCACTGGATCGGCACGACGACCTCGGTGGCGGCGGCCAGGCCGTTGACGGTCAACAGCCCGAGTGACGGGGGGCAGTCGATGATCGTGAAGTCGTAGTCGTCGCCGATGTCGGCGACCGCCCGGCGCAGGCGCAGCTCCCGGCTGAAGGCGGGGACCAGCTCGATCTCGGCCCCCGCCAGGTCGATGGTGGCCGGCGCCACGAAGAGGTTGCGCACGCTGGTCGGCTCGATGCTCTCGTCGAGGGGGAGGTCATGCATGAGCACGTCGTAGATGGCGTGCTCGAGGTTGCGGGCGTTGACGCCCAGCCCGGTGGTGGCGTTGCCCTGGGGATCGAGGTCGATGATGAGGGTCCGGTAGCCGAGCTCGGCCAGGGCGGCGCCCAGGTTCACCGCCGTCGTGGTCTTGCCCACCCCGCCCTTTTGGTTGGCGATGGCGATCACCCGGGGGAGCGGAAGGTCGGCGGCCGGGTGGCGCGGCTCCGAGCCGTCGCCCGTGACCGGCCCGGGACCGGCGCCGGCCAGACCGTCACCCTCGGTGGCGTCCTCCCCTCCGGCCCTCTCGCCGGCCGGCGGCCCTTCCCCGGCCCGTCCGGTGGGGTCGACCGCGACGTGCGGTGCCTCGGCGACGTGGGGTGGGCCAGGCTCGGGGACGTCGGGCCCGTCGGCCGGCGGTCCCACCTCCTCGGGCGTCGGGTAGGCAATGGGGCCGGCCTCACCGACGGCGGGGACCCCGCCGTCACCCGGGTCGGCATCGGTGCTGGCAGCCTCGGATGGTGCCGTGGCCGTGGCGTCGTCCGGCTCCGGTGGCGACTTGCTCCGCATGGCCCTCAGCTGCTCGAAGAGCGCCCGGCTCCGCGCCGCGACATCGCCCTCGTGCTTGTCCACTTCACCATCCTGCCGTCCCGGCGCCGCCGCGACAAGGACTCTCAACCTGCTGAACAGGCAAAATCTTCGGTCCGGGACCGGGTTTCACGTGGAACGCGACCCGTTCGAGGCGGCCGGCCACCTCGGTTTCACGTGGAACGTGACCCCAGCCACGGGGCCGGTCGGTCCCTCGTCGCCCGCCACCTGTGGTGCGCCCAACCCGGAAGGTGGTCAGAAGAGGGGCCGCTTGGCCGGGATGCCCACCCGGCGGGGATAGTCGTCCGGGCACGGTCGGATCAGATCCAGGCCGGCCCACCCCGGTGGCTCCCCGCTCGCCCGGCGGGCGAGGCCGAGCAGCAACAGCCCGTCGTGCGGCCACCGGGCGGGTTCCGCCGTGGGCGGCTCGGACACCCAGCACGTGGCACCCCGCTCCAGGAGCGGGGCGGCGCACTCCGCGGTCACCGCCGGAGGCCCGAAGCTGCGGGCCGTCACCGCCGCCGCGCCCCCCCGCCAGAAACCGCGGCCGACCTGCTCCGCCCGTTCGGTCCGGACCGTGACCCGATCGCCCAGGCCGAGCCGCCGGGCCGCAGTCGCCAGCCACTGGGCCCGGCGCTGACGGACCTCGACCAGCACCCACGACAGGCCGGGGCAGGCGAGGGCCAGCACCAGGGCCGGCACGCCGCCGCCGGAACCGAGATCCACCACTGTGCCCTCGTCGGGCAGCACCGCCACCAGCGGCCGGGCGTGCGCAACGTGGGACTCGACCGGACCCGGACCGAGGAACCCCCGCCCCCGGGCGTCGAGCAGGACCTCGATCAGCTCGCCGAAGTCCGCCGGCGGTGGATGGGCGTCAGCCGGCGTCGGCTTCGGCGTCGGCCGCCGGCACGATGACGACGCGGCGCCGCGGCTCTTCGCCCTCCGAGACCGTCCGCACACCCTCGAGCTCGTTGGCGGTGTCGTGGACGATCTTCCGGTCGGCCGCGCTCATCGGCTCGAGCACCCGCTGCACCCCCGATACCCGCACGTCTTCGGCGACCTGGCGGGTGAAACGCTCGAGCGCTTCCCGCCGGCGCACGCGGTAGCCGGCGACGTCGACCAGGATTCGCCCGACCCGGTTGGAGGCGCGGCGCTGGACGACCGTCCGCGTGAGCTCCTGCATCGCCTGCAGTGTCTGGCCCTTCTGGCCGATCAGCAGACCGAGGTCCGCTCCCGTCACCGCCACCTCGAGGGTGTCCTCGTCGACGGTGGTCGTGGTGGTGTCCGCGGCGAGCTCGAACTTCTCGAGCAGGCCCCGGACGAAGGTCTCGGCGACCTCGCCCTGCTGCGCCAGGTCCAGCTCCTGCTCCCCCACGTCCATGCCTCCGTTCGCCGAGTCGTCATCGGCCTCGTCATCGTCGTCGGCGCCCGCGTCGTCCGCAAACGTGGCGGCTGCGTCCTCCGTGCCCACGCCGCTGGCCCGGGCGCCTGCGCCCCTCCGCCGACGCCGTCGCCGACTCCGCCCTGCCGCCGGCACACCGTCGGGCGCGGCCGCGGCCGCCCCATCGAACTCCGCCACTGACCCGCCCGCTGCGGTCCCCCCGCCGGCCTCGTCGCTGCCGGAGGGCGAGCCGTCGCCGCGTGCCGAAGCGGCTCCGACCGCCGTCGCCGCGCCCCCGGCGAGCGCCGCCGCCGCTGCCCGTTTCGAGCCACGACCGGCGCGACCCCCGCCGGCGGACGCCGGTTCGTCGCCTCCGGCGGAGGACCCGGCCCCTCCCGCCTCGGCCCCATCGGACGTCTCCCGGTCATCGTCCGGCGCGCCGGCCGCACCGGACGAACGCGCGTTCGCACCATCGCGTCGACGCCGCCGGTCCCGGCGGTCGGTCTTGGGGCGGGGCACGCTCGGCCGCACCCGGGCGCGCACCTTCGCCTCCCCTCGCTGGCGACCGAACAGGCCCTGGCGCGGTTGGTCGAGAACCTCGAACTCGGCGTCGTGCTCGTCGACGCCGAGCTCGTCCAAGGCGGCGTCCTTGGCTTCCTCCACCGTCCGGCCGGTGGTGACCACCCACTCCATCGGACTACTGGCCCCGTCGGGGGCGACGTCCCTGCCCGGACTGACCCTTCGGGCTGACCCGACCCGAAGGCCGGGTGACACTGAGCGGGCTGCTGCTCGAGCGCGGCGGCGCCGGCGCTCCGTTGCCGTCGGCGACCTCGGCGGACACGCTGTCGGCCCCGTCCTCGGAGGAGCCAACCTCGGCGCCGCCGGGCGCCGCGTCGTCCGGGGCAGCGGCGGCCGCCACGTCGTCGAACGGCTCGGTCGCCACGGTCATCTGCCCGTCGTCGGGGACGGTCACCGGGAGGTCCTCGGCAGCGGGGGGGACCGCGTCGCCGGACCGTCCCGCCCCGCCGGCAGCGGCGGGCTCGACGTCGTCGGCCGGCTGGGCGCCGGCGGCAGGCTCGACGTTGGCGGCGGGCGCCCGCTTGCCGCTGCCCGGTCCGCCGGACGCGCCCTGTCCCGTCCCTCGACCGGCGGCGCTCTTGCCGGCCGGCGCCCCCTTACCCGGCGGCGCGGCCTTGCCGGCCGGCGCGGCCTTGGGTGTGGCCGTGCCGTTGCCCGAGCCGGCGCCGTTGGTGGACGGCGCCTTCTTGGCCTGTTGGGCGCGCTCCGCCTGCGCCTTGGCCTCGGCCGCCTGGGCACGCAGGCGGTCCATGAAGCTGCCCTGCTTGGCCGGGGTCGGCGCGCCCTTGGCCGGCGTCTTGCCCGGGGTCTTGGCCGTCGTCTTGCCCGACCCCGAGCCGATGGCCTTGGTGGGCGTCACGGCCGCGGCCTTGGTGCCACCGACGGCCGCCTTCGGCCGGCTCGTCGCGTCGATGGTGGCGGCGCCGGCGTCGATCGGGACGCTCGCCCGCTTGAGCACGGGGTCGTAGCGGTAGGAGATCTCGTTCTGACCCATCCGGTAGACGCCGCTGATGAACAGGTAGAGCACCACGGCCGCCGCGATCCGCACCGAGATGAAGGCGTAGAAGATCGGGAACAGCGTCATGGTCATCTTCAGCTGGGGGTTGGCGTTGGCGGCCGCCGGGTTGCGCTGGTTGATCTGGCGCTGCTGCCAGTACTGGCTGAGCGTCATCACCACGATCAGGATGTAGAACGGCAGCGCCTGCGCCACCGACGTGTGGTGGCTCAACGCCGTCTGGCCGAGGTCGACGCCGAAGGCCTTCAGCTGACCGCCGGCGGCGATGATCGACTGCGCCAGCTTCGAGTTGTAGGCCAGGTAGTGCGGGGCCACGAACCCGCCCGGGCCCCCCACCTGGCCGCGCAGGAGGCGGATCGTGGGGGAGAAGGCGCCGTTGTGGTGGCCGTTGAGCCGCTCGAGCAGCCGGAAGACGATGAAGAAGATCGGGAGGGGCAGCAGGGTCGGCAGACACCCGCCGAGGGGGTTGACGCCGTGCTCCTTGAACAGCGCCTGCATCTCCTCGTTCTGCTTGATGCGGTCGTTCTTGTTCTGGTCCTGGATCTTCTTGATCTCGGGCTGAAGTCGAGACATCTCGGCCGCCGAGCGCATGCCCTTGACCGTGAACGGGGTGATGACCACCATCAGGATCAGGGTGAACAGCAGGACCATGCCCGCGTAGTTGGACCAGAGCGTGTAGCACCAGTTCAGCAACTGGGCCAGGAAACCGAACATGGGGGTCGCTCCTCAGTCGGGGACCGGGTCGACGCCCGACCCGCCCCAGGGGTGGCACCGCGCCAGCCGGCGCGCGGCCAGCCAGGACCCGCGCAGGGCCCCGTGGCGCTCGACGGCCTCGACGGCGTAGCTCGAACAACTCGGCCAGAACCGGCACGGCGACGGCCGGCCGGACCGCAGCCACTGGTACCCGTGGACACCCCCCACGAGGACGCGCGCCACCGGTCCGGGGCGACGGCTCGGGTGTTCACACGGGAGGGTGGGCATGGCGGTCATGGGCGGCGCTCGACCAGCGAGGCGACCGCCCCGTCCCACCAGCGTGCCAGCACGGCGAAGGGGACGGTGGACGCGCCGGCCGCGGCGCTGACCATCCAGGCCCCGCCGGGCAGCTCGGACCGGCGCGCCAGCTCGCGCAGGCGCCGCCGAACCCGGTTGCGGGCGACCGCCGGCCCGACCCGCCGGCCGACCGTGAACGCCACCCGGGGCGGCCCGGCGACCCCGTCCTCGGCCCACGCCACGGTGAGTAGTCCCCGACGCGCGCGGCGCGCCGAACGGAGCGCCTGGAAGGTGGCCCGGTCGCCGACGCGCCAGATCAGGCCGACAGGCGGGCGCGACCCTTGGCGCGGCGCGCTTTCAGGATGGCCCGTCCCGCCCGAGTCGACATCCGGTGCCGAAACCCGTGGCGCTTGGCCCGCCGCCGGTTGTTCGGCTGGAACGGTCGCTTCACCCATGTCCTCCGCTGCCCTCGCCGCACGACTGCGGCCGCGATCCGGGCTCACGACGGCCGCGGATGGCCATCCAGCGTACGCTGGAGGAGCGTTTCAGGCAACCTCAGCACAACGCTGACGGAGCCCCTTGCGTTGGCACGGAAGCTCGGTGCTACGGTGCTCGAACCGCAATCCGCACGCCCACCCCAGCCCTGCTCGCACGACTTCCCCGGGGCCTCCGGCACCGGGTGAGCGACCGGTGCGGCGATGTTGTCCACAGGTGTGGATGCGGTTGTGGATCTCCTTCGGGGCTGGGCAGGGAGGACGAAACAGGTGAGCGATCTCGAACGCCTGTGGACGGAGTGCGCGGACGCACTGCGTCTGCAGGTGTCGGATGCGACGTGGAAGACATGGTTTGCCGGCGTGGCGCCGATCTCGCTCGACAATGAGCGGCTGGTGCTCAGCGTGCCCAACACGCTCGTGCGCGACCGGCTCGAGACCCGCTACCGGGAGCTCGTCGCCGAGACCGTGGGCGACGCCCTCGGCGCGTCCTACGACGTGACTCTCGAGATCGTCGCTCCACCGGTGTCGACCGCGCCGTTGGTGCAGGAGCCCACGATCAGTGAAGAGGACGAGGCGCGCGTCCCGGCCACGTTCACCCTCGCCGATCCCGAGGCGGCAGGACCGCTGAACGCCCGCTACACGTTCCAGGCGTTCGTCACCGGTGCCTCCAACCGGTTCGCTCACGCCGCGGCGTTGAGCGTCGCCGAACGGCCGGCCAAGAGCTGGAATCCGTTGTTCATCTACGGCGGACCGGGGCTCGGCAAGACCCATCTCCTCCACGCCATCGGCCACTTTGTCCGTGAGAACTACGGCTCGTTGCGCCTGCGCTACGCGTCCGCCGAGACGTTCACCAACGAGTTCATCGACGCCCTGCGCTCGAACCACACCAACCAGTTCAAGCGGCGTTACCGCGAGTGCGACGTGCTGCTCATCGACGACATCCAGTTCATGGAGGGCAAGGAGTCCACCAAGGAGGAGTTCTTCCACACGTTCAACGCGCTGCACGGCGCGAGCCGTCAGATCGTGATCACGTCGGACCGCCCGCCCAAGAGCCTGACGACGCTGGAGGACCGGCTGCGCAGCCGTTTCGAGTGGGGCCTCGTCACCGATGTGCAGCCCCCGGAGCTCGAGACCCGCATCGCCATCCTCCGCAAGAAGGCGGAGCGCGAACCGACGCCCGTCCCCGACGAGGTGCTCGAGTTCATCGCGACCAACGTGCGCGACAACATCCGCATCCTCGAGGGTGCTCTCCACCGGGTCACGGCGTACGCGAGCCTCAACCACGAGCCGCTCGACGAGGCGCTGGCGAGACGCGTCCTGCACGACCTGTTCGTCGGTGACCAGCCGCAGCAGATCACGGCCAAGATGATCCTCGACGCCACGGCCAAGACGTTCGGGTTCACCTACGACGAGCTCTGTGGCCCCAACCGGCGGCGGCCCCTCGTCACGGCCCGCCAGATCGCCATGTACGTGATGCGCGAGCTCACCGACTTCAGCTACCCCGCCATCGCCCGCGAGTTCGGGGGCCGCGACCACACCACGGTCATCCACGCCGTTGAGAAGGTGGGCAACCAGATGAAGGAGCGCCGGGCGATCTACGACCAGGTCACCGAACTGATGAGCGTCATCACGCGCGGTGGGTGAACGTGGCCCTCGCGACCCCGGGGACAACCCTGTGACCGACGGGGTGTCAAATGTGCGGTCCTGTGGATGGGACCGCCACCGGTCACGATGGGCGTCAGACCCCTGTGGGATGCTGGGGATCGAGCAGGGACAGCCGGACCCCCGCTGACCTGCCCGGACGTGGGGTCATCCCCAGTCCACAGGCCCTACTACTGCCCTTGCCGTTTGTATTTTCT
>Ga0306920_100014566_pt1 | contig 10739 bp, 9 predicted proteins | sample flu12Cox44000170_FD_204666 | JGI IMG/M metagenome (GOLD analysis project Ga0306920, IMG submission 204666) | Lab enrichment of tropical soil microbial communities from Luquillo Experimental Forest, Puerto Rico - flux4day.12C.oxic.44.000.170 (v2)... | ecosystem: Environmental > Terrestrial >... | reverse complement strand
GCCTGGCCCCGCATCGGCCAACTGGGCGAGCGAGCCCGTGACCAGCGCGGCCGCGAGCTTGAGCGCCGTCACCAGGATGGTCGCGATCAGCGACCATGCGGCCGCCTTGCTCTTCAGCCTTGCAAGCGCGTCACTGGAGGCAGGCGTTTCGAAGCTGGCGTTCACGCGGTCTGGCCCTATAACCACACTGTTTCCGCCATCTGCCCCGGCAAGGGCCGCGTGGCAAGGTCGCAGCGAGGAGGAAGCAGCCAATGGAATATCTGCATACGATGGTGAGGGTCGGCAATCTCGAAACCGCCCTGGATTTCTGGTGCAACAAGCTCGGTCTCGTCGAGGTGCGGCGTGCCGAGAACGAGAAGGGGCGTTTCACGCTCGTCTTCTTGGCGACGCCGTCCGAGGCCGAGCGTTCCAAGGAGACCAAGGCCCCCCTGCTCGAGCTCACCTATAATTGGGACGAGCACAGCTATGGCGGCGGCCGCAATTTCGGCCATCTCGCCTATCGGGTCGACGACATTTACGCGCTCTGCAAGAGCCTGATGGATAAGGGCGTGGCCATCAATCGCCCGCCGCGCGACGGCAACATGGCCTTCGTGCGCTCGCCCGACGGCATCTCGATCGAGCTCCTCCAGAAAGGCTCGCCCCTGCCGCCCCAGGAGCCCTGGCTCAGCATGCCGAACACCGGGACCTGGTAGGGCGACGGACATCCCTCGCGGGGCCGAAACGGGCAGGGTGGGGAGCATAACATGCCGACCATCCTGCTCGCGCTCCTGTGCTATCCGCCGATGGCGGCGCAATTCGCCGCGACGAAGCTCGGGCTCAAGGCCGGGCTAACGCCCTGGGACATCGCGGCGCTGCGCTATGGAGCAGCGGCGCTTGGCGCGCTGCTCGTGCTCCGGAACCCGGAACGGCGCGGGAAGCTCTATGCCTTCCCGATGCGCTACGCCGCGGTCGGCCTTGTCGGCGGGGCGCTCTATGGCGCGATCTTTGCGACTGCGACCGCGATGATGCCGGCAAGCCACAGCACCTTGTTCGCCCCGTCAGCTTCGATCGTCTGTACCTTGCTGGTCGCAGGCCTTGTGCTCGGCGCCTGGCCCTCGGCCGGCCGGCTTCTCGGTGTCTCGATCATCCTCGCCGGGCTCGTGGTGTTCGCACGCGCGTCGGGCGCCGAATTCGACCAGAGCGCGGTCGGCGGGGCGCTGATGTTCGGGCTCATCGGCCTCATGTGGGGCTTCTTCGGCGTGCTGGCGCGCAAATGGAATCTCGATCCGCTCTGCAGCGTCGGCGTGATGGGCGCGACCGGCTTCGTCGCCTTGCCGCTCTGGCTCGCCTTCGCACCTTCGGGCATTGGCCTCGCCAATCTGCCGATCGCGGCAGGCGAGGCGATCTTCCAGGGCTGGTTTTTGACCTTCCTCGCCTATCTGCAGCTCGTGCATCGGCACGGCCCCTCGGCGGCCGCGCTCGGGGTCGCCGCGGTGCCGCCTCTCGGCGTCGCCGTCGCAAGCCTTGTCCTCGGCGAGGCCACCCATCAGGGCCAATGGGTCGGAGCTGCTATCGTCGTCACCGGCCTCGTCATCTCAAGCGGGGCGGGCAGCGAGGCCATCGGACGCATGCTCGCGGCGCGAGCCCAGCCCTCCAGCCCCGGGAAGGGCAACATCCTCGATCGTTGAGGCTGGCGAGGGGGAGGAGGGGCGGCGCCGAATATGACGTGTCGGTGACAGTGCCTTGGCGGCGGTCCCCGCGCTGCTATTGTCACACGCCCCGCCAGCGAGGAACCGGGTCTCCGCCATGCAAGAAAGCCTCACCCAGCACGGCCCTGCCGTGCGCAGCGCCGTGGCGGCTTCGCCTGCCCTGGGCACCGCGGCCATGAGGGGTGGGCGTCTCGTCGGACGCGCGCTCCTCGCCGATGGTGGCATCCGCCCGGCCGAGATCGCGATCGAGGAGGGGCGCATCGCCGCCATCCGCTCGCTCAGCGAGGCGCCGGAAGCATCCTGCCTGATCCTGCCCGGCATCGTCGATCTGCATGGCGATGCCTTCGAGCGCCAGCTCATGCCGCGCCCGGGTGTGCATTTCCCGATCCTTCCGGCTCTGGTCGAGACCGATCGCCAGCTCCTCGCGAACGGCATCACCACCGCCTATCACGGCCTCACCCTCTCCTGGGAACCGGGCTTGCGCGGCGCCGAAGCCGCGCGCCGCTTCCTGGCGGCGCTCGCTGCGGCGCGCTCGCATCTCGGCTGCGACACCAGACTGCATCTGCGCTTCGAGACCTATAATCTCGACATGGTGGAGGAGGTCGAGACCTGGCTCGGACAAGGCCTGATCGATCTCCTTGCATTCAACGAGCATACGGGCGACATCGCCCGCGAGATCGACGGCAGCGCGATCGACTCCTACCTTGCGCGCACCGGGCTCGACGAGCAGGTCTTCCGGGCGCTCTTCGCCGGCGTCACGAAGCGCGCCGCCGAGGTGCCGCCGGCGGTCGAGCGGCTCGCCGCTGCCGCCGTCAAGGCTGGCATCCCGATCGCCTCGCATGACGATGACTCGCCGCAGATGCGCGCCCATTTCCGCGCGCTCGGCTGCCGCATTTCGGAATTCCCGATCGACCGCGCGACGGCCGCCGAGGCGATCGCCGCAGGTGATGCGACGGTGCTCGGCGCCCCGAATGTCATGCGCGGCGGCAGTCATCTCAGGCGGCTCGCGGCAGCGGAAGCGGCCGCTGCCGGGCTCTGCTCGGTGCTCGCCTCGGATTATTACTATCCGGCCCTGCTGCATGCGCCGTTCCTGCTGGCGCAGCGTGGCACGCAGCCACTCGCGCGTGCCTGGAATCTCGTATCGCGCAATGCGGCTCTCGCCGCCGGCCTCAGCGATCGTGGCAGCATCGCGCAAGGCCTGCGCGCCGACCTCGTCCTCGTCGACGACCGCGACCCGACGCTCCCACTCATGCGCGCTGCCTTCGTCGCCGGCGAGCTGCGATACGCTTCGGGGACGGTGTAGCACCCAACGTTCGTCTTGCCCGGGATCGTCCCCGGGGCGCGTCATGCCCGGGCTTGGCCCGGCACCCAACGCGACTTACCCACGATCGAGCAGCACCAGCACCGCAAAGCCGTGGGCGGCCGCAACAAGTGCGGCCATGACGCCGGTTGGCGTCGCACGCCCTCAATGCAAGTAGGCGCTCCCCGCCACTCCGAGGCCGGCGATGCCGAGCGCCACCGCCGCATACCAGGGCCAGCGCTGGCCCCTCGCGATGATGGCGATGGTCGAGACCGCGATGCCGACATGCAGGAAGGTTGCTGCGAGGGTGAGCCGGTGGTGGCGATGCTCGTGCATGCGGCTTTCTTCCTCGGCCGCATCGACCGTCGCCTCGAGATTCTTCGCGTCGGTCTCGAGCTTGCGGCTATCCGTGTCGTAGCGCTGCGATTCCTTTTGCGCTTCGAGCGCCTTCTCGGGCGTCTGCAAAGCGACCGAATCGTAGATCGCCTTCTTGACGCGCTGGGCCTGGTAATAGGCCCAGGTGTCGGTCGCTTTGTTCTGGGCGAGATTGGCGTCACTCAGCTTGGAGAGCGCGCTTCCGGATTCGACCGTCTCGAGGCTCGAAATGCCCGCCGCGATCACGGCAAGCACCGCGATGGTGATCGACACCTTGATGATGAAGGGATCGCCGACTTCAGCCGCGTGCTCGGCGTGCTCCCTGTGCTCGTGACTCTCGAGGGCCGTGTCTTCCATCGCTGCCTTCCGCCGCATCGCTGAAGAATGCTATGCATGTGTGGCCGATTCCCGCAAGCAGCGAGCTTGGGCCACAAACGCGGGGCTCAGCCCCGCCGTTGCACCGATTGGGCGAGTGCGCAGAGGATCTCGAAGACGAGGCTCGCTCCCGCCCAGGCGGTGATGCCGCCAACATCGAAGGGCGGCGAGAGCTCAACGAAATCGGCCCCCACGAGATCGACATCGCCGAGCTGGCGCAGCATCTGCTGGGCCTGGAAGGTCGAGAACCCACCGATCTCCGGCGTGCCCGTGCCCGGCGCCTGGGCCGGATCGACCCCGTCGATGTCGAAGGAGAGATAGGTGGGCCCCGTGCCGAGGATGCTCTTTGCCTCGTCCATGACGGCCTTGGTGCCACGCTCCATCAGCTCCTCGATGAAGATGATGCGCACGCCGACGCTGCGCGCAAATTCCGTGTCCTCCCCGTCATAGGCCGAGCCCCTGATGCCGATCTGCACCACGCGCTTCGGGTCGAGCAGCCCTTCCTCGACGGCGCGGCGGAAGGGCGTGCCATGCGTATATTTGAAGCCGCCGAAATAGCTGTCGTAGAAATCGGTGTGGCTGTCGAAATGGATCATGCCGACCGGGCCCTCGGCCGCAAGCGCGCGCAGCACGGGCAGGCTCGTCAGATGATCGCCGCCGATCGTCATCGGAGTGATCCTGCGGGCCACAACCTCGCGATAGAAGCTCTTGATTCGCACCAGAGTGTCGTCGAGGCTCGCCGGATTCACCTGGACGTCGCCGAGATCGGCGCAGCGCGCGAGATGAAAGGGCTTGATCCCGGTCGCCTGGTTGAGCTGGCGCACCATGGTGGTTGCGTCACGCAGTGCGCGTGGCCCGTGGCGCGCGCCCGGCCGGTTGGTGGTGCCGGCATCCCAGGGCACGCCGATGAGGCCGATGTCGACATTGCCGATACGGGCATCGCCGAGCGGCACATGCGGCAGCCGCATGAAGGTCGGAATGCCCGCGAAGCGCGGCAAGTCGAAGCCTGAGATGGGAAGAAAATCGGGATCGCGCGCCTGCATCTTGTCTCGCTCGCCTTGTGCTGGCCCGAGCACGGCCTCGCGACGAAGGCTTTCGGCTTCGCTCGAGGTTCCGGCTCCTCTGTGGCGCAAGCCTTAGCAGAGGAGTGGCGGAGCGTTGAAGGGCGCGTTTCGCCGCGAGCGCTATTTCGGGCCGTAGGCCGCGAGAATCATGTCGACCGCGCTCGTCACTACCGTCTTGATCCTCTCGGGCGAGGAGGGGCCCGACACGTTGAACATGATGGGCTTCAGGATCATGCACATGCACAGCTCGATGAACTGCGCCGCGGCGAGCTTGGTGTCCAGCATCGACAAGCGCCCTTCGGCGCATTTCGCGTCGAAATAGGAGGAGATGTAGGAGATACCGTAGCCCGGCCCCGCCGCGTAGAGCGTGCGCCCGATCTCGGGGATATGGGCGGACGCTGCGATCACGACGCGGCTCAAGGCGATGGTCTGCGGCATTTGCAACCGCTCGGCGAGGCTGACGCCGAAGCGCATCAGGTTGGCTCGGATGTCGGGATCGGCGAAATCGACCTTGACGATGCGCTCGGCCTGGTCGCGCCGATCCTCGATGATCAGCTCCTCGAAGAGGCGCTGCTTATTGTCGAAATAGACATAGAGCGTGCCCTTCGAGACGCCGGCCGCGCGCGCGATCTCGTCCATGCTGGCACGGTCGAAGCCCTGGGCCAGGAAGACCTGGCGCGCGCCCTCGATGATCTGGCGTCGTTTGGCGTTGTCGGCGGGAGGTTCCCTCGTCTCCACCCTCGAGGGGGTCACGAGACTGTCAACAACCTGTTCCATGGCCGATTCGCACACTCCGGCGTTTGTTTTTGGTTCGATCTCCGGCCGAAAGCATCAAATCTGAGCAGGAGCTTCGGGCAGGATGATCAGAATATTGACCGAACCGTTCAGTTCGATCTTGATATGCGGCAAGGCCTGGGCTAAGTCAATGGTCATTGACTGAACCGTTCGGTCAATGCAGCCGAGCGGCGCTTGGTGCCATGTCCGGCGATTTTGGTTTCCTGCAAGCGAGATGCCGAGTGGGGCATCTTGCGAGTGGGGAATCCGAGGGGGTTGTGGAGTCCGACATGTCGGTTGACTCGAAGAATGGGGCGAACGAGCTTCCCCGCGCGGGCGACAAGGCATTCGCTGACGCCCCCGCGTCCGGCGGACGCACGAGTTCGGCACAACCTGAAATTGCAGCTCAAGATGTCGCGAAGGCGCCAGCGGTCGCGGCTCAGGCCCATTCGACCGAAGCGCTCGCGCGCGAGGCCGCGAGCCCGGCGAAAGGCGTGACCGTCGTTGGTGGCCATAGCCCGGCGGTGCAGGGTGAGCGCCAGCTCGCCGGAGCGCGAGTGATCTCGGGCGAGGTGATGCCGCCGCGTCGCCCTCGCAAGCGGATGGTGCTCGGCGTGGTGGCGCTCGCCGCTGTCGGCATCGGCGGCTATTTCGGCTTCGGCTGGTGGACGCATGGCCGGTTCATCATGTCAACGGATGACGCCTATGTGGCCGCCGATATGTCGCTGCTTGCCGCCAAGGTGTCCGGCCTCGTGACCAGCGTCGAGGTCACCGACAACCAGCATGTGGCCCAAGGGGCCGTGCTCGTGCGTATCGATGATGGCGACTACAAGCTCGCCGTCGACGCCGCGGCCAATCACCTCGCGACCCAGGACGCCACGATCCTGCGGATCGGCAAGCAGATCGATGCGCAGAATTCGGCCATCGACCAGGCGAAGGCGCAGCTCGTCTCAGCCCAGGCCGAGATGGTGCGCGCCCAGGCCGCCTTCGAGCGGGCCCAGAAGCTCGCCGCCACGGATTTCGGCACCAAGGCGACGCTCGACCAGGCGCGCGCCGATCGCGACAAGGCGAATGCCGGCATCAGCGCGGCGCAGAGCGCAATCGATTCGGCCGATGCCACGATCGGCGTGCTCAGGGCCCAGAAGGTCGAGGCCGAACGCAGCCGCGCCGAGCTCGCGACCGCGCTCGATCGCGCCAAGCGCGACCTGTCCTTCACCGAGATCCACGCGCCCTTCGACGGCGTCGTCGGCAATCGCGCCGTTGAGGTCGGGCAATATGTGCAGACGGGCACCAGGGTCATGGCGCTGGTGCCGCTCTCGACCGTGCGGGTCGAGGCCAATCTGAAGGAGACGCAGCTCGCCGATGTGAAGCCCGGCCAGCCCGTCGATGTGCGCGTCGACGCCTTCAGCGATCAGGTGATCGAGGGGCGGGTTGAGAGCGTGGCGCCGGCCTCGGGCTCGCTCTTCTCCTTGCTGCCGCCGGAGAACGCGACGGGCAACTTCACCAAGATCGTGCAGCGCCTGACCGTGCGCATCGCGCTCCCCGACGATGTCGTGGCCGCGGGCACCCTGCGGCCGGGCATGTCGGTCATCGTCGGCATCAATACGCGCGAGCCGGGTTCCCGCGTAATCGGCGAGGATATCCCTGGCCGGGTCGTCGCCTATCTCGGGCAGGTCAAGGACAGGGCCTTGCGCATGCTGGGTTCAGGCGCGTCCGCCAAGCCCAACGCCTCCGAGGAAGCCAAGCTCGCATCGCCTTTTCGCTAATCGCTGAAGGCGTTCGGCGCGCAAGGAGCGACCATGTCGACGGCCATTTCGCTCACCAGGGACGAGGTCGCGACGCTCGAGCGCAACCCGCCGCGCCAGCCCGCGCCGCGGATCGCCGCACCCGCAGCGCCGCCGATGGTGCCGCAGCTCACCACGAGGCGCGTCTTCGCCTTCATCGCCATGGTCTTCGGGATGTTCATGGCGATCCTCGATATCCAGGTCGTCTCGGCTTCGCTCTCCGAGATCCAGGCCGGGCTTTCCGCCAGCGCCGACGAGATCCCGTGGGTCCAGACCTCGTACCTCGTCGCCGAGGTCATCATGATCCCGCTCTCGGGATTATTGGCGCGGGTGTTCTCGACGCGCTACCTCTTCGCGACCTCCGCGGCCGGCTTCACGCTCGCCAGCATCATGTGCGCCTCGTCGAACTCCATCGACCAGATGATCGTGTGGAGGGCGATACAAGGCTTCATCGGCGGCGGCATGATCCCCTCGGTGTTCGCCGCGGCCTTCACCGTCTTCCCGAAGGAGAAGCAGCCGATCGTGAGCCCGCTCATCGGCCTCGTGGCGACGCTCGCTCCGACCATCGGGCCGACCGTCGGCGGCTATCTGACGAACCAATTCTCCTGGCATTGGCTCTTCCTGGTCAACGTCATCCCGGGCTGCGCCGTCGCGGTCGCGACCTTCCTGCTCATCGATTTCGACAAGCCGCAGCTCAGCCTGCTCAACCGGTTCGACTGGACCGGACTTCTCGGCCTCGCGCTCTTTCTCGGCAACCTCGAATATGTTCTGGAGGAGGGGCCGAACCATGAATGGTTCCAGGACCAGTCGGTCTTCGTATGCGGGATCCTGTCCTGCGTCGGCGCCGTGCTGTTCTTCTGGCGCGCGGCGACCGCGCATCAGCCGATCGTCGATCTGCGCGCCTTCAACAACCGTAATTTCTCGACCGGATGCGTGCTCTCCTTCGTGCTTGGCGTCGGGCTGTACGGGCTGACCTATATCTATCCGGTCTATCTCGCGCGGGTGCGCGACTATGACGCGCTGATGATCGGCAAGACGATGTTCGTCAGCGGCCTCACCATGTTTTTCTGCGCGCCGCTGGTCGGGCGGCTGATGACCAGGGTCGATCCGCGCGTCCTTCTCGGATTCGGCTTCTCGGTGTTTGCGCTCGGCACCTATATGGCCTCTGACGTCACCAAGGACTGGGACTTCTACGAGCTCCTCGTGCCGCAGATCCTGCGCGGCTCGGGCATGATGTTCTCCATGGTGCCGATCACCAACATGTCGCTCGCGACATTGTCGCCCGAGCGCATCCGCTCGGCCTCCGGCCTCTTCAACCTGACGCGCAATCTCGGCGGCGCCTTTGGTCTCGCCGGCATCAACACCCTGATGAACAAGCGCATGGACCTGCATCTCGTGCGGCTGCACGAGAAGGTCGCATGGGGGCATTTCAAGGCCGAGGAGACCTTGTCAAACATGACGGCCGTCATGGCGCCGCGCGGCTCTGACGCGGAGGTTGCGGCCATCAAGAAGCTCGCCTTGCTGGTGCGCCGCGAGGCACTGGTGATGGCGCTCTCGGATGTGTTTTTCGCGCTGACCGTGATCTTCGTCGTCATGCTGCTCTTCCTGCCGCTGGTGAAGCGCCCGAAGCTCGGTGTCGCGGCAGGCGGCGGTGGCGGGCATTAGAGCCGGCGGTCTCCACTCGAGCCGGATTCCGCGGCGCGGGCGGTGCTGATTGTGGTGTCTTGGCCACAGCGGCATATCGCCCGCCCCTCAGGGCTTCCGGCTGGCGGCGGCGAGGAGTATAAGGGACGGACGGGCGATGGACGGCGCTCGCAGGTGTGAAAAGGGGCGTTTTCGCGAGTTCGATGCTACGGAGCCGTTGGCTGCAATTTGCACTGGCCTGCGCGTTGGTGACAGCGCCGGGTTTGGTATGCGCGCAGACGGCCACCACGCCCTCTACAATGCAGTCGACGACCTCCTTCCAGGCGAACGACAGCTCGCAGACCATCAGCCTTGACAGCTTCACGCCCGACGTCACGCCCGAGCAATTCGCCAAGCTGATGTCGAGCACGAATCGCATCGGCGGCGGCTACCTGGTTGAGCCCACTTACCCTGGCGGCAACGGCTTGCGCAGCCTGCCGCTGCCCGACATCGACTATACCTATAAGAAGCGCTTCTTCATCAATATGGAAGACGGGGCAGGCGTTTATCTCTACAATGACGGAACCTTTTCGTTCGCGACTTCGGCCTTCTTCAGGCTCGGTCGTGACCAGACGAATAGTCCGAAGATCTTGGGGCTTGGCAATATTGCCGAGGCGCCGCAGGCGCGTTTCATTAGCGAATACGATCTCGGCTGGCTCGATTTGAAGGGCAGCCTCGTCCATGACTTCTCGGGAAGCTATGGGACGACTTTCGAGGCGAAAATCGGGACAGCGCTCCCCGTCACCAACCGTTTCGTGGTCGTGCCGGCATTCACGACGGTGGTGGCAGACCACAGCTATATGCAGGCCTGGTACGGCGTATCCGAATTCCAGAGCCTTGCGACCGGCAAGCCTGTGTTCAATGCCCACGCCGGCGTCGAATCCGTCGGGACCACGGTCGATGCGCTCTATCGCTTCGCCCCGAACCTCGCCTTGATCGGACGCGGCGGCATGAGCTATCTCGTCTCGAACGTGGCGCATAGCCCGGTGATCGAGCGACGCTTTCAGCCGACCTTCGGCTTCGGCCTCTCCTATCTGTTCCAGTAGCGCCTTCGCCGCCCGACCTCGCGGTCAGGCGCGCCGATCAGCTCCTTGCGGAAGTATCGATCACAGGGCCTCGATGATCGGGACATGGGGCGCCGCGCTGCGAGGCAGATGGCCCTTGAGGCGCGGATCCTCGAACACCTCGACGGCAAGCCTGTAAGGCCGAAATCCCGAGGCTCGATAGAAGTCGACTGCACGCGGATGGTCGAAGCTGCAGGTATGCAGGAAGAAGCGGCTGATCGGCCTTGCCCAGGCCCTCTCGATCGCGAGGTCCATGAGATAACGTCCGGCACCTTTGCCAATGGCCTCGTTGACGAGGCCGAAATAGAGGAGCTCGCATTCACCCTCGGTGCGAAAATCGAGCTCGAGCAGGCCGATCGCCTCACTTCCCTGGCAAAGCCGGTGCGCCTCGATCATCGGATCGGCGAGCGCCTCCTCAAGCTGCGTGTCCGACAGGACAAGGCGCGAGCACCAGAGCCAGGGCTCGCCGACGCGCCGGAACAAGTCTCGATAGGCCGCAAGATCCCGCCGATCGAGCGGCTCGAGTGCAAATTCGGGGCGAGGCCCGGCGCCGCTGCGGGGAGCCGGCCGCGCTCGCATCTCGAGATAGGTGACGACGGCCGCGACGCGGCCGGGCCCGACCACCGAATAGC
>Ga0306920_100014565_pt1 | contig 10739 bp, 10 predicted proteins | sample flu12Cox44000170_FD_204666 | JGI IMG/M metagenome (GOLD analysis project Ga0306920, IMG submission 204666) | Lab enrichment of tropical soil microbial communities from Luquillo Experimental Forest, Puerto Rico - flux4day.12C.oxic.44.000.170 (v2)... | ecosystem: Environmental > Terrestrial >... | reverse complement strand
GGTGACGGCCTCTTGAACATACGGGAAAATGGCCTCGCCGATGAGCTGGCTGCCAAATTCATTACAGACCAGCGTCACGGCCAGTTCTCCCAGCAACGCGTCGTTCCCCAATAGCCGGCCGTGCTGGCCGATGACTGAGGTTGCAACCCGATGCAGGGCGGCAAAGCAGTTCGCTCTCAAGCGGTCGTCGATTCGGTGTGATTGTTCTCCCCAGGCGGAAAGGATCCGCCGATCGCGGTCCGCGATCGTTTCCGCGGGCCGTGCCGGCGGGTTTCTGGACTTCACAAGAGAAAACAACCAACGCGAATGATCCGGTCGCTCAGCCGCAATGGCTGCTTTGGGTGGAGCGATTGCGGCTTTGAGCTCGCGCGCAACGATGGCGCAAGCTTCGCCCTTCAGCTGTTCGAAGACGCGCGCCAGCTGGTCGCGATGGGGCGCAATGAACCGATTGAGGATGGTAGCAGCGATCTCGCGGAAATTCCGGCCTAGGTCCTCGTCATCGCGGCCGTCGGGAACCGAAATTCCGGCTGCCACGTGAATCAACAATTCATGAACGATCAATCGCTCCACGCGAAAGGCGACAAGTTCTTCGGCCGGCAGACCGCAGAACTGACTGAGCTCGTGCGCTTTTGCGACACTGGTCGAGACGTTTTCGGGGCGAAATACTGTTGAGAGCGGCAAATACTCGCGCGGCAACTCTGATTCCAGACCCGGATTCCATGCCCAATATTCTGTCGACGGTAAATTACCGGTCATCGCCCGCCGCTTGATCCTTTAAGCACCGCTTGCGACAAACCTTACCCATCGGCGCCAGTATAGGAAAGCGGGAGGATCGCGAGCCGGAAATCGCCCAGCAATCAAGCTTCTGGGCGCGAGCGAGGACGCGGCGTGTTTGGCACGGAAAGGAACTTCGCGTCCGCCCGGAGCGGTTACCGCCTTTGGGCTCAGTTCAAACCCGGCAGCATGCCAAAAATCATGGTGTAGAGTTGAACGAAGGTGCCGTTCAACAACGCAAGCGCGGCAATAAACCCGACCGTCAAGGAGATAATGGTCAGGCCATCTTCAAAGCCGATGGCACCGGATTGGTCCGTGACGAAACGGGCGATAAAGCTTTTCATCGCGCAGACTTTCCTGACGACAAAGCTAGCCCCCGATCAATCGATTTTAGTAGTTTCAAGTTAGGGCCGACCTAACGCATCCGCTCAAACTATCGGCGGATTTTCCATAAATCCGAGCCTGGCAACGGAAAGGCAACTACCCAGAGAATCGCGTAGCGATCTCGTTTAGCGCCGGTCGCGGCCGATCGGCAACCGGCCCCGACGGAGTTCCAATGTGAATGAATCCAGCTATGCGCTCGTGTGCTGACAGGCCGAGAGCGTCGAGCACGCCACGGTCATAGGCATACCATCCGGTGATCCAGTTCGCCCCGTATCCGAGCGCATGCGCGGCGAGGACGAGGTTCATGGCGGCAGCTCCCGCGGACAGCACTTGCTCCCATTCCGGAATTTTCACGTGCGGACCGGCGCGACTGACAACGGCGATAACGAGCGGGGCATGTGCGAGACGCTTGCGCTCGAACTCGACTTGTTCAGGCTTGGCGTCCGGGTATTTGGCGCGGAATGCGGTCGCAATGGCGGTGCCGGCCGCAAGCCGCGCATCGCCTTCGAATAGGATGAATCGCCAAGGCGTGAGCTTGCCATGGTCCGGCACGCGGCAAGCGATAGTGAGGAGTTTGTCAATCTCGGCGGCCGACGGGCCGGGAGCTGTCAGCGCGACGGCTTTGAAGGAACTTCGCGTGGAAAGGAGTTCGATGGCATCGGGCATGTTGTTCCTAATAAAGCGAGATCCCGCATGGTGAAAGAGCCAGAAACGAGGTCAGTCCGTTTCTCACCACCCGTTGGCTGTTCGTCGTCGTCAAACCTCAATTGCTCACCTTGCCCTGGTTTGGGCGGGCATGGCGATGAATATTTGCGACGGCGGTCGCTGAAAATTAGACCGTCAAATTTTTCGATCGTCACGTCTTCGACACAGTGCTCGGCAAAATTCCTCGAGACTGGGGATGGGGGCATTTCCATGAAAACGGCCGCGCACTATCGCGCCTTGGCCGAAGAATGCATCAAATGGGCGGGCGAGGCGCATACGGCGGAAGTGCGCGAGTCGTATCTGGCGCTCGCTCGCATTTGGCTCGATACCGCTTCTCGCATGAACGGGACGTCGGCCCCCCAAACACCGCCAGGACGGCCGCCCGCGACTGCGGGGTCTGCCGATTGACGTCGTGGCGTCATGCCAGCCGCATGAAAATAAAGACGCGAGAGCTGCCCCCTTCGCGGCTCAGCCAGCATTGACGTCAACAATGGCCTGCGCGAAGGCCTGCGGCGCCTCTTGGGGCAGATTGTGGCCGATGCCGCCGGTGATCGTGCGGTGCTCGTATTTGCCCGAGAACATTTTGGCATAAGCGCCCGGCTCCGGATGTGGCGCACCATTGGCGTCACCTTCAAGCGTAATGGTGGGCACCGCGACGACCGGGCTTTGGGCAAGCCGCTTTTCCAGATCGTCATATTTCGGCTCGCCCTCGGCCAGGCTGAGCCGCCAGCGGTAATTATGGATCACGATTGAGACATGATCCGGATTGTCAAACGATGCTGCGGTCCGATCGTAGGTTGCATCATCGAAATCCCATTGGGGCGACGCCAGCCGCCAAATGAGCTTGGAAAAGTCGTGGTGAAATTTTTCGTAACCTTCGCGCCCGCGCTCAGTAGCAAAGTAGTATTGATACCACCATTGCAGCTCGGCCGCTGGGGGTAACGGCACCTTGCCTGCCTGCTGGTTGCCGATCAGATAGCCGCTCACCGATACCATGCCTTTGCAGCGCTCTGGCCAAAGCACCCCGACGATGTTTGCCGTTCGCGCTCCCCAATCAAAACCACCAATCGTCGCCTTGTCGATCTTGAGGGCGTCCATCAGGGCGATCAGGTCGAGAGCTAAAACTGCCGGTTGCCCATTGCGCGGCGTATCGGCAGATAGAAATCGCGTCGTGCCGTAGCCGCGGACAAACGGCACGATCACGCGATAGCCTGCCGACGCCAACGCGGGAGCAACGTCGACAAAACTGTAGATGTCATAAGGCCAGCCGTGCAGTAAAATGACGGGAGGACCATTGGGCGGGCCGGCTTCCGCATAGCCGATGTTGAGGACGCCGGCGTCGACTTGTTTGATCGCTCCGAACGAGGTGTTCGTTCCGGGCTTGATCGCCGGAAGACCTGAGATTTGGGTTTGCGCCGGCGCAGCGCTTGTCAGGCCGAGTTGAACTGCGGCGGCACTGAGCGCGGCAAAGCCAAAGAAACGGCGCCGGCGATAGTCGATCTGTTCGGAATGGTCGATCTGGGTCACGCCAAATCTCCTCGTCGCCGCCAACTCTGCCTCGGACATGAGTGCCGCAACTATGTGCGCAGTGGCCTCAAGCCCGCGCGAACCTCCTCTACAAAAAGCTGCGGCTGTTCCCAGGCCGCATAGTGCCCGCCTTTGTCGAGCGTGTTGTAATAAATGAGTTTGTGATAGGCCCGCTCGGCCCAACTCCGCGGCGCTTCATAATTTTCGCCAGGAAAGACGCTTACGGCAGCGGGGACGGAAACGTTGACGGCGTTGTAAAGGCCGACTCTATTCTCCCAATAGAGACGAGCCGAGGAAATCGCCGTATTCGTCACCCAATAGAGCGTGATGTCGTCGAGCAGGTCATCTCGTGTAAGCGCGCCGGCGGGGTGTCCATTCACCGTGCGCCCGAGCACGGCCGAGGTGACAGCCGCCGCTGGCTGTGCCCAACCGTCGCCGTGGTCAATAAGCCAGGCCGCCAGCCCAACGGGTGAATCCGCCAGTCCACACATCGTTTGCGGACGTGTCCCCATGATCTGGGCGTAGGCGCGTCGCTTTGTATAAAGGACCTGGAGCTGCTCGTAGGCGCGTTTTTCATCGCTCGGGAGACCGGATGGGGCCGGATCGCCGCATTGAAGCGCCTTGGCAATGTCGGGTGGAATCGTCGCGGGGAAGTTGACGTGAATGCCCAACAATTCCGGAGGCGCCTGTTCACCCATCACATTCGTGACGGCTCCGCCCCAATCGCCGCCTTGCGACGCGAATTTCGGGTATCCAAGGCGCTTCATGAGCACGACCCACGCGCGTGCGATATGCGCGGGACCCCACCCGGTCGCGGTTGGCCTACCTGAAAATCCGTAGCCTGGCAGCGACGGAACGATCAGATGAAAGGCATCTGATGCGTTTGCGCCATGTGCCGTCGGATCGGTCAACGGATCGATGATCTTCAGTTGTTCAATGACCGAGCCGGGCCATCCGTGGGTGACAATCAGCGGCAGGGCATTTTCATGTTTCGAACGAACGTGAATAAAGTGAATGTCCAGCCCATCGATCTCGGTGATAAACTGCGGAAGAGCATTCAGTTTCGTCTCGCATTTACGCCAGTCGTAATCCGTCGCCCAATAACGCGCGAGTTCCTGCATCATCGCCAGCGGCACGCCTTGTGAGTCATCGGTGACCGTTTCCCGTTCAGGCCACCGCGTCGCGCTTATGCGCCTGCGCAATTCGGCGAGTTCCGCTTCCGTAACGTTGATTTTGAACGGGCGGATTGCGTCACTTGAAGACGGCGTTTGCGCCTGGGCCGGGATAAGGTGGGAAGCAGCCATGGCTGCGGAGGCAGCAAGGACCTTGCGACGGTCGGGAGGCGTTAGCTGCGCTGACATGATAGCTTCTCCGTAATCGGAAATTGAAACGATTATATCAATTCACAGCGGCGCTCCCACGCCGAAGTAAGCGGCGATGCGTTTCGCCGATTCGTCAATCAGCCGCCTGCCGCCGCAGCTCGGCGACATCTTTGTCAGTCACCTTCGAAGGCTCCGCGCCAAAGCGCGCGGTGACATAATTGGCGACCGCTGCGATCTCCGCGTCCGAATAGGCATTGCCGAAAGCAGGCATCGATATGACGCCCTCTGGCGTGTGGCGTGTCGTGCCGGAAATCACGATCTGCACGACATTGGTGGCGGTGCGGTCGTTCACCCCGCGCGTGCCTGCAATGGTCGCGAAGGGCGAAACCGGACTGACGCCGCTCCAGTCGTGACAATGCACACAGGCGCCTTCGAACACGCGCTTGCCGACCACCTCGGCCGTAGCGTTCCCCTCCTTTGGCGAATTCGGCGCCGGCGGTGCAAGCTTGGCTGGCAAGTCGGGCGTTGCGACGGCAGGAACGCTGCGCAGATAGGCGATCAGCGCACGAATATCGCTGGGCGCTATGTCCTTGAGGCTCTGATCGACGGCCTCGCCCATTGGGCCAGCTGCCGTACCGCGGGCCGACGCGTGGCCCGCCGACAAATAGTCACGCAGCTCATCGTCACTCCATGCGCCAATGCCGGATCCTTTGTCGGAGCTGATATTGAACGCGTACCACCCCGCCGTCAGCGCGCCGGCAAATTTATTTCTGTTGTCGAGTGCCAGCGCGAGATTGCGCGGGGTGTGACACTCGCCGCAATGCGCCAACGCCTCGGCGATATAGGCGCCCTATTCCACTCGGCGCTCTGCGAGGGGTTAGGTCGAAAGCGTTCATCCTCATTGAAAAATGTAGACCAGATGCCCATCAGCCAGCGCTGATTATATGGAAAGCCAAAAGTAGTCGGCTGATTCTCTGCATGAACTGCAGGAAGGTTGAACAAATAGGCCTTGATCGCAAGAACGTCGGCGTCGGTCATCCCCGTGTAGGACGGAAACGGCATTACCGGATATAAGCGCGTCCCGTCCGCGTTGGACGGCGTTGAGGAAATCCTGATCGCTGTACTTGCCGATGCCAGTTTCTTTGTCGGGGGTAATATTCGTCGAGTAAAGCGTTCCAAACGGCAGAAGCAGAGGGAGTCCGCCGGCATAGGGCCGGTCGCGCGATACCGTGTGGCAGGCTCGGCAATCGGGGGCACGCGCCAGATATTCGCCGCGCTTGACGATATCCGCATTTGCGAGATCAGCGGGGACGCCCGTCGGATTGGCGGCGCGATAATCCGCGAGCGCCACGGTCGATCCTTCCGCAAACGCCGTCGGTCCGGGATTGAAGATCTTCCAGGCAAAAACGGCTGCGATGATCAGCAAAACGAAGGCTATGAGGATCGTACCCCGCGTGCGCATTGATGTTACGCCTTGCCGCGAGCGAGCGCCTTGCGGTCGATCGGCAGCCGCCGCAGTGCGACGCCGGTCGCGGCATAGATCGCGTTGCGCAGCGCTGGCGGACCGGCAGTCGTGCCGGTCTCGCCGATCCCGCCGGGATCCTCGCCGCTCTTGATGACGTGAACGTCGATCTTGGGGACTTCGTCGATGCGCAGCATGCGATAATCGTTGAAGTTCGATTGCCGCACGCGGCCGCGCTCGATGGTGATTTCGCCCCACAACGCCGCCGTCAGGCCAAAGATCAAGCCACCCTGCAATTGCGCGGCGATAGTGTCGGGATTAACGGCAATGCCCGTATCAACCGCGGACGTCACCCGGCGCAGATGCACTTCGCCGCGTTCGTCAACCTCGGCTTCCACGACGGTGGCGATGAAGCTGCCGAACGACGGCTGCGCGCAGACGCCGCGACCGGTCCGCGGCGGCAGCGGTTGACCCCAGCCGGATTTCTCCGCAACCAGTCGGAGCACGGCCTTGAGCCGCGGGGTCTTATCGAGCATGCCGATGCGGAACGCGATCGGATCGACGCCGGCTTTGCGCGCCAGTTCGTCCATGAAGCATTCGGTTGCAAAGACATTGTTGTTCGGCCCGACGCCGCGCCAGAATCCGGTCGGCACCGCGGGCGGCTCGGCGCGAACATATTCGACTTGGAAATTCGGAATGTCGTAAGGATTGTCGACTGCGCTGTCGACCGCATCAATATCGATACCATTGATGAATATCGATGGCGCCCAGCGCGCCATGATCGACGAGCCCGATACCCGATATTTCCAGGCGGCAATCTTGCCGCCCGACAAGGTTGCGGAAATCACGTCGCGATAGGCCGGACGATAAATATCGTGCTGGATGTCCTCTTCGCGGGTCCAGACGACTTTCACCGGCCCGTCAACCTGTTTGCCAATGCGGACGGCGGTCGCCACCATGTCGGCTTCGAGCCGGCGGCCGAAGCCGCCGCCAACGAGGTGATTGTGCGCGGTGACCTTCTCTAGCGGCAGGCCGGCGGCATTCGCCGCGTATTGCTGTGCACGCGCTATGACCTGGGAACCGACCCATACTTCGCACGCATCAGCGGTCACATGAACCACGCAGTTCAATGGCTCCATCGTCGCGTGCGCTAAAAATGGGAGCTCGTATTCCGCATCGAACCTGTCGCCTTGTGATAGTCCTTTGGCGACATCGCCGACCGATTTCGCGACGACGCCGTCTTTTTTGCTGGCCGCGCGCAAATCGTCCCAAATGTCGGCTGTATTGATTTTCGCGTTTGCGCCTTCGTCCCAGCTGACAACAAGTGCATCAAGTCCCTTTTTGGCAGCCCACATGTGATCGCCGACGACGGCGACAAGATCGTCGAGCACAACGATCTGCTGCACGCCGGGAATTTTCTTGGCGGCGCTGTCGTCGACACGGCCAACCTTGCCGCCGAACACAGGACACTGGGCGAGCGTCGCAAATTTCATTCCCGGCAGCATCGCATCGATGCCGTAAATCACCTTGCCGTCGGTTTTGTTGGGCGTGTCGAGCCGCTTGAGCGGCTTGCCGATAAGCGTGAAGTTCTTCGGATCCTTAAGCGGCGGATCTTGCGGTACGGGCAGAGCACTCGCCGCATCGACCAAATCGCCATAGGCAAGCGTGCGTCCACTGGTCGCGTGACTGACGATACTGTTGGATGTCGAGCAACTCACCGGATCGACCTGCCATTGCGCTGCCGCGGCCTGAACCAGCATCAGCCGCGCTGCGGCGCCCGCCGAGCGCAACGGCTTCCAAAAAGCGCGAATGGAATTTGAATTGCCGGTAACCTGAACGCCGAAGGTGGGATTGGAATAAAGCTTCTCATTGGGAGGCGCATGCTGCAGCACGACCTTGCTGAAATCAGCGTCCAGCTCGTCGGCGAGAATCATCGGGACAGCGGTATAGACGCCCTGCCCCATTTCGACCTGTGGCATTACGAGCGTCGTCGCCCCGGAACGATCGATGCGGATGAAAGCGTTGGGCGCGAATTTGCCATTCGTGCTGTCCGGTGGCTGCTCCGGCTCGTTGACCGCGCGCGCGGGAAGATGGAAGCAGAGCACGAACGCTCCGGCCAGTCCGCTTTGCAGCATGGTGCGACGGGATGGCGTGCGAGCGAGATTGAAGGAATGCATCGGCCCCTCCTAGGTCTGGCCATCACCCGCGGCGCGCTTGATGGCCTCCCGGATGCGAACATAGGTCCCGCAGCGGCAGATGTTTCCGGCCATGGCGGCGTCGATGTCCGAATCGTCAGGATGCGCGGTGGTGGCGAGCAAAGCCGCCGCCGACATGATCTGACCCGACTGGCAGTAGCCGCACTGAATCACTTCCACATCCAACCAGGCTTTCTGAACCTTGGCGCCGGTTGGTGTCGCGCCAATGCCCTCGATGGTGGTGACAGCGCGGTCGCCGATCGCACCGACCGGCAACAGGCAAGATCGCACCGGCTTGCCGTCGATGTGAACCGTGCAGGCACCGCATTGCGCGATGCCGCAACCGAACTTGGTGCCGGTCATCCCGAGCACATCGCGTAGAACCCAGAGTAGCGGCATATCGCCGGGCGCGTCGAAGGTCCGGCTTTCACCATTGATCTTCAGATTCATCATGACGGGCCTGCTTCACAATCGTGGCTGCTTTTTCGATCGGCGCCGCCACCCTTCCCAGTCCACCTGTGCTGGTACTGGATCAAAAAACCTTTTGCCGCCACTAAGTCACCCTGGATCCATAGCCGGGAGGCCGTGCTCTTCTGATCCAATACAATTGGCCGAGTTGCTCGGTCAATCAAACAATCGCTGATGCGGCAAGTCCCGTTGCGGCAAAGCTTCTTATGAATTTCGTGCTGAATAGAGAACCCGAACGCAACTCGTTCGACAATATTTAGTTCCGGCAAATTCATGCAGATCAGGCTGCGCAGTAATGCATTGTCAGCACGCCGACACGTCATTTGACGATTTTTCAGTTGCCTCGCTCGCAGGCGCGTGAACAGCGACCTGGGAATAATCAAGTCACGCGATGGTCTTATGTCGTAGAGATTGACGCGGCCAGCCGCGATAAAACCCTGGGGTGCACTGATGATGCCAAAGATCACACTTACAGTTGTAATCGTTCTTTGCGCTGCAATCACGGCGGCGTCCGCGGCAACCAAGCACCGTCGCCCGCCACCGGCCAATCCATCGATCTATAACGCGGCCGCCAGCGGTGGGGCCGTTGGCGGCGTCTCGCTCAGCACCGCGTGCTTGCCATCGCAGTCACCGTGCCGAACCCGACCGGATGATTGGTGATTACCGGGAGTTTGAGACTGCCAGCGGTTCCATGCCGCTTTTCCTGATTGTCTCGGCAGCGCGCGCCGACGCGAAAAATTCGATCAGTCGCCTGGACGCTTCAATCTGCTCGGAGCCCGCCACGACGGCCGCTGAAAACACCTGAACGAACTGGATCTCCGGCGGCAGGCTGCCCGCGAAATCGACGCCCGCCGCATGCAAAATCTCACTGACCGGCATGACCGCAAGCGTCGCGCCGCCCGCGGCGACCGTCTTGGTTGCGTCCGAGCCGCGCGGCTTGGCCTCGACGTTGATTTTTTCCGCGATCCCGAGCCGCGGAAAAAGAGCGGTCCGAAGCCAGATGCCGCTGGTACTTTCAGGGACCGCGATGGTTTTGGCCGCAAGCATGACTTGTTTGAAGCTCTCGACCGAGCTCACGTCGGGCTTCGAAGTTCCCGCCCGGACGGCCACGCCGAGGGGTACGCGCGCAAGATCAACATCCGTTCCGGTGGCGATCCTGTTCGCCGCGATGAGCTCACCGAGGCCTTCTCTGGAGAGAATCACCACGTCCGCCGCAACGCCGCGGGCGAGCTGGGCACCAATCGTTTGCGGCCCTACTCCCTGCGACGAACCCGATCCGGTCGTGACCTTGATGCCGCTCGCCTGCTCGAATTGCAGCAACAACTGCTCGTAGGCGTCAGCGAACCCGCCGGATATCAGAACCTTCACCGCGTCCATCTTGTTGGGTGACTCTGACTATCTATTTCGTCCGTCAGCGCGACCAGAGTCCGTCTACGATTTGATGAATCTGGTGAGCTGAAAGATTTTTGGCTTCACCCCCCCAAATCCGAGCTCGCTCAGAATCGGTCTCAGCTTCTTGCCAAATCTGTTGAAGGCCGCTCGCGATTGCCAAACGTCGACCACGCGCCAGCCGCCCGGCATCGGCCCGGCAATATGGGCGAGCACTCCCTTGACCGGCCAATCCGCGAGTTTCTTTCTTCGCCCTTGCAAGATCAGCTTGACGCTTTGCTCGTATTTGGCTCGTGACGCCGCGCCTGGAAATTCAAAAATCACTCCGATCGGCATGGGTACCTCCATGTTTGCGTTGGCGGGAAGGATAATCGGACTATTTGAGTTTTCTCGTTATTGTGTCGTTTCAGTTTTTCACAAACTTTCTCACTGCCATTTTTCCTTGCGCAGTAAAGCCTGCATACACGACGCCCTGATCGTCGACCGCAAGTTCCTCCGCAGATCCGATAGCGG
>Ga0306920_100014564_pt1 | contig 10739 bp, 9 predicted proteins | sample flu12Cox44000170_FD_204666 | JGI IMG/M metagenome (GOLD analysis project Ga0306920, IMG submission 204666) | Lab enrichment of tropical soil microbial communities from Luquillo Experimental Forest, Puerto Rico - flux4day.12C.oxic.44.000.170 (v2)... | ecosystem: Environmental > Terrestrial >... | reverse complement strand
GCCTCGCGCAGGCCTGCGTCCAGGTCGGCCCAATGGTGCACCGAGGCGATGGACCAAGCGACCGAGGCCGACGAGCCGGGCAACGGCAGGGCCTCCGCGCTGCCCTCGGCGTAGCGGATCGCTTGTGTGGAGCGTCGGGTGAGGAGGCGGGCAAACCGCAGCATCACCGGCGCGGGATCAATCGCAACGACCGAGGCGCCGAGCCGGGCGGCCCGGCGGGCGGCGGTACCTGGCCCGCATCCGATGTCGGCCACCGTGTCGCTGGCGGCGAGTTCGCTGAGCCGCACGGCCAGGCGGGCGTTCCCCGCTCCGCCTGGCACCATGCTGGCAGCGGCGAGGAGTCCGGCCGGCCCGGCGAAGCCCGGGTAGTGGGCATGGTGATTAGGCGCGGAGGGCTGCGTCGTGGTCATGTCCTGACCTTGACAGTTGAACCCGGCTTCAAGTCAAGTGGATCCCGTGCCCGAACTGATGACGATCGGCGAGGTGGCCCACCGGGCCCAAGTGCCTGCCTCCACTATCCGCTACTACGAGCGACGCGGCCTGCTGAGCGCCGATGCGCGCCAGTCAGGGCAGCGCCGGTACCGGATCGCAACGCTCCGCCGCCTGGTCTTCATCGGCATGATGCAGGACACAGGCCTGGGCCTCGACGAAGTCCACGGGGTCCTGCATGCCGCGACGGCGGCCGAGTGGAAGGCGATCGCCGGCCAACGCCTTGCGGCCCTCGATGAGCAGATCGCTCAGCTACAACACGCCCGCGGGTTGCTGGCCGCCGCGCTGTGGTGCCGGTTCGACCACCCGGCGACCGACTGCAACGTTATGGGCGCTGAGATCGACCGCCGGCTGGACGGGTTCGGGGTCTCGTAACCGGCGGCCGCAACAGCACCCATCTACCTGCCGGCGCTTCATAAGGCGCCCGTGGCCTCTTCCCGCCCTCCGGCTGTAGTTACCTGCCGTGACTAGCAGGTGAGCGGGCCGGCGCCATCGGGTCGCCCGGTTTACTGGAAGCCTGAGCAACGTCAGTCCGGCGAGTGCGGCGGCGGCTGGTTGCGGCGCCGCCGTTATCGCGATCGTGGCCGCGATCATGCTAATCCGCCGCCAGACCGCCAGGCTCGCCATCCTGGCCGAGGCCGCCTACCCCGGCCCTCTCAAATAGCGGCGTCACAACCGGCAAACCAATCAGTCCTAGTTGCAGTTTTAGTTGCAGTTCGCCCTCGTGCATGCGTGTTCGCAGGCGTACGCGCCATCAGCCTGAGCTGCGCCACGACCTTCCGCGAACCCAGGCGAACTTAGGCCGGCCGAGCTCTTAATCCGCGGGTTCGGGGTTCAAGTCCCTGGCGGCGCACCCGTGACCTGCGGAAATACCTCAGTCATGTGATCTTGGCTGGTTGCCAGTTGCAGTTTAGTTGCAGTTGGCTTCGCGGCAGACCCCACAGCGCCTGGCCGATCCGGTCGGCAGCATTGGTCATGACCTGAGGCAGCTCGTGGGCGCGTATGGACGTCATGCTGATCAGCGGGTGCTGGCCCACGTCTGTAGGACGTCGGCACCACCTTCCTCGGTGAGGCGGGCGTCGAAGCGCAGCAGCGCGGGCTGGCGTGAGATCTTCCCGGCGATCAGGCCCTCGCCCTGCCGGAAGGCGACCGCTCGACGAGGCTCCGCCTGGGCTTCTGCCGGGGATCGCCGGACTGTGACCGATACCCGCCAGGTCCGCGGTGATCCCAGCCCTTTTCACCAGACGGTTCATGAGGCTGAACAGCCCGCGGGCCCTCACCGCGTCGTGCAGCGCTTAGTCCTGCCAGCCTGCGGCCAACGTCGGCCGCTCCGGGCTGGGCGATACAGCACGGAGGTACGCTCACAACATAGTGAAGGGACCACCGATCAGGTGACTGCTCTGCCGGATGCATGGCCCGGCGGCCCGGTAGGGGCGCACGTGGCAGGTGCGGCTGCCAGCGCGGCGTTCGCGCTCGCCTGGCTGGCGCTGTCATGGTGGCACCCGACGCTGACCTATCACTTCGGGCCGCCGCTGGCGGCCGCCGCGTGGCCGGTGCTGGTGCGCGCCCGGCTGCGCCACCCCGCCCGCCGTGGCCCGGCGCTGGCCGCAGTGTCCGGCGGGTTCCTCGTCGCCATGGCCGCCCTGGGCATCGCGCTGCCTGCGCACTGGCTGCGTGGCCCGACCCTGCTGGGGCGCGGCAGCGTGCCCGCCGAGGAGGTGCTGCTGGCTGTGGTGGCGGCCGGGTGGGGATGGCGGGTGGCCGAGCGCCGACGGCGGGCCTGGTTTCTGCCTGCCGAGCCCTCGCAGCTGGGCGGCTCTCCGTCATCGCCGGCAGGGCCCGGGCAGTGATCCGGCCGGACAGTGTCAGGAAGCTGACCAGGCAGGCCCGGCGCCGCCGGCTCGCGCGGTGCGATGGTTCCGCTGGCAGCATGCCGTGCCAGGGGACGAGTTAGCCACCCCTCGCTGGAGTCCGGCGCAGAAGGGAGCCGCGGGTGGGAGCGATGGCCCGGCTGCGCGGCCTGGTGAGCGCATTGCGGCCGGTGGATCCGGAGTTCGCTGCGGCGCTGGCGCGCCGCTGGGCAGATCTGCCGCAGACCGCCCAGACCCCTGGCCAGACCCTGGGCCGGCACGGCGTGGGCTGCGAGGGTACCCACGGCGTGTTCCCCCGATGCGACCTGGCCTGTACTCCGTGCTACCACTCCCGGGATGCCAACCGGGTGCGGGTGGATGGGCCTCATACCTTGGCCCAGGTTCAGGCGCAGATGGCGGCGCTGCGGCGGGTGCGCGGGCCACGGGCGCACGCCCAGCTGATCGGCGGCGAGGTGACCTTGCTCGACCCGGACGACCACGCCGAAGCGCTGGCGATTATGCGTGCACATGGGCGGGAGCCGATGAGCATGTCACATGGCGACGTCGATTACGCCTACCTGGAGAAGCTGGTGCTCGGCCCGGATGGGCGGCGGCGGCTGCGCCGGGTGTCGTTCGCTGCCCACTTCGATTCGCTGATGTTCGGCCGGCGGGGCATCCCGCGCCCGCAGGACGAGGCGTCACTGAACGCGTACCGGGCGCGGTTCGCGGGGATGTTCGCCCGGCTACGCCGCGAGCGCAAGGTCCGCTCGTTTCTCGCCCATAACATGACCGTAACCCCTGCCAACCTGGGGCAAGTCGCGGGCGTGGTTCGCGACTGCCGCGCCATGGGGTACGGGATGTTCTCGTTCCAGCCGGCCGCGTTCGTCGGGGACGAGCGCCGCTGGCATGAGGATTACCGGGACATTACCGGAGACCAGGTGTGGGCGCAGATCGAAGCGGGTGTGGGCGCCCGGCTGGACTATCACGTGTTCGAGCACGGGGACACCCGCTGCAACCGGGTGGCGTACGGGTTCTGGGCCGGTGACCGCTGGCACCCGTTCCTCGACGGCTCCGATCCGGCCGACTTGGTGGTGCGGGATGCTTTCTTCCGCTATTTCGGACCGGTGAATTTCACCGGCACCCCCGGCTGCCTGCTTGCGGCCAGGGTCGCGGTGATCACAGCCGCCCATCCGCGGATCGTCTGGCTGGCGGCCGGGTGGGCCGCCCGCACCGTCCGCCGGGCGGGGTGGCGACGGCTGCTAGTCCACCGAGTGCGGCCGGTCAGTTACGTAATGCACCATTTCATGGATGCCGCCGATGTCGGGCCTGCGTGGGAGCTGATGCGGCGCGGCGAGCGCAGCGCCGACCCGCGGATCCGCGCCACCCAGGAACGGCTGGCCGCCTGCCACTACGCGATGGCCCACCCCGAGGACGGCACCCTCGTCCCGGCGTGTGTCCAGCATGGAGTGCTCGACCCGGCCGAAAACCGCCAGCTGCGCGTACTGCTGCCACTCCCCCAGGTGCGCTCCGGCACTGGTGGCAACCAGCACGATCCCGGGCGGATGCAAGCCAATACCGGGCCGGCGCGGGGTTAGGAAGCCCGGGATGCTGGATTCACGGGCGAGGGCGTTGCTGAGCCCGGTGCTGGACGCCGCAGGCCAGCGACTGGCCGCCGCCGGGATGCCGCCGATGGCGCTGACCGTGGCCGGATGGGCCGCCGGGGCCGGGGCGTGCGCGGCCACCGCGCTGCGTGCCTGGCCGGTGGCCTTGGGTTTGTGGCTGGTCAACCGGCTGCTCGACGGGCTCGACGGGCCTACCGCCCGGGCCGGCGCGCCGACCGACGCGGGCGGGTTCCTCGACATCGTCGCCGACTTCAGCGTCTACGCCGGGATCATCCTCGGCCTAGCCATAGCCATCCCCGCCGCCCGCCTGGCCTGCGTCGCGCTGCTCACCGCGTACTACATCTCGGGTACCGCGTTCCTGGCTTTGTCTTCGCTGGCCGAGCGGCGCCGGCAGCGGTTGGGCGACGATCGGTCGCTGCGCTTCGTCGGCGGCCTGGCCGAGGGCACCGAGACCGTCATCGTCTACGTCCTGATATTTCTCCTTCCCCAGCACGCGACCGTGATCGTGTGGGCGTTCACCGCCGCCGTTGCCATCACCGCCGCTCAGCGCATCGTCACCGGCGTGCGGCTGCTGCGGGCACCGGCCCGCGCCGAACCGGCGGGCGTCCCCACGGCGAGAGCCGGCGCCGCTCCCGTAACACACGAAGAATCGGCGACATAACGAAGGCCCGGGGTGACCGTTGCCTGCCGTGACACCTACCCAGGACCTGGCCCAGCGCGTCGACGAGGCAACCGGCGGCGCCGGTCCGGGCCGGTCGCTGCACCGCGGCAGCCTGCGGTTCCTGCGCACCGCCGCCTTGCCCATAGGGATTCAGGGCCCGACTGCAGGGGTCATCATCGGCCCGGCGATCATCGCCGGCCTGGTCGGCGAGCCCGGCGCCCTCGCCCAGGTCCTCGCCCTGGTGGCCATGGGGTTCGTGGCCTACGCGTTCGTGGTGTTCACCCGCTCGTTCAACACCGCCGGGTCGGTGTACGCGTTCAACGCGACCGCGCTCGGCCCCGGCTACGGGTTCGTTTCCGCGTGGTTGCTGCTGCTGGTCTACACCTCCTTCGCCGCCGGTGTTTACGCCTCCACCGCTGACATCGCCCAGCCGCTGCTGGCCTCCGCCGACGTGCATGTGGGCTGGATCTGGATCGGCCTGGCCGGCGCCGCGCTGGCGCTGGCGCTGGCGTACGCGTCGATCGGGTTCAGCTCGCTGGTCATCCTCGCCGCCGAGGGCGCGGCGGTGGCGCTGATCACCGTGGTCGCGATCGCCGCGCTGGCGGCGGGCGGCTACCACCATCACGGGGTCAGCGCCGCCCCGTTTAGCCCGCACGGTGTCTCGCTGTCGGTGCTGGCGCTGGGCGTGACGGCGGCGTTCGGCCAGTTTTCTGGGTTCGAAAGCGCCGCCACCCTCGGCGAGGAAGCCCGCCGCAGCACCCGCACCATCCCGGCCGCGATCGCCTGGTCGCTGGCCGGCGCCGCGGCCATCTACATCTTCTTCACCTGGGTCGTTTACAGCGCCTACCCGGGCCCGGCCAGCGTCGCCGCCGCTCCCGCGCCGCTGGTCCATATCGCCGACGTGTACCTGGGCAGTGCGGTCGGCACGGTGGTCAACACGGCCGGGCTGATCAGCGCGTTCGGCGCCCAGCTGGCCTGCCTGACCGCGGCCGCCCGGCTGGCTTTCGCGCTCGGCCGGGAAACCACCCGCCGCCCCGGCGGCAGCGTCCTGACCCGGATCTGGCGCCGCTACGGCTCCCCAGCCGGGGCGCTGACGGTGGTCGGCGCCGTCAGCGTCGCCGCGCTGCTGGCGTTCGGTTTCGAGCCCACCGCCACCCGCGCCGCCACCCTGATCATCCAGTACGGTGCCTACCTGATCCTGGCCGCCTACCTGATGACCGTGGTCGCCGCGCTGGCCTGGACGTGGCGCACCCGGCGGCGGCCGCTGCCCCTGGTCATCCTCACTATCGGCGTGGCCGTTCTCGGATACGTGGTGTACCGCACCTTCGCCCCCTTCCCTCCCGCCCCGTTCAGCTGGGTCGTGCTCGCCGCCATCACCAGCGTCGCCGCCGGGGCCGCGATCCTGCTCACCCCCGGCCTGCTGCCCCGGATGCGCGCCTCCCGGCTGCTGGCGGTCACCACCACCGCCGCCCGGCTCTCGCCCGGAGGGCGATGAACTTCTCGTCAGCCACCGTCACGTCTGCGCCGAGCGGCTCGGGCCCACCCGGTTGCCGCGAGCACTGCCAGCAGGAATCCCCCGGCCAGCCAGCGAAAGTCGGGGATGGTCGTGTCGCCTGCCAGCGGTATGAGGTCGTGTTCGAGCGCCATGGACTTGTAAGGCTCGGCCTCGGCGTAGCCGGGCCAGGTGAGAAGCTCCAGGAACTTGCGCCGGCTCGGGTATCGCACGATCCAGACGTTGTCCCAGCGTTCCTGCCCCGGCTGAGCCTGCATCAACGGCTCGCCCTGAGGGGTGCCGTTGAAGATGGGGTAGCTAGCGTTCCGCAGCCATTTCCTCGCGAGGCGCTGGTGGTAGTGACCGTGAGCTTCGGCTGGAGTCGCAGAGAACTCAGGCGCACCGGGCAGCGGGCGCAGCTCAGCGAAGTAGCGGTTGAGATTAAGCATGTAAGTCGGCTTGCCGTCGTCGGCCTCCACCCACGGGCGGAGCCGAGCGGCCAGCTGCTGTGCTGCGTCACCGGGCATCGGCAGCGTCGCCACCAGCTTGAGGTAACCGTCAATCTCGTCAGCGGTAAGTTTGGGATTCCGCATCATCCCGTTCTCCCGTCACCCGACACCTGAACCGTCACGTCCGTGGCGCTCGGCATTGGCGTACCCGGCACGAACTGGGCCACGCGCGAGGGGGTGGTGTCTCGCCGGTGCGCCTGCGCCCGGCACACGCGGCGCCGGTACCGGCGCCGCGTCCCTCAAGTTGTCGCCGCGGATCACCTCCGCCGAGGCCTGAGCAGCACGCAAGCGCCTGAGGCTGGGACGAGGGCCGTCCCGTATAGCCTGGGACGTTCGGGCTCGGAGCGGGCGGGCAGGAGCTCGAACCGCTCGATGATCTGGGGGAGGATCTCGCGCAACTCGAGCATCGCGAGCGAGGCCCCAAGACAGCGCCGGTCGCCGCCTCCAAACGGCAGCCACGTGCGCGGGTCGGGCTGGCCGCCTCGAAACCGGGCTATATCGAACCTGTCTCCCTCCCCGGTCGCGGCTTCCCTGTGGATCAGCGGCGGGGGGATCAGCAGCAGCGTGCCCGCTGGGACGTTCCGGCCCGCGAGCCGCGCGGGCGCGTTAGCTTGCCTGACGATGTCGACGAGCGGCGGGCGGAGACGAAGCGACTCCCAGATCACCGCGTCGAGGGACGGCCGGTCAGAACCTGGGAGCTCGCGCGCGACGGCGTCCGCCGCGCAGGGAGCCCACGCGAGCAGCTCGATCGTCCAGGCAAGCGCCGTGGCTGTTGTCTCGTGCGCGGCGAGCAGAAGCGCGAACACCTCATCGGGACCCAGGAGCCCGGGAACGGGCATTTCGTCACCCGGATCCTCGCGCCGGCATCGGACCGCGCCGGCGAGCCCGCGCGCGAATGCCTTGTGACCGCGGTCGGCCGCCGCCTGCGGGCTCAACGGGCCCAGGCTAGCCAGAGCGCTCATCCCCGACAGCATCGAGTAAGGTCGCAGCGCCCGGCGAAGGTGTCGCTCGACCTGCTCTACGCCCGAGGAATCCTCGATGCCCAGGATCAGCCGGACCGCGACGCTCAGGGCCAGCGATCGCATCCGCGGCAAGACCGCGAACGGTCGTCCACGCGGCCATCCCCCGACCTCGCGCACGGCAAGCTCACGGATCACAGGTGTAATCGCCTTGAGCCCGTCGCCGTGAAACATCGGCGCGAGCTCCCGGCGGCGTTGCCGGTGAGGCTCGCCGTCGAGCGTGAGCACGCTGTTCTCAGGGAGCACCGGCAGGATGCGGCGGTTCGCAGCCCCGGTTAGATAGGTGCCCGGCGGGGCGTGCAGCACCTCGTGCGCGAGCTCGGGAGCACCGACAACGAGCATCGGGCCGGCTACCGCGCTCGTCAGCGGGAACAACCGGCCGCCGGTGTGCCGCCGCCGCGCCAGGGTCTCCAGCGGCCGGCGCTGAAACGCGACCGCGTCCGTCAGTCGTGCACGATCAGGATGCCGTTTCACCTCGCCTTGCTCAGGACGGACCGGACTCGGCTGGGCGGGCGGTGCGGCCGCCGAACTGGCCAAAGAACTGCGCGGCGGCCTGCTGGACCGCCAGCGACCAGGTGGGGTAGGCGTGGGTGGTCTGGGCGAGCCGCCCGGTGAACATGCCGGTACGCATGGCGAGGGCGGTCTCGTGGATCATCTCTCCGGCCCGGGCCGCGACCATGGTGGCCCCGAGCACCCGCCCGCCGCCGGCTGCTCCCAGCACCCGCCGCCGGCCTACGATGATCTTGACGAAACCTTCGGTGCGCCCAGCGGTCACCGCCCGGTCAACCTCGCTCATGGGCAGGAACGCCACCCGCGCGCCCGCATGGGCCGTGGCCGCCTGCGCCTCGGTGAGCCCGACCTGCGCCACCTCGGGGTTGGTGAACACTACCCACGGGATCGCCGTCGTGGCGAACGCGCCCGGAGGTGACCAGCGGCGGCGCAGGGCGTTGCGGGCGGCGAGCCGGCCCATGGCGTGGGCGGCGTGGGTGAACGCCATCCGCCCGGTCACATCCCCCGCCGCGTAGATGCCCGGCGTGGTGGTGGCCAGGTGCCGGTCCGTTACGACATATCCGCGGTCATCCAGGCGAACCCCCGCTGCCTCCAGGCCGAGGTTGCCGGTGACGGGGTCCCTCCCGGTAGCCACCAGCAGTTGGTCGCCCGCCGCCGCCTCCTCCCCGGACGCAAGCCAGAGGGTCACGCCGTCCTCATGGTGCTTAACGCTGGCTACCGCGACCCCCGTGCGCACGCTGATCCCCTCGGCGCGGAACACCTCTTCGACGACCTGCGATGCGGCTGGGTCGGCGGCTGGCAGCAGCCGGGGCGCGGCCTCGATGAGCACGACCTGGCTGCCGAGCCGAGCGAACGCCTGGGCCAGCTCGCAGCCGACCGCGCCGCCGCCCAGCACCGTCAGGCGGCCGGGCAGCTCGTCCAGCCCGAAGACAGTCTCGTTGGTCAGGTAGCCGCCCTCCGCCAAGCCCGGAACTGGCGGGACGGCGGGCCACGAGCCGGTGGCGATGATGAACCTCCGCGCCCGCAGGACACGCCCGTCAACGCTGATTTCACCCGGGGAGACGAAGACCGCCCGGCCGCGGCGGACTTCGATGCCTTCGGCCGCTTGGACCTCGGCGGCCACGACCGCGGCGATCTCCGGGACCACCCTCCGCACCGCCGCCATCGCAACAGGGAAGGTGGCGCCGCGCGCAGCGGCCTCGATAAGCGTCTTGGACGGCACGCACCCGGTGAACGTGCACTCTCCTCCGAGCTCGCCCTCGGAGACCAGCAGCGTGCGTGCGCCAACGGCCGCACCGGCGAGGGCGGCGCCAAGCCCGGCCGTGCCGCCGCCGATCACGACCAGATCATGATCCATGGAATCTCGCTGTCTGGCTCATACGCCTCCGATGCCTTCCGCATCAGTTCACAGCAGGCCATGGCTGAATTTCATCACCCACTAGGAGTAAAGGACCGGTCGTACCCTCCAGAAGTCCCAGTTCACGGGCCCGCGTGACGGCCTGGATGCGGGTGGAGGCATTTTAACTTGATGTCGCGCTGGCCTGGGCAGACGGGCAAGCCGAAGTCGCACCAAGCCCGCTGAGGCGGACTACAAGATCCTAGCGAGTATCCAGAACGCGGCTCCGGTGCCCGCTCGGTAGGCGAGATGGCCGCTGAGGTCCCACGCCAGGGTCTTCGCGTCGTAGTCCCAGATCGGCTTGCACAGCCCGCCCTCCGGGAGGATGACCTAGCCGCCGACCCAGACCGAGGCGCTCGTTGAACAGCTGAGTGTCGTCGATGACGCGCCTGCGGCGGCATCGTGTGCAGATGCCCGTGACCGGGGCTGAGCAGCACGCGTACCGGGTCACTGGCTTCCGGCTGGCGTCACCGGGAGCCCGGCTGCGGCCCATGCGGCGAAGCCGCCGTCGAGGTCGGTGGCGTTGGCGAGGCCGAGTTTCTGCAGGGCCGCCGCCGCGAGGCTGGAGCCGAATCCTTCCTGGCAGATCAGGATGAGGCGCTGATCGGGGCCGGCCAGGGCGGGGTGGCGCCACTGGCCCGCGGGGTCGCAGCGCCATTCCAGCGCGTTACGGGGCAGCACGAGCGCGCCGGGGATTAGCCCTCCGACGCGCCGCTGGTCGTCGCCGCGGATGTCAATCAGCAGGGCGCCCTGCGCCTGCGCGGCGTACGCCTCGGCCGGCGAGGGCCGGCGCGGCAGCACGGCCCTGGCCTCCCTCAGCAGCTGGCCAGCGGTCTTGGCGGTGCGGCGGCCCGGCGTGCCAACGGGTGTCGCGTCCCGGGGCCGGCCCGCGGCCGGCGGATGAGCCGTCCTGGTAGTCATGGTCTGTCCCCCTCTGGCCTGCCCGGCCCGTTCTACCGATGATGCGTGGCCAGCTGCGCCGGCCGCATCAGGGGAGACACCTAGTCGGGCGCGGCGCTACATATTCCAGGGTGGATTAGGACTCAGGCTTGTCTTCGCAACGCGATCCAGGTGAACGGCTGGGTGGTGCCTGCCGGGGTGATGTGCTCTTCCCGGTCCTGACCGATCAATAGCCATCTGGGGCCGATCTGGCGGGCCAGCTGTGCCGGGCTGTAGCGGGCCACCGGCAGG
>Ga0306920_100014562_pt1 | contig 10740 bp, 8 predicted proteins | sample flu12Cox44000170_FD_204666 | JGI IMG/M metagenome (GOLD analysis project Ga0306920, IMG submission 204666) | Lab enrichment of tropical soil microbial communities from Luquillo Experimental Forest, Puerto Rico - flux4day.12C.oxic.44.000.170 (v2)... | ecosystem: Environmental > Terrestrial >... | reverse complement strand
AGAAGTGGCCCAGCAACCGCCGCGCAGAACCTTGTGCGTGCCGAACCAGGGCTTCGAGTATTCCTTATAAGGATCAACGACAAATCCTGGATAAGGCTTGAAATCATCGGCTGTCCACTCCCAAACGTTGCCGACCATCTGGCGACAGCCAAAAGCACTGTCGCCACTTTCGAAGAGGTCCACCGCGACGGGCCCGGAGCACTGGCAATCGAGATTGGCGTACCCCGCAGCAGGAGCTGCATCACCCCACGGAAAATAACGGCGCTTTTCGCTCGAACCGGTTTGCGGATCTGTTTCTACTGACGCGGCGACTTCCCATTCGGCTTCAGTCGGCAATCGGCGATTGGCCCAATTACAGTATGCCTCCGCCTCGAACCAGCTCACGTGAACGACCGGCGCCTGTTCGCTCAGCGGGACGTAGCGATCGTAGATCCGCTGCCGCCAGGTTCCGTTGGCGTTCTGTTGCCAATAAATCGGATGGTCAATAGGCGTTTTAACTTCATGACTTTCAGCGAACTGATTCAAGGTTTTGCTGAAAAAATTTGCCAACGATTTTTCCAATTCCGGGCTGCCGCCGGTTTCCCGCCAGCGCCAGCCGGCGGCGCTCCAATATTCGGGTTTGCGATAGCCTTGAGCTTCAACAAAGGCGAGAAACTCGCCATTGGTCACCGCCGCGCGCGCGATGCGAAACGGTTGCAGCTCGACGACGTGTGCCCATTTCTCGTTGTCGAAGGCGAAAGGAAAATTTTCGGTCGCACCGACGGCAAATTGACCACCGGGAATTTCGACGTCGCCGCCGCAAGCGCTGCCATTCGACCGGGAACCTTCATTGATCGGTGTGAATTTCGGCGGTGGATAAGCGAGGGTCTGACGCGTGTAAGCGATGGCTTCGCCATGCATTCCCTCGTGAAACAGCGCGAGCAAATAAAAGTACAACTCATCGGCGGACAATTCCCCGGAGCGATCAAGCCCTTCCAACGCTCGATCGAGCACTTCATCCATGTAGTTCAACGTTGCATCGCGCGATGGGAGTAGGAGCTCCCAGCGGGTGTCATGTGCGACATCGGTGGAATTGTAAAGTTGATCGCCGTTGGCTAACAGCGGCTTTTTCTTTTTCAAATGACGGAGCACCCAGAATTCCGTGAACCAGGCAATGTGGCCGATTTCCCAGAGCGGTGGATTCACGATTGCCAGGCGCGGACCGATCATTTGTCGTTCGTCGAGATCAGCGACGAGTCCCAGGGTCCGTGCGCGAAAGTCACGCATGAGACCGGCCAGGCGCTGCCGGTTGATTGAAAGCAGTGCGCCACCAGGGCGCTGGCCTGCGGGTTGATTGATACTCATGAAGACGGATTATCCGGCTCGTTCAGTTTGGATGCGCTCTCGGAGCGATATTGACCGATAGCGCGGCGCTGCACCTCGCGCGGGCATTTTCGATGGCCTGAAACAGACTTGAGGAGACTTTCTAGAGAACTCATGAGCCTTTCCTTGGATCGCCGCACTTATTCGTGACTGTTTAGCGCAAAGCATCAGCTATGACAATGCGACTCGGCAGGGTTGAAGCGCGGTTTCAATTTGTCCGCACCACGGCCGGATTTCGCGGCCCCATTTTCGCCTGCTAGCTGCCCGCAAGTACGCGAGGGTCGACTGGAGTCGCGCATTTTCGCGTGCATCGAGTCGCATTGCACGTTTCGATTTGACCGTTTGCTGGGATTCAAAAAACGATCTGAGCGTTTGCCAGTGTATAAGTGCTTCGGCGCCAAAGCATTGTTTGATCGCTCCGCGCCAACTGGCTTCTGGGTCGTAGCTGCGCGGTCGGGCGGCGTAATCAAAACAGGTAGCCAGCGGGACCAAGCTCAGCGCCGGCTGGAGCATCGGATTGTTCAAATAGCCATAAACGATCTCGGGTAAGCGCGGGTCACGGCCCGTAAGCGGCCCGATGTGCAACTCAGCGCTCATCGCTAGATCGTTAACGGGGTAATTGTCCCATAACAAAAGTCGGTGACCGACGCGTGCGGCGATTCGCCGCATATGGTCCAGCGTAATCTTGCGGGAAACCACCGCCGGACCGGTCCATAAACAGCCGACATCTTCAGGCAAACGCTGGGCGAGGTTCTCGAGGAAATCGGACTCGAATTTGCCGAACATCCGCTCGAGCAAAGGATCCTCGCTGTAGTAGGACGGACAAATCCACCATTCCACATCTTTCCACGAGTCCGGTTGGCGTCGACGAATTTCCGCAAGCCACGAACCCTCTGCCCGCGCCAAACTGTTGTCGAAGGCGCGCCGGTCGCGGACGTGGTCCAGGCGAGAGGGAATGTCATCGAAGAGCACTGCGAATGTATGCACTCCGGCATCATAAAACCGCCTGGCCTTATCGATCAGTGTTTCAACCGGTTTCCGCTCGGAAAAGCACAAACCTTCACCAGGGTGGAAACCGTAGACGAACTCAATCTGATTCCGCTGGGCCATTGCGATCAGCTGGACGAGCTTTCGCCACTGCGGCTTGGGGTAGGGATCGCGCCAGCGTTTCCGATGGTACGGATCGTCTTTGGGCGCGTAAAGATACACGTTCATACCGCGCCGCGCGCCAAACTCGAACAGCGATCCGCGCTCGGCCATCATCCATGGCGGACCGAAAAAGCCTTCGACAACGCCGCGGCGTTTGAAGCTTTGATCGAATGAATTCATTGGACGCGCATTTTACCAGAGCGAGTGGGCCACGAACGCGAAGCGCGCGTCGCGAGGCGACAGATGATTTTTTCGACGATTCAGGATTTGAGTTCTCTAACGCGCTTGAAAGGAGTATAAGGCGGAATTAGGCTGAATCAAATGAAGATCGCTTTGGCGCATAAGCGGCTCGATCTTCGTGGCGGAACCGAGCGGGTATTTTATAGAACCGCCGCAGGTTTGTGCGATCGCGGCCATGACGTTCATTTGTTTTGCCAAAAATTTCGCACGGCACCGCCACCGGGCGTGGTAGCCCATCGCGTGCCGGGACTCTCATGGCCGAGAACGGCGCGCTTGCTAACGTTCAATATTTTTGCGCCTCTCACGATTAGGCATTGCGAGTGCGACGTCGTCATGAGCTTCGATCGACTGAGCAAGCAGGATCTATTTCGCAGCGGCGGCGGCCCGCACAAGACTTTCATCAAAAAAATGACGCGCGGCGCGCCGTGGAGATCGCTGTGGTACCGGTTGAGTCCTTACCATCGTCTTATGCTGGCGATTGAGAAACGACAAGTAAGCCGCGGAAGCCGGCGAATCGTCGCCGTCTGTGAACAAACCAAACGTGAGCTGATCGAAGCTTATGGTGTTTCAGAGAAGAAGATTGTCGTGATTCTCAACGGCGTAGACCACGAAAGATTCACTCCAGGCCGAAGGCACGACGCAGGCGAGCGCATTCGTCGTAAATTCGGCATTCAAGCCAAAGATCGCGTGGTCTTATTCGTTGGAAGCGGGTTCCGGCGCAAAGGGTTGGCTCGAGTGCTGCGGCTTTGGCAGGAGCAGCCGTCGCCAGACGCGTATCTGTTGGTGGTTGGCAATGATCCTTATCTCGCTGCTTATCGATCCGCTTGGCGGGAGAGCCGACAGGTGATTTTCACCGGGTTAAAAACTAACATTCAGGACTACTACGCTGCCGCCGACGTGTTGGTTCTGCCTTCGATTCAGGAGGCGTTTGGTAATGTGGTCTTGGAGGCGTTCGCGTCAGGACTGCCGGTCATCACAGTGGCGGGCGTCGGCGCCTTCGATAAAGTAACAGGAGATCTGCGATTCGGAATCCTGGAAAACCCAGACGATTCAGCCGAGCTGAAAGCCAAGGTATCGTTTTTTTTGGACCCTGTGCGATGGGGTTTGCTTTCGCGAGAAGCCCGCAAGCTCGCTGAGCAATATAGCTGGAGCTCCTACCTGGATCAGTTGGAAGAAACGCTTCACAGCCTGCATGCACAGTCCGCCACCAGTCCGGTAACTGCGGAGGTCGCGCTTCCGACATTCTCCGGAACCAGTCGAACTCGGTAGGTCAAGGCAATGGAGCCCGCGGTCAGCATCCTGATACCGACCCAAGGTCGTCTGCCGCAGCTGCATCGGCTGCTCGATAGCTTGTCGCGGGTGGAAAATCGCGAAGAGATTCCGCATGAAATTCTCGTTGCCAACAACGCTCGAGATAAAAGCACCACCGCGGCGGTGGAAGCGTTACTGCAAAATTATATGACCCGTGAACCGGAACGGTGGGTCCACGTGCGTGAAGCGATGCCGGGGAAATCACGGTCGCTCAACAGACTCATACCCCTCGCTAGAGCCAACATTCTCGCGTTTATCGATGACGATGTTGAAGTTACGCCCGAATGGTTGCGAATCACGCGGCAATTTTTCCAGGATCATCCATACGATGTGAAGCAGGGCTCGATTCTGGTCCCGCCGTCGATGCAAAACGATGAACAGTTCCTTGGCTTGCTGAATCGATATCGGACGATTTGTTATTACAGCAAACCAGGACTCGAAGTACGACAGATCGTCAGTCTGAATGCCGCCAATATGGCGTTGCGGCGCGAACTTCTCAACGTGACCGGTTTGTTCGATGAACGTATCGGCCCCGGCGCCTCGGGAACTTCCATGGACGTCGAGTTTGGTGAACGGGTTCTCAGGGCCGGCAGACGCATCGGATACGAGCCCCGTTCGGTGGTCTACCATGACGTCGATTGGAGCCGACTGACTGAAGAATATTTTAAACAACGTCATGAATTGCAGGGACGCAGCCGCGCGATCTACAAGCAGAGCGGTGTGCTTTCGAGTTTTGCAAACTTGCTTCGGTCGTCGGTCGGTTTGTGTTGGTATTCGGCGCTTCGTGAGGAGAGACAAATCTACCGCTCAAAGGGACGAGTTTATCACTATCGCGCCATGTTAAAGGAAGCAGCTCAGAGGACCACGGCCGGTCTGATTTCGCCTTCGAGTCGCTCGACATCGCTTCCCCTGATCAAGAGAAAAACCTCGTGAACCGCGATTCACCGGCTTTGACGTCTTCTCGCATGAGCGATACGCGAACCAAGCCGTTGATCGGCGCGCAGCCTCCTCTCGGGCGCAGATTCCGGGTGATGTACATTCTGAAGAATTACCCGCAAATCTCCGAGACCTATATCAAAACCGAGATCGAAGCCGTCCGCGAGGTGTGCGACATCAGCATCATCGCGACCAAGCGCGCCAAGTTGCCGACCCAAAAGCACGAGCCGTACCGCTACATGGACGATCTCTCGATGGTACGCGAAGCGATCGAGGAGTTTCAGCCCGATATCTTGCATAGTCATTGGTTCCATTCGGTAAAGCTCCTGGGAAAACTAGCGCGCAAGACCGGCGTGCCGTTCACCGTGCGCGGTCATTCCTTCGATTCGATCTGGCCTGAAGATGAATCTCCCTTCCGTCATTTTCCGCTGCTCTCGGTATTTGCGCGGCCTTCGCATATTCGGCGCGCCATAAAGTTCATCGAAGATGACCTATGTCTTGGGCTGCTGACCTTGCCGTTTGCTCGCGCGCGGCTCGAACGCGCCGGTTTTCCGAGCGCTAAACTCGTTGATTGCTTTCCGGTGGTCAATTTCCGGCGGTTTTTCGATCCGCAGCCGAACGGCAATGCGATCATGAACGTCGGCGCATGCATTCCCAAGAAACGGATGGAGGACTTTGTCGATCTGGCACTTCGCGCCCCTGAGCGCGAGTTCAATCTTTACGCGCTGGGTTACAACGTCGAAGAGCTCCGGCAGTTCGCCAGCGCGCGACAAAGTCCGGTGCACTTCATCCCGCCGGTAGAGCTCGAGGAAATGCCCGCCGAGTACAAAAAACATCGATGGCTGGTGTATACGGCTGCGCGGGGAGGAAACGTCGGATGGCCGCTGGCGATTGCCGAAGCGCAAGCTTCCGGCGTCGGAGTCTGCATGGCTGATATTCGGCCTGATCTTCGAGAATATGCCGGGCCGACGGCCTTTCTCTACAATTCCCTAGACGAAGTGGTAAAGGTGATTCGTCAGCCAGTCCCTGACGAAATGAGGCAGTCCGGTTTTGAGCAAGCCAAAAAATCGGACGTGTTTCAGCACCGATCGTTGTTGTTTCGACTCTGGCGCATGCCGCAAGAGGCTCGGGAGAGAGTCGGAGCGCCCGTATTCGCCGGGTGAAGTCTTCTGTTCCGGGTCGACAGGCCGATTTTTTTGGCGCACACCGTTCGGGTTTGCGCAATCTCAATTCATTCCGTAGGATACCAAAAAATTTTTTCCCATGGGGATTATTGGTAACATCGATATCTGGTGTACCGCGCGGCCGTCATCGCTTCCGATTGAAAAATCGCCGGCGACGGAGAAGTTGACCACGACTCATCGAGGGCTGCGTGTTTCGCGCAACTATCGTTCGGGGCATCACGACGTCGGGTTTCGTTGCGCGCGCTGAAAAATTTTCAACTCCAAGTTACTGATGCCGATATATCTGCTGATCGAGGGTATGCTGATCGGACTCGTGGTCGCTGTGCCGGTGGGTCCGCTGGGCTTGCTGTGCATTAACCGTGCGCTCATGATGGGCGCGGTATGCGGGCTTTTTTCCGGTTTGGGTGTTGCGACCGCGGACGCGCTGGCGGCGGGAATCGTCGGACTGGGAATTTCATTGATCTCGGGCTTCGTCGCCGAGCAGCAGCATTGGCTCAGGCTGATCGGCGGTATATTTCTCTGCTATCTTGGCTACAAGATCTATCGAACCGAACCGGTGGCGAAGAAGCAAATCAACAATGTCAATGGATTGGTAAGCGCCTACTTCACGACTTTTTTGCTGACCATTTCCAATCCAGTGACGCTTTTCTCTTTTATCGCTATCTATGCCGGTTGGCACGTGCCGAGCTTGCAGGGCGAGTACATCGGCGCCGCGCTTTTGGCCGCCGGAGTTTTTACCGGTTCGGCTTTGTGGTGGATCGGGTTGTTCATCGGGCTGACGACGTTTCATGATAAATTTAGCTTACGTTTTCTCTTCTGGGTTCACCGGGTTTCCGGGGCTGTCATCACGGTGTTCGGCTTCGTCGTGCTGTTGAGCCTGACACCGCTAAGAAAAATTTTTGGGATCGACTCTTGAGCAGCAGCATTTCATACGCCAGTCGAAATGGAAACGTTCCGACAGCGCTCAACATTTTTCTTGCCTGCGCTTATGCCGCCGTCAATCTCTACCAACTTTATTTGGTCCCGCTGTTTTTATTGCCGCGCCACCGGAACTGGGCATGGTCGCTTACGCTCGTCGTTTTGCTCACGAACCCGTTCTGGAGCCTGATCCACGAAGCGATCCACGATCTGTTTTACCCCAACCGACACATCAATACGGCTTTCGGCCGGATGCTCGCGATCCTTTTCGGGTCGCCGTTTCGAATCATTCGCATGAGCCATTTGCTGCATCACAAATTTAATCGTCTACCCATCGAGGGCACCGAATACTACGACTGTGAGAAGGGGAGCAGGAGCGGCGCCGCTGCGGGTTACTATTTTCAAATATTTTTTGGGCTTTACCTGGTCGAGATTCTCAGTCCGGTTTACTTTTCCTTGCCGCGCCGGTTTCTGCGATGGATTAGAGACCGCTACATCAGAGCGAATAGCGTCAGCGCATTTTTGATGGATAATTGGCTCCGGACCGAGGCGCTCCGCGAAATTCGCATCGATGGATTGTTGACCCTTGTGGTCTTTGGACTGGCGTTTTTCTGCTACGCGGAAAACTGGTGCATTCTTGCATCGGCGCTGATCGGCCGCGGCTTTTTGATTTCGTTTCTCGACAATATTTACCACTACGAGACTCCGGTAAGCGATGTCTTTTATGCAAAAAATCTGCGGCTTCCTGCGCCATTGACGAAGCTGCTGTTGAACTTTAACCTGCACGGCATCCACCACGTCAATCCGGCGATTCCCTGGATTCATCTACCGCGCGCATTCGAGATTCAGTTCGCTAAGTTTCAGGGCAGTTACTTCGTCACCGCGCTGCGCCAGCTCCACGGCCCGATTGCAATCCAGGACTTGCCGCAGGCGCAGGCCCCCGCTGTCCACATTCGCTCAGTCTAGGGTTGTTTTTTAAACAGCAGGACGGAAAACCATTCGTTCGGGTCGGTGAAGTGGGCCACCGGGAGAAGGCCGAAGAATCGGAGCTGTTCTTGCAGCCGGAGCGGATCAAATTTTCGACTGATCTCGACGAGAATTTTTTCATCGTTCAACCAGCGAAAGGACGCGCCCACGGTGGAAAACTTGATTTCATGATCTGCAATAGCGACAGCGTACATTTCGATCTGCTGCCATTCAGCATTGAACCATGAGTGATAGCGCATTTTCGCGCGCTGAAAATTGCTTTCTAGCAGTCGGTTGATGTGATCGAAGGCGTTGAGGATAAACTCACAGGTGATGCCGCGGCTGTCATTATAGGCGCTTTCAAGGATTCTCGCATCCTTAACTCGGTCGGCACCGAGCAGGAGATAATCATCGGGTCCCATGGCGGCGGAGAGCGCGCGAAAGAAGCGCGGAAAATCGGTGTGATTGAAGTTGCCGATGGTGCTGCCGAGAAAAACAAAAAGCGTGGACAAGCGCTTATCGATGGCGGCAAAGCCTTCCTCGTAGCGGGCGTGCAGTCCGTGAAATTCGATCGTAGGAAATTCGCGCTGAACGGCATCCCGTGAGGCAGCGAGGCCGGCGAGACTCACGTCGATGGGTGCAAAAATCGCGCGGCCTCGCTGGCGCAGCTGCTCGGTCAGCACGTGGACGGTTTTTTTGCTATAGCCGGCACCGAGCTCGGCGATGCAGGCGACTGGTGCGCGCGCGATGATGTCAGGTGCGTGGCGCTCGAGGATCGCGTTTTCAGTACGGGTGAGATAGTACTCCGGTAACTCGCAGATCTGCTCGAAGAGCTCCGAACCGCGCTGGTCGTAAAGATGATACGCTTCCAGCCAGCGCGGCTGGTCCCACAGAGTTGTTAAAATCGAGGACGTGGGAATTGAATCGAGCGCTACGTCTTGTCGCGACCAAATTCCCGGCTGCCGCATTTGCCAATGATCCTCTTGATCAGGGGCAAAGAACCGTGGCAAGTTTTGTTGTTTCATCGCTCAAGAGACTATAAAAGAAAAGTACACCTGATGCGACCCGGGTTTTAGGATCGTTGAATGAGCAACGGTGACACCGCCATCGAATTTCACGACGTCAGCTTTACACTGGCCGACGGCAAAACACTTCTTTCGAATCTGAATTTACATGTGCAACATGGGGAAACTCTGATCTTACTCGGGCGCAGTGGTTCGGGTAAGACCACAACGATGAAGCTGATCAACCGGCTCATCGATCCAACAGCTGGGGAAGTGCAAGTCGAGCAACGACCCACAGTCGACTGGGATCCCATCCGACTGCGCCGACGTATTGGTTATGTCATTCAAGAAGTCGGCTTATTCCCTCATTTGACCGTCGAGGAGAACATCGGCGTGGTGCCGCGCCTGGAGGGCTGGGCGCCGCAGCGGATTCACGACCGGGCGCGAGCCTTGTTGGCGCTAGTCGGTTTGGATGCCGACAAATTCGCTGGGCGATTTCCACGCGAGCTATCGGGAGGTCAGCGCCAGCGCATCGGCGTAGCGCGGGCGCTTGCCGCCGATCCGCCGATTATTTTGCTCGATGAACCGTTTGGCGCGTTAGACCCGATCACCCGGCGCGAAATTCAGCGGGAGTTTAAATCGCTTCAGCAGGAACTGAAAAAGACGATGATCTTTGTTACCCACGACATCGCCGAAGCTTTCGTGCTCGGCACGCGGATCGCGCTGCTCAGAGAGGGACGATTGGTCCTGTTGGATGCGCCGGCCGCGCTGCTTCGATCGAGCGATCCGGAAGCGCGCGCCTTCGCCGAATGCTTCCATGATGCGCAGAGCGCCGGGAGCTCTGCGTGACCCTGACAGAATTTGTTTCACGCAATGTCGGCGAGCTCGTCACGCTGACTCTCGAGCATCTGTTTCTTGTCGCTGTCTCCACCGGCATTGCGATCCTCATCGGCGTGCCCCTCGGCATTCTGCTGACGCGAAAACCGGCGCTGAGCAAACCGGTTCTCGGTTTCGCCAATATCATGCAAACTGTGCCAAGCCTGGCGCTATTTGGTTTTCTGATTCCTCTGAACATTTATCTTTTTCATGTGAAAATCCTCGGCGGTATCGGGGCGCGGACCGCGATCGTCGCGCTGGTCCTCTATGCGCTGTTGCCGATTATTCGGAATACGTTTACAGGCATCCAGTCGGTGGACCCTGCGATTCGCGATGCCGGGCGGGGCATGGGAATGACCGACCGCCAACTGCTTTTTCAGGTGGAGCTGCCGCTCGCATTGGGTGTGATTATCGCCGGCGTCCGGGTCGCGACGGTGATTTGCGTCGGCACCGCAACGATTGCGGCGGCGATCGATGCCGGAGGCTTAGGCCGATACATATTTCGCGGTCTGAGGGCGAATGACAATGTTCTGATCCTTGCCGGTGCAGTGCCGGCGGCCTTGATCGCGATCGCGGCGGATTTGGCGCTGGGTTATTTCGAGAGAACGATACAGCTTGGCAGGCGGACCCGGGAATGGGCAAAAAAACTTATCGTCTCGGGCATCGTCGTTTTTCTTGTCGGCATTTGTGTCGTGTATTTCGTCTTCGGTAAAAGCTCAGGTCGAATCGCGGTTGGTTCAAAAGATTTTACCGAGCAGGTGATTCTCGGCGAGATACTCGCTCAGACCATCGAA
>Ga0306920_100014561_pt1 | contig 10740 bp, 10 predicted proteins | sample flu12Cox44000170_FD_204666 | JGI IMG/M metagenome (GOLD analysis project Ga0306920, IMG submission 204666) | Lab enrichment of tropical soil microbial communities from Luquillo Experimental Forest, Puerto Rico - flux4day.12C.oxic.44.000.170 (v2)... | ecosystem: Environmental > Terrestrial >... | reverse complement strand
ACTCTGTCTACGGCAAATTATCTCGTCCATCTGATTTCAGCCATTTACAGGCAATGCGCCGAGCGCTCGAGTCTGGCACACGCTTTGCTTGGTTCGTGTACAGCGGCGCGAACACCTAATGTTAAAAATCACCGTCATTGAAATGCGCGGTCAGCGAAGACTCGTCCTCGAAGGCACGCTCGTTACACCGTGGATTGCTGAAGTGGAGAGCGCCTGGAGAGGTATCAGACAGCACGTGGGCGACGAAAAATTAATCGTGGATCTCACGAACGTCACTTTCATCAGCCGTGATGGCGAAAACATTCTCCTCGAACTCATGAGAGATGGCGCGAGATTTTCTTCCCGGGACGTCCTGACCAAGCATGTATTGCAGCGGGTCGCTCGTCGCTGCCGGTGTGAAGCGCCAGAGGACTGTGCGACGCACTCGTCAGGCTGAGAGCAGCAGTAGCAAAGCCTTTGGTTGTCCGTTAACGGCAAGTTCAAACGTCATTGGATCGGAGGACGAAGTGAAGATGCCCGGTGCAAGGCAAAGCGCAAAGCAGGGCCCGCGAGTTTCGGCGATCGAATTCCAGCTCGGTTCGCGCCTTTCTTCTGAAGGGGAAAAATCCATGGGTTATGCGGTGCGTGCCGACTTCTGCCGGATCTTCGAGACGCACATGCGGAGCTTGTACTTGTTGGCGCTCGTGTTGACTGCGGACCGTTCGCTGGCCGAGCAGTGCTTTGTGCGTGGTCTGTCTGACACTGGAAAAGCAAATCGGGTTTTCAAGGATTGGGCCCATCTGTGGGCGCGACGAATGGTCATTCGAAACGCGATTCAGATGGTGTGGCCATCGCCGGCGGGCAGCGCTGCATCGCTGTCCGATCGCAGCGACGGCCGCGGGCTGACTGAGCGGCCAGAGATCGCCGCCATCGCCACGCTCCCGGGGTTCGAGCGATTTGTGTTCGTGATGTCGGTGCTCGAGCGTTACTCCAATCACGACTGCGCACTTCTGCTGGGCCGCACCCGAGCTGAAGTGGCTGAAGGTCGAATCCGCGCGCTGAACTTGATTACAAAGTTGCCGAACCTTGATCGCGAGCCATTAGCGGGCATATCAGCCGGAAGTTGATTCGCAGCCGGCTGCTTCGTCACATCACCAACGATTTTCGTAATGAGGATGGTAATGAAGAGGGTAGGAAGAAGTAAGGTCACCTTAGGCGCAGCGTTTGTTGTTTCAGTGTTCGTGCTGTTGACGAGTACAGCGTGCAACCGGGGCAGCGCGCAGGCCGCGGCGCCTGCCATGCCGCCGCTGCTGGTCACGGTGGTTACGGCGACGACGCAGGACGTCCCCAGATACCTGGACGAGATCGGCAGAAATGCCGCCTTCGAGTCGGTGACGGTGACGCCGCAGGTGGCCGGGCGCATCGTCGAACGGCAGTTTCAGGATGGCGAGAACCTGAAGAAGGGGCAACTGCTGTTCGTAATTGATCCGCGTCCCTACCAGGCGCAGGTGGATTCGGCACAAGCAGCGCTGGCTCAGGCAAAAGCGGCACTCGAACTGGCAAAGATCCAATTTGCTCGCGATCAGCAGGTCATAGCGACGCGGGCCATATCCAGGCAGGACTTCGATACCAAGAAGAATGCGGTGGATGTGGACGAGGCGCAGGTTGAGGCCGCACAAGCCAGCCTCGAGACCGCCAAGCTCAACCTTGAGTACTGCTACATTCATTCTCCCATTGATGGCCGCGCCGGCTCTCGCCTGGTGGACGTGGGCAACGTCGTGCAGGCAAACACCACGTCTCTGCTTTCGATCCAGCGCATTGATCCGATCTACGCGAACTTCACGGTTACAGAGAGCGATCTGCCGAACGTGCAGAAGCAAATGTCTGCCGGCGGATTGCGGGCGGGCGTGCGCCTTCCTTCGGACACGGAGAGCGCGGCGAGGAGAGGCCGTGTCGAGTTCCTCGACAACACCGTGCAGAACGGCAGCGGCACCGTCAATCTGCGCGCCACGATCAGCAACAGCGACCACCACTTCTGGCCCGGCCAGTTTGTGGACGTGAAACTGGTCTTGGCCACGGAAAAAAAAGCAGTGCTGATTCCGAGCCAGGCGGCGCAGGTCAGTCAGCAGGGTCCATTCGTTTATGTGGTGAAGTCCGATGATACGGCTGAGCTTCGGCCAGTGAAGCTCGGGCAGCGGCAAGGCGATCAGGTGGTTGTCACCCAAGGTGTTGCCGCCAACGAGCGCGTGGTGCTCAGCGGACAAATGTTGGTTCGTCCGGGCGGCAAGGTGCGGGTTGAAGGAGCGAAACCGTCCCCGGCTCCCACGAGCGCGGACAACAATGCGACTAGTTCGACGAGAGGCCGCTCATGAATCTTTCTGAGCTCTTCATTCGCCGTCCGGTGATGACGGTCGCACTGACGGTGTCAGTCATCCTCTTCGGAGTGCTGGCGTACTTTCAGTTGCCGGTGAGCGATCTTCCGGCAATTGATTACCCGGTGATCCAGGTGCAGGTGAATTATCCGGGAGCGACTCCGGAAACGATGGCGAACAATGTGGCGACGCCGCTGGAACGCCAGTTCATGCAGATTCCGGGGCTGGAGCTGGTGACCTCCAACAATGGGCAGGGACACTCCAGCTTCGTGCTGCAATTCGCTCTGACGAAGAGTCTGGACGCGGCTGCCACCGACGTGCAGGCAGCAATTACGCGGGCGCAGGGACAACTCCCGCTCGATCTGCCGAGTCCGCCGACGTTCACCAAGACCAATCCGAACGACCAGCCCATCATGTACCTGGTGCTGGTGAGTGACTCGGTCACAGAAGGACAGCTCTATGACTATGCGAACACGCAGGTCGGCGAGCGCCTCAGCATCCTGCCCGGCGTCAGCCAGGTGGCGGTGTACGGCACGCAGTCGGCGGTGCGCGTCAAGGCCGACCCGTCGGCACTGGCGGTTCGCAACATCACACTCGAGGACCTCAGCAACGCCATCAAGAACGGCACGAGTTACGTGGGCGCCGGACAGTTCGACGGTCCTCAGCGCACGTTCCTGCTGCAACCGCAAGGGCAGTTGACGACCGCCGAACAGTACGACCAGCTCATCGTCGGCCAAAGCAACGGTGCACCGGTGTACCTGAAGGACGTTGCCACTGCCAAGCAAGGCGTGCAAGACGAGCGCATTGACATGCGCTTCTGGGCGCGCGGATATCCAACGCCCGGCGCAACCGTGGTGGTCGCCGTATTCCGGCGGGCCGGAGTGAACGCCGTTGAGGTGTCCAAGTCAGTGCGCGACGTCTTGCCCACCATTCAGTCGCAGCTTCCCAGTTCGGTCCTCCTGGTCTCGGCCTATGATCGCTCACAGACGATTGTGAACAGCATCAAGGACGTTGAGGTAACCCTGTACATCGCCTTCATGCTGGTCGTCATGGTCATCTTCGTTTTCCTGGGCCGCGCGACCGACACGTTAATTCCCGCTGTAGCGCTGCCGCTATCGCTGCTGCTGACCTTCATGGCGATGAAGTTGTTGGGCTACAGCCTCGACAATCTTTCGCTCATGGCGCTAACACTGGCCATCGGCTTCCTGGTAGACGATGCCATCGTGTTTTTGGAAAACACGGTGCGCCTGATGGAGGAGGGACAGACGGCATTTGAAGCGTCGTTGAATTCCGCGAAGGAAATCAGCTTCACCATCATGGCCATGACGCTGTCGCTGGCGGCCGTCTTCCTGCCGCTGGTGCTGATGAGCGGGCTGATGGGACGCATCTTCCGCGAGTTCTCCATCACTATCGTGATCTCGATTTTGGCCAGCGGATTGGTTTCACTCACGCTCACGCCGCTGATGACTTCACGACTGCTGCGCGACCGCGGCGAGGGCGCAAAGAAGACCTGGATGGAACGCGGCTTCGGCGCCATCGAGCGCCGCGTGCTGGATGTCTACGGACGGTCCCTGTGGTTCTTCCTGCGGCGCCGCTGGGTCTCGGCGGTGACGTGGGTGATCTGTCTCGCGGGGACGGTTTATTTCTTCTACATCATTCCCAAGGCTTTCCTGCCGGTGGGCGACAGTTCGTTTATCCGCGGAGTGCTGGTGGCGCAGGAAGGGTCTTCACCAACGCAGATGCACGCCTATCAGACCGAGGCGGAGAAGATCATGAAGGCCAATCCTGCCGTGCGCAGCACCTTTACGATGAGCGGCAATGCGCAGTTTCTCGGCTCGAATCAGGTGTTCCTGATCGCTTTTCTGAAAGACCCTGCGCACCGCCCTCCGATTGATCAGGTGGCCGGGCAGATCATGGGCCAGATCATGGGTTCGGTCCCGGGCGCGATGGCCTTCCTTCAGCCGAACCCGGTGCTTGAGATCAGCACCGGCGCGACCGCCAATGCCCAGGGTCAGTTCGCCTATGCCATCTCCGGCATTGACCCGCAGCAGGTGTACGAGACGGCGGGGAAGTTGATGGGCAAGATGTACCAGTATCCGGGCTTCCTGTTCGTCAACTTGGATCTCTACAATCACACGCCCAACTTGCAGGTGGACATTCTGCGCGACCAGGCGAAGCTCTACGGCGTCTCCGAGACGCGAATTCTGGCGCTTCTGCATGACGCGTATTCGCAGAATTACAGCTACCTGATCAAGAAGTCCACCGATCAATACCAGGTAATTCTGGAAGTGGCTGACGACAAGCGCGCCGACCCTCAGGACCTGAGCAAGCTTTACATCAAGAGCGACGACGGCCAGCGAATGGTTCCGCTGACGGCGGTGACGAGTTGGCATGCGTCGATCGGGCCGCAGTCGGTCAACCACATCAATCAGTTCACCAGCGTGACCATGTTCTTCAACTTGAAGCTGGGATACTCGATTGGTCCCGCGACCCAGTACGTCGAACAAACCGCGAAGGAGATCTTGCCACCCGGAATCCAGGGGCAGCTCCAAGGTGAAGCCCTGACCTTCCGCAACACGGTTTCGGACCTGGCAGTCCTGATGCTGGTCGCGGTGTTCGTCATGTACGTGATCCTGGCAATTCTCTACGAGAGCTATCTGCACCCGCTGACCGTGCTGTCGTCGTTGCCGGTGGCGCTGCTGGGCGGACTGCTCACGCTGTGGCTGTTCGGAGCGGAAGCTTCGCTGTACGCCTACATCGGAATGTTCATGCTGATGGGAATTGTCAAGAAGAACGGCATCATGATCGTGGACTTCGCCGAGCAACGAGTCAGGCAGGGAATTCCCGACGATCAGGCCATCCACGACGCCAGCATGGAACGTTTCCGTCCCATCATGATGACCACGGCGGCGGCACTGCTGGGCGCGCTCCCGATTGCGCTGGGGTACGGCGCCGATGGGTCCTCGCGGCGGCCGCTGGGATTGGTGGTGGTTGGCGGGCTCATCGTTTCTCAGTTCATAACTTTATTTATTACTCCGGCAATCTACCTCTACCTGGAGGAATTTCAGGAGAAGGTGTTGGACCGGTTCTCCTTCCTGCGATCTACCCGCAAACAAGCGCTCTCGCCCGGCCCGGTGCTGGTGATGCAGGACGGAACTGGAGATTGATCAGAATGAATCGCGTTCTAAGGCGTTCTTATTTTCCAGTCGTTGGCCTGCTGCTCGGCATGATCGTGCTCGCCGGCTGTAACGTCGGACCGAACTACAAGCGGCCGGCGGTGGACGTTCCCACCGCGTATCGCAGCGTCGCGCCTGACCTGCCGGCGCAGTCAGCCACGCCGCCCGCGCAAGCCCAGCCTGGGCCACAACAAACTGGGCCGGCCCCGCAGTCACTGGGCGATGAGAAGTGGTGGGAGGTCTTCCAGGACAAGCAGCTTCAGGACCTGATTCGCACGGCGCTCCAGAACAACTATGACGTCCGCATTGCAGCGGCCCGTGTCCTCCAGGCGCAGGCGCAACTGGGAATTGTTCGCGCTGATCAGTATCCCTCTCTCGGCGTCGGCGGCAACATCACCAGTGTGCAGGTTCCGAAGACCGGGCCCATTCCCGCCTATGAAGTAACGCAGGGCTCGCTGAGCGCGTCGGCGGCATGGAACCTGGATTTCTGGGGCAGGTATCGCCGGGCGACGGAGTCGGCGCGCGCCAACCTGCTGGCCAATGAGTGGGCGCAGAAGGAAGTCATGGTGACGCTGGTCGCCAACGTGGCGGCGGATTACTTTACGCTTCGGCAGTTGGATCTCCAGTTGGAAATGTCGAAGCGAACCTATGACTCTCGCAAGCAATCGCTGGACCTGACGCAGACCCTGGAACAGACGGGCATCAACTCTCTGCTGGATGTGCGTCAGTCCGAACAATTGCTGTACACCGCTGCCACGGAAATCCCTGATCTCGAACGGCAGATTGCCCAGGAGGAAAACGCGATCAGCATACTGCTCGGGAGAAACCCCGGCGACATTCCCCGCGGATTGAAGCTGACCGAGCAGCCCCATGCGCCGGAAGTTCCGGCAGGGCTGCCTTCGTCCTTGCTCGAGCGGCGGCCGGACATTCGCCAGGCCGAGCAGAATCTGGTTGCCGCCAATGCGCAGATCGGTGTCGCCAAGTCGCTTTACTTCCCCCAGATCTCGCTTACTGGCACTGCCGGGTATCAGAGTGCTGCGCTCACCTCCCTCTTCACGGGTCCGGCAGGCGCGTGGAATTTGGCAGGTTCGTTCACCCAGCCTATCTTCGAAGGCGGGCGGCTCAAATCCAACGTTCGATTTGCGGAGGCACAGCACGAGCAGGCGCTGCTGAGTTACGAGCAGACGATTCAGGGCGCCTTTCGTGATGTGTCGAATGCTCTGATTGCCTATCGCAAGAACCGCGAGTTCAGAATTCAGCAGCAGCACTTACTCGAATCGGCTCAGGATGCGGCGCGACTATCGAATGAGCGCTTCAACGCCGGCACCACTGACTACCTTGAGGTGCTGACGAACGAGACCAACTCATTCTCGGCGGAGCTGGAACTGGCGCAGGCCGAAGGCAACGAACTGATCGCGCTGGTGCAGCTCTATCAGGCCCTGGGTGGTGGGTGGCAATGACATCCAGTGGTAGCTATTCATAAAGTTGGTCTCGAAGGGCACGGCTTGAGCCGCGCCGCCGGATGCCAATAAATTTGAGGGCTTCAGCCCCCGCGGGATTCAGTTAGCGATTTGTGAGCTGCGCCAATGATCGTCATGGAAACCAGAATCGTTTAGGTTCTGTGCGTAAAGGGATCATATGTTCTGCATAGCCGGGGAAACGTGATTCGCATCGCTCTAAGCCCGGCCTGACGACTAAGATGACAGCCTAGGGTGAAGCGACAGGAAACCCTGGGACGAAGTCAGCAATCTTCGCAACTGTGGCAGCGCTGCACGTGCCGCCGCTTCACCGCTTGCGATCAGGTCCTTTGCCCGGTCGAAGCAGTCGTAGGCAAAGCCCTCAATGTCAGGCTCCAGCATGAAGTCAGCGTCGTTCCTCCACACGTCGCATTTGTTCTCCGCGATGGAGAGACACTGCGCAATCACGTCGAGCAAATGCCGCGGAGGTGGTTGGCGCGACTTGTCCACCGCAAGGTGGACACCGAGCACGAAATCGGCGCCTAACTCCCGCACCGGAGTGGTTGGAACAGCATACGCCAGCATGCCATCTATGAGCGAGCGCCCCCCCACTTCAACCGGAGGGAAGATTCCAGGATAGGCGCAGCTGGCGCGCATGGGATCCACCAAGGGCCCCCGGCTGAAAACAACGGCTGCGCCGGTGCGAACGTCGGTAGCCGTTACGGCAAAGGGAATGTGCAGGTCTTCGAAGTTTCTGACTCCCACCCGCTCGCAAAAGTCCGCCATGCGCTCACTCTCGTAAATGCCGAAGCGGGACAGGTTCCGGCGTGCGAAATCGCGGAAGCGGGCCTGGTGGGCCATCTCCTCCATCTCTCTGACCGCGAGGCCGGCGCAGTACGCTGCGCCGATGATGGCTCCCGCGCTGGTGCCAGCGACAAAGTCAACCGGTATCGCTTCCTTTTCAAGAACCTTAAGCACACCGATGTGCGCCACGGCGCGAGCGAAACCGCCTCCCAAAGCAAGGCCCAGCTTGGGGCGGCGCCACATGGGCGCGGCAACCATCTTCCCGTATCGCACGCGCGAGAATTCGCGCCTGAAAGCGCTCACGAAGCGGCCGATCCGCTGAAGCGGGTTCATCTGGCCAACGCTGCAAGCCTCAGTTCCGGTATCTGAACATGAATTGCTCATAATTGACGTGACCCCATCCACGCTATTTCGGGGCGGATACAGGAATTAGTTGCTTTTATTTCCGCTCCCACTAGCAAAGGCGCGGCTGATGATGGAATCCGATCAGGTGAGTATCACGCGCGCACTACAGCTCCTCAGGGTAGGAACGGTCGCCGTCAGATTCCCATGCTTCATCCATGCGGGACTCCCGATCGAACAGGTAGAGATCCAGCTCACTCGCTTCGTCTCGGGGTTGGCTGCTGGGCACGAAGAACGCAGCGACAGCAATCTGCGCGAACATGAAAGCTATACGGCGGAAAATCATAGAGTGCTCGTTGTCACGGGCCTGCTAAAAAGGGCTGGGTCTGTCCTCATATGAAAATGCGTACAACAAGTCAGAAGCCCATCATCGTTTTGCAAAAAAAATAGCCGGAGTGGCGGGCTCCGGCCGAATCAGAACAATTGCAGACTACTTCCGATCAGCGTCCTGCGCGACCTGGTTCGAAGCAGACGGATCCCGATCGCGGCCGTTGGCCGCGTGGTTTGCCTTCGACTCCTTCTTACTTTCCTCTGCGTTGCCTTGTCCATCCGCAGGCGCGCAATAGTATTCGGGATACGAGGTACAACGTTCCGACTGTTCTATGGCACGCTTCTCCTGCGCCAGCTCGCAGGCGCGCAGCGCCGACAGACTCTGCCAGCAGGCGTCGTCATGCGAAATAGCCAGGGAATTCTGCGCCGACAATCCGGCAGCGGAGCCCAGCAGGAGAATTCCGATAGAAACGAGCTTTTGGATTCTCATAGTTCCTCCATTAGTGAAATGTGGAGCGGATGTGCTCTCATTTACTAAGGCGTAGTTCGCTGCGACCTTCGCTCACTCGCCATTACGGGGCATCATCAGTAATTAACTAGAGCTTGGGCGTTTGGACAGGATCGCGTCGATTACTCTGCGTCCGAGCCCGTTGCTGCGCAGCCGGGACAAGGCGCTGGTCGAAGTATCGAACTTGCCTTGGTACAGCTCAATTGCATGCGTGATGACGCTGTCGGAAAGGAGGTTATTACGAAGTATCAGCACGTCCTCGTTGTCGAGCCATGGTTTGCTGTGTTCCGACCCCAGGAAGCAAGGCCGCAACAGCGCAGCCAGGACCAAGTCAAGAATCGGCCGCTTGTACACGTCTTCGATCAGATCAGTCTTTCGAGAAGACCTCACTTGCTGAAGGCTGGCTTTGGTCATGGTTCCACCTTTCGCCTGAGGGATAATCCTTCGAGCTCATCTATGTAAGCGGAGTGGCGGCTCAAACTCGCTCACAGTAGGTCGCGAAGTTGGCCTTTTTTTCTGCTTCCAACCGATGCGGACCAGGAAAAAGCCGGAGCGCACGGCTCCGGCTTGATGGACGACATCGTGGGCACTAATTGGTGATGAAGTCCATCGCAGTAAGACGGTTGTCCCGGATCACCAGCAATTGCGAGGGCGACGCGAAAAAGACCAGGCGATGCTCGCGGTCCGCCAGGTTGGCATACCCAGCGCCCAAGGCGACCAGGAGCTTGCCATCGTCGGGATCGTTTTGCTGCAGGGTGCTGCGCATGCCGCTACCCGCATTGCTGTCAACGCCAGCCTTTATCTCCCACGACGGCGAGGCTTCTACCGATCCGCCTTCAAAGAGCTCGTCATAGATTTCAGGCTCGATGTTGCCAGGGCGATGATTTACGACCTGTGGATGCTGCTTCTTGCTGATGTCAACAGTCGTGAAGGAATACCGGTCGTGCTCGATGTACAGGTACGTGCGGCCGTACTCGGACTGCGTGTACATGCGGGTGACTGGCTGGCCGTCCAATGCAACACGCGCGACAATCTTCGTACCTTTCGGCAGTTGCGAACCTGCAGAACTTACTGCAAAGGCGGGGACCACGTGCACGATCCGGGCTTGTGTAAATGCAGGGACTACCGGTAGCGACAAGAAGAGGGCGGCAACCAGTACAATTCGGTTGCCCAAGCCGGCCAAAAATTTCATGACTAACTCCTTTTCACTAAGGCGCTCCGGGTAACCGGAACGCGGGCTGGTTGTTGATCTTCAGCGCCACCCCATTGTGGAAGCGACGCTGATCGTGAAGGCGGCTCAATTGCCACTCATTCCCTTAGGCGAAGATCGGCTTCAACTTCGATCACCATTTCTAAGGCTTGGTGAAAGAGGCGCACCTGGGCGCCCAGTAACGAACGTTACAATTCGGAGAATTTGCGGGCCTCGTTGATCGATTCTGGCGCGCGTCGCCGCTTAAGTAAGTGGTAGCGGTCGTGGGTGAACGGAAAGGCCTGGATCGTCCCCACAGTGGCGGCTACCTTGATATAATCCGCTGCAACGACGGGAAAGAGAGGCGTATTGTGATCGATCCCGCGCCTGATCAGGAGGTCAAAGATGCGGGGAATGTCACGCATCTTCTGCTTGAGTGGGGAAACGGAGATGACTCCGCCCTGGAACGGCTGACTCCGATCATCTATGACGAGTTGCTGCGCCTTGCGCGGGCGCGTTTAAGCAAGGAAAAACACGCCTATACCCTTCAACCAACGGCACTCGTTCATGAGTGTTATCTTCG
>Ga0306920_100014560_pt1 | contig 10740 bp, 17 predicted proteins | sample flu12Cox44000170_FD_204666 | JGI IMG/M metagenome (GOLD analysis project Ga0306920, IMG submission 204666) | Lab enrichment of tropical soil microbial communities from Luquillo Experimental Forest, Puerto Rico - flux4day.12C.oxic.44.000.170 (v2)... | ecosystem: Environmental > Terrestrial >... | reverse complement strand
ACTTCACGCTGTCGGCGTTAAGCGAATCGATCCCCTCAGGTGGCATCCCGAGGGTGAATCAGACCGCCCCGCCTCGCTCAATACCTCATTGGTGAGTCACACCGACGCAGGGGTGAGCAATTGCGGCTCTCCTGTAATCATTGGGACCTCTATATCGATGAAACGCCCCTTAACGGGAACGCCAGTGGTCTGAGCTGGTCGGCATACGGCTGGAGGAACTCACGCTCGAAGGAAAAAGCGCCGAGATGTTAAGCGGAGATAACACCGGCAGAGATGAGATAGGTGTGCGTCTTTATGAAGCCGGGTCCGGCAGTAAACTTTTTCTCGAACGCCACAATTCGCTGGCTCTCGACGTGACCTGCTCCAAACCGGCCCATGTCCGGCACGTGGTGCACGGCGATGATGAGGTTGGACTTGCAAGTGAGATGTTAGCACACCCGCCAAAATGATTGTCTGGATGATCATCGCGGGTGGCAGGAAGCCTCGATGATCCTACATATAGCGTGTCCGACGATAGTGTGCATCTCCTGTACCTTTGCGGTGTCCTGTGAGGGCACACAAATCAGCTTGTCGCAATGAGACCGCATGGTGGTAGCCGACCCCGTAAATCCGACGGTGTAGATGCCGAGTTGGCGCGCAACCTTGAGAGCGGCCAGTACGTTGGCCGAGCGCCCCGAGGTCGAAATTGCAATGAGCACGTCCCCAGCTCGGCCCAGGGCCTCCACCTGGCGCGCGAAGAGATGCTCATAGCCGTAATCGTTGCCGATGGCCGTCAAGATCGAGGTATCGGTCGTCAACGCGATTGCGGCCAAGCCTGGACGATCGTATTTGAACCTGCCGACAAGCTCACCAGCGAAATGCTGCGCATCGGCCGCGCTACCGCCATTGCCGGCAAATAGCAATTTGTTCCCGGCCCTTAAACGCGCACTGCAGAGAATAGCTATATCGCTAATGCATTCAACGAGAGCGTCGTCGGCGAGCGTGCGGGCCAGAACATCGGCGCTTGCCCGAAGCTCGGAGCGAATGTCAAGCAATAGCTCCTCATCTGCCACCCTTAGAGTCTCCTTGTCGTTCACTCAACCCTCCAACTTTCCGCCTCGATCTGAGTGAAGTGACAATGCATGCATTGCTCTCTAGAGCGTTGACGGCCCGCGCTACTGCTTCTCGACAAACAGCATTATGAAGAGCGGTAGAGTTAGTAGCTCCTGGTATGCCTTCAGCATAGCCACTACCAAGGTGGACGAGGACCCTAGGCCTGACCCGGGTGGAGCATCAGCGTAGGTCATCATGCGTATGCTCAACGGAAATCCGCTATTGAAATCTTGCATTACCCGGTTGTAGACCGCCTTGTGCAATCCTAACTGGCCAGATGCGAAACTTTACATCAGGCCCCCGTCTAGGTTGTTTGCGACAAAGGTCTAGGGTTAACGACGGGGAGACGGCGGATACAGAATTTGGTGGCAGCCGCGCGCCTCGGTCAGTGCGTCCGCCTGCGTCGTCGCTGTGGTCCTTCCAGCGCGGCATCGTGCCGTGATCACCGACGAGCCTCACTTGGGCGAGCCCGAAGCGCCGCTTCAAGTCCGGGCAGCGCACCCTCACCAAGCCAGTGGGTGAGTACGGTTACAGGGGGTGTCTATTGACCCTTGTATAACTCTGCCTGAAACTGGGGATACCAGATGCGAAGCTCTTGTTCCGACTTGCGGAAGACGATCCCCACCATCGACAGCGCGAGCAGGGCGCCACGCGCTGTCGGCATTGTCCAACGCCGATAGTACACGTCCTTCGTCGCGCTGATCAGCACACGTCTAGCGAGCATTCGACGATGCAGGGTCTGCGACCTTCGACGGTCGGTGCTGTACAGAGCATGAAGAACGACGGGATTCAACATGTTGAACACGGCCCATACGAAGGTGGGGGCCCTGCCACTCGCGGCCCCCAGGTGACACAATCGACCGTGCCGCGCGCCGACGTACACGCCGCGGCGTGTGGCGCGGTAGCTCATATCCGAGTCCTCGCCCGCTGCGTAGTTAATTAGGATCTCTTCGAAGGGCTCGGCGAGACAGATCTCGCGTCGGAAGGTCAGCCCCCATCCCGCTCCCATCGGCCAGCGGTCGACCGCTAGAGCGGCAACCGCGATCGGCAGCGGGTGAGCGGGGAACGACCGGTCGTAAGGGATAAAGATGTCGTCTGCGCGCAGCCAGCGCCGCATCCGTCGGGCGACATGGCCATAGTTCTTGGCCGTCCTAAACTCAGTGGGCGCGCCCACCGGGCTCCCAGGCGACGCATCGGGCGGTACGGCCACATTCGTCGCGTTGACCCCCACAACCGAGCGATCACTGTCTGCGTCGTACACACGCATGATCTCATCCGCACAGTTGGGATACATGAGCGAGTCGTCATCAAACAGGAACACCACATCCGCCGAGGCCGCACGTACACCCTGGTTCCGCTGAGAGGCGCTCGAGCGGCGTTCCGCCTCGACGTAGTGCCATCGGATGCCGGGCCAAAGTGGTGCGATCTCGCGCAGGACACGCTCTCGCGTGATCTTCCATCCCGGGCTCGAGTCGACGACGATGATCTCGAGCGGCGGCCGAGTCTGGGCAGCGCCCAAGCGCAGGCATCGGGGCAACACGTCTTCTCTCATGTAGGTGGCAACCACTAACGCCCAGGTCAACGGATCGGCAGGCATTAAAGTCCTCACTTGGAGTCTGGCGAGAATTCTAGAGGGCATTGAGGTATGGCCCGCCTAACTTTTCAAGCCCTTAAATGGTTCTTTCGCGCAATAGTGTGTCCATGTAAACCAGCACGGCGTCTTCGCCCTCGCCCCCAGCGGGTGATCCTGACAACCCACGACGTCGCCCAGGCGCTGGCCGGGACGATGAGGTCGAGGGGCTATCTTGTCCGGTATGTTTTCCGCATTTGCCATTACCAACTCGTGCATCGTCGCTCTCAACGAGCGATCGGTTTCCTTTCGCTACAAGCACCGCCAACCCAACGGCTGGCGAACCCGTACCCTCGAAGGCGCGGAGTTCATCCGCCGCTTCCTGCAGCATGTCCTACCCGAAGCATTGCACAACGTTCGCCTACTTAGGGCTCTGGCACCCGAACAAACGCGGCATCGCCGGCAAAGCCCGTTTGCTTCAACGCATGCAACATTGGCAGCACATCTCGCCCCACTCCCTGGCAGACATCAAGCCATCAGCGGGCTCCGATCAGGCAAGCCCTCCTGATTTGCGCCTGTGCCCGCGCTGCGGCCGCGTCCGCAAGCTCTTGCCCAAACAACCGCAGGGACCATGACGCATGCCACGTCACGCACTCTAGCAATTCCGCGCCGCCCCTCATCCGACCGTTACCGCCTGTTCAGTGAAATTTCCATACGGGCGCTCGCCCGCGTCGGCCCCAACCGGCCTTTTGCGCCGGCTGCGCGGCGCAAAAACCCTTAATTCGTTAACCCTTATTTCGTTCTCACCTCATGCCTGATTCATAATCCGGTTCGAGCGAGGTTGAAGGTCTCGGCAAGTGCACGGAACCGTGCGGACGCTTTCGGGCCGAGAGGAGCTAGTCTTCGATCGCCCGCTGGGCGCGCGCGTGTTCGAGGAATCCCTTGGCGCGGCTATGGTATTTACGACGTAGGCGACCTCGGTGCTCTTATCTCCATTGCTAGCGCCGGCGGCCCCAACCACATCGCAGCAGAAGGCCTGCATGGCCTGACGGCACTCCTCGGCGTCGAACTGTTCGTTGACCAGCGTCACCGCCGTCAGGTCATGCCGTCCTCCTAGCTGGGTAATCAACCCATGCACCCGCGCCTGAGCACCTAAGCGGGGAGGCCTGGCCGGCACGCGGGTTGCAGCCTCCCGCACGCGAGATGACTGAACACGGTCCACGTGGTATGAAGCGGCAATTAACTGAGGCGCGGCTGCCTGCCGGCAAGTTGCTCGCCACCTTCGACTTCGAGAACGTGCTGATGGTCGCATTAGATCCGGTGCTGAACCTGCTCGGAGTGGTTGCCGTGGCAAGCTCGGGCACGCACTCTAAAACGCACCGACTGGAAATTTCTGGAATGTCGGTTAATATTCTCTTGAGTGCCTCTTGTACCGCAGCGCATTGAGCGCTACGGCACATCCAACACGGACGCCAATAGAGTGCCAGAATGTCGAAAGCTTCAATGTATTCCTTCAAATCTCCGGTCAAATCCTCCCGTATAACCGCAATCGTTCCGATTTTGGCGGTTGCTTACGTTATAATAGTGTCGCCATTGTTGGCTGTTGTCTTCCCCTCGCCCGCTCCTGGCGCGTCGGTTATCTCCAAGCTGCAGAGCATGATGACTCCCCGCCCGGAGAATAAAATTTTCTGGTCCGCGCTGGTTGCCATTTCCGTCGCTTTGGCCGTGAGAAATCATTCTCGCTTTGTTAGACTTACTTGGCCGCCCCACATCATCTGTCTTCTCGCGTACCTTGCGTTTTGTGGAGCAAGCGTCCTGTGGGCTTTCAGGCCGGAGGTCTCATTCATAAGATTTATGCTGCAAGTGGTGATTGTTACATCCATTGTTCTACCTGTCATGCTGGCGGATCGGACAGCGGACATTATGCGTGGCGTGTTTCTATGCTTCGCATTGGCTTCAATGCTGAATGTCTTTTTCGTCCTCCTGCAGTCTCCCATGCGTTACGATAACGGAGAGATCTTAGGTTATCCGGGCTATTTTTCGTTTAAGGGAATTCTGGGAGAATGTGCAGCAATCACTTTTTTGCTGTCAGTTCACGAAGTGCTCTATCCCGGCCTGCGGCGAGCATTAGGTATAATCGGTATCGTCATCGCCTCTTGGCTCGTGTTTGTAAGCGAGTCCAAAGGATCGCTTGGCATTGCTATTATTGCTCCATTCCTCGCCGGACTTACCTTGATTGTCGGAAAGAAAATGCGCATTTCCCCGGCGATTGTTCTATTGCCCATACCACTTTGCTATGTACTGTTATCCTACATACCTGGCGTCAACATTATCAATCGCATATCATGGTATCTATACGGCAATTATACCTTATCGGGTCGTACAGTAATATGGGATTTCGTGCGCTATGAGCTCGGACGTAAGCCGCTTTTGGGTTGGGGATTCAATTCCTTTTGGCAGGTAGGACCCGATGGGCCCAACATCGTTGAAGGTGGAGGCTGGATCAGGCAAATGCCGTCTGGCCACAGCGGCTATTTGGATGTGATGTTGGAACTGGGGTACGTTGGCTTTCCTTTCCTCATAATCTTCATCATTGCAACCGTCCACGCCCTTGGGCGCGTCGCAGACCGTGACCCCACTCGGGCGTGGCTCCTGCTCTCACTTGCTCTCTTTGTCATCATGACTAACATGATTGAAAGCGTGTGGATGCGCGGCCAGGATATGCAGTGGTTGTTGTTTTTGATTGTCGTTGGCGAAATTGGTCGATACTGGGGCCCTTTCGCTCCGGACGGTCGTTCGTGGCACCGACGCGTCCGTGGGGGTCTCCCAGGAGTTCATCGCCGCCTGTCCCAGACAGCGCCACGGTGAATCCAGCGGCGCGGACTGCGTGCGATTGTAGTAGTAAGCGTTCAGGCAGTCGATAGTGTGCTCCTTCAGGCTGTCCAATGGCGTTTCCAAGTTCTCGATGAATTCCCCCTCTGGCAGCACGATCTCATGGTGCTGATCCCGTGCCGCGATCGCGTTGCGATGGGTCTCTTCTTGAGTTCCTGCTTCTCGAAACGGGGGGCTGGGCGGCGCTGGGTCACGTTGGTGATGACCGACGAGGCCACTCTACCGGAGAGGAAGCCCGCCAGGGGTACGACGAGATCGTCCTCATTACTGTAATTGCCGGATTGAGGCGCGGTTGGAGATGCGCTAGAAATCCCCCAGGCGGAACCTCCTTGCGCCGTCGAATTCGGCCGCCCTTGACGGCGGTACCAGGGCTGGCCACGAAGCCGTTCCACACACCCCTGGCTACGGCCTGCGGAGCTAGCCGAGGCTTGCCCAACAGGCCGGAGGCCAGCAGGGCACGAAGCGCCGAGGCGAGGACCACCGACAGACTTCTCCGCTCTGTCGGCAGTGGGCGTCTTAGGCACGACGCATCATACGTGTCAGCTCACGCGATAGCTCTCCCCCCAGCGGAAGAGGCCGTTGGCCAGTGAGAAGAATGCAAATACGAAAATCAATGCGGGTAGCCTCAGCCAGGGAGTGGCCGGCGGAAACCACCAGAAGACGGCCAGCGTAGCTGCACGGGCAGGTATCCGGCAGGTACGCTAGCGCGCGCACCAAGTCCACCAGTGTCCCCAGCGCGAAGGCGCCACGCGGAGCGAGCCACATACACGTCATGACCATCGCGATTTCGGTTGAACCAAAGGCCAGCGCCAGTCCCAGGCCGCCGTTCTGGAACCGCGCCTGAAAATACGGGACGAGCAGAACTTGGCCGGGCGCTGACCATGGCGTCCAGGTCCATCCTGTCGCGTCCGCGAAAGAGATAGCCGTACGGCTGAGAAAGGGCCAGCGGCAGTAAACAGGCGACAGAGAGGCCTGTCAGATGCTGGATCCTCATCTCATAGCCCAGCAGACGGACGGTCAACATGGTGAGGATCACTGCCAGTCCGGCAAACGCGGAACGCAAAATCAGGGAACTGCCAAGAAGCACGCCGGCATCCCCGGGCCTCCGCACCACTTCCCGGGTGAGGTACACCCTCTGACCCCAGTCCACAGCGACCTAGGCGAATTCAACAAGGACATGACGAGGAAATAGACCCCGAAAATCAGCTGCACCCAGCATGCGTGTCATCACCGCACTGAAGGCGATGGAAAGGACCGTGGAAGCGATCTGAGCGACGAGGAGGTGGAAGGCATTTCGCGTCATCATGATGCCCCCCTGACGCGAGATTTGCGCGCCTGTTTCGTCGGCGGAGGTCTAGGCTTTGCCGGACAAGTCATCTGTCGTGGCCACGAGGTCTAATAGGATGAGAACAGTAATCATCAAGGAAGGATTTGTGGAATTTCCCTCGCGCTAGGGTTTCCCCGGTTCCCATCAAATTGGTCGCGCCGCCTAAGGAGTCGTCGGACAGCGGACACCGCCGTTTGAATGGCAATCTCATGATGAGATCAGGCAATCACGGACCTACGAGAGAATACGTAGTGCTTAATTAATTATGCGATGGTTTATGGCTTTTGGGTTGATTTTTGGCGAATCTCTGTAATCCTAGTTTCATGTGCATCCCGGAAAAGCGCATCGGCACCTAAACCTACGCCGATCTGGTTAAGGCTGCGCGCGAGGATGAGGGCCGCGCCGGCGAGACGCTGGGTGAAGCCGGCAAATGCAAAATGGAATCGGTGGGCGCAAATGGCCGATGCAGAAGCAACGATTGTTGCTGCTCGCTCTGCCTTTTCAAGCGCTCTCAGTAGATTAATCCTGAAGCCTTGACTCCTGGTGCGACCGCTTTGATATAGACTTCCAAACCGCTCCGTTCGATCGATGACCCGAGAGTGCCTCAGCATTCTGTATGTCTCCCCAATGCCGACCAGCCCTCCGCGCTTTGGCGCCCAGGCGCGGGCGCATGGGCTGATGACCCAGCTGGCGCGACGCCACGACTTGACCGCGGTGATGCTGATTGACGACGTGTCCTTCGACGCCGATGACTGTCGCCGGGCTATGAAGGCCTACTGCCGCGAGGTGGTGCTGGTCCCCGTCCCCAAACTGGGAGACCTCGCCAGACGGCTGCTGCAGCTCCGCTCCCTGGCCTCGACCCTCAGCTTCGAGCGACTGCTGTTCACGGTGCCAGCATTGCAACCGTCCTTGGACCGGCTCCTGCGCGCGCGACGGTTCGACATTGTCAACTTGGAGTTCTCGGTCCTTGGGCACTACGAGCTGCGCCAAGCTCCGCCCGGCGAGAGGCTCCCGGCCGTCGTCGTGGACTCCCATAACATCGACTACGACCTGGCTCGACAGCACGCCCGCGTCGGCAACAGCTTGGCGCGTCGCATCTACGCTGGGGCCAACTGGCCCAAGTTGCGGCGGGAAGAACTGGCGACCTATCGCAACGCCGACGGCGTCTATCTGTGCAGCGCGGCGGACGAGCGGCGCTTACTCGACGAGGTCCCCAACATCCGCACAACGGTCATTCCCAACGCAGCCGACGTCGAGTACTACCAGCCACGCCCCACGGACCCACCGCCGGATGGCCGCACCGTGATCTTCTTCGGGCACCTCTCCTACGTCCCCAATGTCGACGGCGTGATGCACTTCGTCCAGGACACCTGGCCGTGCATCGCCAAGGCGCACCCCGAGGCACGCTGCAAGATCATCGGCGACCGACCGCCACCGTCGCTCCTAGCGTTGGCCGGGCCCCGCGTTGAGCTGACCGGCTTCGTGTCGGACCTGCGGCCGCACCTTGCGGCGGCCGCGGCTCTGGTCGTGCCGCTGCGGCTGGGCGGCGGCACTCGCCTCAAGATCGTGGAGGGCATGGCCATGGGGAAGGCTATCGTCTCAACTTCGCTCGGTGCCGAGGGGATCGACGCTGTTCCCAATCGCGACCTCCTCATCGAGAACGAGCCGGCGGCCTTTGCTAACGCAGTGAACCGCCTGCTGGCCGATCCCGATCTCGCGGCGCGCATCGGCCAGTCGGCAAGGCGGCTGGCAGTCGAGCGATATTCGTGGAGCGGGGCTGCCCAGGCGCTGGAGGGCTTCTACCGTCGGACTTTGGAGGTCGTCTCGTGACATCGCTCCGCGGAGTCAGATGCTGAAAACCTTCACCGCGCCTTCAGACGAACTGCAGGCGTCCATCCCTGTGGGCGGCAACGAGCTTTCCCAGAAATACGCGCCTGAACTGGCGTGAGACGACGCGCTCGCGCAGGAAGTACCCGGACACCGGCACGCGATCCTGCTTCCCCATCCGGCGAGTGTTTGAGCTGAGCGGCGCAGAGCGGTCTTCGCCGCGCGCCCGTGCAAATCCGCCGCTGGCTTCTCGATCGCGCTGTTATCCTGGTCGCCGAGCACGTTCGCGGCGATCGAATTCGTGGTGCCTAACCATGTCTGCAACATCACAAGACTGCGGCTCGATGCCAACCTGTTCGCCTTTCTACCGCCCTAGCGCAGAAGGACGTGGCCGGCCGCCGATCAAAGGCGATTGCGCGCGCAACGCACGCCCTGTTCGGCTTGTTCTCTATGGTATCCCAAGGCAGTTCCAACGTTCAGCGACGCCATCGTGCGGTACGCCGCGAAATATGAGTGCATCATATTTCTTTCATGTCACAGCCGCACCGAGACAGTATCGATATTTCACGGCATATCTGGCATCGTATGCAAACGCGTTCGCTTGCGCCGCCTAGATCGGCCAAAGTCAAGCTAAGGAAGACCGCACAATGACGCGCATGGCTGTGATTACGAAGAGCTACGCACCTGACTTCGAGCTGTGCGTCGCATTGAACCGCTCGGTTGTTGAAAATTCCCCGGACACGGTCCGGCATCACATCATCGTGCCTCCGTCGGACCTCAAGCTGTTCACCCAGCTCGCCGGTTCACGTACTCATATCCGCTGTGAGGCTGAATTTCTGCCGCGCACGTTCATACCTGTACCGTTTAGTAACATTACCATAAATTTGAGCCGGCCGCTCCCGCCAGTGCGTGGTTGGATCCAACAACAGCTGGTCAAGCTGGCCGCGGTGGCTGCGTCGGAGGACGACGTGGCGCTAGTCGCGGATTCCGATGTTGAATTCTTCCGCCCTTTCACCGCGGAAATGTTTGTTCGGGATGGCAGCGTGCGCTTCTTTTGCAACCCCGGTCAGATCGACAGACGGCTATCACGCCACATGATTTGGCACCGAGTAGCCCGCGCGCTTTTGGGGTTGCCACACACAGAGCCACCGTACCCGGACTACATCTCGTCACCCATTGCCTGGGACCCGACGCTCGTGAGACGGATGTTAGCGCAGGTCGTCACCACTACAGGGCGGCCCTGGTCCACCGCGATTGCCACTCAGCTTCACTTCTCCGAGTGCGTGCTTTATGGCGTGTTCGTTGATAACGTAATCGGCGCGCCGGCTAACTCATTCGCGTCGGACGACTCGCTTTGCAGGGTTTATTGGGAGCAGACTCCCCTGGACCTGTATCAGGCGGCCCAGTTCATCAGCAGCGTCCGGCCCACTGACATTGCCGTGGTAATCCAGTCGAAGTCTCGGACGTCGCCGGCAGTTCGCGGATCGACTATCGCTGCCCTCCGCGCCAGGTCTCAGCAATAGTATCAACCAGATCGATGATGTGGCCTCAAGTGTGCGTCCGACCGGCATCACGGCACCGCACACCCCATCCTGCCCACTCGCGTGCCGCGTGGCGTTCAATCATGGCTTTGGCGTCCTCTCGTTCAGCGGTGACCGCATCCCGAGCAGGCTTGTGGATCGCCGGGAGGACTGTGGGCGAGCACCACCGTTGGGCGATCCGCGAATTCTAGCGGCGTCGCCCCTTTTCCAGGGGAGTGGAGTTAAGGTCTGGATAAGATGCTGCGGGCTGCAACCAATTCCTGTTGGCCCTAGATCCTTGTGAGCGTCAGGGAAAATTCCTAAACGTATCCGCCCGGGTCGTAGCGCGAAGCGATCCCGGTTCCACCTCGCTCGGCGTGGGTAGGGAAGTTACCCGAATATGATATTCAGGACCTCTTCGAGCGTGGGGCGGTCCTTCGGATAGTATCCGCTAGAGCAGATTCCACTTGGTATCGATCAGGCGCGATAGCCTGCGTGCCTGAAGTAGCCCG
>Ga0306920_100014559_pt1 | contig 10740 bp, 10 predicted proteins | sample flu12Cox44000170_FD_204666 | JGI IMG/M metagenome (GOLD analysis project Ga0306920, IMG submission 204666) | Lab enrichment of tropical soil microbial communities from Luquillo Experimental Forest, Puerto Rico - flux4day.12C.oxic.44.000.170 (v2)... | ecosystem: Environmental > Terrestrial >... | reverse complement strand
TCGCCGGGTTTCGTTTCACCAGTGCTCGCCGGCCTTACGATCCGGCGGAGCGGCGTGCCGCGCTCGACCGGCTCGATATCCTGGCGACCGCGCTCGATACCGCCTTCATCCTGCCGGGCACGAATGTCCGTTTCGGCGTCGAATCGCTGCTTCGCCTCGTTCCCGGCATCGGGGACGCCGTCGCTTCGATGTTGTCGTGCTACCTGCTCTACGAAGCGTCGCGGCTCGGCGTGCCGCGGCTTCTGCTCGCGCGCATGGCGGCCAATGTCGCGCTAGAAGGATTGGTCGGCGTGGTGCCGGTCGCCGGCGATGCGTTCGACGTTTTCTTCCGCGCCAACCGGCGCAACGTCGTGCTGCTGCGCCGGCATTTCGCCCGCACCGGCTATCGCTGACAAGCTTCATTCCTCGGCCGCGATGATGCGAATGTCGCGCACCGCGCCGTCGCCGAGCACTTTGAGGGCGGCCTGATAATCCGGACTTTTATAGGCGGCGATCGCGTTCTCGACCGACGGAAATTCCGAGATCACGATGCGCTCCTTCTGCCCGGCTTCGAAAGCCTCATTGGCGGTGCCGCGGGCGATGTAGCGGGCGCCGAATTTGCCGGTCGCCGCCGGCGCAAGCTTGGCATAGGCGGCGACTTTTTGCGGGTCCGAGATCGAGCGATAAACAGTCACCCAATAGGCTTTCGGCATCGGCTTTTCTCCTTTACGGACGCATCTTTTCAGGGATGCTTGGGGAAGGAACGAAGGCTATGATCGGTTTCCAACAAGCGACGGTTTCTAGCAAGCGCCACCGACAAAGGTAAGTAACGGAGAGACGCAAATAACGGAGATTTGGCATGTCGTTCTGGAGCGCGCTCTTTGGCGGCCGTGCCGAGCCGGCGAAAACTGCCGATCCGGTCGAGTACAAGGGCTTCATCATTCGCGCTACGCCGTACAAGAACAACGGTCATTATCAGACGGCCGGTACGATCGAGCGCGAGATCGGTGGCGTGCGCAAGGAGCACCGCTTCATTCGCGCTGACGCATATGCGGCTTACGATGACGCGGTGACTTTCACCGTGAACAAGGCGCGCCAGATCATCGACCTGCAGGGCGAGAAGATATTCGAGCAGACGCGGCCGTAACTCTCACTTTCGGAATTTGTTTGAGACCTCCCCTCCCTGACCCTCGCCCTGAGGGGGGAGGGAAAAGGATCAGTCGCACGAAACTTGAACCACTCACTTCTTGCCGAACACGATCAGCACCTTGGTCTGCCGCGGCGGCAGCGGCGCGAACGGATCGCGCGGGTCCGGCGGCGCCGGCGGCGGCACGCTCACGCCGATGCTTGCGAACTTTACATTGGTGACCTTTTCCTCTTTTACCAGATATTGCCGCAGCGCCGTGGCGCAGGCGTCCGCCAATTTCTGCGCCGCCGCGGCCGGCATGCGGTCGGAGCGGCACTCGATGCGCACCGGCGACTTGGCACGCTCGTAGATCAGGTTCGCCGCCTGCGCCAAGAGGTCCGAGGCGCTTGGGCGCACTTTGGCGTCCTCGAAACTGTAAAGCAGGTCCGCATTCACCTCGATGCGGATTTCGTCTGCCATGTCGCGAAACGGCAAGCGGCGGTACGTCTCGGAAGACCTCTGCGGCCGGTCGAGCGGCGCGCTGAAGACCGGAAACGAGCCCGGCGCGTCGACCTGCGCCGAGGCGGCTGCGGTGAGTGCCGCGACCGTCGCGATTGCAAGCAACGCCGCGCGCACCGCGCGCCGCCCGCGCTTTAACTCACCCCTTCGACGATGCGCAGATCGCGCTGCACGGCATTGCCGAGCACTTTGAGCGCCGCCTGATAACCGGGACTGTCATGCGCCGCGGCCGCTTTCTCGACGCTGTCGAACTCGATCAGCACGACGCGCTCGCGCACGCCTTTTTCGTAAGCCTTGGCGGCGGTGCCGCGAGCAAGAAAGCGCCCGCCGCCGGCGGTGATCGCAGGTCCGGCGAGCTTGGCGTATTCGGCGAGCGCGTCCGCGTTAGAAATCGAAAAGTAGGTCGCAATCCAGTAAGCCTTGGCCATCATTGCCTCCCCAAATGCTTGGTCATACGAGCGGGCGCGAGATTATCAGGCCCGGCTTACGAAAGGCGAGGGTGTCACCGCGAATAGCAGCAACGCCGCCAGTTGCGCTTCATTTCCCCGTGGAGGGGGGAGGTCGCGAGCGAAGCGAGCGGGAGGGGGTGAATAGGCCGCTCACCCCACCCGGCGCACCTTCGGCGCCACCCTCCCACTCCAGGGGAGGGTTAACAACGATGACACTGCGAATAGAGGAACAGCTACCGAAGCTTCGCGGCTACCGCCGCTCACCACGCCGCGAACGCGCGGCCGAGGTCGAAAATGAAAGAACCAAGCGCGCAGGCCAGCAAGCCTGAGCCGATCGATCCGAAAATCACCGCCGACTGGATACGCGTGAGCGTACGGCTATCGAGATGCGCCCTGTCGGCGAAACGAGCGATGCGATGGGCCATGGTCGTGTCCCTTTGGCAGCTGTGCTGCCCTCGCTCGGCCGAACCTCCCTAATGCCAAAAAACGATGCCCTAAAATGGGCAACTGCATCTGTGACCTTGGTCACTCACCAGAACGACTGACGCGGTCACTCCCGGACTGTCCATATTAAACAAACGACTCGCCTGCTTGCCAGGCTGCGCCCGAACAGGTCAGCGTTGCAAGCAAGACATGTTCACGAAACATCACGAAACGTGAACGAAAAGATCATGCTTGGACAACCGCTTTAACGGACATACTCGCTTTCGCGCGGCGCTTGCCGCATTCTCGCCACACGCCGTTTGCCGCCGTAACCAAAGAAACGCACCAAGGAGCGCCCATGCAGGTCTTCACGCTCACCGACGAGGCCGAGTTCAATCCCGCAAAGCACGTCGAGAAAATCCTCGGCCGTGCCGCCGACGGCGACTTCACCGTCGCCTGCTGGGAGCCCGGCCAGGTCAGCCCCTATCATTGTCACCCCGACGCGACCGAAATCTATTTCTGCTTCACCGGCGGCGGCGTGATGCGAACGCCGCGCGAAACGATCGACGTCAAGCCCGGCGGCTTTGTCGTGCATCCGCCCGGCGAGGTGCACGAATACGCCAACGGGGCCGAACGCACCTTGCTCTTTCGCGTCCGCTACGGGGCCGACATGCGCGCGCGGCATGCCGAATGGCGCGGCCGGGCCGGCTGGACGCAAAGCGCCGAGGATGCGGAATATTACCGGGCGCATCCGATTACTCCTCCCACGCGATAACGGGGCAGGGGGCATCGCACCCCTCACCCGGCTCGTACAGCGCTGACGCACCGCACTCGCCACCCTCTCCCGCAAGGGGAGAGGGAATCGACGCGCTCGCCCCCTGATGACTCCCCGCGCGGGCCTTGCTACCACGCCGCGTTCCGCGCAGGGCGCGCGCGAAAAGGGGAGGGCCGCTTGTTCAAGAAACCGCATTGTCCGGTCATTGCCATCGAGGAGCATTACTGGGACGACGAGTTGGAGAAGACCTTCACCGGCGGCGAGGCCGGCCGGCCCGGCGAGCAATATACGCGGCTCAAAGATCTCGGCGCGCTTCGGCTCAAGGAAATGGACGAAGCGGGAATCGATATCCAGGTGCTCTCGCACGGCGCGCCGTCGACGCAGAAGCTTCCCGCCGATACCGCCGCAGACATCGCGCGGCGCGTCAACGACCGCCTGCACAAGGTCGTCGCCGGCAATCCGGCGCGCTTTGCCGCCTTTGCCGCGCTGCCGACCGCGGTGCCCGAGGCCGCGGCGGACGAATTGGAGCGCACCGCCGCGCTCGGATTTAAGGGCGCCATGCTGCATGGGCTCGCGAACGGCGTTTTCCTCGACGACCAGCGCTTCTGGCCGATTTATGCGCGCGCCGAAAAACTCGATCTGCCGGTCTACATGCATCCGTCGCTGCCGCAAGCCGACGTGATGCGCATCTATTACCAGGACTACGCCAAGGACTTCCCGATGATCACCCGCGCCACCTGGGGCTATACGGTGGAGACCGCGACCTTGGCGATCCGGCTCGTGCTTTCCGGCGTGTTCGAAAAATATCCGAAGCTGAAAATCATTCTCGGCCATCTCGGCGAGACCTTGCCGTTTCTGGTGTGGCGCGTCGACATGACGCTCAAACGGCCCGGCGGCAAGGCGGCAAACTTCCGCGACATTTTCTGCAACAACTTTTACGTCACCACGAGCGGCAATTTTTCCAATCCGGCGCTCCTTTGCTGCGTCATGGAGATGGGCATCGAGCGCATCCTGTTCGCGGTCGACTGGCCGTTCGTGCCGAATCCGCCCGGGACCAAATGGATGGAGTCGGTGCCGCTGTGCGATGAGGACAAGGCCAAGATCCTCTCCGGCAACGCCAAGCGGCTGTTGCGGATGTGATATCTTGTTTCGTGCCTCGCTTGCGCGCTCCTTCTCCCCGCGTGCGGGGAGAAGGTCGGGATGAGGGGCATAACCGCGTGGCTGAGGATCGTGGCCACGTCCCCTCACCCGCTCGCTGCGCTCGCAACTTCTCCCCGCGCAGCGGGGAGAGGAAAAAACGCGTCCTCCTCACCACCGGCCAGGCCTTCCCCGTAAGCGCCCGCCGCCCCATATACCATGCAGCGGATGGCCTTAACGGCATCCGTGTATGGGTGTCGGAACTCCCTTGGATTTCGTCGTTTGACGTAGGTCATGGAAGGCCCGGCACCATCCTTGATAACCCAATGACGATGTTCCGGACGCGCCACACTTATTGGGCATGATCTTTTCCGAAAACCGGAAAACCGATTTTCGGGATCATGCCTAACGGGCGCCGGAATAGGCCGAGGGAAGGGACATGAATTTCGAGAAATATACCGACCGCAGCCGCGGTTTCATCCAGTCTGCCCAGTCGCTCGCGCAGCGCGAGGGACACCAGCAGTTCGCCCCCGAACATCTTCTCAAAGTCCTGCTCGATGACCCCGAAGGGCTCGCGGCGGGCTTGATCGACCGCGCCGGCGGCAATTCGCGCGCCGCGCTTGCGGCCGCGGAAGCCGCGCTCGCCAAGCGGCCGGCGGTCTCGGGCGGCGGGGCTGGACAAATCTACCTCGATCCGGCTCTGGCGCGCGTGTTCGACGCCGCGGAAAAGGCCGCCGAAAAGGCCGGCGACAATTACGTCACCGCCGAGCGGCTTTTGCTCGCGCTGGCGCTGGATAAATCGAGCGAAACCGGCAAGATTTTGAAAGATGCCGGCGTCACCGCGCAATCGCTCAATGCCGCGATCGAGGGCTTGCGCAAGGGGCGATCCGCGGATTCGGCCACAGCCGAGAACGCTTACGATGCGCTCAAGAAATACGCCCGCGACCTGACGCAGGCAGCGCGCGACGGCAAGCTCGATCCTGTCATTGGGCGCGACGAGGAAATCCGCCGCACCGTGCAGGTGCTCTCGCGGCGTACCAAGAACAATCCCGTGCTGATCGGCGAGCCCGGCGTCGGCAAGACCGCGATCGTCGAGGGGCTCGCGCTGCGCATCGTCAATGGCGACGTGCCGGAAAGCCTCGAAGACAAGAAACTATTGGCGCTCGACATGGGCGCGCTGATTGCCGGCGCCAAATATCGCGGCGAGTTCGAGGAACGGCTCAAGGCCGTGCTCCAGGAAATCACCGGCTCGGCCGGCGCCTACATTCTCTTCATCGACGAGATGCACACGATCATCGGCGCCGGGCGCGCCGACGGCGCGATGGACGCGTCGAACCTGCTCAAGCCCGCGCTCGCGCGCGGCGAATTGCATTGCATCGGCGCCACCACGCTCGACGAATACAAGAAACATGTCGAGAAGGACGCCGCTTTGGCGCGGCGTTTCCAGCCGGTCTATGTCAACGAGCCGTCGGTCGAGGATACGGTTTCGATCCTGCGCGGCTTGAAGGAAAAATACGAAGCGCACCACAAGGTGAAGATCACCGACGGCGCGCTGGTCGCGGCGGCGACCTTGTCGCACCGCTACATCACGGATCGTTTTCTGCCCGACAAGGCGATCGACCTCGTCGACGAGGCGGCGGCGCGCTTGCGCATGCAGATCGATTCCAAGCCGGAAGAACTCGACAATCTCGACCGCGAAATCGTGCGGCTCAAGATCGAACAGGAGGCGCTCAAGAAAGAGCGCGACGCGGCGTCGAAGGACCGGCTCAAGCGGTTGGAGAAGGACCTCGCGTCGCTGCAAGAGAAGGCCGACGCGCTCACGGCAAAGTGGAAAGCCGAGAAGGACAAGCTGTCATCGGCGGCGGAACTGCAAAAACAGCTCGACAAGGCGAAATTTGATCTCGCCGATGCGATCCGCCGCGGCGATTACCAGCGCGCCGGCGAATTGCAATACGCCACCATTCCGCAACTCGAAGGCAAGCTGAAAGGAACCGAAAAGGCGGCCGCGTCGGCGAATGCCGGCGCCGGCGGCCTGCTGGCCGAGGAAGCCGTCACCCCCAATCACATCGCGCAAGTGGTGTCGCGCTGGACCGGCATTCCGGTCGACCGCATGCTCGAAGGCGAGCGCGAAAAGCTTCTGCGCATGGAAGATCAATTGAGCAAGCGCGTGGTCGGCCAGGCCGAAGCGGTGAAAGCAGTTTCGACCGCGGTGCGGCGCGCCCGCGCCGGCCTGCAAGACCCGAACCGGCCGATCGGCTCGTTCATGTTTTTGGGCCCGACCGGCGTCGGCAAGACCGAGCTCACCAAGGCGCTGGCGCAATTCTTGTTCGATGACGAGCACGCGCTCATCCGCATCGACATGTCGGAATATATGGAGAAGCATTCGGTGGCGCGGTTGATCGGCGCGCCGCCTGGCTATGTCGGCTACGAGGAAGGCGGCGCTTTGACAGAAGCCGTGCGGCGGCGGCCGTATCAGGTCGTGCTGTTCGACGAGATCGAGAAGGCGCACCCGGACGTGTTCAACGTGCTCCTCCAAGTGCTCGACGACGGGCGCTTGACCGACGGGCAGGGCCACACCGTCGATTTCCGGAACACGCTTATTGTCATGACCTCGAATCTCGGCGGCGAATATCTCGTCGCCCAGGCTGAAGGAGAAGACTCCGACAAGGTCCGCGACCAGGTGATGGCGGAGGTGCGCGCGCGTTTCCGTCCTGAATTCCTCAACCGCATCGACGAGATCATCCTGTTCCATCGATTAAAGCGCGAGCAGATGGGACGGATCGTGGACATTCAGATCGCGCACCTGCAGAAGCTCCTCGAGGAGCGCAAGATCGCGATCACGCTCGACGCCAAGGCGCGCGATTGGCTCGCCGACAAGGGCTACGATCCGGCTTACGGCGCGCGACCCTTGAAACGCGTGATCCAGAAATCGGTGCAGGATCCGCTCGCCGAGCTCATCCTCTCCGGCCGCATCAAGGACGGGGAGGTTGTGAAGATCTCATCCGGCCGCGACGGGCTTGTGTTCAACGGCGCCACGGTCGCGGCGGCGGCTTAAGAATTTCCTTCATCGCCGCGGCTCCGTCGTCACCACGGGCGCGACTTCATTGAGCCGCGCGCGCACATGTTCGACGAAAGCGCGCGCCGCGGGTTTCGACACGCCGAACACGCGCAGCGGATTGAGTCCGCCCGAACTCTCCACGCTGATCGTGTCCCAGAAGAAGCCACGGATGTGCGTCACCTCGGCGATGTGCGAGAGCGGCAGATGCTCGTCGACGCGCCGCCACGGCGTGAGCCAGAAATGCACATTGCTGGTCGAGACGCCGATCTGGTCGGCGCTCATCGTCGCGGGAAAGAGCACCCGCGTGCAGTTGAGATGAATGAGTGCCCACGCACGGCGATGTGGGTGGTGGTGTTGCTATCGGACACTGTTACTCGCAATATTTGCGCGCGGCACCCTTCTCAATCTAATTCCCTCCCCTCAAGCGGGGAGATGAATATCCATCGAGAAATGAAATCTGTTTACCGCGCCGCCGCGACGTGGCCGGAAGGCGCGTGCGAGAGCACCGCGTCGAGCTGATCGCGCTCGTGATCGAAAATCGTCAAGGTCGCGCCGGCAAGCACACGGCCGCGCGGCAGTTTGATCGTCATTGGATTGACGAAGCGATCGTTGATGATGATCTCGAAATGGACATGGGTGCCGGTCGACAGCCCGGACGAGCCGACGAAGCCGATGATCTGGCCCTGGCGGACGCGGCTGGCGACGTCGAGGCCACGCGCGAACGCGGTCATGTGGCCGTACGCCGTCTCGTAGCCGTTGGCGTGGCGGATGCGCACATATTTGCCATAGCCGCCTTTTTCGCCAATTTCCTCGATCTCGCCGTTGCCGGCGGCGAAGATCGGCGTGCCGGGCGGCGCGGCCCAATCGACGCCGCTGTGTAATTCGCTGACATGCAGGAGCGGATGCGTGCGCCAGCCGAAGCCTGACGTCACGACGCCGGTGGCGACGGGCTTGCGGACCAGGAATTTCTTGGCGCTCACGCCGCTGTCGTCATAGTAGTCGTAGGCGCCGTCGTCGGCGGTCTGGAAGTGATAATAATGTTTGGTGTCGCCGCCGACGGTCATCGCGGCGTAGCGCACTTCGTTGCGGCCTTCGCCGCTCTCGTCGTCGGAATAAAGAATGTCGAAGCTGTCGCCCGGCTGCGTTTTGCGCTGGAAATCGACGTCGTAGGAGAAGATGCGCACGAGCTCAGCGATCACCGGGCCCGGCACATTGTTGCGCAGCGCGGTTTCGTAGACGCTCTGATAAAGTCGCACGCCGGTGCCGTCGTCGGACGATTGATCCTCATTGGCTTCCGCGCTTCCGGTGTCGATATTGCGGATATCGACCGGCACATATTTGCCGAGATCGGATAGCGCTACCGCGGCGGTGATGCTGTTCTCGCCGGCGACGATGACGCGCAACGGCTGCATATGGCCGAGGCCGGCGGCCGCCAGCAAGGCGCGGACTTTCTGGCCCTCTTTCGTGGTCGGATCGACCGCGGCCGGGCCGATCACGCTGATGATGCTCCTGATCTCCTCCGGCGTGGCGCCAAGTTCGCGCAACACCGAGCCGACCGTCTCGCCGCGCTTGAGCGGCACCACCCGTTCGTTCCAGTCGGCGGTGCCGGCCAGTTGGCTCGTCTTCGGCAACAGCGTGACGTTTTCGGGCACCACGCGCGGCACGAAGCTGAAATAAGCGCCGGGATCGTTCTCGGCGGCATAGCTGAGCTTGATATTGCCGCCGCCGACATTGAGCGCCGCAACAGAGCCGGTCGCCGACCGCGCGATCGTGTCCCGCACATTCGCCATCACTTGCTCGACCGGCAACAGCGTCGTCGGCCTGACTTTCGACAACAGCGAATTGAGATCGCAGACTCCGGTGCTCACTTTCGCGCCTTTCGCCACCGGCGTGAGATCGCAAGTGACGAATGTCACCTCGGCCTCGGGCTCGGCGGCGGGGGTCTTGTCGTCGCCGGCAACGGAGTCGGCGAGGAGCTTTTGCGGATTGTAGGGAGGGATATTGGCGGAGAGATCGGTGACCGTGAGCGAAAGGTTGCCGGACACGCGCACATAGGGGCGCACATGGACGAGCTCGCGGTCGCGCAGCCGCGACAAAGTCGGCACGCGCAAAACCTGCCGCGCGACGCTGGGCTCGGCCATTGCCGGCAGCCGATCGGTCTTGCGGAGCACGTTCAGCCGCTCGCCGATCGAGGAAATGGCGCCGCGCAGCGCGGTGCCGACACGCTCCGGCGCGCTGGCGAAATTGGTTTCGCCGTCGAGCGAAGCGAAAACGGCGCCGCCCATCAGAGCAGCGCCGCACAGGCCGGTCAGTATTGTTCCGCTAAACCACTGTACCGATATGCGCCGGCGATCGACCAAGCCACCGGTGCCGCCGTCGACCGAAAGCGGCGGCTCGTTGCCGAGATCGATCGTCTCGGCGGCCAAGCGACGATGATGTTTGGCGCCCCGCAGTCTCGCCTGGTCCAAGCCCGTTCCCCCGACCAACCGACCGAGGTTTTTGCTTTCAGCCAAATTCCCCGTCGGCCGAAGCTTCCCCTGAGCGGAAGTCCCCTTAAACTTACCGTTGCGCCAGATGGCCTTGCGCAACGTTTCCCGTAAGCAACTTCTCCGAGCAACCGACCGCGCGCAAGTCCTAAACGCCGCGGCCTTCAACGCATTCCGTGTTCCGGCGCACGGACGGCTAAATGTGAAAAGCTCAAGTGATGCTGTCGCTTACCCCCGTTGGCGACGCGCGATGGATTACCCAAGGATCGGCGGAGGAATGTGGCCGCAGTACGGCGTCGATACGGAATAAGAGGCGAATTCGCGGACGCTACCGCGTGACGCGAGAAAGGCGGCGTCCCGGCACTGCCAACCGGCAAATGGTGGAAACCGGCAAAAATTGCCGCTTTCTTTCGTTTCTTTACGCTCGGAAAGGTTGACAGTAACCGCAGCTGAACCCTATATAGGTCCTCTTGGGTGCGCCGCCGCCTCGGCGCGTTGGCGCGTCCGCGAAGCCCCTCACTGTTTACACGGTGACCGAGCATCCGGCCATGCTCGTGGCCATGTTCGCGTCACCGCGTCGAATGCGTCGGGGCTCGGGTTGTTTGACAAGTGAATCGGAAGAAAGAGAAACGTGGACGGCGGAGTCCTTGCGGGCCGCTTTTCGCGCCGGCGAAAGCTTGCGTGGAATGTGGCCAGGACGAGACTTCGGCGGTCGACGTTTCAGGTCAACACTTGGTTGCTTGCGTCAAGCAAGTGACCAGTGGGACCTCGTCAAACGTTGTGATCAG
>Ga0306920_100014558_pt1 | contig 10740 bp, 9 predicted proteins | sample flu12Cox44000170_FD_204666 | JGI IMG/M metagenome (GOLD analysis project Ga0306920, IMG submission 204666) | Lab enrichment of tropical soil microbial communities from Luquillo Experimental Forest, Puerto Rico - flux4day.12C.oxic.44.000.170 (v2)... | ecosystem: Environmental > Terrestrial >... | reverse complement strand
GGTGCGCAAGCGGCTCCTGATCAAGGCGAGCGGGCGCGTCTCCGGAACGATTCGCTACGGCCAGATCGAGATCGAATGCGGCGGCCAGATTTCCGGCGACATCCAGGCGCAGCCCGCCTCGGACCCTGCCGAGCTCACGACGGCCGTGACGAGCGCGCACGCCGCGGACTGACCCGGGGTGCTGCCGCCTGCCGCTGGGCGCGGGGGCGGCTCGGCTGCCTGGATGGGAACGCGACCGCCGCGGGCTCGGTCAGAGCCTCGGCCTCGCCGCCGGCTGCCCGTGCCGCGATCAATTCGGCGGGACCAGTCTTAGCCGGATAGCGGCAGAGATCGGCGAGGACGCAATCGGGGCATTCGGGTCTGCGCGCCTTGCACACGTAGCGCCCGTGCAGGATCAGCCAGTGATGCGCGTAGCGCTTGTACCGGTTGGGGGTGACTGCCTCCAGCCCCTTCTCGACTTCGAGCGGGTTCCTGCCCGGCGCGAGGCCCGTGCGATTGGCGACACGGAAAATATGCGTGTCGACGGCGATCGTCGGCTCGCCGAAGGCGACGTTGAGGACGACGTTCGCGGTCTTGCGTCCAACCCCGGGGAGCGCCTCCAGTGCGGCCCGGTCGCTCGGCACTTCGCCTCGATGCTGCTCGACGAGGATGCGGCTCAGCGCCATCAGGTTCTTCGCCTTGGTGCGGAACAGACCGATTGTGCGGATCAGCTCGGTGAGCTGCTCTTCGCCCAGCGCCAGCATCTTCGCGGGCGTATCGGCGAGTGCGAACAGCGCCGGGGTCGCGCGGTTGACGCCGACATCGGTCGCCTGCGCCGACAGCACGACGGCGACCAGCAAAGTAAACGGGTTGATGAATTCGAGCTCGGTTTGAGGGATCGGGCGGGTTTCGGCCAAGCGGCGATAGAACTCCCCGACCTCGCGTTTGGTGAAGGCGCGCATCGCCGGCGAGTGTAGAGGCCGCCGCGCCCGAGGACAAACGGCAACCGACGAATTCGCAGCCGCTTTACGGATCGCTCGCCCCCGCCTTATGTTCTTCCGACATGGCTGCTAGCCCCAAGCAGTTGGAGACGTTTTTCGAGCGGGTACTGCAGCCGCACCGCAGTCTGCCCTCACGCAACTTCCATCTGTTGATGGGGCTTCTTGGTCTGATCAGCCTCGGTGTCGGCATCGGTTTCGTCTCGATCGCCGCCTGGCCGGTGGTGGGGTTCTTTGGGCTCGACGTCGCCCTCGTCTATCTCGCCTTCCGCCTCAATTACCGCAGCGCGCGGCAGAGCGAGACGATCCGGCTCGCTGGCGATGCGTTCTCGGTCGAGCGGGTGAGCGTGCGCGGCGAGCGCCGCCTCTGGCGGTTTCAACCGTTCTGGATAAGGGTGATCCTCGAAGAGCGGACCGCTCAGCAGAACCGCCTGCTCATCGCCTCGCATGGCCGCAGCCTGGCGATCGGCGATTTCGTCGCGCCTGCAATACGACGCGAGCTCGCCGCGATGATCCGCGACGCCCTCGCACGCTGGCGCAATTCCCTCAACCAGGCCGCAGCCGATCGATCCCTCCCCTGAGAGTCACCGGTGGCGGGCGCTATCCCAGTGCGCCCGATCTGCGCAGCGCGGCGATCCCGTCGGGCGAGACACCGAGCACTTCCTCGAGAACGGTTTCAGTATCGGCACCGAGTTTGGGCGCGTCGCCGGATTTCCGCCCGAAGCTGGCGCGCCACGGCAGGCCGGGCAGAACGCCGGTATCGTGGACTTCCCAGAAGCCGCGCTGGTTCAGGTGATCGCTATTGGCGAGCCCGCGGGAGCTGGAGAGTGCTGCTGCCGGGATGCCGGCGCGCAGCAACTCGGCCTCAGCAGTCTTGGCCGGCTGGTGGCGTAACCACACGGCAAGCGCGTCGTTGATCGCGCCGCGCCGTTCCAGGCGTTCGCTCAACCCGAAGCCTGCAATTTCCCGCATGGCCGGCACGATCGTGCAAAGCCTCCGCCATTCCTCGTCGCTGGTTGTAACGATACTGATCCACTCGTCCTCGCCGGCGCAGCGATAGGCGCCATGCGGGACGCAGTGCGGGTCATCGTTTCCTCGCGGCTGCGGCGGCGTCTCGAGTTGCGACGCTAACAACGGCTCGGCCATTGTCCACAGCAGCGCCTCGATCATCGAAAAATCGATGCGTGCGGCGCCTCCTGTCCGCCGTCGATGCCAGAGAGCGGCGGCAACAATGAAGGCGAGCATCAAGCCGCACATCGGGTCGAGCCAGGCGAAGCCGACTCGCGGCGGAATTCCGGGATGACGGTTGAGCCGGGCGAACCCGGCATAGCATTGCAGCAATGTGCCATAGGCGACGGCACTCGCCTCCGGTCCGGTGCGTCCCAGGCCGGATGCCGAGACATAGATCAGACCAGGATTCAGAGCTGACAAGGGCTCTGCGCCAAGCCCCAGCCTGTCCATGACCCCTGTCGCAAAATTTTGGATCACCACGTCCGATTGCGCGGCGAGCGCACGTGCGACGGCAACCGCTTCCGGGTTCTTGAGATCGAGGACAATCCCCCGTTTCGCCTGGCCAAGAACCGTGTGCAGGTGCGATGCCCGGCCGGGATCGCCGCGACCGGGCGCCTCGATCTTGATGACCTCGGCGCCCATCGCGGCGAGATAGCGCGTCGTCGTCGGTCCAGCGATGACCCAGCTGAAATCGAGTACACGCACCCCGGACAGCGGCAGGGGCCCATCGGCGTCCGACCGTGTCGCGCCGGCCACCGTATTCGCGATCTGCACACCGAAAGGCGCACCGGGGGCCCTGATCTTTCGGCCACTCACTTCGATCGCCCGCCAGAAGTTCCGATGTTCGAGCTGAGGCGACTCGAACTGTTCCGCCGGCTCGCGCAGGGGGAAGCTCGGCACATGCGCAGCCTGCGCGGCATCGGCGATCCATTGCTTGCCATGTTGGCGGCTCCACGCCGACATCAGCGCGTGCAAAGCATCCCAGTTGGCGACCCGGTCCGGTTTTGTCGCAAAGCGCGGGTCTCGTCCCCAGTCGGGCGAGCCCATTACGGTCAACCATGCCGCCCATTGGCGCTCTTCGCGCGGCGAGATCGCAACGTAGCCGTCGTCCGCCGGCAAGATCGTCACCGTGGCGCCGTTGCCGTCGGCGACCCTCTTGCGCGGAGCGGTCTTGCCGCCGAGCCCGACGCGCGCCAGGTCGCCGATCGCCATTGTCGCCAGTGCCTCGTGGATCGAGACGTCGATGACCGCACCAGGTTTGGCGGAGAGCACGGCGTGCATGCCGGCACAGGCGGCGGCGAGCCCGCCGATAAAGGCGGACTGCTTGCCTACGGAACGGATCGGCGCTTCCGCGAGATCGTCCACCTGCCCGGTCAATAGCCGCGCAATACCGCTGGCAAAAAACAACGTCAGGTCGGTGGCTGGATCGTCTGCTTTTTGTCCGGTCTGACCGAACGGCGAGATGAACACGAGGACAGCCCTCAAATTTACCTGGCGGAGACTGTCGGCATCGTATTGCAGCGCAAGAAGATCACGCGGCCGGCCTTCCGCGACGATCAGCTCAGCGGCCGCGATCACATCGCGTGCCGCCGCATCGTTGAAGACAATTCTCTTCCGGTGGTTGAGATAAGCCGTCAGATCCGTCGACACGTCCGGGCCGACGCAAGCGACATCGGCGCCGACATCTGCAAGCAGCCGTCCGCAGACCGCTGGCGCCAACTCGCAGCCGAGCTGAACGACGCGCAATCCCGCCAACAACGACATTCGTCCTCCCCGCACCAGAGTTTAAATCTGAACGCCCGTGAGCTTCGCATTTCAGCAGATCCGACGCCGCTGGACCAGGGAGGCCTATCTCGCTGTTTTCGCTGTTATGGCCGGAAATTTACAGCGAGCGGCTTCTCATTTTTGGCGGAAATCCTGGGCTGCCGCCGGTTTGACAACAAAAGGAACAGCGACGCAACTGCTGTTCCGTCACTGTTTTCCACTGTTATTTCTGCAAAAGAACAGCGAACGCAACCCGCCCCGGTGCCGTAAACTGTTTCGTCGCGTCGTAATACATTACCGTAGCAATCCAGTTTAGCGGACGCGCTGCAGAGCCTGTTGGTGCTTGAACGGCAGTTCGGGGAAAAGTGAACGTTCCGGGCGTTGTTCGGTAGTCCGTCGATCCGGCCTCGGATCTCTCCATTCACGCCCCGCCGCCGTCGCCGCATGTGGGCTGCGCCCGGAACTGGCTCCCAGGTGTCAAACGTTGCCTTTTCAGGCAGCGATAGCAGATCTCCGCCAACTCAAACCTATGGATCAAAAGTCATGACCCCTTACGAGGATCAGTCCGTCCGGAGTCATAACGAACCTGGGTCCCGAAGAAATCCTCGCCAAGAACCAGCTTGTCGGCGGGATCGAAGTAACCACGGTGCTCGATCGCAATTGCGGCAACGAGCAGACTGTCGCAGCGCCGGGGCGCTGCGTGAGGAGGTTTCATGAGCGACGAAAAGAAGCTGGACGGCCGCGATTTTTCCCAAGGGATACCCCTCGCCGAGATTGCCGACGGCGGCATGCTTCTGGGGCAGGTCGCCGGCGAGGCGGTGCTGCTGGCGCGCCGCGGACAGGAGCTGTTCGCGATCGGCGCCGAATGCACGCACTACCACGGCCCGCTCGCAGAGGGCGTCCTCGCCGGGGAAACCGTTCGCTGTCCATGGCATCACGCGTGCTTCAGCCTGCGTTCCGGCGAAGCGCTGCGCGCGCCTGCTCTCAACCCAATCGCGTGCTGGCGCGTCGAGCGGCGCGACGGCATGGTCTATGTGCGGGAGAAGCTCGAGACCGCACCCCGCCGGGTGAGTGCGGCGGCGGGGCCCATCGTCATCATCGGCGGCGGCGCGGCAGGCGAGGCCGCCGCCGAGACGCTGCGCCGTGAAGGTTATTCCGGCGCGATCACGATGCTCAGCGACGATGACGCGCCGCCTTGCGACCGCCCCAACCTGTCGAAAGATTATCTTGCCGGGAACGCGCCTGAGGAGTGGGTGCCGCTGCGCCCTCCCGAATTTTACCGCGAGCAGGGCATTGACTTACGGCTCGGGACGCACGCAGCCGCTATCGATGTCGCGGCGCGGGAAGTGAGGCTGGCGGACGGCGACCGCTGCCGTTACGGAGCCTTGCTGCTGGCCACCGGCGCGGAGCCCGTCCGCCTCGAGATTCCAGGCGCCGATCTGCCGCAAATTCATTATCTGCGCACGCTCGCCGACAGCAGGGCGATCATCGCGAAGGCGGCAGCCGCGCGGCGCGCCGTCGTGATCGGCGCCAGCTTCATCGGCCTCGAGGTCGCATCCTCATTGCGGGCACGCGGTCTCGAAGTTCACGTCGTGGCGCCCGAGGCGCGCCCGATGGAAGCGGTGCTCGGCGCCAAGGTCGGAGATCTCGTGCGGCGCGTGCACGAGGAGCACGGGGTCGTCTTTCACCTCGGGGAGACCGCGACCGGCTTCGATCCGGGCGGGGCAGCTCTGAAGAGCGGGCAGCGGATCGACGCCGATCTTGTCATCATCGGGATCGGGGTGAGGCCGCGGACAACGCTCGCTGAGGAGGCCGGGATGGCCGTAAGCCGGGGCGTCGTCGTCAACGAATATCTCCAGACCAGCGTTCCAGGGATCTATGCCGCAGGTGACATTGCCCGCTGGCCCGACCGGCTGACCGGCGAGCCGATCCGCATCGAGCATTGGGTCGTCGCCGAACGCCAGGGTCAGACCGCGGCGCGCAACCTGCTCGGGACGCGCGAGCGCTTCGATGCGGTGCCGTTCTTCTGGACCCAGCAGCACGATCTGCTGCTGAACTATGTCGGCCATGCCCCGCAATGGGACCGGCTCGACATCGATGGCCGGCTCGATGCGAAGGACTGCACCGTGACCTACCGGCGGGGCGGCCGCAAACTGGCGGTGCTGACGATCGGGCGCGATCACGACAGTCTCGCCGCCGAGGTTGAGCTCGAACAGATGATCGCGGCGGGCGGCTGAACCATCGGATGTGATAGGATGCGTCGGGTACGACCCGGAGGCGACCCGACGCATGGAAAGTATCGCGCCAGGTGCAGGCACGCTCATTGGCGAGGCAATTCCACGTGAGAGCGACCGCGGGGCCGCACTATCGATTCGATTGAGTGCGGTGATCGCCGCGGCAACAGTAGACGAGCCGCGCGTGCTGGCGCTGCGTATTGGGCGCCAAGCGGTCGCGGCCCTCCCCTCCGGCCCGCTCGAGATCGAGCATCGCACGCTCGAAATTGGTCTGCGGGCTTGGGTCGAGCGGCAGACCAGTCAGAAACTCGGCTATGTCGAGCAGCTCTACACCTTCGGCGATCGCGACCGTGTCGAAACCGGCGATGACGGACCCAGCTGGGCATTAACCGTTGCCTATCTAGCGCTCGTGCGCGAGGCGCGGCCGGCGGGAGCGGTCGCGGCAGCATGGCACAATTGCTACCGCTATTTTCCGTGGGAGGACTGGCGGACGGGCAAGCCGACGGCGTTACAGCCACTCGAGGAGCGGCTGCGGCGCTGGGCGCACGCCGCCGCGAGTGAGACCGGGCGGCGCTTGCGCGAGGAGCGGATCGGTCTTGCGTTTTCGGCTTCCTGGAACGACGAACTGGTGCTCGAACGCTATGAGCTGCTCTACGAAGCGGGCCTCATCCAGGAACGGTGGCGTGATGCCGGTCGTCCGATACCACCCGCGGACTTTCCCGCTTCCGGAGTGCCGATGGCGGCCGATCATCGCCGAATACTGGCTACGGCGATCGGCCGGCTGCGCGGCAAGATCAAATACCGTCCCGTCGTCTTTGAGTTGATGCCGCCCGCTTTCACCTTGCTGCAGCTGCAACGCACGGTCGAGGCACTGGCCGGAGTGCGGCTGCACAAGCAGAATTTCCGGCGCCTTGTCGAGCAGCAGGGCCTGGTTGAAGAAACCGGCGAGATCAGCGCCGAGACCGGCGGCCGGCCGGCACGCCTGGTACGTTTTCGCCGCGAGGTGTTGCTCGAACGACCGGCACCTGGCCTGCGATTGCGTGCGCTGCGCCGTTCGATCGCCTCTTGACAGTTCGGTTACCGGACTTATTCTCATCTCCAGCATAAGGAATTGCCGGGCGCAACTCGCCCGGCTTTTCTGGGCGGAAGAAATGCTCACTGTGAGTATAACGCTAGGAGGTGACCGTGCTGCAGACCTCTTCCCCAGCCCCCGCGGCCAAAATGCCGCTGCCCGAGCTGTACCGCCGTGTCGAGCGGCATATCCCGCCCTTCGAATGGCCGATCATGGCCGATGACATCGCCGCCATCCTGAAGCTCAAGCGTGAACGCAACGCCGTGATCCTGGCCCACAACTACCAGACCCCCGACATCTTCCATACCGTCGCAGACATCGTCGGCGACAGTCTCGCCTTGGCGCGCGAGGCCTCGCGCACCGATGCCGATGTAATCGTGCTCGCCGGGGTTCATTTCATGGCCGAGACGGCCAAGCTCTTGAACCCCGAAAAAACGGTGTTGATTCCGGATCTCGAGGCCGGCTGCTCGCTCGCCGCTTCGATCACCGCGGCCGATATCGGGCTGCTGCGCGAACGGCACCCGGGGGTGCCGATCGTGACCTATGTCAATACCTCGGCGGCGGTGAAGGCCGCCTCCGATATCTGCTGCACTTCGAGCAACGCCAAAAAGATCGTCGAGGCGCTCGGCGTGCCGCGCGTGATCATGCTGCCCGACGAGTATCTGGCGCGCAACATCGCGGCGCAGACCAAGGTCGAGATCATCGCCTGGATGGGTCATTGCGAGGTGCACGAGCGCTTTACCGCCGAGGACATCCGCAGCCTGCGCGAGAGCCACCCCGGCATTACCGTGCTCGCCCATCCGGAATGCCCGCCCGAGGTTATCGCCGAATGCGACTTTTCCGGCTCGACCGCGGCGATGGCCGACTATGTCGGCAAGGAGCGGCCAACGCGCGTCGTACTGCTGACCGAATGCTCGATGAGCGACAATGTCGCGTTGCAGTATCCCGAGCTCGAATTCGTGCGGCCGTGCAATCTCTGCCCGCACATGAAGCGCATCACGCTGCCGAAGATCCGGCGTACGCTCGAAACCATGACGCACGAGGTCAGCGTCGACCCGGCGATCGCCGAGCCGGCGCGCCGGACGGTCGAGCGCATGATGGCGCTGGGTTGAGGAGCGGCGGACGGTGCTGCGCCTGCTCATCGAGCCGATCGTGCGCACCGCGCTGATCGAGGACCTAGGCCGAGCAGGAGACATCACGAGCGAAGCGATCGTGCCGCGTGACGCTGTGGCCGAGGCCGAAATCGTCGCTCGCCAGCCGGGCGTGCTCGCCGGGCTCGATGCCGCGCTTCTTGCCTTCGAACTGGCCGATCCCGGATTGCGGATCGAGCCGCTGCGCGCCGACGGCGCCGGGATCTCGCGCGGTGACATCGTTGCCCGTATCGGTGGCGGCGCCTGGGGCGCGCTTGCGGCAGAGCGCACCGCGCTCAATTTTCTCTGCCGCATGTCCGGCATTGCGACGGCAACGCGAAAGCTGGCCGACGCGATCGCCGGCAGCAAGGCGAAGATCATCTGTACGCGCAAGACGACGCCAGGTCTGCGCGCGCTCGAAAAGGAGGCGGTGCGGCTCGGCGGCGGCGCCAATCACCGTTTCGGCCTCGACGACGCGATGCTGATCAAGGACAACCACATCGCCATCGCCGGCGGGGTGCGCCCGGCGTTGGAGCGCGCCCGACAGCATGCCGGCCATCTCGTCAAGATCGAGCTCGAGGTCGACACCCTCGATCAGCTCGCCGAGGCGCTCGCGGTCGGGGTCGACGCGGTGCTGCTCGACAATATGACGCCGCAGACGATGCGCCGGGCGGTCGAAATGGTCGACGGCCGCGCTGTCACCGAAGCCTCCGGCCGCATCACCGTCGAGACCGCCGCCGAGATCGCCGCCACCGGCGTCGATCTCATCTCTTCCGGCTGGATCACGCACAGCGCCCCGATCCTCGATCTGGGGCTCGACATCGCGACCTAGACATCTCCTTCATTCGTCATCCCGGGCTTGTCCCGGGGATCCACGTGGATGGCCGGAACAAGTCCGCCATGACGTGTAAGAAATGCCTCGAACCAACTGGAAATTGCGGCTCACCTGCTTCTGCAGGGAATCTACAGGCGTTAACTTTTCCTCCGTGATCTTGCGGTCCATCGGCTGCATTGCTTATTAAATAATACAATATGAATGTGGCAAAATTATAGTCGTCCATTGAGAGCGACGGGGTCACCGTCGGGGCGCGGTGCGGGGGATGGAATGTTACCAAATGGTAATATTCCCGCGTTTGACCAGCCCAGCGCGCTAAGGTTAAACAAGAACGACTGGATGATCCAAAATCCAGCTGGTCGGTAAGGGGGAGACGCGGTGGCGGGCTTATCCGCTCGTGCAAGCAACGTTAACGAAAGCCCCGGGGGCCTAGACCTGGTCGGGCTACCTCCGTTGATGGCACGCACGAGCGGCAGGCCGGAAATTTCGATTGGGCTCATCGATGGGCCGGTCGCGCTCGATCATCCCGATCTCGCCGCCGAAAACATCCGTGAAGTCCCCGGCAAACTACCGGCGGCGTGCGCCGATGCGAGCGATGCGGCGTGCGCGCACGGTACGTTCATCGCCGGGATCCTGGTGGCGAGGCGCACCTCCGTAGCCCCCGCGATCTGCCCAGGCTGCAATCTCCTGGTTCGGCCGATCTTCTCTGAAGCACCCACCAATGGCGAGCAGATGCCGAGCGCCTCCGCGGGAGAGCTTGCCGACGCCATCATCGACGTCATCGATGCCGGAGCGCGGGTGATCAATTTGAGCGTCGCGTTGCAAGGCCCGTCACCTGGAGGCGGGGGCAGTCTTCAGCAGGCCCTCGATTTCGCTCTGCGTCGCGGGGTCGTCGTCGTGGCAGCGGCCGGCAATCAGGGGGCAGTCGGCGGTTCCGTCATTACCAGCCACCCGTGGGTCATACCGGTGGTCGCCTATGATCTTCGGGGGCGCCCGATGGGTATCTCTAATCTCGGCGCGTCCATTGGACGGTGCGGGCTCGGCGCGCCGGGCGAAGCGGTAACCAGTCTCGGCATCACAGATCCATTGACGATGGGAGGCACCAGCGCTGCGACGCCGTTTGTCACCGGCGCCGTCGCGCTGACATGGTCGGAGTTTCCGGGTGCTAGCGCTGCGGAAGTGAGGTCCGCCGTGACGCAGGCTGCAGCACCGCGGCGGACCGCGATCGTGCCACCGTTGCTGAACGCCTGGGCAAGTTACCAGGCAATGTCCAAGGCTCGAAGCTGAGCGAGATATTGGGAGGTGCTGTATGCAAGACGAACGACCCACTGCGAGAGACGAGGCGCAATCGAAGCCCTACCGGGTAAGACTGCCGGGTTTCGTTGCCGATGAAGCGATTGGTTTGGGCGATGTTGTCCAGCGGGCGACATACGCGATCGGGATCAAACCCTGCGGCGGATGCGAGCGGCGCGCCGCGGCGATGAACCGCTGGATGGTCTTTACGCGATGACGCCAATCGGGGAGCACGCAAACGAGGAGACGCAGATGGTAGAACCGGAATCCGAAGTGCAGGAAGCGTCGGCTCAAGAACCAGTGGCGACCGCCGCGGCGGCGCCGATCACGCCGGTTGCGGACGGGCTGACTTCGCCTCCGCCCCCCTCGCCGCTGCCTCAGCAGCCATGTCCCACATGTGGATCAAACGGAGCTGCCATGCCCG
>Ga0306920_100014556_pt1 | contig 10741 bp, 14 predicted proteins | sample flu12Cox44000170_FD_204666 | JGI IMG/M metagenome (GOLD analysis project Ga0306920, IMG submission 204666) | Lab enrichment of tropical soil microbial communities from Luquillo Experimental Forest, Puerto Rico - flux4day.12C.oxic.44.000.170 (v2)... | ecosystem: Environmental > Terrestrial >... | reverse complement strand
TCGCTGCTCTGGTCGGTGTTGCGCCTTACGCCTTCGAGAGCGGCACGCTCAAGGGCAGACGCTGTATCTGGGGCGGTCGTGCAAACGTCCGCCAGGTGGATAACAGGCCGCCAAGTTCAGCCCAGTAACGGAATGGATAAACGGAGGGAAGACTCGAGTGCCGGCGTGCGCGCGGTGAGGATCCCGGTGTTGGTCGCGTCGGGCCATACCCGCGCCCACATGTGAACCTGTGAGCTCGTGACGTTGGCGAGGAGCTGCCATCCGGCGAGTCCGCGCCGTGCGTTGTTCTTGCCGAATTGCGGCGGCTCCTTGCCGTAGAGGGGAAGCGGCGAATCTTCATCAGCGCCCAGTTTCGCTTCTTGGCCGCGTTCGGGCTGCCAGTACCGAGCGCCTCCGGCCGTTTGCAGAGACCGACTTCCACCGCGGCCGCAAAAGTTGAAATTTCACCGCGCTCGGCGGCCTCCAATAGGTCATATCGCCCGATGTCGGCGAGCCGTTTTCTGAGATAGGCGACGCTCGTGGACATTGCCGCGCGGAGGCCAGAAGCTGAGTCGAGGTCGCGGGGAGGTTAAATCCGGTTCCAGGGAAACGCACAACGGGCTAATTTAGCCAACACAAAAAAATGGATTGTTTCTCGGCTGAGGCTACTCGACCTTTTTCTCGCTTGCAACGCGCGCCGCGACCCAAGGCGGTCGCACCTAAAAATCGATCTCCCCCCCATCGCGAAGCGGCCATTTCCGCTTTTGGGCAAACCGGACATCGAGCCGACATCGCCGAATGACCGAGTTTGACCCCGACCGGCCATTCGAAGCTGGTCGACTTCTCGTCGACGCTGGCGACGGTCAGGCCGTAGCGCTCGGCGGCGAGCCGCAGGAGGGCGTACAGCGCGTGCGCGTCGCTTCTGCCGGGCCTGAGATACAGGCGCACGGAAAAACCGCGCCAGGAGGGGTCCTGTCGGCGTCGAGCTCGGCGATGTTGAGGGGAAGTGGTGCGCCCCGGCTTGCGTGGAGTTTTCAACCGGGGCAGAAGGCGGGGGCGTTCGTCACCTTTCTGCCCTTGGCCTGGCGTCGTTTCCTGCGGCGCCGGGCCGTCTCGTTTGCGGGGCATTATCCCTCCATGGCGATGTTTTCCCTTTGGCGCAGGTGCTGGGGCTTGCGTTTGCGTGGGGGTGCGACTTTCGCCGGCTTCGTCGCTTCCAAAACGGCGACGTATTCATGCAGCGACTCCACGACGACTAGCGTTCGGCCGTCGGATTTGACCGCACGGATTTTGCCGGCGCCAATCAACTCATAAAGCGCCGATTGGCCGCGACCGATGATTGTGCAGGCTTGTTTGATCGGCACGAGCAGTGGCGTTACTTCGATGACTGCAGTTTCCATAGCATGGGTCCTCCTTGCTACTTTGAGGGCTTAAGTTCGAAGACGTTGGCGGTCGTGATCGGTGTGCCCCGCAGCCGTGTGCAGTGCTTTTCCCAGTCCCCCATCATTTCACCGCGGCGGCGAATATACGTGACGTTGCGATAGTACATCCGATTGTTGACCTTAATCTTGTGGCCGAGTTGGGCCTCGATGTACTCCACATTATACTTGCCGGCTTCGCTGAGGTCGCAGGCCCATTCCGGAAAGGTGTTACGGAAGCCGCTCACGCTCGACATCTTCTTCGGATCGGTCTCGCCGTCGACCATGTCGAGTAGAACGATGACGCGTTTGAAGTACATGTTGAGTTGGTGCGGGACCAGGTGTCGGCCGAAGTAATAGCTACTGCCGATCCGCTTGCGGCCATGCACGAACACATAGGGCGTATTGATGCCATCTCGCCGTTGCAACTCCTTCTGCTTCTGCAATAGTGCCTTTAGTTCCGGCGTGAGCGGGATGGTGTATTCTGCTTCCGGGTCGCGTTCCGCCATCTTGTGACGCTTGCCGAAGTCAATATAGCCGCGCTCCCACTTCACTTCCGTCCATAACAGTCCGGTGGCCATTTCGGGACGCACCGCAGTGTAGATGACGAACAGCAGCGCATAGGCGTAGGGGTCGACTTCGGCATGCTGTCGCGGTTCCCTCTGAAAGGGGAAGACCTTTTTCAGTTCCCTAGTCTTCCAGACCCAAGTGGAGTTTAGGCGGTCGTAAGGAGCAGCGAGTTTGCGTCGGGTTTTGAGTTTGCCCCGGCGCCAAGCGTGAAGGATTGCCTCGTTGGAGCAACCGATTGCTTCCGCTGCCTCTGATGTGGTGCATTCGTCGGGGCCGTGGGTCAAAGGCGACACTGACAAAAAGGCGACAAGCTTTGGCACCTTTTCGGGCGGCAAGCCGAGTCGGTGTCCGCCCAGTTTCTGCTTGCCGAGTGCCTTGCGCAGGCCACCGTGCTTCTTGAGATCGACCGGGTTCTTCTTATCGGCGGGATAGCGCGGTGGGTCGGCATTCTGGGCGATGGCGATCATCTCGCCGACCATGTACGCGGCGCGCCGGGTAATGACCGGTGTCTTATTCCATGTCGGCTTGAAGATTGCGACGAGCTGGCGAAGTCCGATGTCTGCGAATGGGTCTTTGGCGTAAGCGGTATCCTTGATGTATTTTTTGATCATGCAGGTCCCGAGGTCTTGCGCGTCCTTGCCCCATTCCTTCTCGCACTTGTAGGCGTAGAACAGGTCGGCCTCGTCTTCGAAGGTCCACACGGCGCCTTTCACGACCGGCGCCATCGGGTCTTCGCCTGTTTTCAGTTTGGCTTTGAATTCTTGCACCCGCTCCTGCGCTTGCGCGAGCGAGATGCGGAAGGCAGAACCAATGGTCTTGCGTTTGCCGCGATGACGATAACTCCACGAGCGGGCTTTGCCGCCATTGCTGACGGCGAGATAGAGCCCGGTGCGGTCGGTGTGGGTGCCGTCGGCGGGATTGTCGAGGAATGCCTTGGTGAATTTTCCGGTGAAGTCCACAGCCATCGTCAGCGTCCTTCGCGGTCGTGAACCGACTTGGCAAATGGGCTCCGGCGCCCGTTCCCCGTTTGCCCCGTTTGCCAAGCCGTTTGCCAAATCCCGCTCGAAAATGCCCCAAAACCACCCACTGGCCGTGGACGGACCTCAGTGAAGAAGTGCCGTATTTTGTGGGGTTTCCGGTATGTGCCCGAGGCGTGCGGAGAGGGGGAAATCTTCCATGTGCAGCGCCCCGACTTTGGTCGTATTAAATTCTGCCGTGCTGCCAAATCCACTCACGAAGCTCGCGATCTCCAGCACAGCCACAGTGCCGGTGGGGAGCGCAGTCGACGCGATGATGTCGTAATCGAACTTTGGCCCGGCGGTGAGCTTAAGCTTCACGGCCTGCGGTAGCGCGGCGATGATGACAGCGGTTTTGCCGCCGCTGTTGGCCGCGAGCGCCGCAAACAGGTTACCGATGTCGGCGACCATGGCAGCAGTGCCGCCACCCGTTGTGGCTGCGATCGGCGACACACCCGCGAAAAGGCCCGGCGGCTTGGTCGCATCGCCAACGAAGGTGGAGAACATCGCAAGATCGAGTGCCAAGCCAGTGGCTTCCCCCAAGGTTGCGCGAAGAACAGCTTCAATGTTGCCGCTCTCAGCCATCTCCCTGGACACAACTGACAAGACGGCAAGCTTACGCGGGCGTAGGATAGCAGCATTGGTGAAGCTGATTGCGCGCACGGGCACAGCGCCGCCTTCACCAACCCAAGCACCGGCAGCGGCGGCATTGAGCACGCGACCGGGAACGCGGTGCTCCGCAATGCCATCCATGTTGAGCTTGAGACCGCGATCGATCACGTCGGCTGCTGCCGATAATGAGGTTGCGGTTTGGACGAGATCATAAATGGCGATGCCAGCGAGACTCGCGGCCCACCCGCTCGTGCCGGAGATCGCCGCCGGTGTTGTTGGGGCGCGCAAGACGATGTCGGTCGCGCCATCGTCGCCAAACAACTCCCTGGCCTCACGCTCGGGCGTGTTGTTGGTGACAAAGGCGCGCAGGTGGGCAGCGGCGGCACGGCAGAGGTACACGGCCGGGCGGGCTTCGCGGAGGCCGCTGAAATCTGGCTTGATGGGCGATGGACGGACCATGCCCAATTATACCCGCGGCGCGAATCAATTCCCGCTAACGCGTTAGCGGCGGGGTAGATTGCCGTGCCTGATCAGGTCGGAGATTGCGCGGCCGATCTCTTCGTCGGTGTATACCGCATGGTGCGCGGGCAGCCAGCCGCTCACGATCAGCTTGCCCAGCGCGACGCCATTGTAGTGCACCCTGGCGACCGCGATGCCGGCACGATCATTGGCCTTCCACCGGTGCCAGCGGCGCAGGCCGGCGGCACGGCGCTTTCTGGTACGCTCAAGCCGCCTCGTTCGGCTCGTCGTCATCGAAGTCGATTACATGCTTGCTCACCGAGACCAGGCGGATGCGGTTATGTCCTCGGCTGATAGCCGGTGCCTCGCGGCCAAATGGCTTGCTGGCGAGATAGCGTTTTAGGTCTTCGGCGGTGCTGCCACCAGCATTGAGGAAGCGGTGGTAGCGCTCGAACAGAGGCCGGCTGCCGTTGACCGTATTGAATAACGCCATGGTGGCCTCGTGCAGCTGTTCCCGCAGCTGATCAATGTCGGCGAGGAGGGGCAGCAAGTCCGCCAGCCGACCATCGGGGTGGCGCTTGCGATAAGGCCGCCGGGGGACGGCGGCCTTAGGTTCGTTCGATTGGTTCGATTTCATGAGTTATCCCTCTTCTTCCTTTGACGGGAGTACCGGCGCATGTGGGCAATCCGTCGCTCCTTCTCCTCGGGGGTCATATCCCACCTGTAGCCCGGCTTCTCCTCCCTTACCGGACCGACGACCTCGATGTCCTTCTCCGAGTAAGTTGGGGAAAGACCGGCACCATCGTCACCATCGTCACTTGTTGTTGTTTTCCAATCACTTACGTGGTGCCGGTCTTGGTGGCGGTCGGCGTTTCGGCGGGTTTTGAGACCGGCACCACGTGGCTCATGACCATCACGCCCAGATGGCTCGAAATTGCGACGGTCACCACCTTCGTCACCAGGACCGGCATCATCTAAGTTGTTGGATTTTAACGACAAGTGCGCGTGGTGACGATGGTGACTGTCTTTCCCCAACTTACTCGGCACGGCCAGTTCCTCGAAACGGAGGCTTATCATTCGGCCGCGCCGGGCTTTCGCTCCGAGCCGGATGGTTATGCCAACCCGCCGAAGGGTGGCCCGGGCGTGGTCGAGCCGCGACCGTAACTCACGCGCGCCGCTCGGCCATTCCTTACTCTTCGACTGGCGCTCGCCGACCTGCACGCTCAACACATCAAGCAAGCCTTGCATGGTGCCTTTCCAATTCGGCTCCTTCGCCGTGACCAAGGAGCGGATGGCATCGGCAACCACATCGGCTTCGATGACTTCCAGGGTCGCCTTGCGCCGGTTCGCGGCATAGGCTTGCCGGAACGTGCCGGGCTCCCACACCGCCTGCTCGCAGGCCATGCCCCACTGCACGAAGTCGGACATGCGCAAGGTGTCTTCCTCCGGCGTTGCCGGCAGTTCGCGTAGGCCGTGGGAAACAATCTTCAGTAACGCCCCTAGAATCTGCGGCTGGGCTCGCTCGAATTTCTTCCACAGCCGCTTGTCGCTGCGCCGGAACCCGGGTGCGATCGAAGGCAGCATCAACAGCACCATGCGGTCGGCGAGGTCGGGCCGGACCGCGAACTTGATGCCGTTGAGGATGATGACCCGGGTGGCGCTAAATAGGATTTCGTCTTCGTCGGTATGCAGCTGCCGGGTCGCGAAGCCGCCGCCGGTGGAAAGATTACACAACGAGTTCGATAGCCATTCCGGCAGCTGCGAGACGTTGCCGAACGCTACCACGTGCCGGTTATTGGCCCCGATAAACAGGTCGCGGTCCTCGCGGGGTAAGCGTCGCTCCTTAATCTTGTGGGGGTCGATACAGGCCTCCACAATCCTTGCCAGGGTACTCTTGGCCGAGCCTTCCTCGCCTTGGATGCCGAGTATCGGATACGGCAGCGACGGCTGGTCACTGCGCAAGGCCGCCGCCATGAAGATGACCAGCAGCACGAAGTCGGCGTCGTCAATGCTGGCTTCCCTGCCATCTTTTCGCACATTGACCAAGCTCCGCAGGGTGCGTAGCGCCTTGGTCACCTCGCCCTTCACCGGCGTCGGTAATGCCAGCATAGCCGGAGCGCGGCGGAACCGGACCGGCGGGTTGTCAATGACCCGCCAGCCTCGGTCGTCTACTTCCACTGCGCCCCAGGTCTTATCACCGAGGTCGAGATAGATCTTGCCCTTGGCGCTGCCGACCCGCAGGTGGACGGTGCGACGGGGCCCATCGTAGCGGGCCCGGGCCTTCAGGGTTTCGATGGCGGCTTGTAACGGCTGCGCCGAAGGCACCTCACCCTCGCTCTTGCGGTAATACTCGTGCATCAACCAGTGGCGGAATGCGGTCGAGCCGATGCGCAAGGTTTCGCGATGGCCGTTACGCTCGATATCGGCGTAGCACTTGTCGTCGTCGGTATGGAATAAGCCAGCCTCATCGGCTTGCTCGATGATCAGCTCGGTCTGCAGGGCCTTGCCCTTGCCCTTATTCTCGCCCTCGTCCTCGTCCTCGTCCTCGTCCTCAGGTTCGGGGTCGACTTGCTTCGGCTGGTCGCTACTAGCAGCGATTTGCACGCGTACCTCGCGCAGTCCTTGCTTGCGGTGAAGGTCGTTGAAGTCGGTGTCGTCGTCTTCGCGATTCTCACCGAACTTCGGGATGGCGACCAGACCCTTGACCGCGCGCGCGGCCTTCTTCGCGTCGCTAACGCCGGGATTGTCGGCGAGGTGAGCATCGTCATCGGCGCAAACGATAATCTGCGCCTGCGGATGGCGCTCACGCACGAGGCGGGCGACCGCGGCCAGATTACCGGCATTAAAGGCGACGTAGACCTCGCCGCCGGTCGCCTCGTGCAGCGAGGCCGCGGTGGCGAAGCCCTCACAGATTAAGATCGTGCGGCCGGGATCGCGCTCGGTCCGCCGGATGCGGAAGTAGCCTCCTCCGACCCGGCCACCTTCGATGAAGCGCTTAGCGCCATCGCCGTCGATATATTGTAGGTTGATAATCTTGCGGTCGGGGCCGCGCACCGGAACCACCAACGAGTTGACGAATCGCCGCAACCCGTAGGGCTTTATTCCCTTCGCTTCTAGATAGGGATGCTTCTCGGCATAGGGATGCTCCTCGACGTCATCCGCTCCCTTCCAGGTGCGGCGGGCAGTGCGCGCCACAGCGCGGGCTTTCTTGTCGCGCTTGAGCGAGGCTTTCGCCTGCGCCTTCCAGGTTTCCGCGTATAGCTTCGCGCGCTCAGTAGCGCTGAAGCGCTCCTCGCTAGTGTATTTCCACTTCGTCCAGCCCTTGCTGTCGGTGTAATTGCGCATTGCCCCCGCCGGCCAACCATTGAGGTGGAGCACGTAGACCCCATCGTTGCGACCCCGGTTGCCTTCCTTATTGGCGGCATTGCAACGATGCAGCTCGCCATCGGCGTGAAGCGCATCCGAGAGTTCCAGATTGCGGGTGCGCAGTGCGGCGATGAACTGCTGCTCGGCCTTGTAGATGTCCGGCTTACGCGTCATTTTTTAGCCATTCCTCGCGACCGACGATGAACGCCTCGATTGGGTTATCCCGATCCAAGCGCTTGTACTCGCGGTGACTTATTTCGCGCAGCGTCAGCGTTACTTTTTGCGTAAGACCGCGGTCGTCTAAAAGACGCTGAAGCATGCGCAGCGCCTGCACGGCGTCAGCCGGGTCGGTTTCGAGGTGGGTCGCGGGGCCGCACCTCATGCGCCCACCCGTTTCCGCCCATTCAACCACCCAGTATTGTTTCTTAGGCTTAGGCATCGCGCACCGCCTTTAGCGCCGCCACAGAAAGCCAACGAGCGCGGCGATGTCGATGACAAGCGCCAGCGCGATGGTTCCGAGGACGGTAACCAACAGGACGTTAGTCATCGCTGCCCCGCCCGCTTCTTCTTAGCCAGCCCATATACTTCCAACGCCTCGATAACCTCGGTTATCGTGCCCCGAAAGAGCTTGGCGGTGCCCGCTAAGGCTTGGTGCAAGGTCATGCCCTTGGGACTAGAACGCTCAAGCTCGCGCCACACCCGGACTATCGAGGTCTGCCGGTCAGTGGCTTTCCTTCGCTTAGTCGTCATTGGCGTTGGGGGCGTTGGGGGTCGCGGCCTTCTATCTTGTCCAACAGTTTTTCTAGCGCCGCCTGCGCGGCATGGAGTTGGTCGAAAACCTCGACCACTTCCTGCTCGAGTGGGGAGCCAGGGGGACAAAGCAGGTTAACGATGGCGCGGAGTTCGTTGATGTCATCCGTCTGAACTCGGCTGGCGATATCGGTGAACTTATTCGGCATCGGGGGTGTCCCGCTTGGCCTTAGCCTCGGCCTTCATGGCCTCTTGAAGCTGGGCAACCTCGTCCTCGTCCACGACTTGCGCTCGGCCCCCGGTCGGCGACCATGGGTGCAGCTTGTTGTCCTTAATGAGCTGCTGGACGGCGCTGCGCCCGACGCCGAGCAGCGGCTGCAGCTTGGAGAGCCTGATAACCTTCTTGGGGCTCTTTGACATAGGCTTTAACCAGATTTTCCTTAGCCTTTTAGGAAGCTTTGAGTGGGCTAATAATAGCCCCTAAGGACCGGACTGGGACCGGACTGGGGTCACATTTTTAGGGGGGTTTCGTGGTGACAAGCCTAGTCACCACGAATTAGCGCCTTCGTGCCGGTACGCCTTTCCGCCGTAACGTCTCCGCCACTTGCTTCAAATCGGATTGTTCGAATTCGCAACCATCCTCGACCAGATGAGCGACCGCTTGTTCCAGCGCCTGCTCTCGGCTGCCGGGCGCAACCCGGCTACGCCCCCGCCGCATCTCCCGTAGATAAGAACGGGTAAGCGCCAGCAGACGGCGCTGGGCCTCGACCCTTGCAGTCAACACCACGCCTTTGCGCTTGCCCCTTCTGCCTCTCTGCACCCGGCACTCGAGCAGTGCGGCTAACTGCGCGAGCTTAAACTCATCGACGAGCTCGGGGTATTCGCGCAGATACTTACCGAGCTTGCCGGTGTCGCCCTTGTAGGCCGCATACAGCGCCTCCGGCCAAGACAATTGCACCGACAGCCTTTGCACTTCCCGTCGCATCCACTCCGGGTCCGGCGGGCGATAGACGAATGGTGGCCGTCTAGGCATCGGCCGACCTCAAAGGCACGACCTCGCCGGTAACGACCGGCCGAGCACAGTAGCGACCCCACTCGTCCATCAAGCGGCGGCGTTTCTCGAACAGGTCGCTGCGGCGATAAGCCCGCTCGACGGCGCTAGGGATAACGTGGGCGAGCGCCTGTTCGAGGACGTGATGCGGGTAACTGGTCTGCTCATCACACCACGTCCGAAAACTCGAGCGAAAGCCGTGGGTGGTGATGTTGCCGCGCCCCATCCGCCGCAGCACCTTCGGCATTGCCATCGTCGATAGGCCAGCCCCTTTCCCGCCGAGGAAAACGAAGGGGTTGCCGTCCTCGACCGCGAGCGCCTGCAGCAACTCGATAGCGTGGGCTGACAAAGGAACCCGATGGGCTTCGCCGGCCTTCATGCGCTCGGCCGGTATCGCCCAGGTCGCGTTCGGTAGGTCTATTTCCGCCCAGCGGGCCCCTAGGGTTTCGCCGGCGCGCACTGCGGTCAGGATAGTGAACTCGAGCGCGCGGGCGGCGGTGCCTTTCTGCACTCGCAGTTCGCTCATGAAGCCCGGCAGTTCGGGATAGGGCAGCGCCGGATGGTGCTTGGTCTTGCTCTTCGGGCGGGCCGGGAGCGCCTCGGCGAGGTGGCCTTTCCAGCGGGCGGGATTGTCGCCGCTGCGATAACCACGCACGCTCGCCCAGTCGAGCACGTTGGCGATGCGCGTGCGTACCCGCTGGGCGAGGTCGGTACGCTCGGCCCACATCGGCTCCAGCACCTGGAGGACCAAGCCGGTGTCGATAGCGGCAACCGGCAGCGAGCCGAAAACCGGATAGGCATGTTGCGCGAGCGAGGTGAGGAACTGCGCGCGGGTGCGCGCCGACTTCCACTTGCTCGCGTGCTGGTCGTAGTACCCCTTCGCACACTGTTCGAAGGTCATCGACTTGGCGGCGGCGACCCGAGCCGCAATCTTCTTCGCCTTGCGGTCTTCGATTGGGTCGATGCCGTCGAGCAGCTGCAGCCGTGCCGCGCGCGCCCGAATGCGCGCCTCCGCTAAGCCGACGGTGTGGGTTGGACCGAGGCCCAACATCCTTTCTTTACCGGCGCGGACGTAGCGTAGGATCCAGGATGCCGAGTTGCGATTGACGACTTGGAGGTAGAGGCCGTGGCCGTCGTGGAAGCGGCCGGGAGAATGGCGGACGAGCTTGGCGACGCGTTTCGAGGTCAGGGGCATGGGGTTTGGGTCCGGTTCGCGCCTCCCCAACTCGGCGAGCGGAAGCGGGGCGAAAATGACCCCGCGAGCTACCCCCGGAATGGGACGGGCTATTACCGGCTTTTATGGGTCGTCCGCGGTAGGTGGTCAAGGCCGGGAGGGCGAATTTATCAATCCTTATCGGCAGTTAGCGGCCCATAGCGGTCACTCGTCCCTTGGGTATAAACGCCCCCAAACCGCCCGATTGGGGGGGCAATCGATGTCCATGGCGTCTCGAGAAAACCCGGCCGATCCGCGGCGCCCCGCCCCGCGACTTTATCTCGTGGCCCCACAGGACCCTGCCGGG
>Ga0306920_100014555_pt1 | contig 10741 bp, 17 predicted proteins | sample flu12Cox44000170_FD_204666 | JGI IMG/M metagenome (GOLD analysis project Ga0306920, IMG submission 204666) | Lab enrichment of tropical soil microbial communities from Luquillo Experimental Forest, Puerto Rico - flux4day.12C.oxic.44.000.170 (v2)... | ecosystem: Environmental > Terrestrial >... | reverse complement strand
CCTGATCATGCGCGAGGTCGAAAAGCGCACGGGCAAGCCTGCAGCCTTCATCGAATCCGATCTGGTCGATCCGCGCTATTTCTCGGCCGCCAATATCAAGAACCGGCTCGAGAGCTATTTCCAGATGATCGAGCAAAAGCGCGCGGGCGCTCGCGCCGCCGCCTGAGGAAGCTGCATTATGAAAACCTTCGTCGGCATCGACCTCGGCTCCACGACTACCAAGGCGGTTCTGCTCGACGAGAACTGTGACGTGATCGGCCGCGGCATTACCAATTCGCGCTCGAATTATGCGACCGCCGTGCGGGTGGCAAGCGAGGAGGCGCGCATCGATGGTCAGTTTACGCTGTTCCGGCGCGCGCTAAAAGACGCTGGCAGCAGCGTTGATTTCGAGGGATTTCTCGGCGATCTCGAGCGAGCCTTCCGCCTCGAGCAGTTTCTCGAGCAGCTCGATGACCTCGAGCAGACGTGCTTCTCCCAGGTTCGGGGCGAGCGCTTCGCCCGCATCGAAGCCGGGGTGAAGGAGGCGTTGCGCGAGGTGTTCCGGCGGTTGCGCGAAGATGCAGCGGGACTTTACGCGCCCGGCGCCAAACGCAAATCCGACTTCTTCCGCGATATCGCGGGCTCCCGCTACCATAATCATGCCGAGGAGGTCGCGCGCGCTGCGGGGCTACCCTACGATCTGCTCCTCAACGTCTATGACAAGTCGATCATCGACGTGGAGAACCGGCCGCCTGCCGGCAAGCTGACCGAGAAGTTTCGTCGCGCGTTAGCCCGCGTTCCGGTTTCGCGGCAGGCGATCGCATCCCGCGCCGAAGTGCAGCAGCTGATCGAGAACGCCCTCGCTGTGGAGCTGGATGAGACCTATCTGGTCGGCACCGGGTACGGTCGGGTGACGCTGCCGTTCTCCAAGGAACACATCCGATCGGAGATCCTTTGCCACGGCCTCGGCGCCCACATGATGTATCCGAAGACGCGGACCGTGCTCGATATCGGCGGTCAGGACACGAAGGGAATCCAAATCGACGCCAACGGGATCGTGGAAAATTTCCAGATGAATGACCGCTGTGCCGCCGGCTGCGGGCGTTATCTCGGCTACATCGCCGACGAGATGAACATGGGGCTGCACGAATTGGGGCCGCTGGCGATGAAGTCCGATCGCCCGGCACGCATCAATTCGACCTGCACGGTGTTCGCCGGCGCCGAGCTGCGCGACCGACTGTCGCTCGGTGAAAAGCGCGAGGACATTCTGGCTGGACTGCACCGCGCGATCATCCTGCGGGCAATCTCGATCATCTCGCGTGCCGGCGGTGTCGCCAATGAATTCACCTTTACCGGCGGGGTGGCAAAGAACGAGGCCGCCGTGCGCGAACTCAAGAAACTCATCAAGGAGAATTACGGCGAGGTCACCATCAACATCAATCTAGAATCGATCTATACCGGGGCGCTCGGCGCTGCCGAGTTCGCGCGTCGGGCGCATCTTGGAGGAGCGGACGGGAGGCAAGCATGACGATCGCGGCCGGCATCGATGTTGGTACCGGTGCCGTTAAGGCGGCGCTGTTTCGTGTCGAGAGCGGCGATACGTCCTGGCTTGCGCGCGCGACTCTCCGTATTCGCCAGCGGGATCCGATGGAGCTTGCGCGGAGCTCTTACGATCAGGTGCTCGCAGATGCGAATCTCTCTGAGAAAGAGGTCGATTACGTCGCGACGACCGGAGAAGGGGAGAGCGTGCCGTTCCATACCGGGCACTTCTATTCGATGACGACCCATGCACGCGGCGCAATCTATCTCGATCCGGAATCGCGGGCGGCTCTCGACGTCGGCGCGCTGCACGGGCGCGCCATCAGCATCGATGAGCGCGGCAAGGTTCTCAGCTACAAGATGACGAGCCAGTGCGCGTCCGGCTCCGGCCAATTTCTTGAGAACATCGCGCGCTATCTCGGAATCGCTCAGGACGAAATCGGCACCCTGTCGCACCAGGCTGACAATCCCGAGGTCGTCAGCAGCATTTGTGCGGTGCTCGCCGAGACCGACGTCATCAACATGGTTTCGCGCGGCATCAGCGCGCCCAACATTCTCAAAGGCATTCACCTCTCGATGGCGGCGCGGCTCTCCAAACTGCTCAAATCGATCGGAGTCAGCAAAGGCGTGGTGATGATGACTGGTGGGTTGGCGCTCGATCGTGGCCTAGTCGACGCATTGAGGGAGGACGTCGCCAAGATGAAAGACATGAAGGCCGAAATTCGCAGCCATCCGGATGCGATGTATGCAGGTGCCATCGGAGCGGCACTATGGGGCGCCTACCGCTTCGAGAAGCTGGCCGCACAGGGCAATCTTCCTAAAGCCGCCTGAAGCGAGGAGGGAAATCATGGCGTTGATGATAACCGATGCCTGCACCGCCTGTGATGCCTGCGAGCCGGTGTGTCCGAACAAGGCGATCTCGGTCGGCAATCCGATCTATGTCATCGATCCGATGAAATGCACTGAATGCGTCGGTGCCGAGGACGAGCCGCAATGCAAGCTGGTCTGTCCAGCCGCGTGTATCGTGCCCAATCCGGATTGGAACGAGGGCAAGGACGAGCTGCTGGCGAAGTATCAGCAATTACACGAGTGAGTCTGACGATGAGCTTCACCAACCGGGTCTGTCAAACGCTGCACGAGGAGCACTGCGCCACCGTCGCGCTCATGGAGCGACTTCAGCAGCTGGTTGCACGCCATCGCGGCGAGCCGCCAGACGCCAAGGATGGCAGTGTCGCGCGGCTGCTGTCCGATTTGTGGATCGCGCTGGAGGGCGAGGTCCAGCGGCACTTCGCCTTCGAGGAAGACCGCCTGTTTACCTATCTGAGCGCTATCGGCGAGGCAGCAATCGGGGCGCACCTGACCGAGGAGCACACCATTATGCGGCCAATCGGGGTTCGCATCGCTGTGCTGGCACGCGAGGCTGCAGTTCGCGGCTTCGACAGCGCTCGCTGGGACGAGTTTCGCCGCTCAGGCAAAGAACTATGCGAGCGCCTGTTGGCGCATGTCGAGAGGGAGGAGATGGCGTTGTTGCCGCTGCTTGAGGAGAGCATGGATGCGGACACCGAGACCCGTCTCCTGCACGACTACCTTGAAACCGCATGATGCTCCGATGGTAGCTGCTGCCCCTGTGGCCAATTGTAGTGTTCGCCCACTCGAGGCGGATGACGTCGAACGGGTGATTGCCATCGACCGTGAGCACAGCGGTCATTCCCGACGCCGTTTCTTCGAGAAGCGCTTTGCGGCGATAGCTGCGGAGCCGGACGATTACGTTCATCTCGGCGTGACGCGAGCTGGTTCCCTGCGCGGCTTTGCCATTGCCCGTATCCTGCGCGGCGACTTTGGCCATGAGCGTGCCATCGCGGTTCTCGATGCGATCGGGGTGGAGGTGGAGAGCCAGGAGCGTGGAATCGGGCAGGCACTCATGGAGGAACTTGGCGCGATCCTGCATCGCAAAGGAGTGCGTTCGCTGCAGTCGCAGGCCGATTGGACCAACCACCGTCTGTTGCGCTTCTTCCACGCCGCTGGATTTGGTCTGGCGCCACGATTGACCTTACACCGGCCGGTCAATCAGGTCTTGGCCGAGAGCAGCGAAGAAGTATGACCGAGCGGAGTCCGCCATGATTGAACACGCGCGTCTCGTCATTCCGGTCCAGGTCGGTGAGGCTGCCGAGATCAACTACGGCGGACCGGCCGCTGCCGATTTCGGTCCGCTGGCGCGCGACCGAATCCTGGTGCGCACGATGACCGAGAGCGACCTTCCGGCCCTCATCATGATCGACCGCCGGATCACTGGGCGTGACCGCTCCGCGTATTTCGAACGCAAGCTCGCCGAAGCGCTGCATGAATCGGACGTGCGGATATCAATCGTGGCCGAGCGCGACGGCGTTGTAGTCGGTTTCATTATGGCGCGCGTCGATGTCGGCGAATTCGGCAGGGTCGAAACAACGGCGGTCATGGATACGATTGGCGTCCATCCGGACTATCGGAATTTGGGGGTCGGTCGGGCGCTGATATCGCAGCTGCTGATCAATCTGATGACGCTTCGGGTCGAGTACATCCGAACCGAAATCGACTGGCGCGAACGAGATCTGCTTCGATTCCTCGATCATTCCGGTTTCCGCCCCTCGCAACAGCTCTGCTTTGAGCGACTCATCGAGACGGCTGCCTAAAAATTTCCAATCCATGGCGAGCATGACAGCAATCATAACAGCCGAAAAGAGCGTGCTCGCGGTGCGGCCGGTCCGGCCGGCCGACATCCCCCATGTCATCGCCCTCGACAAGCAGATTACTGGGCTCGTCAAGCGCGAATACTGGCAACAAGCGTTTGAGCGCTACGCGGCCCGCGAGGCACGCGATCGGTCATTCCTGGTCGCCGAAGCGCACGGCACCAAATCCCGTACGCCCATTCTCGGATTTATCATCGGTGAGGTGCGGGCATGGGAATTCGGGTCGGCGCCTTGCGGCTGGGTGTTTGCGCTCTCGGTCGAACCGCGTGCCCGTCTGCGGGGCGTGGGGCAAGCCTTGTTCGAGGCGATCTCGGCGGAATTCAAAGCCGCGGGCGTGCGCAGCGTGCGAACCATGGTAGCGCGCGGCAATCGTCTGCACCTCGCGTTCTTCCGCAGCGAGGGGATGATGGCCGGACCTTACCTTCAGCTTGAGAAAGAACTTGACTGATCACCTGAACGCGGTGCGCGATGAAGCTGCAGATCTCAAGTCGGATCGCGATCTTCGCCCTCTTGGAGCTCGCTGCGCCACCGCCGCGCCAGTTCGCCGTGGCTGAAATGGCTGAGAAATACGGCGTCTCCAGCCATCACCTCGCGAAGGTCATGCAGGTCCTGGCGCGCGCCGGCCTGGTGCGAGCGGTGCGCGGTGCGCGGGGCGGTTATCAGTTTAGCGGCAATGTGCGACGCACCACGCTGCTTGATGTGATCCAGCTATTCGAGAATTTGGGCTCGGGACCCGCGTTTTCCCGGGCCATGGAGGCAACCGATGCGGGGAGAGCCTTGCGCGAAGTCCTCGCCGAGATCGACGACATCGCAAGGGCGACACTGGGCTCGATCACGCTTGCCACGATGCTCAAGCTGGTCGATCGGCGGCGAAACGGCAGCCAGAGCGAATCTGCAGTTCGTCAGGTCGTTATGACTCGCTGAGCAGCGCAATCATCCCATGCGGGCGGTTTCGCCATGGGTATTGATGAAAAGGACCGTGAGCTGATCCATGCAAATGATGTGCTCGCGAAACAATTTTGCCAGCTTCCTGCGCAGCAGCGTTTGCGCCTTTCGCCAATTGTGCCGGCTGAGGGCTGCCGCGCGATCGCAGAGATCAAGGAGCATCTGGTGCTCCCGCCTGTGACATTCGCACAGCCTGACGCCGGCCCTGTCCATCAGGATAGCCTCGTGATCGAAGTGCTCTCGCATGAGTTTCTTGAGCCGAGCAATAAAGAATTCGAATCGGAGTTGGTCGCAGTTCACTGCGCGGAGCCAGCAATCGGCGATGGCCATGTGGTCTGAATCGATCATATCGTTACCGAGCCTGAATTGTTTCCCGATTAGTAGGCGAACGCGGGGCATAGAACATTCTCTTACACGGCAATCGATCGGCGTCACGCCCGAGCCGGTGATGCCACAGCTGCAAGATCTTTTCCCGATACTCCCACTGATCATGAAAATGCGCGGTATTGCTTGATTTTGGTCAAGGTGCCTGACTGCCTGCGGGTACGGAATTCGCGCCCTCGCCAACCGTCAAGGAGACCGCCAATGTCACTTCTGCTCCCACCCGGCTGGACACCGCCCATTGGATACGCCAATGGAGTCGTGGTTCCTGCGGGACGCATCGTGTTCGTTGCTGGACAAGTCGGCTGGGACGAGCAGCAGCGCTTTCATGCAACAATGACATCGACGTTGCTGTGCAAAACCTCGGAGATGAGGCCGGGTTCTTGTGCGAACGAGCCCTTCGGCCAGCGTACGTCAATGGACAGGTTCTTCCCTTCGGTCCAGCCGCGCTGCTGGAGCGCTTCGCGAAAGGCGCTAAGCATCGCCGGGAGTGGCGACACCGCCCCGATCACGGCTACGCGCCAAACCCTACCAGTCTGCTGCGCGTGCGCCGTGAGCGGCCACGCCGCCGCGCCGCTAAGAAGCGTGATGAATTCGCGGCGTTTCACGGCCCGATGCCTCCCGTGCTTCGACCGAAAGATAGCACACTTCGGTACCGCAGGAGACTTGCCGCGCTGCGGGATTTCGGTCTGTCCTATGTCGGTTGCGGGTCATTCACGTCGGATCGATACGTGCCCGACCGTCGCATGTCCGCTTCACCTCCAAGAGCGTCCAAACGTTGGCACCGCAGCGAAATGACGCGGTGTGCCACAAGCAGACAGTCACGTCGCAGTCCGGCTGGCCGACGGTTTACGTTGCGTCAATTTGCCTTCACGCCAGTCGCCTTGACCAAAGCCGCGTTCGTGCTGAGTTCTTTTTTGATATGCGCATCGAGTTCCGCCGGAGTCAAAACCAGCGGGTCTACACCCATCGTTGCCAGCTTCTCCTGCACGTTTGGCGCTTCCATGGCCTTCAACGTCTCGCGGTAAAGCTTATCGACGATGTCACGGGGCGTCTTCGCGGGAACAAATGTCGCCCACCAGATGGGGTAATCGGAGTCGGTAAAGCCGGCTTCGAGCGTCGTGGGGACGTCCGGCAGAGCCGAGGCGCGTTTTGAGCCGTTTACTGCAAGCGCGGTGAGCTTGCCCTCGCGAATATGTGACAGGACAATGCCGATCGGCAAAAAAGCAAAGTCGACCCGTCCGGTCATCACTTCGGTTATTGCTTCCGAGCCGCCTTTGAAGGGGACGTGAACGACTTCGAAACCTGCACGCAAACGGAACCGTTCTGCACTCAGGTGCGTGTTGGTCCCAACCCCCGCCGACGCGAACGTGAGTGATCCCGGTTTAGCCTTGGCGGCGTAAACAAGTTCGTGAATGGTCCTGATACCTCTCGCTGATGAAATAATCAGCACGTTGGGCGAAACGCCGAGCAGCGCGACAGCAGTAAGATCGCGTGCCGTATCATAGGTGAGGTTCTGGTAGATTGACGGGGCGATGGTGAGCGCCGACGACTGGACGAGTATCGTGTAGCCGTCGGGGTCCGACTTGGCGGCGGCCGCGGTGCCGATCGTCCCTTCGGCGCCGACGCGATTTTCGACGACGATCGACTGACCAAGCTCACTGGAGAGCTGGTTGAGGATCACGCGCGCAGTGACGTCGGTGCCGCTGCCTGCCGTATACGGCACAATTGCACGGATTGGCCTTGTTGGCCAAGACTGTGCGCCGGCCTGGGTGCTCGGTACCGCGAGGGCGAGAATCGCCAGCAACGTCAGGCAAATCCGTTTCATCACTTCCCCTCGGCGTTAGCATTGCGGATGCGTATCGTCAGGTTGGCGTCTATACCGGCCGCATCCTCAAGGGCGCGAAGCCTGCGGAGCTGCCGGTGCTGCAGTCGAACACGTTCGAACTGGTCATCAATAACCAGACCGCGAGAATGCTCGGCCTCACCGTGCCACCGACGGTTGACCGAAGTTGAGCGCCTTGCAAGGACGCTCGGTCTCGAAGTGACGCTCTTGGAACTCCGACGCGCCGAGGATATCATTGCCAAGCGACTGAAAGAACATAACTATTTCTGGTTTTTGGGACCTTGGTTCTATTCGACCGAAGTGTGACGGGGGTCACAGACTCTACCCCGGTTCCCCTCCATGTTGGACTAGGGCGACCTGCATCTGGCACGGGAGGAAGAATTGGCCCCGAAACCAGATAGGCTTGCATCTATCTCCGGGATGGCTCTCGCGATGGCGGTGACCGTCGCAGCAATCACGACGTTGGCAGCCCCCCTGGATCCTGAGAGTAAGTCGGCAGCGCCAATCCCGCGCGCGCTGCAAAGAAGCCGTGCAGGTCATCGACATCACGGCGTCCGCAGTGGGCTCTAAGAGGTTCAACAGAGCTGCTGGCATCAGTGTTCCGGGAGCTAAATCATGAGTGACATTGCAGGATCGGCCGTTCCCAACTACGGCGGCACCGTCTTTGTCAGCTACGCGCGTGCAGACGACGAGAGACCGCCTTCATTTGCGCCAAAGATTTGTTTGTTGAAGCCATTGCCCGACAGCCCCCAGCACCTTTGAACCTGGTGCGCGCAACAAGCGACCGACGGTGGTAGGGCGGCTCTGAAGATGCGCGAAGTATTATGTCTGATGAATAATACCCGCCTCGATGCGGCCATGATCTTTCCGGTGAACAAAATTCCTATTTCGACTGTTATTGAGGGTCGCGGCGCTCAAGAGATGGTAGCGTTGGTGCAGCGTCTAAGAATCGGTCCGATTCGCGCATTGCACCCTCATGACCGGCGGAAACAGGAGGTGGACATGTTGATCAGCACGAAGAGCGGCGCGCCCGAGAAGGATAGAAACGCATCTGTAAGTGCGGCTGAGATCACGGGCAGGGTGGTGCCGCATGACCAGGCTTGGGCGAGGTCAGAGCCCACGACAAAAGCGGGAACGGCCTCTTGCATTGGCTCCGACATGTCGATCGTCGGCAAGATCGAATGCAATGGTCCAGCGCAGGTCTTGGGCCGAATCGAAGGCGAGTTGCGCGCCTCGGATCTCCTGATCAGCGAGGGCGCACAGGTCGAGGGCAACATCATTGCGCAGGGCGTTACAGTCTGCGGCCGCGTCAAGGGCACTATCCGTGCCGTCCGCGTCAAGCTGCAGAACGGTGGTGCGGTCGAAGGTGACATTTTTCATCGGACGTTGTCGATCGACGAGAACTCTCAGTTTGAAGGATCGTCGCGGCGGGTTGAGAATCCAACAGAGCCACCGTCGAGCATCGACGCCAAGGGCCCGCAGAAAAGCCCGCAGAAAAAAGACATGGCCCCGGCCCCGTAACCGTCCATCGACGCCGAGTTGGCGGATGGGCCGAAGCACTAGGGGTTGCACAACCGAATTCGCTGTCCAGGCCCGCGACTGTCGCGCTGTCGCTCCACAAAAGCGAGGGGGGGCAGAATGGCTGTGCTGTCAGGTCCGTGTAAGCCAATGGGTCTAAGATACTTTGCCGAGAACCCTCCTTCCTGAAGATTTCCCTATGAGGGTTCTTCTGAGCCCCGCCCTTCTCCTGTTAGGCGGGGCTCTCGTTTTGGCGAATGACGCGCGGCCTCGCCTCGCCATTGGATCCGAATGCAGCGCTTTGGTGTTGGGGGTGAAGGTGAGACAGGAGCCTTCAATTGTCTCACTCTGTACACCTTGAGCCCCGCCCCCGACGCGGGGCCTTTCTTTGAGAGCCGCTCGGCACACCACGGGGCGGCCCTTAGCCCCGCCACAACGCTATCAGCCCAGACCGCAGGTCAATTCCGGCCCGTCGTCCAAGAAAAGCCCCGTCTCCTGGAAGGGGCGGGGCGAGGTGATCTAGGTCATGATTAGCGGAAGGATTCCCGTCTTCCGCACCGAAGCAATTCGGATCGCGGTGATTGGTTCCAAGAAAAGTCGCCCCGGAAGCGGGGGGGTCCGGCAGCTCAGTCGATGAGGGCCAGCGCCCAAGTCACGGCCCCTGGTGCAATCACCAGTATCATCGTGACTGTGAGCACCAGACCCAACAGACAGAATAGGAGCACACGCTCGCGCATGTCGGTGCCCCTAGTACAAAAGCGGAAGGTGAGGCTGGTAGATCGGATACATTGACGGGCTCGGCTCAGCCATCGCCCACGTCATGGCCGCTAGGATGGTCAACGCCACCCCGACGGCAAATGCCAACCTAGCTGGTTTCGGTGCCATCTGTTCCCCTCATGGCTTCCAGTACCCTGGTACCAGTACCCGTCCTAGTACCAAGTCTGCCGGGCTTTTAGAGGGGCGAATCGGGAGAGATGTGTGAGCTACTTCACACTTCGAATCATCGTTGTTCTGATGGAAACAATAAAGGACCTTTATGCTCGCTGGGATTCAGCCGTGCTCAGCACGGCAAGGGTAGGCTTCTCGCAGTGCTCGAAACACCGCCACTACCGCATTGCCCTGGAGTTCGGTGCGATGCGCGCGCGCATAGCGTAGGAACGATTGAATGAGCTGCAGCGTCGTCGTCTGCTCCGGCGGACAAGCGCCCATAATCCGGTGCTCCTCCTCATCGGCGAGCACCGAGAGGTCCTGCATCGCTCGCATATATCCCCAACAGGTCAGCACCTCCCACGTGCGTGGGATGTAGATGTGCCGTCCCGCGCCCTTAGCGCCGCGCTCAAGGCTTTGACAATAGGCTGCCAGCTCGCGCGCGTTTTCGACTGCGGCCGCCGCGTTCCATGCAAAGGCCACGGTCGCAACCAGCCCTATCGACAGGATACGCGCATATTTCATCGGCAGATTGCGCCGTCTCGAATTCCGAGAGGGTTGTCCGAAATTTCGATTCCAGAGCGGCTTTCCAATCGAGACCGTCTCAACGAGCCGCGTCCTTGACGAGCCGCCCTTCGATGTAGCGTTTCACCGATGTCTAGTCGCTCACTATAGGCACGACGCTGACGGGAACAAGTCCGGCAAATCCAAGGGCACGTGCACCGGCCTTGGACAAGCGGAGCGGGTTCTCCACGCCCACCTCGACAAATTCGCGCACCTCGTAGATCGCCGGGATGGCGCAATGGTTGAGAATGTCACCAGACTGCTGTCGCCTCGTCTGCTGACTCTGGAACTTGGGCGCAGCAGACGAGGCGAGAGT
>Ga0306920_100014554_pt1 | contig 10742 bp, 6 predicted proteins | sample flu12Cox44000170_FD_204666 | JGI IMG/M metagenome (GOLD analysis project Ga0306920, IMG submission 204666) | Lab enrichment of tropical soil microbial communities from Luquillo Experimental Forest, Puerto Rico - flux4day.12C.oxic.44.000.170 (v2)... | ecosystem: Environmental > Terrestrial >... | reverse complement strand
GGCTCAATTCCAAGTACACCTTCGAGACCTTCGTGGTCGGGCCGAGCAACAGGTTCGCGAACGCGGCCGCGTTCGCGGTCGCCGAGGCGCCCGCCGAGGCGTACAACCCCCTGTTCGTATACGGCGACTCCGGCCTGGGCAAGACGCACCTGCTGCATGCGATCGGGCACTACGCCCAGACGCTCTACTCCGGCCTGAAGATCAGGTACGTCAGCTCGGAGGAGTTCACCAACGACTTCATCAACATGATCAGGGACGGCAAGCAGGACGGCTTCCGGCGCCGGTACCGCGACGTGGACGTCCTCCTGGTGGACGACATCCAGTTCCTGGAGAACAAGGAGGGCACGCAGGAGGAGTTCTTCCACACCTTCAACACCTTGCACAACGCCAGCAAGCAGATCGTCATCTCCAGTGACCGGGCCCCGAAGCGCCTGGTCACGCTGGAGGACAGGCTGCGCAGCCGGTTCGAGTGGGGCCTGCTCACCGACGTCCAGCCGCCCGAGCTCGAGACCCGCATCGCCATCCTGCGCCGCAAGGCGATCCAGGAGGGCCTCAACGCGCCGCCGGAGGTACTCGAGTACATCGCGAGCCGGATCTCGACCAACATCAGGGAACTGGAGGGAGCCCTGATCCGGGTAACCGCGTTCGCGAGCCTGAACCGCCAGTCGGTCGATCTCCAGCTGGCCGAGATCGTGCTGAAGGACCTCATCCCCGAGGCCCAGGGCCCGCAGATCACGACCGCGACGATCATGGGCCAGACGGCTTCCTACTTCGGCTTGTCGATCGACGACCTGTGCGGGACGTCCCGGTCGCGGGTGCTGGTCACCGCCCGGCACATCGCCATGTACCTGTGCCGTGAGCTCACCGACCTGTCGCTGCCCAAGATCGGCCAGCAGTTCGGCGGCCGTGACCACACCACCGTGATCAACGCCGACAGGAAGATCCGGTCCCTGATGGCCGAACGCAGGTCGATCTACACCCAGGTCACCGAGCTCACCAACCGCATCAAGCAGCAGGCGCGCGCAGGCTGATCCGCTTTGCGCGGACATGCGCACAGTTTGTGGACAACGCTGTGGAAGAGATTCGGATAACTGGGGGACAACCAGTGGCAAGCAGGTGCGCCGCGGGTCGCCCGCACAGCGGGCCCGTCTGCATCCCCGGCGAAGGCACACCCCCTGTGCGTGGCATGAGAACCGCTGAGCTGCGCGAACAGGGGTTCTCCCCAGTGTCCACCCCACCTACGACTACGACGATTCTGTCTATCAGGAAAAACACAACAGCAAGTAGGCCCGGTTCGCGTTATCCAGGACCGGCCCAGCGGGCACGGACCGTGCGAGCCCGTGCGAGTGGCCGGTGCGCAATCACCGCGAGGAACCGTGAGAGCCTGGATGACGCAGACCATCGAACAAGACGCGGTGTGCGGGAACGATCGAACTCGGCCTAGCGGCACCCGCGAGGGGGCACACCGACACAGCGAGGAGGCTGTTCCGTGAAGCTGCGAGTTGAGCGTGATCAACTGGCGGAGGCCGTGGCCTGGACCGCACGCGCCCTGCCGGCTCGCCCGACCGCCCCGGTGCTCGCCGGAATGCGCCTGCACGCGGGAGCCGAGCTCACGCTCTCCACCTTCGACTACGAGGTCTCCGCCCAGGCCACGGTCCCCGTCGTCATCGACGAGGAGGGGGCGGTCCTGGTCTCCGGTCGGCTGCTGGCCGAGATCGTCAGGTCGCTGCCCGCCCGGCCCGTCGACCTGACCACCGACGGCACCCGCGCCACCCTCAAGTGCGGCAGCGCGACCTTCACCCTCGTCTTGCTGCCCGAGGACGAGTACCCGACCCTGCCCGAGATGCCGCCGCTGGCCGGGTCGGTGGGTAGTGACGCGCTGGCCACCGCCATCGGCCAGGTAGCCATCGCCGCGGGCCGGGATGACACGCTTCCCGCCCTGACCGGCATCAGGATCGAGATCCAGGGCGACACGCTCACCCTCGTCGCCACGGACAGGTACCGACTCGCGGTCCGCGAACTGCGCTGGAATCCGGCCCGGCCGGACCTGTCCACCGCCGTCCTGGTTCCCGCGCGCGTGCTCGGCGACACCGCGCGCGCCCTGACCTCCGGCGCCGAGGTGTCCATCTCGCTCGGCGGCGAGAGCCTCATCGGCTTCGCCGGGGGCGGGCGGCAGACCACCACCAGGCTGCTGTCCGGCGAGTACCCCAAGTACGCCTCGCTGCTGCCGAGCGAGTTCAGCGCGACCGCGGAACTGGTGGCCGGCTCGTTCGCTGAAGCGGTCAAGCGGGTCGCGCTCGTCGCGGAGCGCAACACCCCGGTGCGCCTGGCCTTCAGCCCGGGGCAGCTCGTGCTCGAGGCGGGCGCGTCCGAGGAGGCCCAGGCGGTGGAGATCCTGGAGGCGGCGTTCGAGGGCGAGGACCTGCAGATCGCCTTCAACCCGCAGTACCTGCTCGACGGCGTGCAGGCCATCGACTCGGACACGGCCAGGATCTCGTTCACCTCGCCGACCAAGCCCGCGGTCATCACGGGCAAGACCGGGCGGGAGCCCGACTACCGCTACGTGATCATGCCGATCAGGTCGGCTGGCTAGCCCGGGGGGATGGTGTCGGCCCGGGGGACGACCCCCCTGGAACCCCCCGCTGCGCTCCGCGCCCCGCTGCGGTGCCTGCCGTAGTATCGCGCGGCCGGAGGGGCTCTGCCTGCTCCCGCGAGCCCACCCTGGTCCCCCTCGCGGGCCGCGCGATCGCGGCGCTGGGGGCGCCGCGGAAGTAGTCTCGGAGGGTGTACCTCACCCGGCTGGCGCTGAGCGACTTTAGGTCCTATTCCGATCTCGGCGTCGAGCTGGGACCTGGGGTGACCATGTTCAGCGGGCCCAACGGCGCGGGCAAGACGAACCTGGTCGAGGCGATCGGCTACCTGGCCATGCTGGGCAGTCACCGGGTCGCGACCGACGCGCCACTGGTCCGGCAGGGAGCCGAACGCGCGGTGCTCAGGGCGGCCGTGACCAGCGCGCAGGGCAGCGCGCTGGTGGAAGTCGAGCTCAACCCGGGCCGCGCCAACCGGGCCAGGCTGAACCGGGTCCAGCTGCCGCGGCCGCGGGACCTGCTGGGCACGCTGCGGACGGTGCTGTTCGCGCCGGAGGACCTGGCCCTGGTCAAGGGCGACCCCGGTGACCGCCGCAGGCTGCTAGACGATCTCCTGGTCGCCACCGCGCCGCGGTACGCGGGCATCCGCGCCGACTGCGAGCGGGTGCTGCGCCAGCGCACGGCACTACTCAAGTCGGCAGGCGCCCGGGGCCACCTGCGCGGCGCGGCCCGCGAGTCGATGGCGGCCACCCTCGACGCCTGGGACGCCCAGCTGGCCCGGGCCGCTGCGCCGCTGCTGTCCGGCCGGATGCGCCTGGTGGCGGCGTTGCGGCCGCTGGTGGCCGCCGCCTACGACGCGGTGTCGGCCGGCCCGGCCGGCGCCGGGCCGGCGATGGCCTACCGCTGCTCGGTCGAGGGCGCGGGTCCCGATGACGACGGGCCCGGGCTGGAGGCGGCCATGCTCAAGGCGATGGCCGCGGTCCGGGCCAGCGAGCTGGATCGGGGCGTCTGCCTGGTCGGGCCGCACCGCGATGAGCTCGAGCTGTCCGTCTGCGGGCTGCCCGCCCGCGGCTACGCCAGCCAGGGTGAGTCCTGGTCGCTGGCCCTCGCGCTTCGCCTGGCCAGCTTCGAGCTGCTCAGGCAGGGACGCGAGGATCCGGTGCTCATCCTCGACGACGTGTTCGCCGAACTGGACGCGGGCCGCAGGGACCGGCTGGCCGGCATGGTCGCCGGGGCCGAGCAGGTCCTGATCACCGCCGCGGTACCGGCCGATATCCCCGGCGTCCTGGTCGGCCCGCGGTTCAGTGTCCGGGCCGGGGTGATCAGCCGTGTCAGCTGACCACCCGCGGCCGTCCGGCCGCGGCAGCCCGGACCGCGCGCGGCTGGCAGCGGAGGCCCTCGCCGAGGCCACGGCGGACGCCCGGGCCCGCGGCGACCTGCCGGCCAGCAGCCAGCAGGCCGTCACACGGAATAAAACTCCTGATACCCAGCGTTCTATCGATATCGCGTTCGGTCAGCCGCGAGGGCGTTCTCGGCGGGAGGACCCGCAGCCGCTCACCAACGCCATCGAGGGCCTGCTCGACCAGCACGGCTGGCAGCAGCGGGCCGCGATGGGCTCGGTGTTCGGCCGCTGGGAACAGATCGTCGGCCAGGACCTGGCCGCGCACACCCGGCCCGACACCTTCGCCGACGGAGAGCTCGCGGTGACCGCCGACTCGACGGCCTGGGCGACCCAGGTCCGGCTGCTCGCGCCGCAGCTGGTCCGGCGCCTCAACGCCGAGCTCGGCGACGGTTCGGTGCTCCGGGTCAGGGTCCGCGGCCCGGCGCCGCCGCGCCGCCGCGGCGGCTGGCGCGTTCCCGGCAGCAAGGGTCCCGGCGACACGTACGGCTAGCCCGAAGGGCAACACGACCCTGGCTGTCGGTGCCCGCAGGTAGAATAAAAAGGCGCACGGATTGCCACATCGTGGGGGGCTGGACTGCGCGCTTCTGATGCAGGATGGAGTTCGGTTTGTCCTACGATGCACGCTCGATTACGGTGCTGGAGGGCTTGGAGGCTGTCCGTAAGCGGCCAGGGATGTACATCGGCTCGACCGGCGAGCGGGGGCTGCACCACCTGGTCTACGAGGTCGTGGACAACTCCGTGGACGAGGCGCTGGCCGGGTACTGCGACACGATCAGCGTGATGCTGCTCGCCGACGGCGGGGTCCGAGTGCAGGACGACGGCCGCGGCATCCCCGTCGACGAGCACCCGGTGGAGCACCGCCCCGCCCTCGAGGTCGTGATGACCACGCTGCACGCGGGCGGCAAGTTCGACGGGAAGTCCTACGCGGTCTCCGGCGGCCTGCACGGCGTCGGCGTGTCCGTGGTGAACGCCCTGTCCGAGATGCTCGAGGTAGAGGTGCACCGGGACGGCTACATCTGGACGCAGGCCTACGAGCACGGCGACCCGATGGGCCCGGTCCTCCGGGGCGCCGCGACCGATGACACGGGCACCACGACCACGTTCTGGCCGGACCCCGGGATCTTCGAGACCACAGACTGGTCGTTCGAGACGCTGTCCCGGCGGCTGCAGGAGATGGCGTTCCTCAACCGGAATCTGCTGATCACGCTGACCGATCAGCGGAACCTTGACGACGCGGGCCAGCCACGGGCCGTGAGGTACCAGTACGCGGGCGGGATCGCCGATTTCGTTCGGTACATCAATAATTCCAAGGAGCCGGTGCACGGGTCGATCATCGACTTCGGCGAGGAGGCCGAGGGGATCTCCGTCGAGATCGCGATGCAGTGGAGCGCCGCGTACACCGAATCGGTGCATACCTTCGCGAACACGATCAATACCGCCGAGGGCGGCACCCACGAGGAGGGGTTCCGCGCCGCGCTCACCACGATCGTCAACCGGTACGCGCGCGAGCAGAAGCTGCTGCGGGAGAAGGACGAGAACCTGACCGGCGACGACGTACGCGAGGGCCTGACCGCGATCGTCTCGGTCAAGCTGGCCGAGCCGCAGTTCGAGGGCCAGACCAAGACCAAGCTGGGTAACACCGAGGCCAAGTCGTTCGTGCAGAGGGCGAGCCACGACCACCTGCGGGACTGGTTCGACCGCAACCCGGGCGAGGCGAAGGAGATCATCAACAAGGCGAGCCAGGCCGCCCGCGCGCGGATCGCCGCGCGCCAGGCCCGCGACCTGACCCGCAAGTCACTGCTGGGGTCGACGTCGCTGCCCGGCAAGCTGGCCGACTGCCAGTCCACCGACCCGGAGGAATCCGAGATCTACGTGGTCGAAGGCGACTCGGCCGGCGGCTCGGCCAAGGGCGGCCGGGACCCGAAGTTCCAGGCCATCCTGCCCATCCGGGGCAAGATCATCAACGTGGAGAAGGCACGGATCGACCGGGTCCTGAAGAACAACGAGGTCCAGTCGCTGATCACCGCGCTCGGCACCGGCATCCACGACGAGTTCGACATCGGCAAGCTCCGCTACAACAAGATCATCCTGATGGCCGACGCCGACGTGGACGGGCAGCACATCCGGACGCTGCTGCTCACCCTGCTGTTCCGGTTCATGAAGCCGCTGGTGGAGGCCGGGCACGTATACCTCGCCCAGCCGCCGCTCTACAAGATCAAGTGGGCCGAACGCGGCGTCAAGCCCGGCTACGCCTACTCCGACCCGGAGCGCGACCGGCTGATCGACGCGGGCATCGCGGAGGGCCGCAAGGACCCGCGGCCCCGGGACGGCGTGCAGCGGTTCAAGGGGCTGGGCGAGATGAACGCCGAGGAGCTGTGGGACACCACGATGAACCCGGCGCGGCGGGTGCTGCTGCAGGTGACGCTCGATGACGCGGCCCAGGCCGACGAACTGTTCAGCGTGCTGATGGGCGAGGACGTCGAGGCGCGCCGCTCGTTCATCACACGCAACGCGAAGGACGTCAGGTTCCTGGACATCTGATCGGCAGGGCGCATGCCCTCTGCTGGTTCCACGGTTCAGTTAAGGATTACGAAAGTGACCGAAGTTACCGATCTGCCGGGCGCGCACGACCGGACCGAGCCGGTCGACATCCAGTACGAGATGCAGCGCAGCTACATCGACTACGCGATGTCGGTCATCATCGGCCGGGCCCTGCCCGACGTGCGGGACGGGCTCAAGCCGGTGCACGTGCGGATCCTGTACGCCATGTACGACGGCGGGTACCGGCCTGACCGCGGCTTCTTCAAGTGCTCGCGGGTCGTCGGCGACGTCATGGGCAATTACCACCCGCACGGCGACAGCGCCATCTACGACGCCCTGGTCCGGATGGCGCAGCCCTGGTCGATGCGGATGCCGCTCGTCGACAGCCAGGGCAACTTCGGCTCGCCGGGCAACGACCCGCCCGCGGCCATGCGGTATACCGAATGCCGCTTGGCCCCGCTGGCGATGGAGATGCTGCGGGACATCAACGAGGAGACCGTCGACTTCCGCGAGAACTACGACGGCCGCTCGTCCGAGCCCGTGGTGCTGCCCAGCCGGTTCCCCAACCTGCTGATCAACGGGTCCGAGGGGATCGCCGTCGGCATGGCCACCAAGATCCCGCCGCACAACCTGCGCGAGGTAGCGGCCGGGATCCAGTGGTACCTGGACCACTTCGAGGCCTCCGACTCCGAACTGCTCGACGCGCTGATGGAGCGGATCCAGGGCCCTGACTTCCCCACCAGCGGGCTGATCGTGGGCCGGCGCGGCATCCGGGACGCCTACCGCACCGGGCGCGGCTCGATCACCATGCGGGCCGTCGTTGACGTCGAGGAGGACGCCCGGGGCCGTACCTGCCTGGTCGTCAAGGAGCTGCCGTTCCAGGTCAACCGGGACAACCTGGCCGAGAAGATCGCCGAACTGGTCCGCGACGGCCGGATCAGCGGCATCGCCACCATTCAGGACGAGAGCAGCGGCCGGACCGGGCAGCGCCTGGTCATCGTGCTCAAGCGGGACGCGGTGGCCAAGGTCGTGCTGAATAACCTCTACAAGCACACCCAGCTGCAGGACACGTTCGGCGCCAACATGCTGGCGCTGGTCGACGGCGTGCCCCGCACGCTGCGCCTGGACCAGATGATCAGGTACTGGGTGACCCACCAGATCGAGGTCATCGTCCGGCGTACCAGGTTCCGGCTGCGCAAGGCGGCCGAGCGGCTGCATATCGTGGCCGCGCTGCTCAAGGCCATCGACCGGATCGACGAGGTCATCGCGCTGATCAGGGCCAGCGCGTCGGCCGCCGAGGCGCAGCAGGGCCTGATGGAGCTGCTGGAGATCGACGAGATCCAGGCCCGCGCCATCCTGGACATGCAGCTGCGCAAGCTGGCCGCGCTCGAGCGGCAGGAACTCGTCGACGAGCGCGGCGAGCTGGAAGCCAGGATCGCCGACTATGAGGACATCCTGGCCTCCCCGCTGCGGCAGCGGCAGATCGTGGGTTCAGAGCTGGCCGAGATCGTCGCCAAGTACGGGGATGACCGGCGGACCGACATCGTCGCCTACGACGGCGAGGTGGCCGACGAGGACCTCATCGCGGAAGAGGACGTCGTGGTCACGATCACCTACGGCGGGTACGCCAAGCGCACCAGGACCGACCTGTATCGCGCGCAGCGGCGCGGCGGCAAGGGGGTCCGCGGCGCGCAACTCCGCACCGACGACATCGTGGATCACTTCTTCATCACCACGACCCACCACTGGATCCTGTTCTTCACCAACAAGGGCCGGGTCTACCGGGCCAAGGCCTACGAGCTGCCCGACGCCGGCCGCGACGCCCGCGGCCAGCACGTGGCCAACCTGCTAGCCTTCCAGCCGGACGAACGGATCGCCGAGGTACTCGCGCTGCGCGATTACCAGGTGGCCCCCTACCTGGTGCTGGCCACTCGCGCCGGCCTGGTGAAGAAGTCCAGGCTGACCGACTTCGACTCGCCGCGATCCGGCGGCATCATCGCGATCAACCTGCGCGAGGATGACGAGGTGATCGCGGCCCGGCTGGTTTCGCCCACCGAAGACTTGCTGCTGGTCAGCAAGAGCGCGCAGGCCATCAGGTTTCACGCCGGCGACGAGTCGCTGCGCCCGATGGGCCGGGCCACCTCGGGCGTCATCGGGATGCGCTTCAACGACGGCGACGAGCTGCTCGGCATGTACGTGGTCGGGGACGGCGGCGACGTGCTGGTGGCCACCGGCGGCGGGTACGCCAAGCGGACGCCCGTCGACAACTACCCGGTGCAGGGTCGTGGCGGCCGCGGCGTCGTCACGGCCAAGATCGTGGAGGCCCGCGGCGAGCTGGTCGGCGCGCTGATGGTACAGGCCGGCGATGAGATCTTCGCCATCACCTCCGCGGGCGGGGTGATCAGGACGAGCGCGGGCGAGGTCAAGCAGTCGGGCAGGCAGACCATGGGGGTCCGGCTGATGAACCTCGCGGCCGGGGATAGCGTGGTGGCACTGGCCCGCAACGCGGAGTCGATGGCCGAGGGCGATCAAGAATCGGCCGACGAGGAGGATGACCAGGCAAATCCGGAAGGTGAAGCGGACTAAGCTGACGGCAACTATTCAGCGGGCGACAGCGTCCCTACAGTGTCACGCGGTCACGGAAACCCGGTAGAAAGCCGTCTTCTTCGCATGGGAGTCAAATGGGCGTCCCGTCCGGGAGATACCCTCATGAGGGTCAGATCATAGGAGGACGACTTGAAGAGGCGCACGAATACGCCCGACGGCTCAGGTGGAGCCTCCCCTACGGTCACGGCCCCACGGCAGGACGACGACCCTACGGCTGATCACGACCAGGACACCCAGCCGACCGACGCGATGGCGGCGCCGCCCGCGCAGACATCCGCGACGCCAGTCGCGGCCATGCCCGCTCCGGCCGGGCGGGACGCTTCGGCCAACGGCGGGCCGACCGCGGAGGACAACGGGAAGGCCGGCCTGGCCGCCGCGGGCCTGGCCGCCGCGGGCCTGGCCGCCGCCGCCACCGAGGCCGCCCCGGCGCTGCCCGCTGACAGCATCGGGTCACCGCGCGAGTCGTCGACGTCCATCTTCGCCCGGCCAGCGTCGGCCGCGGTCTCGCCACCGGCCAAGGACGGCAAGCCGGGTGATCCCGGCGACGCGCCGCCCGCGGAGGCGCCGTCCCCGGCAGAGCCGGACACCGGATCGCCGATCGACCGGGCCGCGTTCCGGCCGGCGTCCGTTACGGAACCGGCCGCCGAAGCCTCCTCGCCCACCATCTCGTCCCGCCCGGAGCCGTCACCCACGGCGGTTTCCGCGGCCGCGTTCGCCTGGGAGGTACCCGACTCCCCGCCCACATCGCCGACATCCCCGGCTCGGAACTTCCTGCGCTCGAGCGCCGACGCGACGGCCCAGGGCGTCCCGTCAGCGCCAGCCGCCGCGGTAGGGCCGGCGGAAGCAGCGGCCAGCCGGGCCGCGGCGCCGGCCAGGAGCACGCCGCGGAAGAAGGCGGCGAAGCGCCCGGCACGGCAGGCGCACCTGACCGTGGCGCGGATAGAGCCCTGGTCGGTGATGAAGTTCAGCTTCGTGATGTCCCTCGTCGCCTTCATCATCTTGTTCGTCGCCGTCACCGCGCTCTACGGCACGCTGTCAGCGCTCGGCGTATTCGAATCACTCCAGCGGGTCGTGTCGAGCGTGACGTCGAGCCAGGATTCGACCGGAGTGAACGCGGCGAAATGGTTCTCGGCCTCCAGGGTGCTCGGCTATACCGGCCTGCTCGGCTCGCTCGACATTGTGCTGATCACGGCGGTGGCGACGATCGGCGCGGTGATCTACAACCTGACGTCGCGGCTGATAGGGGGCGTGGAGGTCACCCTCCGCGAGACGGATTGACCCGCGGCGGGGCAGGCCGGCCCGCGTCACGGCACCGCCTGCCGCGCCGGTGCGATAAGATGATGGCTGCTCTTGTTTCCGCAGGTCATGGGGTTATAGCTCAGTCGGTTAGAGCGCGTCCCTGATAAGGACGAGGCCCGTGGTTCAAGTCCACGTAACCCCACGAGGCGCTCGACGTTGCTCGCTGCCCTACGGGCAGCTTCGCCGCAGCCCGCAGTGCTGGCCCGGGGGATGACCCCCAGAACTCCCCGGTGCCGGGCCTCGCCCGGCGGACGGTGAGCGCGCCGTACATTGGCGGGATGCCCGGCGGGCACAGTAGCTTGCTA
>Ga0306920_100014553_pt1 | contig 10742 bp, 7 predicted proteins | sample flu12Cox44000170_FD_204666 | JGI IMG/M metagenome (GOLD analysis project Ga0306920, IMG submission 204666) | Lab enrichment of tropical soil microbial communities from Luquillo Experimental Forest, Puerto Rico - flux4day.12C.oxic.44.000.170 (v2)... | ecosystem: Environmental > Terrestrial >... | reverse complement strand
GGCACCGAGGGACCGGGCGCCCTCCAGATCGTGATCAAGGCTTCGATAGTCGCTCCTGACCTGCCGCTTCCCAGGCGGCTGGCCGGGGCGAGTGCCTTCGCGGCTAGGCGAGCCCCCGCCGAATCCCGTACATCGTCAACGAATCTTGTCCGCTGGCGTCCCAATCGCCTCCCGGGAGGACGAACCCTTTGGTTGCGGCTTCGCCACGCTATGATCTCGTGCAAGAATGGGAGCCCACCGCATGCATCTCGAAGGAACCTCTCCATCCTTACATGAGCCTTGGTGGCGACGCGGTTGGCGCGCCTTTCTAGAGTTGCTTTCAGAACCGGATGTCAAGGATTTTGCCTGGGGCGAGGGTCTGCGGGCGGCCGTTGGAATTACATTACCCGCTGTCGTTGGGTGGACTTTTGATCATTTGTCCTGGGGGATCCTTTGCTCGTTCGCCGCGCTCTGGACGCTATCCTGCGACGTTGGAGGTGCCTATCGGCAGAAGGCTATCGGCCTGGTCGGGTCGGGTTTGACGATGCTTGGCGCTTACGCCTTTTCAGGCTTGATGGTTCAGTCCGTGCCAAATTATGTCTTCGGGACGTTTCTGTGGGTCTTTGGCGGGGCGCTTGTTGGTGTCACCGGCAACGCCGCCGCGCAAGCAGGCCTCGTCAGCTCAACGATTGTCGTTACGTCCGTGGTGCTTTTCGTTCCGAGCGAATTCGGTGTGCGGTTTTTCCTGTGTTTGCTCGGCGTCTGTTGGGCCCTTGCGCTCTGTCTTGCGCTGTGGCCTTTGAAACCGTTTGCACCTCTGTTCAGCGCGCTCTCAACAAGCTGCCTCAAGCTTGCCAATCTGGCTGATTCATTTTGGCTCGGGACGCCTGCCGCCGGGGGCGCCGCGACAAATCTGCAGTTTGCACTTGCTTATGACGCTTTGATGAACAGCCTGGAGCCGTGCCGAAGTATCTGGGGTGCGGTGCGCGCCCGCCGTGGCGGCCCAACGATGCGGAGCATGCAGTTGTTAACGCTCATCGAACAAGTCGATGATGTCGCACGTACTTTGGTTGCGTTGCGCGAAGTCGTGAATCTTGCGGGAAGAGATAAATGGCTCAACGACGCGCGTGTTTATCTTCTGGATTTCACGGGTTCGCTTTCCCGGACATGTCGTGAAATCGCTGGGGCAGTGGCTGTTCGAGGGAGAAGCGTGTCTACGGCCGATCTCGAGAGCGCACTTCAACGAGTCGAATCGTTTCTTGTACCCGAATCGGGTTCGGACGCGCCGCTCCATTCAGGGCAACAGGAACTGGAGCGGACAGTCAGGCATCTGGCAAACCAAGTGATTACGCTTGCCGAAATCGCGGGCGAGTTGAAATCGGGAAGCGAGATCGTCAGGCAACCTCCCGAAGCCCGATTTGCGCCGAAGCATAGTGGCAGAATTAATCCTCTTTCCGAAGTACGAAATAACCTGACGTTTCGCTCCGTCAGTTTTCGCCACGCGTTGCGGCTTGGCGTTGCCGCAGGACTAGGAGGCCTGCTTGCCTCAGTTTTTCATCTGACACGCGGCTACTGGATTCCGATGACAGTGGTGCTCGTGCTCAAACCGAATTTTGGCGGAACTTTGCAGCGCTCGGTCCAAAGAATAACCGGAACAGTTTGCGGCTCGCTTTTGGCAGCTGTTCTTCTCTTCTTTTTGAAGGATCCAATCCTCCTATTTCCGATTCTCGCAGGTCTCACCTTTGCGACATTTACCCTGCGAAATCGGAACTACGGCTTGTTTGCTTTGGCTTTGACGCCAATGGTCATGGTGATGTTGGATGTCGCGCATCCCATAACATCTGCCGACAGTTTATTCCGGATTCTCTATACCGTCATCGGGAGCATCGTTGCTCTTGTCAGCGGTTACTTGCTGTTTCCGACATGGGAAAGACACCGTCTGCCTTTTCACATTGCCGAGGCGCTCAGATCAGAAGTCGCTTTCATTCGCGCTCTTCGCGCAGGGATTCAGCACAAAGAGGAGAGGCCGATTTCGGAGTTTCGCCGTGACGCGGCGCTGGCCGTGTCGAACGCCGCGACGGCCGGCCAGCGATTGTTGGGGGAACCGCCTAACCGACGGGGAGACATCGAAGCTGCGCTTGCTGCAATTTATTACACACGCCGCATCTTGCATGGACTTGCAGCGATTTCTGACTATCCGACACGCGTAAGCATCCCGGTTGAATCGAAGGAAGCTTCCGTGATAGTCGATGCGTTGGCCAAAGCCCTTCAGGATTTGGCTGTGAGCCTGGAAAAAGGAGAGGAACCGCCACGTCTCCCGTTCATCTCGGAACGAGTCAACCAGCTGGAAGTGGCGTTTCGAGCGCCTCTACGAAAGGGTGCTGCCGAGCCGCGTATCAGGGTCGGCAAAGAGACGTTAAACCAGACGGAAGAGTGGTTATTCTACCATCTGGCAAACGTGTTGCGGCTCACCCTTGCTACGCGTGAGGCCTTTGCCCGCCTTGTGCGGTCCGAGCGAAAACTTTCCGCAGTTCAAAGCTAGCGAGGCCGCGCCTCAGACCGGCGAGATCTAAGGGTATCATGGTGGCATTGGGAGCAGCGCTGATGGGCCGAAGCGGCCTCGCTACAGCGGGACCAAAATTTGTTAAAGCTCTGGGTCATCGCCTGGGCGTTCTCAGCATACCGCGTTGGTTCTTGGTTCGCACGTGCATTTACTGGTCGTGAGGAAAGCCGATACCTTTGCCTAGCTAGTTCCGTGGTCCCGCATATAGAATCCTTGAAAAGCAAAGGGGCGAACGATAAATGCGTGATTCCGAAAAAAACTTGACTCATCTGCAACGAGTTTTGCATTTCAAGGATTCTAGTGCAGGACATGAAAGGGAAGAATGGAAGGATGGAAGGGTGGAAAGATGGAGAGCTGCGGTCCCGGGTTTTGGTGTTCGCGGTTCGGAGTTCGGAGTTTGGGGTTCTATATTCTGACTTCTGATTTCTGTATTCTGACTTCTCGTGGTGCGGTCCCTCGCAGCCGTGGTTTTGGGACAATTTTCCCATCACAATCGCCGGCCACTGACCCGCCAGAGCGACGCGTCGAATATCCAAACCACGGCATATGTTAAGAACATCAGCGCGCCGAGTGGCTGCACCGACATTGTATAGGGAGTCTTTTTGAGTCCAAAGAACGCGTTAAGTGTGAGTCCGATCAACAGCACTGCGTACGATGAACAAATCAGGCACCGCATCCAGCCGGGGATTCTTTGAGTTTGCACCAGGGCCAGTGTGATAGGTGGTGCGATCATCGCGTAGGTGGCATCTTCCGTTGACGGCCCGAAAAGCAGCATCCAACAGGTTCCGATGGTGAAGACGGCAACCAGTAGACGATCCTCGGACCAATTCTTTATTCGGCCATATATGCACACACACGCTGCTGAGACTGCCGCGAATAACTGCAGAACAAGAAATAGCCGGCTACTGAGATTGATGTGAATAGCCTTCAGCAACATCGCGAAATCTCGAGGCGCGATATTCATATTCATCCGGCGATCGTCTGCGCCTCGCGTACCGAACCATCTCTGATATTGCTCAAGAACGTAGCCTGGCTGTTGAAGAAGAAATGAGAGGATGCCCATCAAAAGCAATGTCACAAGGAGGCGCCACGCCAGTTGACGCGGATACAGCAGCACAAGCAGCAATGCAACGGATAGCGGATAAATCTTGAGGTATGCTGCCAGTCCAAGGCAGATCGCGGAAATCGTCCATGACCTTCGATGCGCGGACACAATAGCGATCATGAGTAGCCCGGTGATCAACGGATTCACTTGTCCGTTGTTGAAGTTTCCCAGCGACAAAGGCAGAATCAGCAGAAATACAAGCCAGTATCGCGATTTGGGAACTGTTGATTCTTCTTTCAGCCAGCAAAAAATGCCCGCAAGGAAAACTGACGCCGTCAGCAGGCGCCAGAGAATCCCTCCCAACCAGAGCGGAAACCATGAAAACGCCCCGAACAATGCCGCGATGAGCGGGCTGTAGACAAACCCCCGGGTATAAGAGTAGAGGGGTTGCGAGCTTATCCACTTCCTTCCTGCATCAGCATACGTCGCGAAAACATCGTGATCTCGCGACACCAGTCCAATTCGGATACAGATCCCCAACAGAACAGCGGCCCAGAGGACAACGACGATCGCGTTCCGCAAGTTGCTTCCTCTCTGAGTCTCTGACGATGCAAGCGGATGAGTCATGGAAAGTAGTTGGCCAAGGCTCCAGGAACGGGTTGTAGTAGCTACTGATTCGCAAAGAGTCGAACCTTCTTGAACCCGATTTGACAATCTGTCAACGCGGTCGAACTTCGTGGCCCATCTCCGAAAGACCATTCTTAGCGAGGTTGGATGGCTGGTTGGACCGGTAGGGCCGGATCTCTGAGCCGGCCGTTCTCAGGAGGCAGATTCGTAAGGCAAGGGCGCTATTCTCGGCGGTCAGCTCGGAGATCTGACCCTACCGCGGATCCCTCTTGCGTTGCCCGGACCAATGCACCTGGGAGCCAAAAAACCAAAGTTCCCTCGGCACGTCGCAGAACCGCAGGTATTTTTGGACCCTAGCTACCTGTTAGCGGACCCGCTGTCCGTGTCCGGCCAATAAACGTCGTTGAGCAGCCATGCCAGGCTGTAGCCCAGAAAAATCAGTGCAGAAATCGGTAAGATCGCCAGTATCCAGAACGGCTTGAAATGAGGCATGAAACTAGCCCTTGCGACGGCCAGAAATTGAAGGGAAAACGAAAGCCAGACCCAGAAGCGAATCCAAAACACCTGATTTAGATGCAATGATTCGATGAGTGCAAAAATGGCTGGGGCTGCGAGAAGCAGGTATGTGTACGATTCGGTTGCAGGTCCGCAAAGCGTCATCCAGACTGCGGACAAACAAAAAACCCCGACTAGCACACGGTTCGGATTCCACCTTCTCCAGACGCTGTACACGCAGAAAGCGGCGATTGCAGCCGCACTCCCAAGTTGAATCAGCGTGAAAGCCTTTTGAGATATCGGCAAATGTAAGAGCCAATGGACGATGAACCATAGATCCAACGGCAGTTTTTCGACGGGCCAGTTTCGGCGATTGTCCGCTATCCTCGTCGCAATCCACGCGTTGTATTGCTGCGACACAAACGACCAGTTTTGAAACAAAAAGGGCAAAAGTGACAAAAGAAAAAGGGCAATGAAAAAACGCCATGTGAAACGGCGCGGCGCGATGACACAGATTAGTAAAGCTACCGCAATCGGGTAGATTTTGAATAAGGTCGCAATTGCAACGCAGAATGCTGCCCAATTCCAGTGCTTGGTATAAACCGCAGCGATTGCGAGCATGATAAGCCCGGCAACCAGGGGATTGGCTTGGCTGATATCAATATTGCCGAGGGCGAGCGGCAGCATGAGAAGAAAGACGATACCGCTCCGCTGGGGTTTAATGCCCGCAAAGACATTGGACCTCAGCAGCGCAGCGAGGCCACCCAGCAATGCGGCTGCATTGACAAGCCGCCAGAAGATGTTGGCAAGCGGCGTCGGAAGTAACGCGAACGGGGCAAAAAATGTTGCAACAACCGGGCTGTATACAAAACCCATCCATTGTGCGTACACATTCTCACCATGCAGCCAGTGCGACCCCGCGATATTATAGGTGTCAAAAGAGGTTCCTCTTTGCGAAAGGAGCAGTGGGCGGGCAACGAGGATGAGTAAGGCGATTGCCCAAACAACCCAGGCGGCAATGTTCCAGAAGCTTGTTGTTTTTGAAGGCTGTATAGTCACTTTTACGTGATTTGCGGAGCTCAAACCTGCCAAGAAATGGCGTCCTTAGACTCCCGCGCGCCCGATCCAGACGGACGGCAGCGTAAAACGGGCGTCCCCACCCGTTATTGCTTGGAAGCGCGGGCGAGAACGCCCGCGCTACATTTGAGCATGCTGCGTTTGGATTATTCATTCGTTGAAGCCAAAAAGTTCGCGGAAAAAAACGGGGTTGCCCAAGCCGACGAAAGAATTTAAAGGTCTCTCCTGCTCGGTTGGCGCGCCTTCTCCCGCTCGCCGGCAATCAGTTTCTTTATGGGACCCGCACTCGACACGCGCAAGCTCCAGTTTATCGATCGTTGGATCGGCATGATCGTTTGCTGGGTCCTGAGTCGCCTGAGGGTGTTGATGGATCGCCGACGCGGCGGCGGAGCGATGAGTAAACCTTCAAAAATTCTTTTCGTTAAATTTGCCGAACAGGGATCGACGGTTCTCGCCTATCACGCGATAAGGCGCGCAATTGATATGGTCGGGCGCGAGAACGTTTATTTTTTGGTGTTCCAGGAGAACCGCTTCATTCTCGACGTAATGAATCTGATCCCGAAAGAGAATGTCATTACGATCCGTCACAAAAACCTGATCGATGCCGGGGTGCATGCCCTGTTCGCGCTCCATAAGATCCGAAGGCTCCGGATTGATGCCTCGATCGATCTTGAGTTTTTCGCGCGTTCGTCGGCTGCGTTGACCTATTTGACGGGCGCGAAAGCACGCGTTGGATTTCACACTTTTTTTGGGGAAGGTCCCTATCGCGGAAATCTCATGACCCATCGGCTGTTCTACAATCCCTACCTTCACACCAGCCAAAGCTTTCAGCTCATGGTGGAAGCTTTGGAGCAAGACCCCGAAAATCTGCCTACCTACTTTGGGAAACTTCCGGCCGCGGATGCCACATCGCCGCAATTTGCGACATCGCCGGCGAGGCAGGAAGAGGTGCGCGCAATCCTCAGACGTGAAAGCAGCTTCGCAGGCGACCTTCGTCTTATTCTTCTCAATCCAAATGCGAGCGACCTATTGCCACTCCGAAAATGGCCAACCGAACGGTACGTTGAGCTCGCGCACCGGCTCCTTGAACGTTTTCCGGAAATTTGCGTAGTCATGACCGGCGCCCCAGATGAGGCGGATGCCATCCAGAGGGTTGTCCGGGAGGTCGGGTCTCCTCGCTGCATTTCGCTCGCCGGCAAAACGACGTTGCCTCAACTGCTCGTGCTCTACACATTGGCAGAACTGCTGATTACAAATGACAGTGGCCCAGCTCATTTTGCCTCCATGACGCCGATTACGGTCATCACGTTATTCGGACCAGAGACGCCGTTTCTCTTCCGGGCGCTGAGTCCCCGGGCGATTCCGATCTGGATGCAGCTACCTTGCAGCCCTTGCGTTAATGCCTACAACAACCGGCAGAGTCCATGCCGCAACAATATCTGTATGAAATCGATCACCGTTGATCACGTCTTCGAGATAGCCGCCAACGCCTATCTCGAGCGGCAACAGGAGAGGAATCTGGTAGGATCTTGAGCGCTTCCTCGGTGTCCCCCTATGCTCGCTGGGTCGCGGTCATTCTGCTCGGGGGGACCATTTTCCGGCTCTGGTACAGCACCCATCTGGAACTCGTTGGAGACGAAGCCTATTATTGGCTCTGGTCGCGCCATCCCGATATCTGTTATCTCGATAAGGGACCAGTGATCGCATGGTTTATCTGGATCGGCACGGCGCTTTTCGGTCAGACGGTGTTCGGTATCCGGTTTTTCGCGGTCCTTCTGGCGTCTGGAACGGGGTTTGGTATTTATCTTCTCGCCCGAAAACTCTTTTCAGAAAAGGTCGCTTTTTGGTCGGTCGTCTTGGCGGCCGTGACTCCTCTCTGCGCCGTCGGCGCCACACTAATGACCATCGACACCGTCTACATCTTCTTCTGGACGTTTGCCGCTCTGGCATTCTGGCGGGCAAAGGATGAGGAAAAATTGAGATGGTGGATTTTGACCGGCATCCTGGTCGGTCTCAGTATGCTTTCAAAATACACTGGAGCCGTCGAACTGGTATCGTTCGCGGCTTTCTGCCTTTGGTATCCGCCTGGCAGACGGCATTTTCGGCGCCCGACACTTCACGTGATGCTTCTCGTTGCAGCGCTCTTTCTTGTTCCGGTCTTGGTTTGGAACTGGCACCACGGTTTTCCGACGAGCCAGTTTCTCGTCCATCGCGGGGCACTTGACGAACACGCGCGCATTCGCCCCCTGGAGGTGCTCTCATTCCTTGTCCAACAAGCCGGAGTCATTTCGCCACTGCTCTTTTTTGGCCTTCTTGTTGCCCTATGCTGGCCGCGCTTCGCGCAAACTCCGAAGGTCGAAACCGGTTACATGATTTCCCTCTTTTTGCCTCTTTTCCTTCTTTACCTCTTTCTGAGCTTCCAGAAGGCAAGCCAGGCGAATTGGCCCGCGGCAGCGTACGTAGGCGGATTGATCCTGCTAGCCGCAAAGTGGACGCGCGCTCTTGACATCATGCCAAAGCTGAGGTGGCTTGTCGTCGCCGGAGTCGGGTTGGCGGTTCTCGAGACTGCGATCCTGCACGACACTTCGTGGCTGCATCTTCCAAAACGGCTCGATCCACTCGATCGTGCGCGCGGCTCGCGCGATCTTGCAGCGCAGACCGATGAACTCCAAAGAAGAACAGGCGCGCGCTTTGTCATTGCAAACAAGTACATGACGGCTGCGCTGCTGTCGTTTTATCTCCCGGATCAACCCGACACCTACATGCCGGTTTCCAGTCCGCCGTTTAACCAGATCGTGCTTTGGCCTACCTATCGCGTACAGCATCCGGCCGACGACGCGATATTCATAACAGATGTAAATCGAGTTCCCGCATCGGTGAGAGAAGATTTCCCCGTCATTGAATCGGCCGGCGAAATCCGGACCACGGAAGCGGGTCGGAGCGTTGCGCGGTATGATGTCTTTCTCTGCCGCCGCTCGGAGTCGAGCGCCGCGGTCAATTCTTCCAGGTGAGCACCGCGGCTACATTCGCAACCGGCGTTTCGCAATCCCGTTTTACGCGTGGCTTGGCCTGCGTTCTGATCACCTTTTTGTGGGCGGGTATTTACCTTCCGGGTTTGGGCTCGGTTCAACTCGAACATGAAGAACCGCGGAGAGTGCTTCCTGCACTTCACATGCTCGCGTCCGGGGATTGGCTGGTCCCGCGTGTCGGCTCTGAGCCCTATTTGCGTAAGCCGCCGTTGCTGAATTGGGCGATCGCGCTCAGTTGCAAGCTGACGGGCGGCCCGAGCGAATGGGCAGTCCGACTGCCTTCAGTGCTGGCGACGCTGGCGTTGGCTTTGGCGATAGTGTTCGTTAGCGGGACAGCCTGGCTGTCGGCTGAAGGAGGATTTCTTGCCGCCATCTTTTTTCTGGTCAACTTCACGATGATCGAAACCGGCCGTTTGGCGGAGTTGGAAGCCCTTTATATCGCCCTGACTGGCATAGGGTTGTTGTTGTGGATGGCAGCCTGGTGGCGGGAGGCAAACCCCTGGAAACTCTGGCTCTTACCCGCGCCGTTTTTGGCCTTGGGCATGCTGACAAAAGGTCCGACCCATCTAATCTTCTATTACGGAATAACAATGGCGGTTCTCGCATTTGGAAAGAAATTGCATTTGCTCCTGCATCCGGCGCATGGGCTCGCGTTGCTGCTGATCGTCGGATCGCTCGGTTGCTGGGCCGTTCCTTGCTCCCTGGCGGTGAATCGCAACAATCCGATGGGCGTTTGGCGTTTCTGGTGGGGCCAACTGGCGTCCAGAGCTTCCACGGGTTCGGACGAACATTTCAGTTTCGGAACCTGGTTGCTGAATGGGCCTCAAACGCTCAAAAACTTTTTGCCATGGACCCTTCTGTTGCCTTTTCTTTGGCGCAACGATGTCGCTGCGGCACTACGGGAGGGCTCCGGAATCAACCCAAGAGAGTATGCGCTTTTTCGGGGAGCACGATGGGGCCTGGTTGCTACCTGCTTACTGATGGTGCTTCTACCCAAAGGCTCGCCTCGCTATATCTATCCGTTGATTGTCGTCCCGTGTCTTTTGCTCGCGCGCGCGCTAAGTGTCGATGGGTTCCGCAAATGTCCGGCATGGTTGCCGGCAATCTGGGAACCCGTGAACATCTGGCTGCTGGCAACAACATCACTCGCAATCCCGGCGATTCCATTTTTTGCCGTCTATCACCGCGGAATCTACTTGGTTTCGGCCCTCTTAGTTGCGGGCGCAGCTTGGGGTCTCTGTCTTTCCGGCAATGCTCGAATGGACGCCGGCGGATTTCCCATGACTCGCCTGGTTCGCTCTGCGCTCGTCAGCGCAGCAGTCACCGCTTTGGCGATGATAGAATTCACCGCGGTCGTAAGACCGCGTGTGGATTTGGCGAATACCCATAAGGCGCGACCACTCGCCGGCGCAATCCTTAATGACGTTCCATCCGGGCAAGAGATCTGGGTGATGGAGAATAGCTACAGACCATTCTGGTACTATCTCGAGCCGCGCGCGCGCTATTTCGTTCGCGCAGCCGAACTCCCGCCTGAAGCCGCTTATTTTCTGATTCCAGCCGCAAAAACGCGAGACTTCATCCAAGATGCCAAATGGGCCGGAGTGCGCCCTGCTATCGTGAGGCGATTCGTCGACAACGAGCAGAAGCCTTTCGATCTGGTCAAGAAATAACGTTCGGTCCCTTACTTGATGCTCTTCGGACAAACCAGCATCGAGCCTCGAAAATAGCGAACTCTCCCGCTGCCACGAACCAGTTCCGTCTCCCGGGTTCGCGAAACCGGATAGTAAACCGTTTTATTTGACGTGCGTAAGATCATTGGAATGTACCTCTAGTGCCTAATTGCATAAATCAGCGTAAGAACGCTTCATTTCTTGCTGATGGACTTCGTGTTTGGTCCACTCGAAAGGGGCTGCGCTCTGGTTCCAGC
>Ga0306920_100014551_pt1 | contig 10744 bp, 12 predicted proteins | sample flu12Cox44000170_FD_204666 | JGI IMG/M metagenome (GOLD analysis project Ga0306920, IMG submission 204666) | Lab enrichment of tropical soil microbial communities from Luquillo Experimental Forest, Puerto Rico - flux4day.12C.oxic.44.000.170 (v2)... | ecosystem: Environmental > Terrestrial >... | reverse complement strand
GCGAGCCGGCCACCGCCGCGCCGTTCTGGGGGCGGCTCGCGGGGCAGGCTATGCGCCGCCCGGCGCTCATCGCGATCCCGGTGCTCGCCGTGCTGGTGCTGGTGGCGCTGCCGTTGCGGCACGTCCAGTTCGGCACGCTGGACGACCGGGTGCTGCCGACCACCACGCAGAGCCGGGCGGTGGGCGACGTGCTGCGCGAGGACTTCGCCGGCAACAGTGCCACCGCGTTGAACGTCGTCACCGACGGCCCGCTCGGCCGCGTCGCGCTGACCGCATACGCGACCCGCCTGTCCGACCTGGCCGGTGTCGCACGCGTCGAGACCAGCGTCGCGACGTTCGTCGACGGGAAGGCCGTCCAGAACTCGGCCAACCCGGCCCTTGCGCGTCCGACGGCTCAGCAGCTGTCCGTCGTGAGCACGGCCGATCCGCGCTCGAACACCTCGAAGGACCTGGTGCGGACCGTGCGCGACCTGCCCGACCCGGCCGGCGTCCGCGTCTACGTCGGCGGCCAGACCGCCGAGCTGATCGACACCACGCACGCGATCGGCATCCGGCTGCCGCTGGCCGCACTGCTCATCGTGCTCACCACGTTTCTCGTGCTGTTCCTGTTTACCGGGTCGGTAGTGCAGCCGATCCGCTCCCTCGCACTCAATGCCGTCACCCTCGCCGCAACCGCCGGGCTGATGGTGTGGATCTTCCAGGAGGGGCACCTGTCCAGGCTGCTGGGCTTCACCGCGCTGCCGCTGGACACCAGCATGCTGGTGCTGCTGTTCTGCATCGCCTTCGGCCTGTCCATGGACTACGAGGTCATCGTGCTCAGCCGCATCAAGGAGCTGCACGACCAGGGCCGCGACAACCGCACCGCGGTCACCGACGGGCTGACCCGCAGCGGACGTATCGTCACCACCGCCGCGGCGCTGATCGCGGTGAGCTTCTTCGCCTTCGGCACCGCGACGGTCAGCTTCCTGCAGCTATTCGGTATCGGCGCGGGGTTCGCGGTGCTCATCGACGCGACACTCGTCCGCGCCGTGCTGGTGCCTGCCTGCCAGCGGATACTCGGCCGTGCCGCCTGGTACGCACCCGCACCGCTGCGCCGGCTACAGACCCGAATCGGGCTGGCCGAGGCCCGCAGCTGACTCCATCCCGGCTCCCCACCGGCACTAGCCACGAAGCACGGCCTTGACCAGCGACGGGCACCCGGGGCCGGCACTGCTCATGCCCCCACCTTGGAGGTGATGATGATGAGCTTCACCGAACCAGAGATGCAGACCCTGGGCTGGATTGAGGACGGCCTGGCTGGTTCTGATCCCAGGTTGGCTTCCATGCTGAACATCTTCAGTCGGCTGGCTGCGGGCGAGGAGATGCCGGTACGCGAGAAGATCCGGGTGCGGCGCGGGCGGCCGGGTGCCCACCGTCCGCGCCGCGCCTGGCAGCACCCGCACCGGGGCACAGCTCTCCCGCAAGCGCGCCGGCTGTACCCCCATCTGGGCTTGCCACTGGCCATGGTGTTGCTGTGGGTCGTCATCTCCGCCGGGATGGTCGCCGTCGCGCTGGTCCTCAACACCAGCGGCCACTAGGCCTGCACCCGGTCGATGGGAACGGCGTGCCTCTCTCCCGGTCCCACAGCGGCCCCGGTAGCACCTTCGGGTGAGGGGATCACCGCGCCGCGACATTCCACCGGGCGGGCACCATTGGGTGACGCCCCACGGCGGCCGGGCTTCGTATCGTTCCCGAAGACCGACCAGAGGGATAGCAAATGGCGGTTCTCAGGCCTGACGGCAATCGCGCTCACCAAAGGCATAACCGTTGAATGGAGGATCCGTCATGAGCGGCATTGAGGACACGTGCGTACTCCGCGCCCGCGGGCTGCGCAAGCAGTACGGCAGGGAGGGGGGACTGGTGCGCGCGGTCGACGGCGTCGACCTGGATGTCGCCGCTGGGCGAACGCTAGCCGTGATGGGTCCCAGCGGCTGCGGGAAGTCGACCCTCCTCCATCTGCTTGGCGGCCTTGACCGGCCGACTGCGGGTGAGCTGTTCTTCGGGGCTCGCCGTGTCGATCAGCTCTCTGAGCGCGCCCTGGCGCAATTGCGGCGCCACGAGATCGGGTTCGTCTTCCAGGCGTTCCAGCTTCTCGACGAGCTCACCGCCCAGGAGAACGTCGAACTGCCGGCCCTGTTGGCCAGGTCATCGCCGCGACAGGTTCGCCGTCGAGCCCGCCAGCTCCTTGAGCAAGTCGGATTGGGGGAACGGGTCAGCCACCTGCCTTCCGCGCTTTCCGGCGGGCAACGCCAGCGCGTCGCCATCGCGCGAGCCCTGGTCAACGAGCCGACCGTCATCCTCGCTGACGAACCGACCGGGAATCTCGACAGCGCCGCCACGCTGGAAGTGCTCCGGCTTTTCGGCGCCCTGCGCGCCGAAGGGTCCACCCTCGTGGTCGTCACCCATGACGAGCGGGTCGCCGCGACGGCGGATCGGTTGATCTCGATGCGGGACGGCACCTTCGCCGAGGACACCGGGATGGCCAATACGTGCGGACCTGATGTTCACCTCCCGGCTGGGCTGAACGGCTGACGAGTATGGGTCCCTTCGTTGTTGTCTGGCGGCTCGCCGCCCACGACCTGCGGCGCCGGCTCACTCAGTCGGTGTTGCTGCTGCTGGTCATCGCTGCCGCCACCGGTGCGCTGGCTCTCGCGTTCGCCCTTGACGGCACGTCCAACACTCCGTGGAGCACCACCCGCGCCGCCACCGCTGGCCCGGACGTCATGGCCGAGCTCTATCCGGCCGAGCGTCCTGCGCTCGGTGAGCTGACCGCGCTCACCCGCGCCGGCGGCGTCGTCGCCACGTCCGGGCCGTACCCGATGGCCAGCCCCGTTCTTCGGACGGGTAAGATCGCCGACCCGGTGTTCGCCGAAGGCCGCGACGAGATGATGCCAGCCATTGACCGCCCGTACCTGACCGCTGGGACCTGGGTCCGTCGCGGCGGCGTGGTCATTGAGCGGGGCTTCGCCGGCCAGCTCAACGTCCATGTCGGCAGCCGGGTCACGTTGGACGGCCGGCCGTTCCAGGTGGCCGGTATCGCCGTCGGGACCGGCCGAGGCGCGAACTGGCGGCCCCAACTGGTGTGGGTCACCCGCGGCGACGCGCTCCGGCTCGTCTCCCCGGGCGACCAGCTCGCCTACGTGCTCAACCTGCGTCTGGCCGACCCCGCCACAGCCCCAGCCTTCGCGGCCGCCCACAGCTCACCACGCCTGTTCATCGCCACCTGGGAACAGATCAGAAGCTCAGACGAGAAAGAGCTCAGCGTGGTTCAGATCGTCCTGCTGGTTGGCGCATGGCTGCTAGGGATGCTCGCCATCGGCAGCGTCGCCGTCCTGGTGGGAGGAAGAATGGCCGAACAGACCCGGCGGGCCGGTCTTATCAAGGCGGCTGGGGGAACGCCACAGTTCGTGGCCGTGGTGCTGCTAGCCGAGAACCTCCTCCTAGCCCTGGCCGCCACAATCATAGGTCTCGCCGTCGGGTACCTGGCCGCCCCCTTGCTGGCCAGCCCGAGCCTGTCGCTACTGGGATCGGCTAACTCGCCGTCGCTCACCGCGTCGAAAGCGTTCATCGTCGTCGCGGTCGCGGTCGCCGTCGCGGTCGCCGCGACGGTCATCCCTGCTGTGCGAGCAGCCCGCTCAAGCACCATCGGAGCATTGAACGACCCCGCCCGCACACCACGCCGTCCCGGGACGATGATCGCTCTGTCGGCCCGGCTGCCCGCCTCGCTGGTGCTCGGCCTCCTCCTCGCCATCCGCCGCCCACGCCGGGCCATCCTCACCGCCCTCAGCCTCCTCATCACCGACGTCATGATCGTCTGCGCTCTGGCTCTGCACAGCAGCTTCGCCAGTGGCAAGAGCACCGACATCATGGTCAGCCAGCCCGGACTCGGGAACCCGCTGCTCGCCCGGGTCGACAGCGTGGTTCTCGTCGTCACCGTCATGCTCGTCGTGCTCGCCACCGTCAACACGATCTTCATCACTCAGGCCACCGTGCTCGACGCCCAGCGACCCTCCGCTCTGGCACGCGCCTTCGGCGCCACCCCCGACCAGGTCAGCGCCGGGCTGACCGTGGCCCAACTGATCCCCGCCCTGCTCGGCGGGATCCTCAGCGTGCCAGCCGGGACCTCGCTCTACCGGGTCGCCGCCCGAATTGCCGGAGGCGCGCCCAATGCCAGCCTGCCGGTCTCCTGGATGGCCGCCGTGATCGCCGGCACCGTCGTCGTTGTCGCCGCGCTGACCCTCTTCCCAGCCCGAGCCGGGGCACGACGCCCCGTCGCCGCTGTTCTGCGATCAGACTGACGAGGCAAAGGTCACGAGATGAGCGAAGCCAGGCGGCCCCACCGAAGTACTCCGGGGCGGGGGAAAGCTCGGCACACGGGAGGCGGCAGCGGTAACGAGAAGCGAGGAGGGCTCAATGCTGCCAAGATGCGGGCGCCCGATGGCAGTGCCCGCGATTGACCGGCCGCGAGCTGGAGGTGCCGCGGCTGCTCGCCGCGCGCATGTCCAGCCAGCGCATCGCCCACGACCTGGTGATGGCGCTCGACGCGGTTAAAACACGTGACCCACATCCTGGGCAAGCTTGACGCGGCCAATCGGACTGAGACCGCCGCGCGGGCCCGGCAGCTGGGCCTGATCCCCTGACACCACCCCGCCGGCCCGGTAGCACCTTCGGGTGACGTCATGCGGCGGCCGGAATGCGTACCTTCTCCGAAAGCCGGGCTATCCGCGCCCGGTGAAAATACCCCTAACCCGCAAGCAGTTCGTCCCGAAGGGCGTTGACGTGACAGATATCCAGATCCAGACCCAATACTCGACCGGCGCTTCCCGGCAGGGCATCGAGCAGGCGCTGGTCGCCGCCGGGAAAGACCTCGGCCACCTTCGGCCCGCGGACCTCGCTCTGCTTGAGGACTTTCACACGATGGGCCGCATCGCCACCGCCCAGCTGGCCGACCTGGCCGGGGTCACCGGCGACGACGAGGTCCTCGACGCGGGCAGCGGAATCGGCGGAACCGCCCGCTACGTCGCCGAACGCTACGGCTGCCACGTGGTCGCCGTGGATCTGACCGAGGAATACTGTGCGACCGCGCGGTGGCTCAACCAGCTTGCCGGGCTTGACGACCGGATCTGCGTGCGCCAGGCAGACGTCACCGACCTGCCGTTCGAGGACGCGACCTTCACCGTGATGTTCAGCCAGCACGTGCAGATGAACGTGGCCGACAAGGCACTCCTTTATGAGGAGGCACGCCGGGTCCTGGCCGACGGCGGCAGGCTAGCGCTCTGGGACATCGTCGCTGGCGAGGACGGCGAACCCGACTTTCCGGTGCCCTGGGCCGACCGGCCCGAATACAGCCACCTGACCACCTCCGGCCGGTTGCGCACGGCCATCGGAACCGCGGGTTTCGAGATCGAGCAGTGGCACGACCTCACCGGCCAGGCGGCCGCGATGATGCAGACGCTGCTGGCGCTGCCGCCCAGCCCGATCGGACTGCAGGCCTTCGTCCCCGGCTTCGCGCCGAAAGCCAGCAACCTCACCGCCGCGCTGGCAGACGGCCGGCTGCGGGCCGTCCAGGGCGTCGCACGAGCGGTCTGATGTGTCTGGAGGTGCTGCGGCTGCTCGCCGCGGGCAGGTCCAACCAGCGCATCGCCCGCGACCTGGTGGTGTAGCACCTTCGGGTGACCGGCCGCCGCACCGCGACATTCCACCCGGCAGCCACCTTCGGGTGACGCGCCACGGCGGCCGGAATCCGTACCGTTCCCCGAAGAGCCGGGCCGCCAGGGCCGGGCTGCCCGCCATCGGCCCCCCAGGATGGGGTGGCTGACCAGGGAGATGAGAAACAGTGCAGCAGATCCGTATCCGCCGGTCGAGGGCCCGGCGCGAGCGCCCCGGGCAGGAGGCCCTGCGGCCCGACCCGCGGGACCCGGATGTGGTCCGGGCCAAGGCGCTCGCCCGTGCCGCTGACCGCGCCGGCGAAAGAACAGCCAGGCAGTCACCTTCCCCCCAGCACGCCGAGACTGCGGGCTGACGGAACCCCATAGCTCACCATGTGAGGAGCCCACATCAATGCACCCGTACCTGCTGCAAGAGATCGCCCGCCAGCGCGAGAAGGACCTGCGCCGGGCAGCACGGCACTACGGCCCGGCTGGGCACCGCCGCCACCGCCCGGTGACCGCGGCAAGAACGGTCCTCCCCGGAGGCGGACCTACGCGATCCAAGCCCATGATCCTCGTCGCGCGACTGCTGGCGGCGTTCCGTTAAGCGGGAGAAGCCCAGATGTTCACCCAGTTCCTCGGCACCGCAGCGACCGCCTATGGCGTGCTCGGCGCGCTGAAATCGCTCCTGCAGGCGCGGCAGATGCTCGCCCGCCGCTCATCGCGTGAAGTCTCGGCGCGCTTTTTGGCTTCCTATGCCGGGGGTTACGCGATCTGGCTGGCCTACGGGCTCAGCACCGGCAGCCTGCCGCTCATCGTCGTGGACACCGTCGGCCTGCTCTGCGCAGGGCTGACGCTAGCCGTCGCCCTGTCCCTCCGCGGCTCGCTTATCCGCCGAGCCGCCTGGAACAGCCGCGACACCACGTCAGTCTCACACAGACCCGCAGCCCCAGACCCGCAGCCCTCAGGAGCGAGATGGACAGCGTTAGCGAGGAATACGGCGTAGATCAGACGGCCACCGGCTTGGCACAGTCCGAGCTGGTGGTCAGCGTGCGCGGCCTGGTTAAGCGCTATGGCCGCCGCGAGGCGGTCGCGGGCATCGATCTTGAGGTGCGGCGGGGTGAGGTCTTTGCTTTCCTCGGCCCGAACGGCGCGGGTAAGACCACGACGGTTGAGATCCTCGAAGGCTTCCGGCAGCGCACAGCGGGACAGGTTTCCGTCCTGGGGCACGACCCGGCTACGGCGGGCGGCGCCTGGCGGGACCGGGTGGGCGTGGTCTTGCAGGAATCGGAGCCCGAGCCCGGCCTGTCCGTCCGGGAGTGCCTGACCATGTATGCCGGATTCTATCGCGCGCCGCGGGATATCGACGAGACCATCGCTCTGGTCGGTCTCACCGACAAGGCGGGTGCGCTCGGCACCCGGCTGTCGGGCGGCCAGCGGAGCCGGCTCGATTTCGCCCTGGCCCTCATCGGCGACCCAGAGCTCATCTTCCTCGACGAGCCGACCACCGGTTTCGACCCGTCCGCCCGCCGCGCCGCCTGGGACGTGGTTGCCGGGCTCCGGCAACTCGGCAAGACCGTCTTCCTCACCACCCACTACATGGACGAGGCCGAATACCTGGCCGACCGGATCGCGGTGCTCTCCGCCGGGCACATCGTGGCTGAGGGCACGCCGGCCACGCTGGGCGGGCGCGACCACATGACCACCGCCATCAGCTTCACCCTCCCGGGCGGCCTCGCCCCCCGTGACCTGCCCAACGGGCTGCGCCCGCTGACCGAGCCGGGGCCGAGAGGATCGACCGTCCTGCACAGCCAGAGCCCGCTCGTCCACCTGCGGATGCTCGGGAACTGGGCGCTCGGCCGCGGCTTCGACCTTCCCGATCTCGACGTCCACCGCCCGACCCTGGAAGAGGTCTACCTCTCACTTACCGGACCCGCGAGCACGAAGGATCCGCGATGATCAAGATGGCCCTGCACCTGTCCGGCTACGATCTGCGCGCCTTTGTCCGCAACCGCCAGTCGCAGTTTTTCACCCTGGCCATGCCGGTGCTCTTTCTGGTGATCTTCGCATCGGTGTTCGGCGGCAGCGGGCACACCACCCAGGTCGCAGGCGGCCCGATCAGCACGTCGGTGTACTACGTGCCCGGTATCATCGCGCTCGGAGCCATCGCGGCGTGCTTCGGCAACCTGGCGGCCTCGGTGACCGCGCAGCGCGAGCGCGGCGTGCTAAAGCGCCGCCGCGCCACCCCCGTCCCGGCCGCTGCCGTCATCGCCGGGCGCGTGCTCACCGCCATCGTCGTCGCGGTGGCCATGGCCGCCGTCCTGCTCGGCATCGGGTGGGCCGCGTACGGCGCGCACGTCCCCGGCCGCACCGCCCCGGCCCTCGCGGTCACCGTGGTGATCGGCGCCGCCTCCTTCTGCTGCTTGGGCTACGCGCTCACCTCGTTCATTCATAACGAGGATGCCGCGCTGCCCACCACCACGGCGATCACGCTGCCGCTGTACTTCATCTCCGGGGTGTTCGTCGCCGTCACGGTGCTGCCGCACTGGCTGGCGGACGCAGGAGAGATCTTCCCGGTCCGGCACCTGGCCAACGCGCTGCTCGTCGCCTACAACCCGCACACCACGGGACTAGGGTTCGCCGGCTTGGACCTGCTGATCGTCGCGGCCTGGGGAGTCGCAGGCCTTCTCATTGCTATCCGCACGTTCAGCTGGCTGCCGCTTGGACGCTAACCCCGGCAGCCACCCCTCACCGTCACAGGAGGAAGACCATGGCCAAGGAAGTACAGACCCAGACCGGACGATGCTCCACGCACGGGACAGTGCAGGCAACCCGGGAGGTCCCGCAACTGGGATTCCCCTACGTCGTCTACGCCACCTGGCGGGCCGTCGCCCAGCGCCGCCCGTTCCTCTGCCCAGAATGCGGAGCGGCCGTCCAGGCAGACGGGCCGCCAGCGGCTTGAGCGGGTAGAGACCTCTGACTGCGATTTCGGCCCGGGGACCCGGCCAGCGCGCTGTCTGCGTCGCCGTGGCCCGTTACAGCACCAGTTCCAGCCTTCAAGACATCAATTCCCACCGACAGGAGTCGCGGAATGAAGATCGCATTTGTCCTCTATGACCAGTTCACGGCGCTCGATCTGGTCGGGCCATACGAGGTAATCGCCCGCTGGCCCGGCGCTGAGGTTCATTTCGTCGCGACCGCGCCGGACCCGGTCAGGGCCGACGCTGGGCTAGTGGTATCGCCCACCGGCACACTGGACTCGTTGACCGCCCCCGACCTGGTGGTAGTGCCCGGATCGGGCAACCCGATGCCCGCGCTCAACGACCAAGCGCTCCTGGACTGGGTCAAGCACGCCTCGCAGCACGCGACGTGGATGGCCTCGGTCTGCACCGGTGCCAGCATCTACGCCGCCGCCGGGCTCCTGGCCAGCCGGCGAGCCAATACGCACTGGGCATTCCGCGACGTCCTGGCCTCGATGGGCGTCAACGTCTGCCCCGACCGCGTCGTCTTTGATGAACCGTTCGTCAGCTGCGCGGGTGTCTCGGCCGGTATCGACATGGCGCTGGCGCTGACCGGGCGGGTTCACGGGCCCGCGGCGGCCGAAGCGATTCAGTTGGTCATCGAATATGACCCGCAGCCACCGTTCGACGCCGGCGCACCACACAAGGCAACTGATCAAGCCAAGCAAGCAGCGGGCACAATGCTCGCGGCCGCCGCCCTGCCGTGACCGCCCCGGCCCGCATATTCAGCCGGAGAACGGCAATCAGCCGCATATCGCGCCACACAGCCATCACCTACCGTAACCGCCAGGGCGCCGAGGAACCCTAGCCAGACTCCAGAAGGAACGTCATGAGCGATGCGAGGACCTCACCGGCACCGCAGGCAGGGTATGCGGTGCCGGCGGTGCTTGATCTGCGCAGGGTGTCGAAGGTTCATGGGAGTGGTCCGGCCAAGGTGCACGCCCCGCGCCAGGCCGCGGCCCCGTACGCCACGGCCATTGCCGGCAGCAGCCCGCGGGTCTCCAACGTCACAGCCAAAGCTGAGCCTGACTGGATACGTCAGGCACCTGCCCACCGGAACGGCCCGTGCCTCATGGCCCCTCACTACCAGCAGCCATGAACGTTCCCTGCAATTGCGCTGTCTCCCCGGCAGATCAGGAAGCGGCCCTGCTGACCGCCTACCGGGCATTCAACGACCGCGACATCGACCGCGCGCTGGCCGTGATGACCGACGACATCGACTGGCCGAACGGATGGGAAGGCGGGCGAGTCTCCGGCAAGGATGCCGTCCGCGCATACTGGACACGCCAGTGGGCGGAGATCGACCCGCACGTCGAGCCCGTCGGGTTCACGGCACGGAACCATGGCCGCATCCGCGCCACTGTGCGCCAGACCGTGCGGACCCTAAATGGCGCCGTGCTCGCCGAGGGAGTAGTCCTGCATACCTACGTATTCCGTGGCGGCCTGATCGCACGCATGGATATCAGCGAACCCGGGCCCTAACGTGCTGAGCGGACGCGCTGACCAGTATGACCAGCCGTCAGTCAGCGCGGGGCAACGGCCAGGACCGGTCCAGCCTTGAAGCCGGCGCGAAGGCAATTCGGGAAGGGAAACTCGGCGCCCGCCAGGTCGACCGCGTTAATGACACTCCGTGATAGCCGCCACGGAAGCGATTGTCTGGCCGCCGACGGCTGGCGGCGTTCTGCATGCATACGTCCTCGCATGCCTTCGTCATCCTGAAGCCGGGTGATCGGCCCGGGGTAGCCCGTCACGAAATAGCGTTACCGTGATCACGATCCGTGCACAGATAATTTAAGTAGGCCAATAACAAATGCAACGGACGCACTTTGGACGCAGACGGCGAGAGGCCAGTCGCGCACAACCTCTACTGGCCTCTACATCTGCAACGTCCTGAAGTGCCGATATGCAACCTGGCTCGACGAGGAGCTACTAACCTCTACGGCCTATGGGGGACTCATAATCCGCCGGTCGTGGGTTCGAGCGCCCCCCCCCCCCCCCACAGGGGGTGAACGGTTGGGGGGGGGCCATTTATAGGGT
>Ga0306920_100014549_pt1 | contig 10745 bp, 11 predicted proteins | sample flu12Cox44000170_FD_204666 | JGI IMG/M metagenome (GOLD analysis project Ga0306920, IMG submission 204666) | Lab enrichment of tropical soil microbial communities from Luquillo Experimental Forest, Puerto Rico - flux4day.12C.oxic.44.000.170 (v2)... | ecosystem: Environmental > Terrestrial >... | reverse complement strand
CGATGATGTGGCGGAGTTGCTCTATTCACCGAATCGCCTGGTGCCCACCTATACAAAATCTCAGATTACGCCGCTCAAAAATAACTACAATGGTGCTACGCCCGATCCGCGTTACATTCCGGGATGGCGTCTGACTCTCGATGGACTCGCTTCCGGCCTGGCCGCCTCTCTTGATATACGAACCCTTTTAAACCGCTTTCAGATCCAGGACCAAATTACTCGCCTTGTATGTGTGGAGGGTTGGAGTGCGATCGCATGGTGGTCTGGCCTGAAGTTCGAGGAACTGCTGCAAGCCTACCCGCCTGTTTCTCAGGCAAAATGGGCACTCCTCGAATCATCGGTCAATCTCGATCCGAACGGGAATCCCGACCCGTATTACGTTTCCATTGATTTACAGACTGCGCGGCACACGCAGACCCTACTTGCAACTCACCATAATGGAAAGCCATTGACTGTCGAACACGGGGCTCCACTGCGCCTGATTGCACCAATGAAACTCGGGTTGAAGAATATCAAGGCGATCACTCGGATTACTTACACCAAGGACGAACCAAAGGACTATTGGGGAGAGCGAGGGTATTCTCGATATGACGGTATTTAGCTGGCGGGAGCGACGGAAATCGAACTCGGGACCTCCGTCCATTTCTTAAATCAATCGTTCCGCCTGAATAGTCCGAGCCTTAACATCCATCCCTGCACGCCGGTGGTCCGAAATTTCTCTGTTGGCCATTCCGAGGGGAATTCTCGTTGTTAGCGGTGTGAGCAGACTTACGAACATGAAAGCGGTTATTATTTGCGATGACTTCGCTTTCGCGGCGATTGCCGCTACCACGCTAATGAGAGTGGGACGTCAGGCTGAGGTCAACGTCCAGTGGGCGACGAAATCATGGCCGATTAGCACCTTGAAGGACCTCGCATTGGCGGAGGACGCGCTGGTTCGTGCTTTGGATTCACATCTAATCGTGTTCCCGGCCTACCGGAGTTCGGTGCTGCCGCCCGTCGTTTTTGATTGGCTCCGCCGCTGGGCAGCCCGTCGAACGTTTCAGAATGCCGCCCTGGGGATCATTCAGGACGCAAACACCACGGGATCCACAGACTCGACATTTCCCGAACTCTCCAGGTTTGCGCGGGAACATGGTTTGGGCTTGATAGTGGATGAAAGTCCGCCGGTGAAGAACATTGCGAAAGTGTTTATTCGTTCCCGCCCGAAACGGGAGGTGGCTCTTCCCTGCCCCAGAAGTATTTGAGTGGCCCTTCAAGCCGGGTTCCCATCGAGGACTCGGCATCAATGAGTAATTTCTAGACATTATCGGTAAATAGAGCTCTCGTTCGAAAGGAGGAGACAAACATGGTTCCTTGGGCGAGCGAAAAATTCGTTTCCTCAGTCAATAGCGCGCTTCTCTTCAACGGAGCACTATCTGAATGGAGAACCCGGCTGCCGGAAACATAGCTTCGCGATTCTTCGAGTTTCGGTTGGCCATTCCGAGCGCAATTCTCGCTGTTAGCGGTATGGGCAGAATTAGAACAAACGAAAACAAACATTAGCCGCAGGCACGGAAACAAATCGCCAAACAACCAAAAGCCTGCACCCAACCGAACTAAGAATATGAAAGCGAAGAATCAGGTTGAACTTAATTCACGCATCGCCACGCGGCGAGGTCTCACCGCACGCACAGCCATCGCTTCACTCGCTCTCGCAACCGCCGCGATTCCAGCGATTGCTGCCGATGGGTCAGAAGCAGCCTCCAATCCAGACGCGGCCGCCATTCGCCTCTTCCACGTCCACTTTTCGGACGAGGCACTCACCGACCTCCGGCGGCGCCTGGCTGCAACTCACTTGCCCGACAAGGAACTCGTATCCGATCACTCGCAGGGTGTGCCGCTGGCCACCATGAAGGAACTGGTGCGCTACTGGCAGACCGATTACGACTGGCGCAAGGCCGAAGCGAGACTTAACGCTCTGCCTCAATTCATGACCCAAATCGATGGTTTGGACATTCATTTCATTCACGTTCGTTCAAAACATGCAAATGCTCTTCCGCTCATCATCACTCACGGATGGCCGGGCTCGGTCATCGAGCAACTCAAGGTCATCGGACCGCTCACCGATCCGACGGCCCACGGCGCGAGCGCATCAGACGCTTTCGATGTCGTGATTCCGTCACTTCCCGGCTACGGCTTTTCAGGCAAGCCGACCACGACCGGCTGGGACCCGCAGCACATTGCGCGCGCGTGGATCGTGCTCATGAAACGCCTTGGATATACGAAGTTCGTCGCGCAAGGCGGCGATTGGGGAGACGCGGTCACCGAGCAGATGGCCCTGCAGGCACCTCCGGAACTGCTCGGCATTCACGTCAACATGCCTGCCACCGTCCCAAGCGAAATTGCCAAAGCGCTCAAAAACGGCGAGCCACTGCCGGCAGGTATCTCAGCCGAAGAGCGGCACGCGTGCGACCAGCTCGATTTCTTCTATAAGAAGGGTCTGGGCTACTCCCTTGAGATGATGAACCGGCCGCAGACACTGTACGGACTTGCAGATTCCCCTGCCGGCCTCGCAGCCTGGATGGTTGACCATGACGCCCGCAGTGAGGAGCTCATCGCGCGTGTATTCGCCGGACAGACCGAAGGCCTTACTCGAGACGATATCCTCGACAATATCACCCTTTACTGGCTGACGGGCACAGCGATTTCTTCGGCCCGGCTCTATTGGGAAAACAAGTTGGTCTTTTTCGACCCTAAACACGTCTCCATCCCGGTTGCCGTGAGCGTCTTTCCAGACGAAATCTACGCAGCCCCGCGGAGCTGGACGGAGCGGGCCTATTCAAATCTCATCCATTACAACAAGCTCGATAAAGGCGGCCACTTTGCAGCCTGGGAACAGCCGCATCTCTTTTCCGAAGAGGTTCGCTCAGGCTTCAGGCCATTGCGCAACGCAAAGACGACAGCGCTGAATCGTTAACACCAAACAAGAACAGAGCCAACAACAGGAAAGGAGCTTTCAAATGAAAATCAAAAGCAGATCAGCGCGTGAAGTCATCATGGTGTCCCTCGGTATCCTGGTCACCATAGCTTTTGCAGCGCAGGACAGGAGCGCGCTCAAAGCCCCAAACGGGGTCGCCTTCTCCGAATTTCAAGGCTACGAATCGTGGCAGACTGTTGCCCCGAGCGTGACTGACAACGGCATCAAGTCGATTCTCGCCAATCCCGTAATGATCCAGGCCTACAAGGACGGGATCCCGGGCAATGGCAAACCTTTTCCCGACGGCTCCAAAATCGTGAAAATCGAATGGAAAAAGAAAAAGAACGATGATTCCCCCTATTCCGTGGAAGTACCGGACACTCTGAAATCGGTTTCGTTCATCGAGAAGGATTCCAAGAGATTCCCAGACACCGGTGGGTGGGGATATGCCCAGTTTAATTACGACGCGGCATCCGCAACGCTCAAGCCTTTCGGCGACGACAGCTCATTCGCCATGAAGTGCTACAAGTGCCATACAATTGTGAAGGAAAAAGACTTCATTTTCACCGCTTACGGCCCCAGGTGATTGCAGTCACGGCACGTTACTCACGTTGAGAACCACAACAGAAAGGAATGAGAATATAGAAGCTCGACTGGTTAAACCAAACAACAAGCTCAACCATATGAAGAACCACGTTGCTACCCTGATTATTGTCTCTGTCCTGACCGTCGCTGTCGTCATCACCAGGCAAAAATTGCACGCACAGAATACCGGCTCTCGGCCCACGGATAAAACGGGCGCTATGATTGCAAACACTACCGGGGCAGGACCCAACAAGCAGTGGTACTCAATCTTCGTAACCAACATCCCGCCTGGATATCGCGACTGGAGGTTGATCTCCGTGGCTCGGGAAGAAGGCACCCTGGACGATATCCGCGCCATCCTGGGCAACGATATCGCCGTCAAGGCCTACCGGGAAGGAACGCTCCCGTTCCCGGAAGGCGCAATCATCGCCCGGATCGCCTGGAGCTACGATGCGTCGGAGGAAAACAACAAGACGTTTGGCAAAGCCCAATCTTTCGTTGCCGGGGCCCCAAAGAACGGGGTTCAGTTCATGGTCAAGGACTCAAAAAAGTACGCCGAGACCGGCGGCTGGGGGTACGCCCACTTCAACGACGGCAAGCCTGCCGAGACATCGTTCATGCAAAGCTGCTTTCCGTGCCACCACGCCATCAAATCTCGCGACGATGTCTTCACCCGTTACGCACCTTGATGGCCACCAATTCCAAAACCAAAGGAAACGACTATGAACAACAAACAAACGATCTTTATCACTGTCGCGGGCGACGATGCGAGGAATGGTATGCATCGCGTCGGAGACTCGGTGACGAAGCCTTTCGGAAGGAATTAAGGCACAAATTTTTCCCCAGTGCCCAGGCGGCATGAAAGAAAAGAGCTTAGCCAATCTAGGGAAGGTTTTACTTACCCAAATGCGCGTTAGTGCGGAATCAAAGAATAGGCGGAACCCTTGAAACAAAAACTGCGAGTAACAAACCAAACAGTAGACCAAAGGATGCAATTATGAATACAACGCAAACGCCCGAACAAAACACCATGACCCAGCCTGCCAAATTGCTCTACACCGCGAAAGCCCACACGACCGGTGGCCGCGAGGGAGGCTCATCTCGCACTTCCGATGGCCGGCTCGACGTGAAGCTCACCGTCCCGGGCACCCCTGGCAACGGCACCAATCCCGAGCAGTTGTTTGCCGTCGGTTGGTCCGCCTGTTTCCTCAGTGCAATAAAGCATGTCGGGGCCCAAATGAAGATCAGGATTCCGCCTGACCTCGCCGTTGATCCAGAAATCGACCTTTTCATGGGCGACGGCGGGTTCTTCCTGAAGGCCCGTCTCAATGTCAGCCTACCCGGTTTGGACCGTCAGGTCGCGCAGTCCGTCGTAGAAGCTGCTCACCAAACGTGTCCTTACTCCAAAGCCACCCGAGGAAACATCGACGTCGCGATTAATCTGGTCTGAACTACTCGTCAAAGGGGGCCTGTCCGCGCTTATCGGGTAGGCCCTCGACCGAAACTCCGCGTAAGCCACGGGGAAAGAGCAGCGAGGATGAGCCCGAGTGCCAATCAAAAGACGGTTGCCATCGTCACTGGGGCTTCCAGCGGCATCGGGTTGGGCATAAGCACGATGCTGCTCGAAGAGGGTTACTGTGTCGTCGCAAATTCACTCACCCTTTCCAAATCGAAGGACTTGACGCCCTCCCCGGAACTCGTCCTCGTGGACGGTGACATCGGCCAAAAGGAGACTGCCATTAAAGTAGTCGAAGCGGCCATAAATCGCTTCGGCCGCATCGATCTCCTCGTCAATAGCGAAGGTATCTGCATGCCCAAACCTTTCACCGATTATACGCCAGAGGACTTCGAAACGATGATCCACACCAATGTGGCAGGATACTTTTTCGTAACCCAGCAAGCTGTTGCGCAAATGCGCAAACAGAAATCCGGTCACATCGTGAGCATTTCGACGGTTTTGACTGATCGGCCGGGTGGCACGCCGATTTCACTGCCCCTAATCGTCAAATCCACCATTCCGGCGTTCAGCCGCGCACTGGCCATGGAACTCGTGACAGAGGGGATTCGCGCCAATACGATCTCGCCCGGAGTTGTTGACACCCCCATGAATCCCAACTGCGACCACGACCTATTAGACAACCTGAGTCCGGCGCGCCGATTGGTTCAAGTCTCTAAAATCGTGGGCGCTCTATTGTATCTGCAATCGGCGCCCATGGTAAACGGCGAAAACATTCGAATTGATGAAGGTCCTCATGCAGGCGCTAAGCGGTAACAAATCTATGAAAGGCAGCCTCAGCTCACGTCTCGCGGAACTCGGAATCGCGCTGCCCGCGCCTCCGACGCCGCTAGGCTCTTATGTCGAGAGTTCGGATACCGGCAATTTGCTCTTTCTCAGCGGAACGCTTCCTGTCGCGAATCGGAAGCTCGCCATTGCTGGGCGGCTGGGTGAAGACCTCTCAGTTAAAGACGGTCAGGAAGCCGCGCGCATCGCATCGCTCAACGCCCTTGCTGTTGCAAAGGAACATCTGGGCGACCTAAACCGACTTAGAAAGCTGGTGAAGCTCACAGTCCTGATGGCGACGACCGAGCAGTTTGTCGAGCACGCCGCTGTAGCGGATGGCGCATCCAATCTATTTGCTCAACTCTTTGGTAATGAAGCCGGTCACGTGCGGCTAGTTTATGGAGTACAAAGCCTGCCGATTGGAACGCCAGTCATCGTCGACACCCTTTTTGAAATAGAACCAAGTCTCAGATGACGAAACTCTAACGCAAGCGTCCGCAAGACTCTAAAACTCAACATCAACACCAAAAATCAACGCAAATCAAAACTATGACAACATTCAATGCTTACGCTGCCACGACGGCCCACGGCCCGCTTCAACCCTTCAGCTTCGAGCCCGGGGAAATCGGTCCCGAAGAAGTCGAGATTAAGGTCTCGCACTGCGGCCTTTGCCATTCAGACCTCTCAATGCTCGACAATGAATGGGGCATGTCCCAATACCCTTTCGTGCCCGGACATGAGGCGACCGGCACAGTCGTAGCCCTGGGGGAGGCGGCGAAGGGGCTCAAGATTGGGCAACGTGTGGGACTTGGCTGGTTCTCTCATAGCTGTCTCGCATGCCACGAATGCCTCTCCGGAGAACAACACCTTTGCGCCACCGCCCAGGGAACCATTGTCGGACGGCACGGCGGTTTCGCGGATCGGGTGCGTGCCCAGTGGACATGGGTTCGCCCTTTGCCCGATGCCCTGGACATGTCTAAAACGGGACCCCTCCTCTGCGGCGGTATCACTGTATTTTCGCCCTTTCTGATTCATAACGTACCCTCCACCGCCCGTGTAGGGATCATTGGCATCGGTGGCTTGGGACACATGGCGCTCCAATTTGCCAATAAATGGGGCTGCGAGGTGCATGCCTTCACGACCAGTGACAGCAAAGAAGCGGAAGCGCGGCAACTGGGCGCTCACTATGTGCACAACACAAAGCAGGACGGAGTACTGAAAAAGCTTTCCAGGAGTCTCGACCTCATTATTTCCACTATCAACGCAACTCAAGACATGGCTGGGTTCCTCGATACGCTCGCGCCCTGTGGTTGCTTCCACAATGTCGGAGCCGTCCTCAAGCCAATGGAAGTGCCAGCATTCGGTTTGATCGCCGGCCAGAAATCCGTGGCAGGCTCCCCGACGGGAAGTCCCACTGCAATCGACCATATGCTGACATTCAGCGCCCGCCACTCCGTCGCGCCGGTCGTTGAGTATTTTCCAATGTCAAAGGCGAACGACGCCTTAGAGCATTTGCGCTCGGGCAAAGCGCGTTATCGCGTCGTGCTCGTCAATGACTTCGGGAAATCTCGAACCGGGACGGCGTCTCATCTGGAGGGAGAACCTGAGGCCGCGCTTAGCGCCGCATGAACCTGAGCTCGAAAGTGTATGGGCCAACGCGGAGCCTCGCTTACCACTGCCTCAGCACTGCTGAGTTCAAAGCTGCACCAGTCCACGGCGGCTCGCGGCTGCGATGGCTTCGGTGCGACTTAAAACGTTCAGCTTGGTGAAAATGCTGCGGAGGTGAGCTTTCACTGTGGTCTCACTGATGAACAGGTTCGCGCCGATTTCCTTGTTGCTCTTGCCGCGCGCTAGCATCGTCAAAACGTCCAGTTCGCGGCCCGTCAACATTTCACCGCTGACCCCGGCAGCCAGTTTTTCAAGGAGCGATGGCGGAATGCAGACCTCGCCCCGGCTCACGCGCCGGATACAATCAAGCAATTCTTCGCGGCGAGCATCTTTTAAGACATAGCCTTTTGCCCCGGCCTTAACGGCCTGGTAGATCTCGTTATCGGTATCATAGGTGGTCAGCACAATGACTTTGGCGGCCGCATCTTCCTTATGGATTTCGGTAATGGCGCCCACACCATCCAATTCAGGCATGCGAAGATCGAGCAGGGTAAGGTCCGGCCGGTGCTTACGCCAAAGCTCGACCGCCTGGCGTCCGTTAGCGGCCTCGGCGACCACCACCATGTCCGATTGCATGCCAATGATGGAGGCCAAACCCGCCGTCACGGTGACATGGTCGTCAGCAATCAACACACGAATTTTATCTGCGCCCACGGTTTTAGTTCCTGAGCGAGAGGTGGAAAACGTCGCCGTTGAGCTATCTTGTTGTTTGAATTCAGTCATGATGGAGCGGCTTTCGGGAGATTTGGATTTGGCAACACGATAGAAATCGTGGTTCCTTTGCCCTTGGTACTCTCAATCGATAATTGTCCTCCCATCGCTGCAACCCGTTCTCTTATACCCCGCAAGCCGAAGCCGTCATGACGCCCTGCGGGATCAAAACCGTTGCCATCGTCCGCCAGGACCAGCCGAATCTTCCCATCCTCGAAGCCAAGTCGCGCGTGGAAGTGAGCGGCGTGTGCGTGGCGCAACACGTTGGTTATTACTTCCTGGCCGATTCGCAAAAGGTTCTCTTCCCATTCCTGAGGAAGTTCGGGTTGCTGACCGCGCACGTCGAATTTTGCTTGAACGCTCGTGCCAAACGTCATTTTCCGAGTCAGGCTTTGCAAAGCTTCACAGAGGTCATTCTCTTCCAACGTTCGTGGCCGCAGAGCCTGAACAGAACGCCGCGCCTCCTGCAAGCTCTCACGGGCCAGCGCACTCGCGCGATTGAGGAACTCGGTCGCCTTGGGCGCCAACCCGTGCGATATCGCCTCCTCAACTGCCTCCAACTGAACTATCACGCCTGTGAATCCCTGCGCAAGTGTGTCATGAATGTCACGTGCCATGCGATTGCGTTCGGCTGCAACCGCCGCCTGGCGGCTGTGGCGCGAGAGACGCCGTAGTTGGCATGCGAGCATAGCTTGATGGCCCATGGCTTGGGCCAGTTCCGTTTCTTCTGCGCGGAACGAGCGTTTCTGGGTGAAGCGAATGCCAATCACTCCCTCGACCTGACCCGCAACCAACATGGGCACCACAAGTATCGTAACAACTCCCAAGGCCAGCACATGGTCCCGCCAGGGAAACGGTGGCCCCTCACGGATGTCCTCAATAACGCCAGGCTTTCCGCTACGAAAAACTTCCGGCCACAACCAGACATCCTCGATTCTAAGATTCGGACTAATCTTGCCGAGTGCTGAGTCGGACTTCGTCAGCAATTTGCCATTCTCAAGGGCAAACTCGAAATTGACGAGCCCGGTCGCTTGGTTCCGCAGCCAGACGCCCGTGCTATTTGCATCCAATTGGCGGATGATGGTCCTTAGCACGTGTTCTACCAGCCGGTCAGGGTCTGATTCCATCGCTAAAGCATCCAGCGTCCGGCTAAGTGCCTCCGTCTGACCTCGGGCCAATTGCGCAGCCGCGCGAAGGGCTTCGGCTGCGTCTTTGCGTTCCGTGATGTCACGCAAGATGACTGTGAAGACAATCTCCTGACCCAGGTCCAGCTTGGAGATGGATGCCTCCGCCGGAAATTCGCGTCCATCCTTTCGCCGGCCGAACACTTCCCGACGCTGGGCCATAGTTCGGGAAATTTCCGGTGATCTGGCGAAGTCCTCAACATGCCTTTGATGCAATGTGGCGAACCGTTGGGGCATCAGCAGCTCCAAAGACTTGCCGAACACTTCATTTGCCGCGTAACCAAATGTTTTTTCTGCGCCCTGGTTGAACAGCAGGATGCGCTGTTGAGAATCAACGGATATGATCGCATCTTCGGCAATTTCCAGAATACCCTGAAACCGGGATTCACTGCTGCGCAGGGCCTCTTCCGCGCGCTCACGCTCGATGGCGACCGCTGCCAGGTGGGTCATCTGCTCGATAATATTGCGCTGCTCTGCAGTGGGATCGCCAGGTTCCCGAGAATAAAGCGCAAATGTCCCTATCACCTCGCGGGCAGTGGAGAATATCGGCGTAGACCAACAAGCGCGCAACCCATGCGACAACGCCAAATCCCGAAAATTCTCCCAAAGCGGTTCCGTCGAAATGTCCGAAACGATAACTGGTTCTCGACGGTAGACTGCGGTTCCACAGGAGCCGGCGCGAGGGCCAATGAGGGCTCCATCGATAGCCGCCGTGTATGACTGGGGCAGAGAGGGAGCGGCCCCATGTCGAAGCCTTTTTCCATCGTGGCTGACCAGGAGAATCGAAACAAGCACGTTGCCTGATAACTGTTCGCCATGTCGGCACAAAGCATGCAGGACAGGTGATAAAGGACCGCCTCTGGCGATCATCTCCAGAAGCCGTTTCTCGCTGATGATCCGAGCCTCGGCCCGCTTGCGTTCCGTCACATCCATCACGGCGCCGATGAACTCAATCTCGCCTGAGCAGTTTTTGACCGGATGGGCAATCACCTGGAGATGCCTGGTCAGGCCATCAGGCATCACGATACGATGTTCAAAATCCAGGTTGGTTATCTGGTGGGAAGCGACACTGATCATCCGCTGCACCAGAGCGATGTCCTCGGGATGAACGCGCTGAAGCACCAGCTCCACGGTCGGTTTCAGGGTCCGGTCATAACCGAGGATGTTAAAAGTCTCATCCGACCAGATCAGCTCGCCGCTGGAAACGTTCCAACCGAAACTGCCCGTGTGACTGAGTTTTTGCGCTTCGGCGAGGTAGCTCTGGCTGCGGTGCAAGGCTTCTTGCCCGCGCGTGCGCTCGATGGCAATGCTTGCCAGCTGCGCGAACTGCTCGAGCAGATTACGCTGGCGCGGCGTT
>Ga0306920_100014548_pt1 | contig 10745 bp, 10 predicted proteins | sample flu12Cox44000170_FD_204666 | JGI IMG/M metagenome (GOLD analysis project Ga0306920, IMG submission 204666) | Lab enrichment of tropical soil microbial communities from Luquillo Experimental Forest, Puerto Rico - flux4day.12C.oxic.44.000.170 (v2)... | ecosystem: Environmental > Terrestrial >... | reverse complement strand
CCCCTACCTGCGCACCATCCCCGGGGTAAGCCCCGGTGACGGGTTTTTTGCGGCCATTCTCCAACGCCCCAGTCAACAAAGCTGAGACGGACACCACCCGCTACTGTGTCACTTCCAGATTGATCGCCTGTTCTTCCCATACCCGCTGTCCGGCTGCAGGCACGGTCTTGGTTACAATTCGCGTTCCAGGGGATATGGTGTCGGGAGAACTCTCGTCTTCCCCTGGGGCAGGCTGGCTGCTGATGCTGCCGACTTTCAGCCCTGCCCTAACGATGGCGTTTACCGCCTCGTCTTCGGTACGGCCGCGAAGATCGGGCATAACGTACGACTTGCGTTCTTCGCCCGCGGCCACCAGAACGCTGACCTTGGGAGTTGAGACATTCAGCGCGTTGGCGGGCGGGCTCTGTGCTACCACCTGGTCGGGGGATGCATCAGGAACGGTGGCCACCGCCATGGTGCCCATCTCCAGTCCACGGCGCCGGATGTTGATTTCTGCCGAACGTTCACTATCGCCGGTCAGGTCGGGAATCGTAACCCGCTGCGGTCCCATACTTTCGGCCACGCGAACGTGCCAGCCGCGGCGCACCTGCTCGCCCGGGGATGGCACCTGGGAGACGATCTGTCCGGCGGGCATCTCCGCGCTGTAAAAGCGGTAGGTTGGCTCGAGCACCAGTCCGTTGGCGGCAAGCGCAGCCTCAGCGTCGTGCGCTGTCAGCCCCACAACCCTAGGTACCGCCGTCTGTCGACCGTGGATGGCAAAGCGCATCGCCGTCAGCGCCGCCGCCATAAAGACTACGATCAGCACCAGTACGCGCAGAAGCCAGCGGAAGAAACCTCGCATCAGTGCGTTTCTCCATCACCTGCGGTCTGGTCGGCAGTGTCCACCCTTTGCGCCACGGCATTGGGGGAAGCGGGGGGGGGCGCGGCAAAGTCCTCCGACTCCCTGCCCTGTAACGCCGCCCGCATAAAGTCCATCCAGATCGGCAGCGCCGCCACGGCGCCGGTTTCCTTGTTGCCCAAAGTTTTTTTCTCGTCGAAGCCGACCCACACTCCGCAGGTGATAGAGGGGGAGAAACCAACAAACCAGGCATCGGTAAAATCGTTGGTCGTGCCCGTCTTGCCACCCAGAGGGTGATTGAGCCTGGCCGCAGCCGCTCCGGTTCCGTGCCGCACCACTTCGCGCAGCATGCTGACCATGGTGCGGGCGGTGCGGGCACTGACCACGTCCTTCACTTCGGGATAGTTCTCCTCCAGCACGCGGCCATCGTAATCTTCGACTTTGCGGATCATCCGTGGCGCGACGCGAACACCGTCGTTGGGGAAAGTAGTAAAGGCCGCTGTCTGCTCGATTAGCGAGATGTCTGCCGCTCCCAGCGCCACCGGCAAGTACGGCGGAAGTGGTGCAGTGATCCCGAATTTACGGGCGTACTCGATGACGGTTTTGATGCCGCCCACGCGCTCGGTCACCTTCAGGGCGGGGATATTTCGCGACTGCGCCAGCGCGCGCCGGAAGGTAATCAGGCCCTCAAATTTCCCGTCATAGTTATGCGGCGTGTACGGCCCCGACGCTCCGCCAGGAAAGCTGACGGGTGCATCCAGCACGGTGTCATCCGGTGTCATACCTTGGTCGATGGCTGCGGTATAGATGTACGGTTTAAACGACGAGCCTACCTGGCGCAGGGCCTGCGTCGACCGATTGAACTTCGACGCCTCGAAGCTCCGGCCGCCCACCATCGCCTTCACATCGCCGCTGGAATTGTCGAGCGCGAGCAACGCCCCCTGCACGCCCGATTCCTGTTCCAGCGAGACCCGGCTCTGCGTGCCGTTCAATTCCAGGATCTTTATGTACACCAGGTCGCCGCGAGTCAAAAACTGCTGCGGAGTGGTGTACCGCGTCCTCTTTACTTCGCCCGCTCCAAGCTCTGCTCCGTAGGGGCCAAACTTCAGCGTGGCAAACTGCGGACCGACATCCGTCACCAGCGCATGTACATACTGGCCCGCCGTCAACTCAGCTTCCCAATCCACGTGTGAGTAGCTGGTCGGCGACTCGCCGTTAGCAATCACATTCAGCAGGCTGCCCTTCCATCCGTGACGGTGCTCGTAGGCAGCCAACCCGTCAAGCACGGCCAAATTGGCGGCCTTCTGCAGATTGAGGTTCAGGGAGGTGTACACCCGCAGCCCCTTCTCGTGGACCTCCTCGCTGCCGTATTTCTTCTCCAGGTATCGCCGCACTTCCTCCACGAAATACGGCGCAACGCTATTGGGTTCCCCCTGCACGTTGAGCTGGATGGGAGAGTTCTTGGCGCGCTGGGCTTCTTCCGCGGTAATCTTGCCATCCTCCAGCAGGTGGTTGATCACCAGGTTGCGGCGGCGCAGTGAGCGCTCCGGATTGGTGATCGGCGAATAGGCGTTGGGGGCCTTTGGAAGCCCGGCCAGCACGGCAGCTTCCTCCAGGGTCAGGTCCTTGGCCTTCTTGCCAAAGTAATAGTTCGCTCCGGCCTCAAAACCATAGACGCCGTGGCCGAGGTAGATCTGGTTGGCGTAAAGCGTGAAGATTTGCGGCTTGGTAAAACGCCGCTCGATCTGGATGGCCAGCATCACCTCCTGCATCTTTCTCCGAAAGTTACGGTCCGGAGAGAGAAACAGGTTGCGCGAAAGTTGCATGGTCAGCGTGGAAGCGCCTTGCGCCCGGCTACCGGCAGCGACATCGCGGTAGGCGGCGCCGAAGACCCGCCAAACGTCCACTCCCCAATGCCGCTCAAAATCTTTGTCCTCGGTAGAAATAATGGCGTCGCGCAGAACTTTGGGAAAGTCGTCGTACTTGTCGATGACGCGGCGCTGCAGCGCGAACTGCCCGATTACCTGGTTCTGGTCATCATAAAGCTCGGTGATGGTGCTCGGCCGGTATTGCTCGAGCTCGGTGACCTGGGGCAGGTCGGTGGAGTAGACCAGTACCAACCCGGAAATGACACCCGCAGCAGCCGCGACGAGTATCAGCAGGCCGAACACAAGGCCGCTCACATAGTTGTACTTTTGCCCGCTCCGGCGATCGGTGAGAGACGAGGGAGCGGCGGCATCTTCGAGTTGGCGCTTCATCGCGGGGTTTGGCTTCAGGATAGCACTCGCCGAGGCCTTGAACTTGTTGGCACCCTGGGGCCTCTGTGCTACGAATCGACGTTCACCATCATCGAATGTTAGTGATACTGTCAAAGAACAGGCACATGGTTACTAACGTCCTCTATCTCAGTCGGGTGGCATACGTCACCGCGCTCGAGCTGCAGCGCACGCTGGTGGAGATGCGCAAGTCGGGGCGCATTGGCAACACGCTGCTTTTGCTGGAGCACCCGCCGGTTATCACTCTAGGCCGAAATGCCCGGCTAGCCAACGTGCTCGCGCCTCCGGAATTTCTTGCCCAGCGCGGAGTCGAGCTGTTCGAGATCGACCGGGGCGGCGACGTCACCTTTCACGGTCCTGGCCAACTGGTGGCTTATCCCATTGTGGATTTGCGCGCCTTCGAGCCCAAGGTGGGAGCAGTCGAATACGTCCGCCGCCTGGAAGAGGTCCTGATTCGAACCTGTAGCGATTTCGGCATCGGAGCGCAGCGCGTCAAGGGGCTTACCGGTGTCTGGACCTACGCCTTGCGCAACAAACCCGAAGCCAAGATTGCGGCTATCGGGGTGCACATTTCGCGCGGCGTGACCAGCCACGGCTTTGCGCTCAACGTCTCCACCGACCTCGATTTCTTCTCCCTGATCGTGCCCTGCGGTATCAGGGGTCGACCCGTCACCTCCATGACGCGCGAGTTGCAGAAAAGACTCGGCGTCGAGGAGGTCGCGACTTCGGCCGCGCGGAACTTTGGACGCGTATTTCACACCCAGATGCTGTGGCTGGAATCGCTCGACGACCTGCTGGCCCGGGGGACAGCCGTTGGGGGCCCGCCTGCCCCTCGCCTGAATGAGGACACACCGTCACGCCCGCCTAAAGAACTGCGTGAGCTGCACGGCGAAGGCACCGAGCTGGCCTGATCCGGGCGTCCCCACTCCGGAGGTGATTCTCGGCTAAAATCGCTGTCGTCTTTGTTCGGAGGGCCTCTATGTCCACCGCCAGAAGGTCGTTATCCTTCCTCACTGTTCTCACTGCGTTCGCCGCCACCGTCTTCGCGCAAGCCAAGCTTTCCCCCAAATGGGAAGAACTTACGGCCGCCGATTTCGTTGAGGCGATTCGTCTATCCCAGTCGGTTTGTGTCCTGCCCATTGGCATCATCGAAAAGCACGGTCCGCATCTTCCGTTGGGCACCGACCTGCTGGATGTGCGTTTCGCGGTTATCAATGCCGTGCAGCAAGAGTACGCCGTCGTGTTCCCGGAATACTACTTCGGACAAATCTTCGAAGCCCAGCAGCAGCCTGGAACAGTTGCCTACAGCCTGGGCACACAACTCGCGCTGCTGCAGGAGACCGTCAAGGAGATGGCGCGCAACGGTTGTAAAAAGGTGCTCATTGTCAACGGGCACGGAGGCAACGAGAGCCTGCTGCCACTCTTCGCGCAAGCGCAACTGGCCACCCCTCGCGATTACGTGGTCTATGTCTTCGGAATTCCGAACCTGCACGGGCCGGGGCGTCCCCCGGTGAAGACCGCGGGTAATGACATGCACGCCGGCGAGTCCGAGACCTCGCACATGCTGATCGCCCGCCCCGATCTCGTACACCTGGATCGTGCCGACAGCGAGTCCGGCTCCGACCTGAACCGCCTGCAGCTTCCCGAGTCGGTGTATACCGGTATCTGGTGGTATGCCAAGTTCCCCGACCACTACTCGGGCGTGGGCTCGGCGGCCACCAAGGAGCTGGGCGAGTTCGATCAGAAAGCGTGGTCGCAGCAGATCGCCGAAGCGATCAAGGCAGTAAAGACCGACCAGCAATCCCTGAAGCTGCAAAATGAATTCTTTGAGAAATCGCAGCATCCCCTGGATACAAAACAGTAAACCCCGGGTTGGTGAAGCCATGCTCTGGCTTATTCCCGGCTTGCTTCGCCCGCGCCAGCCATTTATCGTACCCCTGCATCCATGCCCAAGAAACAGCGCCCCGCAAAGTCGCGTTCCAAGCTGAGCGGCACCCGGCCGTCGCCATCTCCCAAGCCCGGCCACCTGTCCAAACCGGGTCCGGCATCCGCCCGATCCGCCTCCGCCTCGACCCGCACCTACGAAATTCCTGATTACCGCCTCGAGCGCCCCAACTTTCGCATTTACCAGTCCAGCGAGGGTGCCAGGGTGGAGTACAAGATCGAGGGCGACCTCAGCGCCAGCCCCTCGCCAATTCGCAATTCGAAATACCTGGCACCGCAACAGTGCATCGCCATCTATCGCTGGATGCTGCTCAATCGCCGCATGGAGGCGGTCCTGGAAAATCTCTACAAGCAGGGCAAAGTCGTTGGCGGCGTCTACTTTGGGCTGGGACAGGAGGGCTGCTCCTGCGCCTCGGCTTATGCCTTGCGCGACGGCGACTGGCTGGGACCGATGATCCGCAACCAGGGAGCGTTGCTGGTGCGCGGCTTCAGCCCCCGTGATGTCATGCGCCAGTACATGGCCAAGGCCGATTCGCCGACTTTCGGGCGCGACGCTTCATCGCACTTCGGCGACCGGGAGCGACGCCACGTCTGCTCACCGATTTCCATGCTGGGCGAACTGGTCGGGGTTATGGCGGGTGTCTGTCTAGGCGCCCGCCTGCAAGGCCGGAACATTGCCGGGCTGACATACATCGGCGATGGCGGCCAGTCGACCGGTGTCACCTACGAGAGCCTGAACTTTGCCGCGGTGCAGAAGCTAGGGGTGGTTCTGATCGTGGAGAACAATCTTTGGGGATACTCCACGCCAGGCGACATGCAGTTCCGTGTAAAGGACCTGGCCGAGCGTGCAATCGCCTATGGAATACCCGGAGTTATCGTCGATGGTACCGATCCGTGCCAGGTGTACGACGCCACCCATGAGGCCTGCGAGCGCGCCCGGCGGGGCGAAGGGCCAACGCTTATTGAAGCCAAGATGATGCGCATGAAGGGACACGCCATTCATGACGCGGCGCAGTATGTTCCCGCAAAACTGGTTGAATACTGGCGCGCCCGCGATCCCCTGGCTCGCTTCGAGAACTACCTGGTCAACCAGAAACGCTGGCTCACGCCGGCGCAAAACCACAAACTGATCGACGACATCGAGCGTGAGCTCGAGGCCGACCGCGACGCCGCTGTCGCTTCCCCTATGCCCGATCCCGAAACCGACATGACCCACCCAAGCGTTTACTGCGATGCCGCATGCCATGAGATCAAGCCACTGTACGGACCGATACAAGCTCCCGTTCGCGAAACGGTGCCCTCGTCTTCCGATTCAGGCGAGCCGGTGGTGCACTTGAGATGAATTTCTGCCCCCCGATTTGCCTCCGCCCAATTCCGCTCGAGGTGACCGGGCTCTTTCCTGGGTGCAATGTGTAGATGAAACTCTTCCACGGCCTCATTCTTCTTCCCCTATTTTGCAACCTGGCATTTGCGGACCTTCCTTTCAAGAAGAAGCCGCAGGAGTTTGCAACCCACAGACCCGGTGATGTGGCCGCCACGCTGCGCGACGGCACTGCTGTGCAGCGCAACGACCTCGCGACCCAACTCAGGATCCTTGCCCCGAGCCCATCTCACCCCGGCGCCGACACCAACTCGCCGTGTGTGAACTTCCGGCGTGTCGAGGAACGGAAGGCAGTACTTCGTGCCGGCGCGGAAAACGAAATCCTTCTGGCCGAGTCCAGCGAGTGCGATTCCACCTACATCTTGGTGTTCGATAAGGCACCAAAGTCGGAGTGGCGGCACGTTCAGACCCTACGGCTGCCGTCTCGCCTGCAAAGGCCCGAGATAAGCTTCGTAGAGCTGATTCAGACCGGCGTTTCCGAGATCACCGTCCATCACGAAATCACGGAGGAAAGCGGAAGCGCGCGGCAAGAAGATTTCCTCGTCTTGAAAATGGTGGGTGATCGGGTGGAGGCCGTCCTGGATGCGACCGAGCATAGCGAAATAACCCTCACCAATCGTTCGCCCGCCGAAACCGACAATCTGCGGCAAAGCCAAACCTCGACGTTCAGCCTGTTAAAGTCTCCACCCGGGGCGGCCGCTGCGTATAGCATCGTGGAAAAAGAGGTCCTGACCGACAACAAAACCGAAATCACACGTCATCGTCTGTGGACTTGGGACCCGGAGCTGGAGCGCTTTCGTCCCTCTCCCTTCGATGGCGGTGACATACGGCAAGCTCCCCTGCCTCAGAAGAAGCCGGCGGCCAAACCTGCGGCTGGGCAACCACAGGAGTCGAAACCGAAGTGAAGCATTTGCCATTAGAATCGTCTGTCGCGCGACATAAGTAAAACCTGCATGCCAGCTATTACCTACCTCGAAGCAATTCGCCAGGGCATATGGGAAGAGATGGATCGCGATCCTTCTGTCTTCTGTATCGGCGAAGACATCGGTGTTTACGGGGGGGCCTTCAAAGTTACCGAAGGATTGATCGACCGCTTCGGACCGCAGCGGGTCATCGACACGCCCATCTCCGAAATGGCCATCGTGAACGCTTGCTTTGGTGCGGCCCTCACCGGCCTCCGGCCCATCGCCGAATTCCAGTTCATGGACTTCATCAGCTGTGCCTTCAACCAGATCAATAATCTGTTGGCGAAATCGCACTATCGCTGGGGTGCTCCGGCTCCGGTGGTGCTGCGGGGACCTTCGGGAGGTGGGGTTCATGGCGGCCCCTTTCACTCGCAGAATCCGGAAGCATACTTTGCCCACACCCCGGGATTGAAGGTCGTCTGCCCCGCCAGCACCTACGACGCCAAGGGGCTGATCAAATCGGCGATCCGCGATAACAATCCCGTGCTGTTTTTCGAGCACAAGTTTCTCTATCGGCGGATCAAAGAAGAACTGCCCGCGGCCGACTACACCGTCCCCATCGGCAAAGCGCGCATTGCGCGCGCCGGCAGTGATGTAAGCGTGATTACCTACGCCGCGATGGTTTACGTTGCGCTGGAAGCCGCGGAAATTTTGGCTAAGGAGGGCATCGAGCTGGAAGTCATCGACTTACGCACGGTGTTGCCGTTGGATCGCGACGCCATCCGCAATGCGGTTGAGAACAGCAACCGGGTGATCGTCCTGCATGAGGACACCCAGACGGGGGGCATAGCCGGCGAGGTGGCCGCCATCATCAACGAAGAATGCTTCGATTCTCTGGACGCTCCCATCGCGCGTATCGCTTCCTCCGACTCGCCTGTTCCTTTCTCGCCCCCTTTGGAAGAAGCCTTTCTCCCCAAGGTGGCAGACGTGGTGCGTGAGGCGCGCCGCTTGAAGCATTATTAGGTATCTCCGCCGGGCGATGCCGACGCCCTCCCATTTGCGCCGCCCCGATGCCGGCTGCAGGGTGAGTCATTGCCGTTCTTAACATGGATAGGGCCAGCGTGGTTTAATCGGAGGTTCGCATTCCGAACGGAATCATGTGCTGTAGAGGAGAAACATGCGCGGATTTTTTCTGGGTGTGATTGTCACGCTGCTGGTGCTGTTCGGTGGCAGCTATTGGTACGTCACGACCGGCCGATTTGATACCCGGGCCGTCCCCAACGGTCCCGGCACCTTTGAGCGCCACACTGCCAATCACTCCGTGGATGAGTGGGTGGACGGCCACGCGCCTAAGCAAGATAACCCGTTCAAGCCGACCATGGAGAACGTGATGGACGGCTCGATGGTCTACGACAAGCATTGTGCCTTGTGCCACGGCAGCCTGAAAGAACCGACTTCGCCAATGGAGAGACGGTTTTATCCACCAGCGCCGCAGTTGATGAGCCGTACGCCGGACGATCCCGACGCGCATCTTTACTACGTGACCAAATATGGCATCAAGCTGAGCGCCATGCCGGGATGGGACGGTGTGCTGTCCGACGATGACATCTGGAAAGCCGTGTTATTCATCAAGAATTCGAACCAGATGAAAGAAGGGGCAGCCCCGCAGCCCTCGGGCCAGTAGAGGACCCTGGTAACCATTCGGCCTGCCAGCAACAGCCTGCAGGCTTTCGAACCTCGGGGAACCGGAAGGGCATGGGGATGATTTTTTGAAGCTTTTGTGGGATGGTCGCCGATTTATTCCTGCGCGGCTCATTCTCCTAGCTGTTCGGCCTTAGGTAGGTCACCTTGCCAGTGGTCCTAAGCTTGAAAACATCGTTGGGGATTTTCTGATTCAGTTGGATGTTGCTGTACTTGGCCAGGCGGTAGTCCCCTGATTTCTCGTTGAACAGCTGCTGTACGCTCACGCCCCGCGTCGTGTCTATCCAGAGGGTGATCGTCTGGAACATGTTCGCGACCCTCGGTGACTTCGGCGTCAATTCAAGCTTGGCCGCGCTGATGCCTTGCACTTGATCCATCCCGCCGTACTTCACGTCGAACAATTTCGCCAAATCATGGCCGCGCCCGCCGAACCCCAGAACGAGAAACGCTTCGAAATCGGCCTTGTTCTTGCCAGCGTCGTACTCCGTCACTTGCCCGGCCTTGGGAACGTAAACACTGACCAAGCCACCGCTGAAGAGCACGTACTTTTTGTCGGGAATAGTAATGTCGGCCGCCATCTGAACATCTGCGCTCTGCCGCCGGAAATACATTACCCCCTTCTGGAGATCGTGTTCGTCAACGACCTTCTGATACTGGTCCCAGACAAAATCAGTTTGTGCGGTGTGAAAGTTGGCCGCCGCCTTGTCCATGGAGTCGAGTACGGCTTCCAGGCTCTGGGCATGGGCAAGCAATGTACCGGTAAACATGAGCAGGGCTAAGACAGCAGCTTTCTTGTTCACGTTACATTCCTTGACCAGAGGGCGATGTTAGCGGTGTCCCCAGACCTTGTAGGCGATGATAGTGCGCTTGCTGTCCCGAATTGGTTCGTAGCGGTCGATTTGAATTTCTCCGGCGACCGGCTCAATCGCACGGAGCAGGGCCTCGCGGACCTCTTCATCGCCGCCCGGCCTGATCGAGGCCGCGTCCACGGTATAAATAAACCCGTTGCCTTCCGGTTTTACCACCACCTCGGTTTGATAGGGCGAACGCTCCACCGGCTTATCGCGAAAATTGATCCACAGGGGAGTAAGGAAAATAAACGCCAAAATAAGCGTCACCATGACGTCATAGTGGACACTGCCGCGGGGGTACATCCACCAGATGTAGCCTTTGATGGTTTGACCGAACTTGCCCATGCCACTTCAAGTTTAGAGAGCAGCAGTCGCGAGTGCAAGAAGAGTTCGGATTAGAGTAGCGGGCTGCGAGCCCGATGCTGCCTGTGCCGCTAATGAGGTGTTGGTTGGTTACCATTTTAGTGTTGCGCCGCGATCATCCCGCGAGCATCGGAAGAGATGGATTCACGGCCCGACAGCGTTTCCTCCGGGCGCACTCATACTCGTGGTGCCGGAACTGGCGGCCTGAGCTGGCGCCTACTGTAATCACCACCGAGCCGCATTCTCTGCCGCAGTTTCGCGTGAATAATGTGGAATCGAATATGGCGGAATTTCAACAGGCTTTCGGTTGCAAAGCTGGTCAGCCCATGGTGCGGGCCAATGCCTGCAGAGCGTGCTAGCAGTCCAGCGGGAGGGGAAGGGTTTCCGGGGCGCGCCACCTCCCCAGCCGCAGAACGTTCCCTGCGCGGGTGGGGGCAATGCGCACTCGCACAGTGTCAGGCGGGGGACAAAAAAGCTTGACGTCAA